>Ga0209298_10000668_pt1 | contig 22765 bp, 28 predicted proteins | sample S_140806_EF_Meta_FD_187325 | JGI IMG/M metagenome (GOLD analysis project Ga0209298, IMG submission 187325) | Freshwater microbial communities from Lake Simoncouche, Canada to study carbon cycling - S_140806_EF_MetaG (SPAdes) (version 2) | ecosystem: Environmental > Aquatic > Freshwater > Lake ...
GGAGGCAAGAACTCATTGCCCTAGAAGAGGCATCTGCAACTTTAGGCGCAGGTTTCATTCAAAGATTCTTTAGTATTTTGGTGCCTGCCGCATTGCCCGCTATTTTGAGTGGAAGCTTGATGGTTTTTACCCTCTCTATAGGCGAATTTAATTTAACGTGGATGCTTCACACGCCACTCACACGCACATTGCCGGTGGGTTTGGCAGATAGTTATGCGTCAATGCGTATTGAAATTGGCTCAGCCTACACCATGGTATTTTTTATCGTAGTCTTACCACTTTTATGGTTAATGCAATTCGTAGCCTCTTTAGCAGATAAGAAATATGGAACTTGAGCGAACTGCAGTTGATATTCACCAATGCGAAAAAACGTTTCTAGACGGAACGAAGGCTCTTCAGCCAACAAATTTGCGTATTGAGCCTGGAGAGGTTGTTGCTCTCTTGGGTCCATCTGGCTGTGGCAAAACAACTTTGCTGCGTATCATTGCTGGCTTGGAAAAATCAGATGGTGATGGTTCGGTTTGGTTCGGTTCTGATAATGTGACCCGTTTGCCTGTGGAGCGTCGTGGTATCGGCATGGTGTTTCAGCACTACGCGTTATTTCCTCAAATGAGCGTTGCTTCAAATATTGGGTATGGTTTGAAAATCAGAGGCGCATCTGAGCAAGAGATTAAGCGTACTGTTGGAGAGTTGGTGGATTTAGTTCGCCTAAATGGTCTAGAACATAGGAAACCTAAAGAACTCTCGGGCGGTCAACGTCAGCGCGTTGCTTTAGCACGCGCGATTGCAGTTCGACCTAAAGTATTGCTATTGGATGAGCCGCTTACAGCTCTGGACGCAAAGCTTAAAGAATCTTTGCGCGATGAACTTGCTGACTTATTACGCCGTTTAAATATCACAGCTATCCACGTTACACATGATCAACATGAAGCGATGTCAATTGCCGATCGTTTGGTTGTCATGCTTGCAGGTAAAGTAGTACAGGTTGGTACTGCTGAAGATTTATACCGTTCTCCTAAGCATCCATTCGTCGCATCATTTTTAGGGCGAATCAACACCTTAAAAGTCATCCGAGATAGTAGAGGTCAAACAGGTGTTTGCATTGGAGGGATATGGATTCCTTGTTTTGCTTCAGTAAATAAGGATTCAGAAGTGATGCTTCGTCCTGAAGATATTTCATTGAGCGTAGTTGATAGTCTCGATAGCCCAACAAAAATTGCACATCGAGTTTTCTTAGGTGATCGCGTGCATTTGCGTGTTCATACAGAAGATGCTGGTGATTTGTTAGTGGATGCAGCGCGTGATTGTCCTTTTCAAACCGGTGATTCAGTGAAAGTACATGTTGCGGCTGAAGCTTTGATGTCATTTGGAGATTACTAATGTCAACTTATCTATATCAAATCACAGATCTACATATCAGAGAACCTGGGCAGCTAGCATATGGCCGACTAGACACAGCCCCTTATTTTCGTCGTGCAATTGAAACAATATTGATACAACCGCAAGCGCCAACTGCCCTGGTACTTACTGGAGACCTCACTGATTTTGGTAGGCCAGAGGAGTATGCACATCTTCAATCATTGATGCGAAACTTAACTTGCCCCATTTATATGCTTGCAGGTAATCACGATAACCCGGAAATAATGCGTAAGGCTTTTCCAGGACTTACATATTTGGGTGATAGTGGGCCATTGCAGTTCTCAGTCACAGTTGGAGATATCCAGCTCATTGCTTTAGACACAACCTTACCGTATCAAAGCCATGGCGCCTTAACGAGTGAGCGCCTTGCTTGGTTAGAAACAGAGCTAGAAAAGCACTCGCACTCCCCGGTTGTCATCGCAATGCACCACCCCCCATTTAAAACCTTAATTGGACACATGGACAAGATTGGTTTGTTACATGGATCAGAGGAGTTGAAAGAACTTGTCATGCGATATGTAAATGTTGAAAGGCTAATCTGTGGTCACTTGCACAGAAATATCACGGTGCGATTTGGAAATACTGTTGCGTCAAGTTGCTCTTCACCCGCCCATCAGGTTGTTATGGACTTAGATACAGAGGCGGTATCGCAATGGAATTTAGAGCCTGGTGGGATGCATGTTCATGCATGGTCTAAGGAGAGCGGTTTAATTTCCCATTACCTTCCCGTTGGAAATTTTGATGGCCCTTATCCGTTTCATATAGACGGTAAATTAATTGACTAAAAACTAATTAGATTAATTACTTCAATTCAAACTGGCTTGCAATCGCCATACATGAACATTCTTTGGATCAGAAATTGTTGACCCTATGCTTACACCACTTGCATTTGTTTTAAAAAAGAATAGAGTGATCACTTCTATATTAAATCTCGAAAGGATTTAATGAAAAACACTTTAAGGCGCATTCGCTTGTTCTTTGTAAGGTCATCTCAGCACTTATCTGAAATGCTTTATGTCCCAAGCCAGACTGGCTCACACGATGTGGAGGAGCAATACATGGGCGATGTAGCTAGCACTTATGTGGATCACAAAAACTTTCCAGAAGTAGCTCGCTCGCCATTTAGAGGTGTCGTAATCCCAAAACGTGTCTAAGCGATAGTCTTTTGCCCTTGGTAGTAAGAGCTCACTCAAGTTACTTTTTTAAGTCGGCTCCATAAAAGGCTGCAGCGAAGGTTTTTGACTTGCTCATGTAGTGTCTATCAATACGCCACTCCTTCAGTATTTCTATGACAAGGTCAAATTCGCTAGGGTTCAATTCATAGAGTTGTCTTAATTGAAAATTTTCTTCCGACTCTAAGGCGACTATTAGCTTTGATAACAATTGAGCAAAAGGCTTAGAGATGTCTTTTTCGATGATCTTCCTTGCTTTTTTTATTGCTTGCATGTGACACTCCTAGAAAATTCAGATATCAGGTTAAACCCTAGTAGGGGTTTTAAGTTTCATTGTTGCATGACTAAGCGATGATTTTTTGTCATCTGACCTACATCCATCGCACTTAGCATCTAAGACCAAATGTGGCGCGGTAGGGTACAGATTGATTGGGGCAAACGCTTTCATTTCATTCCAAGCGGGTTCAACTCCCGCTCGCGTCGCCACATGGCGTTACTTATAAAAAGTTAGACAGTTATCTTGAAATGCTTTAACCCTTGCTCTGTCCAATGGACACCATTGCGTTCTTCAACTTTGAACCAATGCGCAGCATCAGAGTCAGAGGGTTCAGACGCAATAGTGGTTATGGGGTTGGATCCTTTATCGCTTGCACGTGTATGCGGAGAACCAAAGTACATACTTGGTGACAGATCGTCGCTTGAATATCTAAATGCCCACATTTCTTTGCCATTGGTAAGTGCGCAAGAGATCCGCATGGGTTCATCTGAATTGCGTTTTTCCATGATCTTGGTCACATCACGTAAAGTTGCTTGAAGAGCAGAGATAGGATCATGAATTAGGCCCTTGCTAAGTGCCACTAAAAATAAAGCTTCACTGTCTGTGGTGCCTTCTCTGTGTGGGTAGTGCACTTGATCAATCAGGTCTTCCACATCTTTGCGGCAGTTGTGCCAGTTGCCAATCTTGCCGTTATGCATGAAGGTCCAGTTTTGCCAAATAAACGGATGGCAATTGCTTCTGTTAACAGCAGTGCCCGTGGTAGCGCGGACATGCGCAAAAAATAGCCTTGTTCGAATGTGGGCAGCAAGGGAGCGGAGGTTGCTGTCGTTCCAAGCTGGTAAAACATCTTTAAATAGCCCGGGTGTGGTGCGTTGGGTGTACCAAGCTACACCAAACCCATCGCCGTTGGTGACCCAACTAGATTGGGTTGCAGCAAGGCTTTGACTAACTATAGAGTGCTCTTGGTGAAACACTAAGTCTTCTAGGTAAATTTCTGGACCCGCGTAAGCAACCCATCTGCACATGCTGACCTCCGTAAATGGATTGGCAAGTCTATTGCATTAGCAAGGCAGTGAATTAGGTGAATGAATACGATCTTTTATCTGGCATTGTTTATGCTTAGTAAATAACGATTGGCTGATTTCTTGACATTCAATATTTATTGATATTTTTTAATCAGGTCTAACGAGACAGCCAATCACCCTATTTGTAAGTTTGCTTGAGGTGACCGAATCAATTAAATTTAAGAACGTACCCTAATCATAAAACAGGTCATTCGGCTGACATAAATTATTGTTAAAAATGTCTATATGTATAGCTAGATAGCAAGTGAAGGCTATTTCAAAGTGAATTTCTGATGGAGTGAAAGTTGCAGATCCCAAAAGGAGGTTGCCAATGGACATGTCAGTTATTTCCATAGAGAGTTTGGCTATTGAGTTTAGTCAAAAACTCACAGCAAGAGGCTTTTACAAAGGAAGCCTCAGGCACTTTAGACCTTATCAATCAAGTGGCGTGCTACAAAGTAACCGAGAGGTGCTTGGTTTAGTCCTGCTAGGTGAGCTATTGGTTGAGTTCTCCGATAGTCAATGGGTAATCGAAATGGGGACTGAGTTTTTTCTGCCACCAAATGTCTATTTCCAAGCCACTGCTGGAGAGCAAGGTGCACATTTTCTTTTTGCTCGTCAAAGAATACAACTTGACTATTAGATTTGAAAATCAAGAAATGAATGCTTAGCAATGTCAAATCAAGTTTGGCTGCCTAAAGATGCAGCATTATTGAAAGAGTTGCGTGAAGCGGCTCAAATTGATATTTCAGTTTTGGCAGGTGTTTACTTATTATCTAAAACGCAAATAAAGCAACTTGAAGAAGGCGGCGATAGTAGCTTTTATAGCCCGGCGATAAAACTAGCTACAGGGCGCAAGTTGTTGATGCATTTTGGTGTTGATGACTTGCCTGTCAGTAGAACTGACAATCAAAATCAAACCCCAAAGATCAAAATTCCAGTAGCAAATATTCTAGAAGAAATGGAGAACAAAAAAACTAAAAGTTATTTGCGTTTGCAAATTATTGCTGCAGTATTGACACTTTTAGGCTTTGCAGCATTGAATGCTTATTTTTCTGACATGAGCACCCAGTCACTTTTAGAAAGTCTCTTAAATAAGTCATCACTCACTATGCAAAGTGATGCGGCGACTCTTGAAGGAATTACTAATGGGGCACCCGCAATAACCTCTAAAGAAAAGGCTGTAAAAACTATTACCGCTCATCTCGAAAAATGCAAATGGGGGAGTGAACCTGTATCCATTGTTGGCCATCAGCCTCATAAGTCTGGCGACTATGTATACGTAGTCGCAAATATCGACGCAGATATCTGCATAAGAGATTTCGCAGGTAAATCGCAAATTTTGCAATTAAAAAGCGAACAATCTAAGACAGTTAGGGGTCATCCGCCTTTTGAAATTTTTAGTGATAGTTTGAGTGAATTCAAAATTTTTTATCAAGGTAATCTTTTAAAGCTACCCAGAAACGATATCGTAAATATCACTTTGAATGAACAAAGATATGAATGAAAAAAAAGCTGGTTTAGAAAGTTTAGAAGTTAGTCATAACATCGTCATTGGGCAGGGTGTGACGTTTGTGGGATCGATATCAGCGAGAGGCAAGGCATTCATCAACGGTATGGTCTCAGGTGAAATATCTGCGGATGATTTACATGTTGGAAAGAGCGGGGTTATCAAAGGGAAAATCAAGTCTCGCGAAATGGATATCTATGGCGAAATCCATGAAGATGTTTCATGTGCAGAGCATGTGCTTATTCATTCGACCGGATTGATAAATGGCAAATTGATCTATGGAGAATTAGAAATTGAAAAAGGTGGTCGTGTTACAGGTTCTATGAATCAAACAAACACAAAGCTCATTAGACCAAGATAATTTCTATATAAATTTAATTGCTATCTTCAGTAGATCATTTTTAATTTTAATGAGCTATCTAAAAATATATCCAAAGCGTATCTGTACTACTTTAAATGGGGATGGTATCTTTGAAGGCGCGTTCACATTTCAGCTAGAGCAATATGGGTTGCAGGCGAACGATAAGAAATGTGAAGTCAAGATTGCTAGAGAGAGTGATCAATGGCAAATCTGGTTACAGCCAGTTACTGGGATCGAAACTCCGCAGTTCAAGCTATTTGTTGAGAGCTTGAACAACTATCTATTTTCAGTTTTGAAGGTGATCCCCGGCCAAGAATCAAAAGGTTCCGAGTTGCCTTTAGTGGATGTGTTCTTTGATGATATTTACTTTGACATGACAGGGCAGGAACCGGTCATACAGAAAGTACCAAAGTAATAAAAATTAATCTTTAAATTTCATTTAGCAGGACTGAGTCGGTCAATGAAAAACTCTATATAAATCTACTCTTCTGTTTAAAAACTCCATACACTTTGATGTGACCAACTAGATGTTGATGGCTTAGATAAAGTTTCAAAACACACAAGCGTAAAGACTCTTTACGCTTGCTGTCCTATAAGTTCTAAATTACTTTTAATTTATAGCACTTATTAATTCATCACTATACTACAACTATACTACTTTGCCCCCAACGTGATGAGCTAACTTGTTGATTTTAAACAGGAAATTGGCAATGTGCTTTAGTCTTCACACTGCAGGGGTCGCAAGTTCGAAACTTGCATCGCCCACCACCTCAAGATATCCTTAAAGATATCAATTACTTAGGTTGATTTCAGGATTGATTTTTTAAGTTTTTAATTTATGCTTTACTGATAAAGCATATTTTTAACAGGTAATTTTTCTGATACTTGTTCGCTCTTGTTGCTAGTAAGACCTGATTGAATTTAGTTACAAAAATGCATATGCTCACACTGCTTGTGAGCAACGATTTTTGACAAAAAAATCAGCGTAAATATCGATTGTTTCTCTCTGAAGACTTACTTATGCTCACACGGGTGTGAGCATTTATAAATTAGTCTTTTTCTACGTTTTTCTTTAAGTGTGAGTGACTAATGAACAAGCGACATTTTCTATTAGGCTCTTTATCTTCTCTTGCTCTTCCAACTTGGGCTCAAGACTCTTGGGGTGAAAAAGCTGGATACCCAACGGGTTGGGGACCTGCGGGCAGCTTACAGATGTGGGAAGGTTACAAGGAATACCATGTAGGTAATTTCTCAGGTGGATTAGAAAAGATGTTTGCACATCAAGTTCTACGAGCCAGCCCTAAGCCATCTAATTTGATTGAAGCCAAAAGAAAAGTCAAAACCAGCTTTTTCATGGATGCTTCCGACTATGCCAATACATACAACTTGACTGGCTTATTGATTGCAAGGGGCAATGAAATTTGGCACGAGCAATATCGATTCAATCGAACTGCAGGAATGCGGTTCTTTGGTTGGTCCATGACAAAAAGTATCGTTGGATTATTGACTGGTATTGCACTTCAGGAAGGATTGTTTACAAGTGTTGATGATCCAATAGAAAAGTATGTCAAGTCACTGCAAGGCCATCACTTTGCAGGTATTACTTTGCGCAACCTTTTGAATATGACAAGCGGCATCAATATTTGCGAAGCCTTTTGCAGCCCTAGTAATGGGTTTGAAAGGTATGGCTATTCACAAATTGGCATTTCACCAAGACGGGGCGAAGGCACTGATCAGATTAAGGGATTAATGCAGTTCCAATGGGGCATAAATCAAACGCAAGGTACAAGCTTCAACTACACAGATATTTGCCCAGTTATGGTTGCGTGGGCACTTGAGTCGGTTTATGCAAAACCGCTCGCGCGCATTGCAGAGCAAAAGCTATGGCATCCTCTAGGCGCTAATGATGACGCTACATGGCTAACTGACTCTAAAGGATTTACTTTTAGCGGTGCTGGGTTTTCAGCCACGCTTAGGGATTGGGCTCGAATTGGTTTACTAGTAGCGCAAAACGGAATTGTTGATGGCCAACAGATTGTTTCTAAATCTTGGTTAGATGCTACTTCGAGACATGACGATATTGAGGGCGCTGTTAGGTTTAATGTCGCGCGTCCTCAAAGGGGGTACAAAAACTTTTTCTGGCACCACTCCAAAGATGGCCAAAAGCTGAGAATGGCTGGGAACCATGCTCAAAATATTCTTGTAGATAAAAAATCTGGCACAACCTTGGCTCAGACCTCAGTTGGTTATGCCAATAATGCCGAAGAAGTGATGTTCGCTCTTTTTAAATCAGCTTGTGAAATGTAAGCTGCTATTTTTCAAATAGATAGCATTGATTGAAGCCTTCAGTTTTGAAGATAAATCCAGCAGTATTTACTTCTGTAAATATATTGCACAACTTAAGGAGCAGCTACCTCGAGCATGATTTCATTGCGTCTAAACATGGGCAATGTCCAAGGTGGGTCATAGCGCGAGAGTTGCGGTGGGCTTAAGACTTTTAAAGACTTACGGGTTGCCCATGCGAGTGCTTCATCTGTTTTTACTTGAACCCGTGCAAGAGTGTTAAATCCTGAATAAGAGTGGACAAGAAAAAACTTGCTGGGCACTTCTCTTAAGGTGATTGCATCATTCTTAGGTTTTGGGATATTGGCAAGCGTGTACTGACTTGGCATAACAAAGTGGATACGCCATTTACTGGCGTTTTGCATATGCAATTCAGAGGATTGCGGTTCTGCTGTGACTGGGGCTGTCATCGCAATTTTTTGCGATACAGGTTCCGCAGTTACAGGAGCTGTCATTGCAATTTTTGAATTGCTATTCGTGTCAGTCGCTTGATTATTGCCAAAAATATAGTCGGCAATTAGCCTGAATCCTTTGGTTGAAGCTTCGTCCATATCGCCTTCAACAAAAGTTTCTGCTATTAAAAGCGGAGCGTACTTACGGATTTCGAAGAATCCATCCGTTTTGACGACTTCGTACTTGGGTTCTTCAATGGCCATGGCGCATCCAGTGCATAAAAGAAGTAGTGATAAACCTACAAAATAAACTTTGAGTTGCTGCATGGATAACCTGTTTTGTATAAGCGCCATTAGAGCGTGTCATTCGCATTTTAATGTTGCAGTCAATTAATTCAATTAGATCAGTATTTTCCTTACGATAAAATATATCTATATGACAATATCTAGAAGAATCGCAATCGTAATTGCTAGCTCATTCACTTATTACCTAATCCTCTATCTCAATAAACTATTTTTTGACTCTTTTGATTTTTTATATGGAATCAACTGGATATTTATACCAAGCGGCATTCAACTTCTTCTCGTTTTAGTTGCGGTCACTGAAGGGGCTCTTGGTATTGTTTTAGCCACTTTTATTATTGGACTAGAAACTTACTATTTAGACTCCGTCTTACATACATCGATTACTGCATTTATTTCAGGTGGAGCTCCGTTGCTCGCCAGAAAAATTTGTTTTGACTTTTTAAGAATTGAAAAAGAACTTGAAAACATCACATTTCAAGACATTATCAAAATATCTTTTGTTTTTTCCTTACTCAGCGCAAGCCTTATTCAAATTTGGTTTTCTTATATTGGTAAATCTGACGCCTTCATTCAAAGTCTTTTTGTAATGGCAGTTGGCAACCTAATTGGTACAGCATTAGTGCTTTTTTCTATAAGTTTGATCGCATCGAAGTTAAAAAACAACGACTCTTCTCAAAATTAGATAGCCACTTTTTTATTTGCTTCAATGTGGCTGATGAGGAAATAAAAAGTCCACAATATACTTACTTTAAATAAAGGTTGTTATGGATAATTTATATTTGCGTTTTCTTCGCATAGCTAGAGCGATAAAAATTCATAAAAATGAGACTAATAGTATCGACGCTACAGCAATGCTGTTATTGAATGAAGTTGCAGTACGGCACTTCGAAGGTAAAAATATCACAGTCACTGAAGCCATGTCTCTCAGCTCAATTGCTAGTCCTGCCACTATCCATAGGAAACTTGATGAATTACGCGAAGCAGGATTGATAGAGCAAATTTTTGAGGGTAAGAATCGCCGTACTAAATTTTTAGTTCCAACAAAAACTTCAAACACATACTTTGAAAAAATGTCTATTGCTATTGCGAATATTGCTAATACATAAATCAGCTTTTTTATTATCTAACTGTATTCTTGATGCAATTGGCCAGAATTTCCTACTTACTGCCTTTTTTAAATTCTTTTATGGCTTTCCTCTATGTCTTATAACGGCCGACTTACGTCTCTCTCGCATGGTGGCGGATGCGGTTGCAAAATTGCGCCAGGCATCCTACGCGACATCCTAAAAGCTTCTCCTATTCGAAATCTTCCTACAGCATTACTTGTTGGCTCGGACAACAATGAAGATGCAGCGGTTTATCAAATTAATGAAAACCAAGCTATCGTTGCAACAACTGATTTTTTCATGCCTATCGTGGACGATCCCTATGAGTTTGGTCGGATTGCAGCCACCAATGCAATTTCAGATATTTATGCAATGGGGGCACAACCCTTGTTCGCTCTTGCACTATTAGGAATGCCTATTAATGTCTTGCCATTAGATGTGATTCAAAAGATTTCATCTGGTGGTGAATCTGTATGCGCCGACGCCGGAATCATGATTGCGGGTGGGCATTCCATTGATACGGTCGAGCCAATTTACGGCTTAGTGGTAATTGGTATTGTTGATCCGAAGAAACTCAAAAGAAATAATGGAGCCAAAGAAGGCGATAGCATCATTTTGAGTAAACCACTGGGTGTTGGTATTTTGTCTGCTGGACTCAAAAAAGATCGACTTTCAGATGCAGGTTATCTAGAAATGATTGCGCTCACAACGAAGCTCAATACATCAGGTACGCTCCTAGCTCAGTTAGAAGGTGTGCACGCGCTTACCGATGTCACGGGATTTGGATTGGCCGGTCATGCGCTTGAGCTAGCGCGTGGCGCCAAGTTAGAAGCAAAATTACAGTGGGATGCGATTCCAGTTTTAAGTGAAGCAGTCAAGTTAGTTCAAGAAGATATCTTTACAGGTGCATCCACACGAAATTGGATTGGCTATGGCGATGAAATTAAGCTGGCAAATCATTTGACGTTATGGCAACAAAATATCCTAAGTGACCCTCAGACCAGCGGTGGATTACTTATTTCCTGTGCGCCAGAATCTGAGGGCGAAGTACTCAATATTTTGAAAGCGGATGGGTTCAATGACGCCAAGAAAATTGGATTCTTTGCGCACGGTTCTGGTCTATCAGTTAGTTAAAAACTACTTCCACTCCATCATTTTTTCTAAGCGCCAACTAACAAACTCTACGCATAATTTTGTAAATAGGCGTATCTGGCGGGACACCTTCAAATTGATTTATTACCCCTTCGGATGACAAAGTTTCACCGCTTAACCGAACACCTGTGTGAAAAGAAAGAGATAGCGTCCGAACAGTTTTCTCATTGCAATCAAATTCCAATTGCATCCGCGTAGATTTATACATCTTTTTTGTATGCTGATTGACCTGCGGACTACGGTAATCAAGAGATGTCCAAACTTTGCGATGGTGTCCTAGGACTGTCACACTGTCTGTATCGATATAAAAGGTTCCAGCCTCGAAAAGACCAATGGAAGACCAATTATTTGCATTTACAAAACTAGCCGAAAGTATTGAGCACGCTAGCAGTATTGATTTCATCAGTTTCATAAAAACTATTCTACATTGCAGGCCTTGCCATAACCACAGCTTGGTAGGCATTCAATAATGCCTAAACTAGAATGTTTGCAAGCCTTAGACTGTCTTACGCAATGTGAAAGGTACTAGTAAATGAATAAGAATCCACACAAAATCGTTATCGTAGGCGGAGGTGCCGGCGGCCTAGAGCTTGCGACCCGGTTGGGCAATTCATTTGGCCGTAAAAATAAAGTCACCGTTACTCTTGTAGACAAAAACCGTACGCATATTTGGAAGCCAAAGTTGCATGAAATTGCCTCTGGAAGCATGGACTTTGGCGACCACGAAGTTGATTACATGGCGCATGCACATTGGAATCACTTTACTTTTCGAATTGGTGAGCTTAAAGGCTTAGATAGGAATAATAAGACCATTGATCTTTCGCCCTATTTAGATGACGACGGTACTCCAGTAACCCCTATCCAGCAAATTGAATACGACACCCTAGTGATCTGTGTTGGCAGTTTAAGCAATGACTTTGGGACCCAAGGTGTTAAAGAATTTGCTCTAAAACTAGAGACACAACATGACGCTAAGCAATTTCATTCCAAGATGGTTAATGCTTGTATTCGTGCCCATAACCAAAAAGAAGTTATAAATAAAAGTCAACTACATGTGGCCATTATTGGCGCTGGAGCAACAGGGGTTGAATTGGCTGCTGAGTTGCATCGAACTACCCGTGAAGTAGTGGCTTTCGGCCTTGACAAAATTGATCCAGAAAAGGATATCAAGGTTAGCTTAATTGAGGCCGCTGACCGAATATTGCCCGCCTTACAAGCTAGATTGTCATTGGCTACTGAAGACTTAATAAAAAAGTTGGGTGTACAAGTCTTCACTAACTCAAAGGTGATGGAGGTCATGTCAACTGGCATTCGGCTAGCGGATGGTCGAGTGCTTGAGTCTGAGTTAGTTGTGTGGGCTGCGGGAGTTAAAGCGCCCGATTTCTTAAAAGACCTGGGTGGTTTAGAAACCAATCGAATCAACCAGCTTGTAGTTCTTGATACCCTTCAAACCACCAGAGATAAGAATATTTTTGCTTTAGGAGACTGCGCCGCCTGTCCGTGTCCAGATGAAGAGGGTGGAAGGGGAGGAATTGTTCCTCCACGAGCGCAAGCAGCGCATCAGCAGGCATCGCATCTTTTTCAACAAATTAAACGCCGTCTTTCAAATAAAACATTAAGGGCGTATCGCTATAGAGATTTTGGATCGTTAGTATCGTTAGGGAAATTCAGTACAGTCGGCAATATGATGGGTGGCCTGATTGGTAAAAATTTCATGATTGAAGGGTACTTTGCTAAATTAATGTATTTATCCTTGTATAAATTGCACGAACTTGCTATTCATGGAGTTTTAAAAACTTCCCTTTATACCTTTGCAAGAATGATTACAAAACAGACCAACCCGGCAGTAAAACTGCACTGATTAGCATTAGCCCTCAATGGTGAAATCAAAGCAATCTATTTTTACTAAGTGCTTCCTGAGCAAGAATTAAAAAATTAATTGACCTCACCTGAATTTGATGGAAATTTGTTGGAAGCATATCGAACGAGTGCATTTGCCAAAGCAAGAATAAATATAGTTAAACCGAGTAAAAGTATTTCCATGTTGGTTTCATGCTTGTTGACTAAATCAATGATCAATCTTGTGACTGCTGTGATAGCTACATAGATTAAAAATCGTACAGGCATATGATTGGTCTTAAAGTAAATCCCCACCATTGCTCCAATTTCTAAGTAGATAAAAAGTAATAGCAAATCTTGAATTGATGCTGTTCCCTTTTGAATAATCATATGAAAGGTCTCGCCTGAAGACCAGACTGTTGCAGCACCTATTCCAAAAAGCGTTACCCTGTGAAAAAGTGAAACAAACAGGTTGCCAATAAGATCAGTCCATTTTTCAATACGAACTAATATTTTGGTATTGATATCTTCATTTGTATTTTGAGATGACATCATGTCTCCTTTTCTGATTTAAATTAGCCTTAGTATCAGTGAAACTTTCATAAAATACTTAAAGTCTTCACACCCTAAATTTACCAAATCTTTGTAATATGACCACCGTTAAACAATGTATCGATCAAAAAAAATAATACTATTTATTCAGTTTCATCTAAAGCTTCAACAGAAGACGCACTGAAATTGATGCGCGATAACAGAGTTCGGGCCGTATAAAGGACATGGCGCCTAGTGAATTTAGGAAATGTCGTAGATGAATTTTTGTGAATACAGAATCCAGATTACAAAGCTTGCGAAAACAACCATAAAACACATAAACAAAAGCCATCGATTTATATTTCTCAGACGCCTAATATCTTTCAATATAAGTTCTTGTTTATTCTCTAAATCGATAATTTTCAACGCATGCTGATCGTTTTTTTGTTGAATTGATTTAATTTGATCTAGGGCATTCGCGAGTCTATTTTCAAGTTGATCGTGTGGTGCTAAATCTGTTTCGTTTTTCTGCAAATCATCTTCAGTAACGGGTTGTGATGGTTTGCGATGTTTATCGATTAAGTCGCGCGCTTTATCTAGGACACTAGGTGCGTGCTCAATGACGTTACCCCAAGGAATTGCTTTTAGTGCGCTTAGCCAAGGTATTGCCATGGTTATGTAGTTGTTTAGATGGCCTGTATGCCAGCTACCAGCCAACCAGTATTGGAAGTCTTATTCAAAGACATATTCCAAACCTCTTTGAAGGCTTCAGGCTGTGCGCCTGCATCTTCGCGAATCATCCCGGCGAATTCAACACTGGCAAGGTGGCCGTCTACAGACTCTTCTATGCCAAGTAATCTAGCCTCTAAAGTAATTACTTCAGTCTTGGTCATTTGGCCTACAGAACTAGCTGTATCGCGCTCAGCGATTTGCGCTTTGATTTCTTCCAGCATGTTGTCTGTCATCAGGTTACGAAGACTTTTCGTGTCAGAGCGGTCCCAGGCATCTTGCATGATCACAAAGTTCTCTTTGGCCTTGTTGACAAAGCCAACAGCGTCAAAGCCTGTGGGAATAGACCAATTAGGTTGAAATCCACCAATAGCAGAGCCAATCATGCTGCCTGAGGAGGCAGAAGAAGCATTCGTATGAGAATTGAATTGTGTTGACTGATGCTGCTGTGGGGGTGTTGCTCCAGCGCCTTGAAAGGCTAGAGGACTAGTGTTCGTATCAGCTTGACTGGTAGTTGCTCTGCGACGCATAAAGTAGCCCACCACCATCATGATGCCCAAAGCAATGAGACCAAACATCATGAATTGACCCAATTCTTCTCCAAAGCCCATGGAGCTTGCCAACCAAGCAAGCCCAAGTCCTGCTGCAAGACCACCCAACATTGCACCCCAAGGGCGTTTTTGAGGTGTGACTGGCGGGGCTGTAGCCGGTGTGGAGGGTGTTGCAGTTTGTGTAGGTTTGGAAGCGCCTTGTGTTTGCGACACATTGTTTGACTGCTGGCCCACTGACTTTCCAGACCCCAAGCGTTTTGAAGCCTCAGCACTTAAGCATGAAAACCCTAATACAAAGGCTAGGACAACAGAAAGAAATTTACCGTTCATAGTCAGCTCCAAAATTAAATCAACCGATGTAATTAAACAATATACAAAAACAGTTTAGCCCGCAGAGCGCAATTTTTAAAACGCGCCACTAATATCCATACTGGAATTAGTTTATTACTGTCAGACTAAATTTACACATTAAAAAAAATGTTCGTAAGGATGACTAGGAAACTTGTAGTTCCTGATGTTGAACAAGTTTGTTAAGTGAATTTTCAGACTTGTACTTCAAGAAATTCTCTCTATGTCGCCTATAAAAAAGTAGTCCTTCTGCGATGCTGCTAACTGAGGCTCCATCAGCTAGCATCATTTCCCAAAGACGCCAATCCTCTTGAGAGTGAGATGTAGTGCCTGGAAATCTTTTTTCATATTTGACGCGTTTTCCTAGACTGGTCCTGTACATCATGGATCCATGGTGCTTGTCTTTACGATTCCAATAGTGATCGCCATTGATTTTGATAGATTCACCAGGTACACGTTCTAGGATCTCGTCTTTTAACTCACCAGTTACTACGATATCGTATGTAACGATATCCGCATTCTCATTGGACAGCAGTTCAATAGTGTCAGAACGAATCCAATTATCAGCACCAATAAACATCACATATTCGGTATTGACACGCGTCAACATGTCTTGAAAATTAGCGACAGTTCCTAAATTATTTTCCCTATGGATGAACTCTATTTCTGGATAAAGATCTTCGAGATGCAAGCAATCATGCGCACCATCGTCTACGAATAGTGTTCTTGTTGGTAATAAAGTTTGGGAAAGAATTGACTCAATGCAGTGAGCCGCTAAATGTCCATAGCCGTAAGAGGCTATTACTACAGTGATCATTATTATTTGCTCTAAGACAACGAAGTGGTAAATTCAAAAACCTTATTGCTTCAGCCTTTAACAATAACTGCGCATGCGAGCCTTGGTCCTGCATTTCCCGTAGGTTGAGTTTTAAAGTCGTCTGGGTCCCTGTGGACTATCAGTCCACGCCCCAAGATGTTTGTTAGTCCTGAATCTATCGTGATACTTGTAGATTCAAACTTTAATTTGGCATTACCGTTTGCATCAGCAACTAGAGAGGGTAAGTCACCTGTGTGATGGCCACCTGTACCGTGGGCACCGTGGGCCTGTGTTGTGGGATTAAAGTGCCCGCCGGTACTCATGCCGTCACCGCTTGAACAATCACCCTTATCGTGAATATGAAATCCATGTTCAGCATTGGGTTTTAATCCATAAACCTCGGCAATCACTAAAACCTTATTGCCAGATTGCGTAAAAGATACCGAACCAGAAGTGTTATTGCCTTTTGTGGGGACAAGCTTTGCGCTAGCGGAGGGACCTTGATTTTGTGTGGCACAAGCAGTCAATAAACTCAAGCAAGATACAAGAAGTAGTTTGTTCATAAGAGTCCTTAAGTTTTGTACCAGTAGGAGGTGACTGGGTTTTGTAGAGGGGGTATTCGAATTGAATACATTTAATAAAATCCGCGGGACATGCTAGCACGATGGTGTGACATCTTGATGCTGTAGGGGGTTCTTTCATGTTGTTTAAATGGGTATAAATAACTGAAACGATAGTGACTTTTAGGACGCATCTAATGCAACTTCTATCTCTTTTGAAATACTTTCTGGGTTGTCTTGCGGTGCATATCTCTTGATCACTTGCCCATTGCGGCCTACAAGAAATTTGGTGAAGTTCCATTTGATGCCTTCACTGCCCAGGATTCCGGGTGCTTTTTCTTTGAGCCAGGTATATAGAGGATGCGCTTTATTGCCGTTGACGTCGATCTTCTCCATCATTTGAAAGCTCACGCCATAGTTACTTAGGCAAAAAGTTTCAATGTCTGCGTTACTACCGGGGTCTTGGCTTCCGAATTGGTTGCAAGGGAAACCAAGAACCACTAGCCCTTTGGGGCTAAGCGCTTTATGAAGATTTTCGAGACCTTTGAATTGCGGTGTAAACCCACATTGGCTTGCCGTGTTCACTATCAGTAGCACCTTGTCTGAGTAAGTTGAAAGAGGTATTGCATCCCCTTGGATAGATTTGGTTTCAAAATCGTAAATAGATTTCATAATGTCATTCCTGAGTTTGTATTACACAATTTTTACTTAGCCGTTTTTATTTTGCGACAGGCATCTGAGCAATAAAGCACTTGATCCCAGTTTTTGGCCCAAGCCTTTCGCCATGTCATTTCGCGTCCACATGCTTTGCATGGCTTATTTGGTAGGCTTTGTTTGTTGCCTTTAAAGCCAGTACGGTTCATTTTCCGTTTTCGCTGAGATCAATGCCCTCATGCTTTGCAATCATCTCCAGCGCTGATTCAAACAAAGCACGAGCCGAACCTGAAACAGAGCTTAAGTAGGCGTGAAGGTGTGCATCTTCGCTAGATTTATTCAGACAGTCATGGCTGTATTGCTCGAAGCTCGTGAGTTGGGTGATGATTTCTGCGACATGTTTGGGGCATTCGCACAACACATTGGTAGAAATTCCCGCGACGCGCATCAAAGTGTTGTCACTGAATTTACGCTGCGGAATGACGGTACCTGCAGACAAAGTACTGGCGTTTTGCGTTGTATCAATAAGTAAAACAGAGTTAATTAAATCTGCCAATTCTGAGTCCGGGATGGGTTCTCTTCGAACTAGCATGCCAGACAGTTTTAAAGATTCAATCACCTTTTCTTGTCCAAAGTTATACAAAACAATGACCTGAAGTGCTTGACTATTTTGAGCAAGTTTATGTATTTCTACCTGAACTCCAGCGTGCAATGAATTGACTTTCACCATCAAGATTTCTGGTTTTTTTTGAAATTGTGCGCCGAGTGCATCTGGAAGATCATTAAAAATGTCTGTGACCCGTATGGCATTGTTGTTGAAACTAAGCGTAAATTTTTTTGATTCGATGCGACCCGCCAGCGTTAATCCGACCACTGCCAAAGATACGGTTTGATTTGGTGCTAAAACACGTGATTTCGTTTGATTTGAAGTCTGTTGTTGTTGCAATAGGTTATTCAATGCATGTGACGACAGCTTGGCAATATTGCTGATGGCGTGACCTTGTTCTGTGAGCCTTTTGAGGAGAGTGGCTTTGAGCACATCGTCGTCTGAGTAAAGCCGGTGTTTACCCAGTGTTTTATGGGGCGTAAAAGTGGCATATCGGATTTCCCAAATACGCAGCGTTGGGGTAGGAACACCGCTAAGGCTAGAAATGGCCCCGATTTTGTGAACGGGTGTATCTGGAAGGTGTGTATCGCTCATTTTTCTCTTTTGTGTAGATTATGAATAGATTAAAAGATAAATTTTCTCTTATTGTATAGAAAAAATATGTTTTACAGTTAAATTACTTACTCATTGATATCTAACTGGAGGGCAAAAATATATGAAGATTTCATACATGCTTTGTAATAACAGCGGTAAAGGTCGGACTGTGCCGAGTGGCCAGGCGTGGCAGTGGATACATCAGATAGAAGATGAAAAGCAGATGTTGTCTGTTTTTACAAAACTTAAAAAAAGAATCCGAGAATGCAGACTAACGCTCGCAAATTTACACATAGAGCAGCACCATTCTTCAGACGAATTTCTTGAGCAGGCCACCTTTGAGTACAAGGGCCCCATCATTTATGACGACAGCATCATCCCTAAACGAATCATCAATATCCATGAAGACTCCGTCGAAGAAGATAAAAGCGAGACCGCCTAAAAATGCAAGGTGATAAACCTGATTCGACTGCGCTTTATGACGGTTCAAGTCCGTTATTTGCTTCTGGGCATTACAAGGCACTTGTCATTGGCTCAAATGGTGCAATTGGTAATGCTTTTGTAGAGGCGTTTAGTGCGGATAAAAACTGTATTCATGTAGAGCTTGTATCGCGTAAATCTGGCATTGGCTTCGATCTTTTAAATTCTGAATCAATTAGTGCTCAGGCATCTATATCTGGTGAGAGAGGGCCTTTTGAAGTCATTGTTGATGCTACTGGCGCGCTTGAAATAAATGGTATGGGACCAGAAAAGTCGCTCAACAGTGTGAATTCCGAACATTTGACACAGGCTTTCCTAGTCAATGCAATTGGGCCTTCTATGGTGCTTCGTCACTTTACGCCATTACTTGCGAGTGGATCATCCCTATACGCTAAGCTTTCAGCGCGCGTGGGAAGTATTTCTGACAATAAAAAAGGCGGGTGGTATGGTTACCGCGCATCGAAAGCCGCTCTAAATATGGTTCTTCAGACTGCAGCAATAGAACTGCAGCGTAAAAATCCGAATTTACGTGTTGTAGCTTTGCAGCCTGGAACAGTTAGGTCTAAACTTTCCAACCCTTTTGCAAACTCCCAAATGCATCTTCTGGAGCCGGATGATTCAGTCCGAGGCATGCTCACAGCCTTGAAACATCTTCCTGTCAAGTCAGGCGCTCACTTTATTGACTATCAAGGCGTTGAAATAGCTTGGTAGATGCAGGGCGCAATTTAAATGAGCGCTTTGTGTTTTTGTGCCTGTAAAGAGATTTCTTCTAGTTTTTCTGCCGACAGACGATGGAGATTTTTGAGCTGCATCACCATCCGCGGATTTTTAGCTAAGGTTTCTGAATGTTTGTTGAGATAGTCCCAATACAAAGTAGTGAATGGGCAAGCTTTTTCTCCAGTTGATTCTGAGGGATTGAACTTGCACCCTTTGCAATGGTTACTCATACGGTCGATGTATTTTCCACTGGCGATATAGGGCTTGCTAGCCATCAAGCCTCCATCCGCGTATTGACTCATGCCTATAGTGTTTGGAACTTCTACCCATTCAACCGCATCTACATAAACACCTAAATACCAAGCGTGCACCTCTTTAGGAGAGACGCCGAGCAATAAGGCATATAAGCCTGTGACCATTAATCTTTGTATATGGTGGGCATATCCGTGCTTGAGCGTTAATTCAATAGCATCTCTCAGGCATGCCATGTCTGTTTTACCTGACCAGAAAAACGCCGGTAGTTTGGCGGTTGCATGCATTGCATTGCGATCGATATATTCAGGCATATATGCCCAATAGATACCGCGTACATACTCCCGCCAACCCAATATCTGCCGAATAAACCCTTCCACTGCTTCAATAGGGGCATGACCTCGGAGATAAGCTTCCTGAGCTTTATCTAGTACTTCTTTCGGGTTGAGTAATTTGGTGTTGAGAGCGCAGGACAAGTGCGAGTGGTACAGCCAAACCTCACCCTCCCACATAGCGTCTTGGTATTGGCCAAAAAATGGCAGTCGATGCTCTATAAATTCGGTCAATGCCGTAATGGCTTGAGCACGCGTTACGGGCCAACTAAAGGTGCTTATGGATCCTGGATGGTGCAAAAACTTCTTATCGACGAGTTGCATGACATTCTGGGTGATCTCGTCTGGCGCAAATCTAGAGGGTTGAGGAAGGGCCTTGGGCCCTTGTTTTCCAAAGCTACTACGGTTTTCTGTATCAAAGTTCCATTTATTGCCGATGGGATTTTTCCCATCCATCAAGAAACCAGTTTTATGACGCATTTCACGGTAAAAAAACTCAAGTCGGATTTGTTTGCGACCAGATATATGCTTTTTAAAAGCATCCGTAGTGCAAAGAAAATGGCTGTCTTCTCTGATATCTAAAGTTAATTGATATTTCGCAGCAAAGGTTTGCAAATTTATGAGAATACGGGATTCGCCTGGAGTCACCATGATGAGGCGTTGCGGTTTTTGAAGAAGAATTGTTTTCTCTAATTCCCCAGTTAATGACCCAGCATTTTGTGGTGAGTCAAGGGCGGTGTAGAGAACAGGCCACTGCTTTGCTTGAAGTGATTTGGCAAAGTGGCGCATCGCACTTAAAAATAAGGTGATTCTTTGTTTGGAAGAGATCACATGCGTCGACTCTTCCTCTACCTCGGCCATCCAGATGGCGTCCTGCTTTGGATCAAAACCGATAAATGCAGATGAGCATTCGTCCAACTGATCCCCCAAGACAAGCACTAAGTTTCTAAGCGTCAAATTTAATTTCCTTGGTATTTTGAGTAGATATTGAGTAGATATATTGACAAATGTTTAGATTTAAATGGCATTTAATCTATTCATGTGTTAAATTAATCTTTTCAAAATCAATTCAGAGTAGTTTATATGATCAATAGCCGTGCTATCCATGGACTTAATGTTATTGGGCTTGTTGCGTCTGCACAAAGACACCAGCCCATCACTACATCACGACTCTCCAGAATGCTTGGCCTTTCCGTGTCTTACACCGAAAGCCTGATGAAAGATTTAAAAGAGGGTGATTTGCTGAGGGCCCACCGTGGCCCAGGCGGTGGATATCAATTGCAGCAAGCAGTTGTTAACCTGTCCGTATGGGATGTGGTGTCATGTTTCACAAATGAAGAGGCGGATACAAAGAACTCAGATTCCAGCCTCGAATTCATGGCTGCATTCGATTTGCACCAGCAACTAGACGATATCAAACGTAGTTTTTTACAGGCATACCCTCTGGGCGAAGTTTTAAAACATTTGCCAGCATCGTCCATGGACAGCGACGTCATCCACGCGTCCTCCATGAGTTTTCACTTCAAGCCAATACAAAAACAAGCCCTGCCAATGGCGCCCAATTCTGTTTTTGATTTGTCCAACTTTATGCAATTACGCGCGGCTTAATAAAATGCAAACTGACAAGCCCATTTCAACTGTCCTCTTTGATGGTTCTTGCCCGTTGTGTACGGCTGAGATAAACCAATACAAATTAGTCACTCCTACCGGTCAAATTAATTGGATTGATGTTTCTTCGTCTGACTTCATCCCGCCAGCAGGTCAGAGCAAAGAAGTCTTGATGCAGAGATTTCACGTGATCAAACCTAGCGGAGAGTTGATTTCAGGCGCCGCTGCATTTGTACATATTTGGGAGCAATTGCCCGGTTGGCGGCGACTGGCTGCAGTTGCAAAATTACCAGGAGCATTAGATGTCATGGAATTTGGATACGAAAAATTTTTAAAAATTCGCCCAACAGTTCAATCCCTTTTTAAAAAAAGAGCGGCTTAATTTTTTAAACGACTGAAATCTTCTTAGCAGCTGCTCTGGCTTTTTCTAATGCATTGGGGCCTTTGGCAAGCGCTACAGCCATACGTCTGTAAGGACGAGTCGTTGGCTTTCCAAAAATACGAACATCTGTCCCAGCTTCGCTCATCGCTTCAGCGACCCCTGTGAATTTGGGTGATGATCCTTCTTTGGAAGCTAGTACTACGGCGCTAGCACCCTCTATGGTGACAATTTGAGGTATGGGTAGGCCAAGAATAGCGCGTATATGTAAATCAAACTCGCTCAAGTTTTGGCTAATAAGGGTGACCATACCTGTATCGTGTGGGCGAGGGCTCAACTCGCTGAAGATAACTTCGTCTTTGGTCACAAAAAACTCGACACCAAAGAGACCTGTACCACCCAAGTCAGATGTGACTTTTTCTGCCATTTGTTCGGCAGCCTTTAAGTGCGCTGGTTTCATGGCTTGAGGCTGCCAGCTGTACTGATAGTCCCCACGTTCTTGTACATGACCAATGGGTTGACAGTAGATCGTTTTTCCATTTCGCTGGCGAATCGTGAGCAGCGTGATTTCGAATTCAAAATTGATGAATTCTTCAACAATTACCTTTTGACGGTCACCGCGCATACCTGCGCATGCATATTCCCAGCTTACTTTGATATCTGAC
>Ga0209298_10000669_pt1 | contig 22762 bp, 25 predicted proteins | sample S_140806_EF_Meta_FD_187325 | JGI IMG/M metagenome (GOLD analysis project Ga0209298, IMG submission 187325) | Freshwater microbial communities from Lake Simoncouche, Canada to study carbon cycling - S_140806_EF_MetaG (SPAdes) (version 2) | ecosystem: Environmental > Aquatic > Freshwater > Lake ...
TGTTTGTTTTGCTAAAAAAAGTAGTATGTATAAAACAACCAACTTGCCAGCCAAAACAACAAAACAACCAAACAACCAAACAACCAAACAACCAAACAACCTCGCAACCCTGCAACCAGTTGGTGCAACTAACCAGCTAGCAGAAATGTCGGCCCAGCAAACTGATTTCGTGGACCGCCAGGTTGGTCAGTCGCAGTACAGTCTGCTGGCCCACTTGCCGGGCAAGGACGACCCGCTGAACCAAATCAGGCATTTGGAGTATGCCAAGCCGCCAATTGTGCTGCCCAGCAAACCGCCGCGCCCGGTGGTGCAGCAGCACCGCCTGGCCAGCCACTTTGACCTGGACAAGAAGCCGGTTTACGCCACCATTTGGAACGCCCAGACAGTCAACGAGCAGCACGCCCAGGCCAAGCGGGTCGATCCTGCACAGCAAACCAGAGTAGACGAGCAGTCGAGCAAGATTATCAACAAGCAGCCTGTCGTGCTGACCCAGAAAGTGCAGCTCAGCATGATCGAACCAGGACAGTCGCAGCCGAGACCCAACCAGGACTTGAACAGGCTGCCCAATGTGCCGAGCATGGAAACCGACACGCAGCGCCAGATCAGCATGGCCCACTGGTACGCCAAGCAGTACCACACGACCGACAAGAACGCCACCTACTTCAACCGTCTGGAAAGGTCGCAGCCAGTCAAGTTCCAGTTCGACCACACCGTGCAGTCCGACATGTGGCGCAGCAGCACGACCCACCGCGTGCTGGGCGTGCGCGAGCTGGCAGACCGCCAGCTGGATTCCAGCACGCACGTCGCGCCGCCCCGCCAGTTCGACGAGCACCACACCGACTACGTGCTGCACAACAACTTGCTGGCCGAGAAGCAAAACACCCACACGCCTGGGCCGTCGAACGACGTGTCGCTGCACCACTACCTGCCGGACCAGCACGTGGTGTCTGGCCAGCACGACCAGAACCACCAGCCGCTGTACAACACGCGGCTGGCCGACCTGGCGTCCAACGACTTGCAAATCGACGAAAGCCTGGCCGACATTCAGGAAGAGTCTGGCTGGTACTGATCAATACGGCTGCATTATGTTTTGTGTTGTCCAAACAATGCGTTTGAGTTTCACCAAAAATACAAATTGTTTGAAAAAGCAACAGTTTATCTGCCAAGCAAAGACACGTTTACAGCCATGTTGTCCGCAGCGGTTGAAACAGTTGAAGCAGCACATCCAGCACATCCAGCGGTTGAAACAGTTCAAGCAGTTCAAGCAGCACATCCAGTCCAACCGAGCGAACCGGTGTATATCAATTGGAATTGGTTGGAAATGTTGGACAACTTTCTTGTCTACATGCGAGGTTGTGCTGGCATGAAGTATGTCTAACTAGCTGGTATATTGGTCGACAGACTGACATCTCAAACAGTCGAGCTGTAAACACACCAGTCGTGTGGCTGGCTGATTGGCTACTTGGTTCTTGTCATGCATCATATGTAAGCTTAAACTTTGCCAGACTTGTTGGACTGGTTGTTGCCACACTGTGTAGTTTGGTTTGTTCAACATGGCCGAACGCGATCAGAATACAGTCAAGGCTGCGCAGTCTAGCCCAACTGTCTCGGCAGTTAGTGACTTGCCAAACATGTCTGTCGTTGCAAAACCCGATGGTGGTAGCAATGGCAGCAAGGATAGCGATGGTGGTGGTGGCAGTAGTTATGTTGTAGAGTTTGCCAGCCCGAATCGCCGCATTGCTGGCGAAAATGCAAGCAAGCTGCTAAAAGTCGGCTCAAGACTCTTCAACTGGGTGCAACAGGTGCGCCAGTACTGCATTCGTGCAGGCATGGTGTGCGACACTAGTCGCGCGCCGCACATCGAGGTGCTGCGCCAGAGCGAAAAGTATTGCAAAGACGCCGAGGCGCTGGTTGCAAAGCGTGCCAACGAGCTAGAAGGACGCGTTGTCGAGCTGCAAATTGATGTCATGAACCAAAAAGCTGTTGTGGTGTCAACAGGTATGGTGTCGGGCTACGACATGACGCACCTGACGCTGGTCTACTTTCGCGACAAGCTATCCGTGGAGCAGCTGGCGCAACTGCAAGCATTTACAGCAAGCTCGGGCGAGTAATCATAATCAAACCATTTGTTGTTTGTACATTGGTAATAATATGTTTAAACCCATAAATATGTTTGTTGCTTGTTTGTGGCTGCATGATTAATACTTACCGACCAGGTAGCCAGCAGACCTTGCTGTAAAGTTTGGTACACATGATGGATGCAACACAACCGTTGATGGCGCCTCATCCGGCGAAACGACCAGTCGATCTAGCCGAACAATCCAAACCATCCGAATTAGCCGAACCATCCAAACAAACCAAACAAACCAAACAATCCGCACCAGCCAAACTGACCAAATTGACCAACGCAACAACACCAACCGCACCCACCACAGCAACCACACCCACCACATCAACCGCGCCATCCACACCATCCAAACCATCCACACCATCCACACCCACCACACCCACCACACCATCCACACCAACCACACCCACCACACCCACCACACCTACATCTGAGAAAAGTTTGCCTGATACAGTTGATTTCGACTTGACAGATGACAACCCAGACGACGACAAAAAAGTGCTGTATGCGTTCCGTCTAGATCTTGGCGATTGGTGTGTCGAGTCGCTTTTTGTGTCGACGCGCCGACAATACAAGCACGCACTAGGCCACGAGGTCGGTATTTTTGGAGTGACACATCCGTGGTGCGAGGTAGACGTTTGGTTGAAGCCAGACCATTTCGACGAAATCGCAGTTATTTCAGATATTTCGACTGATAGTGATTTGCACACCTTGCTCAACTACCTGCCCATTGGATATGATGTTGTTGGCGGCTTTATCGACAACCTTGAAAATCAAAACAGCACGTACTGTACGTGCAAGCGATGTGTCGACTACTTTAGCCGAGAGCATGACTGACGTGGCATTTGGAGTTTGGGCGTCTTGCACAACATGCAAACATGTAAAAAATAAACAAACTAGCATGTCGACAGGAATCGAACCTGCCTACGCAGAGCGACATCCGGTTCAAAGCGGAGCCGACCAAAATGTGCATGTCTGTCAAACAACTTTCATTCAAAGCCAGTAGTCCTGGTCCTGCTCGTCCTGCTCGTCCTGCTCGGCCTGGTCCTGGTCCTCCGACTGGTCCAGCTTTGTACGCTTGGCATCGTCGTTGGTGCTCTCAACACGCTTCGACTTGGCCAAGATCGTAAAGGTCTGCAAGCTGAAAATCTGCATGTTGGCGTCGCGAGCACACAGCCGAAGCATGGTCTGGCCAGCGTTATCAAGCAGCACGCGCGCCGAACTGCCCGGCACCAGCTTGGCGCCTTGCGAATCCACAGCAAACGTTTGCTTGTTGGGCCAGCGCGTCGTAAACGTCAGGTGGTCCTCTGTGCCTGAAAAGACGTCCAGCACACACGACTCGGCGTCCAGCTCGGCCGGCAGGTAGACTTGAAGCTGGATTTGCTGGCCTTGCCGGTCGAAAATTTCCAGGTCTGGGTATTCCTCGCCAAACTGGTCCAGATCAGAAGCAAACTTGATGTAGTTGGGCTGCTCTGCGGGTGGCGCAAGCACCAGCGCCTTGCGGGACTGCTTGGAGCACAAAATGCCGCCTGCCGAAGTCTCGAACCGATGGTTCCTGATGCTCCACTCGCGGTTGGCAAACTCGAGACTTGTGCTGGGCGTCATGCGGTCGCCAAAGTGGAAAACTTTGTCAGGACCTGCGTGGTACGTCAAGTAGTCCATGCCCATCTCCAAGTGGCCTGAGCGCTCGCCTGTCCGGCCGCCGACCTTTTCGTTGAATGTGTTGCACTTGGCGCTCGGCACCACAGTGCGGAACCTCTCGCCTTGGGCAAACAGCCGCCACTTGCCAAGCTGGCCGTCTGGGCGCACATGCGCCTCGTCGAACCACGCCACAAAGAACCTGTGGAAGCCGCCTTTGGCAGTCTGGCGGTAAACTTGACTGTCGATGCGGCCCGCATAGACGTACCGACTGGAAGTGTTGTTTGCAAATGCCGTGTCGTAACCATCAATTTTGACGCCGCTGCCTTCGTGCGAGTAAAAGCTGGTCGTTGCAGTTGGGTGGCCGATCCGAACAAAGCGCGGCATCTCGTTGATCGGCGGCAGCGGCTTGCCGTCTTTGGCGGCGTGCATGGTGAAGTTCATGCCGCCCTTTTGGTCCACCGAACCGTCCGGGTTGAACGAGTTGCCAAAGTACTGCGTCCAGCCAGGCAGGATCGGCGAGTAGGAACCCATCTTGTCGGCAACGTGCATGTCGACAATTGACGACATGATGTTTTTGACCTTGGAGGACCAGTGAGATGTGTACAGCGCCTCGGGCCGCCACCTCTCGCGGGCCAGCTTGACGACTGCCTGGTCGGTCTGGCTGGTCTGGCTGGTAGTGAGCCGCACGTAGCGCAGCACGCCAATGCCTTTGCGCCAATAAAACAAGTCATCGAGTTGCAGCACCAGGCGGTGCAGACCAGCTTCCAGGTTGGACACGGTAATAACAACAGCGTGGTTGTCTGTGGAAGCCTGGAACTTGGCAACACACGAGCTGTTGTCGATGCTGACCACCAGGTTTGGATCCAGCTTGCCGTCTTTGTTTTTGCTGTCTTTTGAGCTGTACACAATCGGCAAAACAGCCACTTCCAGCAAGACATCGCATGCTCTGTCCAGCCAAAAGTACCAGACCATTTGGTCGTTGGCCTGGCAGATGTTGACAATGCCGTCAAGGAACTCGTTGCGGTTAAAGTCGTCGCCTGGCAACTCGTTGGACGTCTTTGCCATCAGCATATCGGGTGTCGTGAAAAAGACCGAGTTGGCTGTGGCGTAGACTTCCGAGTCAGAGAAACCTGCTTGGAGCCGGGCATACTTGTCGCCAACTGGAGTCAAGACAGCTGGCTTTTGGTGCATGACCTCGAAGCGCTTCATGAAGTCGGAGACGATTGGCGTTGGCTCGACTTGCAACAAGACTGCCGACCCAGAAGTTGGAACAAAGGCCATGGTTGCAACGAGTTGGTTGGTTGGTTGGCCGGCTGGTTGGGCTGGTTGGTTGGCCGGCTGGTTGATTGGTTGGTTGGTTCGACTGTTTTTAGTTGATGGTCAAGTTTTTAGTGTTTTCAAATTGACGTAAACGCAAATATTTGTCATGTAAGCAAAAAATGTCAAACTACATATGTTGCATGTCGACTTGACAACCACACCAACTAACATTAACTAACAAACCAAAAAACAAATCTGCAACCAATTGACCAATGCTCAACTTTTTGACTTCCTGCTGGTTGGCAAGCATGTCGGGCAAGCATCGTGCTGCCGACTTGGTGATCCAAGCCATTGCTACCAACAAGCTGCATGTCATGGCGTCGAGCCAAGTCATTGACAGTCTGTCCAAACTGGGCACCATTGTTACGCATTCAGGCATGCACGAGCAAGCATCAACTCGGTTTTACTTTGTTGACGACAGCGCCAGTTTGAACAACCCGGTTTGGCCAGTTGTGTTGAACAGCATCCGCGGCGCAACAAGTATCTTTACCAATCCAGGTGGTTCAGGTGGTTCAGACTGGAAGAGTCACAACAACTACTACTCGGCAAGCATCACACAGAACAAAACGTCGCTGACTGTCGAGCTGATTGTCAACAACCAGCAAATGTACAGTGTGTGGCTCGGCAAAAAAGGCCAGCACCTGTTGCTGGTCATCTGCCAGGACTACCAGTCGTGTTGGTTGTTTGGCTGACTGGTTGACCAACATATGTTTAACTAGCTTCATTACAGTCCAAGCCATCCAAAACCATCTAACAACTTGCCCGGACCTTGCCAAACAAACACCATGGAGACACCCACGCCAGCAGGTTGTGTTGAAAGTGTAGGCACACCTAACAAGCCGAACAAGCCAAACAAGCGTAAACACACGTTGGTCAAAAACAGCCAAGCACCGACTGTGCTTCCTACCGATATCACCGATGCAACCCAACCAACTGTGCTTTCTACCATTCTAACTAATGCAACCCAGCCGACCCAACCAACCCAGCCAACCCAACCAGCCAAACCAGCCCAACCAAACCAAACAAACCAAACAAACCAAACAAACAGTTCAACCAAATCTAGTGTGACAACCATCACTTGGCGCAACTTTTTGAAAAGATGCAGCGCAGCAATGGACCGAAACGTAATGGTCACCCAAATAGTACTGAAAGCAATCCAGCAGCAGACACTGCACATTTTGGTGTCCAATCGGCTGATGTCACGTTTGGAAAAGTTTGCCAAATCCCGGCATAAATACATGTACGGATACGATTCCGATTCAGACGAATCATACGAATCGTACGATTCCGACGATGACGACGGCTTGCTTGCAGCGACTGGTTTGACTAATCCAACCAATCCAACCAATCCAACCAATCCAACCACAAAAACCAGTACAACTAGTTCAAACACTGCATGCGACATTATCAATGCCAAGTTAGCAACCAAAGAGCGCTACACGCCGTACCAGTACGTTCAAGCCAAACCAGGCCAGCCGGTCTGGCAGGCAGTGTTTGGCAGCATCACTGCTGCAACCGCCATTTTATCGTCGTCACCGAACGGCGCGGTATGGAACGGCGACGACGAACAAACAAACATCAAGTACTGCGCACACGTCACGCAAAACGCAAAAACCATCACAGTCGAGCTGATGGTTAGCGATGAGCTGATGTGCACTGCCGTGCTAGGCAGAAAAGGCAAGTTGCTGGTCCTGGCGCTTTGCCGGGACGACCAAGCATGCAACCTGTTTGAGTGATGCATATGTTGTTTTTTTGGTTCAGCCATGATGAAATCAGTTACACCAATCGTACAAGATATGTATGTTTATACATTTTCAAGTCAAACTGTTTCCGACTTGCACAGGCCTGCCCAACTAGCCCAGTCTGTTGTGCAACCAAACAAATGAGCACACAAACCACCCCGACCTCACCAACTGGACCTACCAATGATGCCAACCCGGAAACCTTGTGTTTGAAGCGTAAACACAACTTGACCAACTTGTCAGATGCGTGTGCCAGTTCAACCCAACCAACTCCAACAACCCAAACAACTCCAACAACCCAACCAACCCAACCAAGCGATGCGAACCAACAAATCGATGCAACCCAACCAGCCAGTTCAACCAATTCAACCCAACCAGCCAAACCAACCATGACAACCAACACTTGGCGCAACTTTTTGCGCAAGTGTCACAAGGCAATGTCGTCTGGCGAAATGGTCACCCAGCTGGTGCTGGATGCAATCCAGCAGCAAAAGCTGTGGGTTTTGGTGTCCAAGCAGCTCATGCCCAGCTTGGAGGAATTTGCCAAGACAAAGAAAACAGCGTTAGGCGATTCTGGCGATTCCGACGACAACTCGGTTGCAGCCAGTTTGACAAATTCAACTAGTACTACCATTACAACCAGTCCAAACAGTACAACCACCGATCCCCAGACCAGTTCGACTGGTTTGGATGTCTTTGCTTCACAATTGGCAACCATCAAGCGCTACAAGCCGTACCGGTATGTGCAAGCCAAGCCGGGCCAGCCAGTTTGGCAGGCAGTGTTTGGCAGCATTACTGCTGCAACAGCCATTTTCTCATCTTGTCCATCTGGTGCCGACTGGTCAGGCGACGACCAAGACTCGGACACCGAGTACAGTGCCAGCATCACGCAGAGCGCCAAGACCATCACAGTCGAGCTGGTCGTCGACTGCGAGTTGGTGTGCACCGCCGTGCTAGGCAGGAGAGGCAAGCTGCTGGTGCTGGCGCTCTGCCGGGACGACCAGGCGTGCAAGCTGTTTGATTAATTAATCAAATGATCAATGGTACGGAACCCATCTGCCGCTGAGTTCCTTACCGTCGCGGTTGTAGGTAGGCGGGCTGACAATCCAGCGCCTGCCGTCGCGGCCGTAAGCAATCGTGCCCGACTTTTCGTTGCGTGCGCACCTGCCCAGACCCTTGGGCGACGGCTCGGTGCCCTTGTAGCTGCACCGGCGGCGCTGGCTGGCCGGCTTGGTGGCACGGACCCGGATGTATGCTGGCGACTTGCCTGGCTTGCGCATGAACTTGGCGCGCTTGGCAACAACGCCAGAATGTGCAGAACGTGCAGAATGTGCAGAACGTGCAGAATGTGCAGAATGTGCAGAATGTGCAGATCTGGAAGGTTTGCGCATCTTTTTCGGGCGGTGCGGCTTGTGGACGCTGTGACGACGCGAAGTGTGCTTGACCATGTTTGAATTGGTTTGGTTTTGGTTTAGTTGAACTGGTTTAGTTTTGTTGTCTAATCTTTTTTACAATGTCGCAAAAATGTACCAACACTATCCTATATGCTATTTGAACCATTTAAACCATTTCAATCCAGCATGTTAGCAGCCCAGACACCCCAGCTGCACAAACAGCTTGCGCATATCCTGCAGCAATCTAATGTGCTGGTCAACCAGATGCTTGGCTTGCCAGCCCAGCAAACCAACCAGCTGGCTGGTCTGGCCAGAAACGTCGCAGTTGTTGAGCACCATGTCGCGCATGACTTCCAACAAGTCCTGGCATGCTTGGACTCGACCAGTCGGCTTGGCAAAGTGTAACATTTTTTGCTGATTAGTGTCCAGCAGAACGTCGTAGTGCTGCATCAGGTCCAAATGATTCATTGCAACAAACAGCCTGGTTTGTCCTGGTTTGTGCTGTTTTGTCCTGGTTTGTCTTGGTTTGTCCTGGTTTGTCTTGGTTTGTCCTGGTTTGTCTTGGTTTGCTGTGTTGCTGTTTTGCTGTTTTGGTTGACGTTCGGTTTGGTATTTCATTCAGTTGCATGAATTGACAATATAACCAACCTGGTGGTGCAACCAACCAGCCGACTATGCAACACATTGCATACTGCTTACTAGTTCATTAAAGTTATGGTTTGGTTGGTTGGTTGGCTTTCAGCGGTGCAGAGCTGCCTCGGCCAAGTAGCGCGCCCGGCGTGCCTGCCGCAACATGCTGGCTTGCCATGCTGCTTTGCACTTTCGACGGCGCAGCCGGCGCTTGACTCCCATGGAATCGCCCAGCAAGGCGATGCCGCGCAGCTTGAGCAGCTTTTCCGAAAAGCGCTTGCGTGCTCCGCGCGGCAAGCCGACCGGGCGGATCGGCAGACTGACAACACCGGTTTGAACGTCTGTGCCAGTTGGGTCGGTTGGGTCGGTTGGGCTAGTTGGGCTAGTTGGGCTGGTGCGGCTGGTGCGACTGGTGCGACTGGTTGGAAATCCTGGCGGATGGTCCAGCAGGTCGTGGCTGTCCAGGCTGTTTACCAGGTCGTCTGTGCAGATGCTGGACTGGTCAGTCTGGTCGCCATGCCACTCGTCGTCTTCCGGCTCGTACCACGGATCAGTGTAGGCGTCTTGGCTTGCAGAGTTGACTGACATGGTTTGGTTTGGTCGGATTGGTTGGATTGGTTGGATTGGTTGGATTGGTTTGTTTGGTTGGATTGGTTGGATTTGGTCTGAAACTCGAATCCAAGTTGCTACACATCTTGCACATTTGAATTGGATGAAAAGCAAGGATTACACATATGTTTATTGACGAACGATTTTGAAACTGCAAAACATGAAATAACTGCAAAGACTGCAAAACCAATTTGCAAACCAAACAAACCGAACAACTTGTATAAACTTTTTCCAAACCGACCAGTCATTACCACTACCATGATCGGCATGATCGGCATGATCGGCATGGTAGGCATGGTCTGCGTGGTCGGCGTGGTCGGCATGATCTTGACTGAATATTCTGTGCAAACCATTAAAACGCTTTTTGCAGACAAACTCTTGACGATGTCCATCATCATCTGCACTGGCCCCACGGCATCGGGCAAGACGTCGTTGTACCGCGTGCTCCAACAAGCCGGGCCGCTGGTGCATCTTGAGTGGCCTGTTGACAACAATACGATGGAGCAGCCAGGCAACAAGTTCATCGAATGCCCGGCCAACCGGCTTGTAGCGGCTGTGCAGGCAGCCAATTGCTGCAGCGACTACGTCTGTGTCGCAGTGTGCGTGAGCCACCATCATCCGGCACAGCCAGATATTGAACTGCCCGGCATCCAAGTGGTCACGTTGGTGCGCGCCGAGCAGTCCAACATTGACGAGCAAACCTGGACGGTGCAAGGCCAGACGATCACGTCTTCCTCGCCGGGTGAAGTTCACGAGCTGTTTGGGCTTGCAGACTCGCATGATGCCTAAAACAGCCTGCATCCAACTGATTTAATAAACCAAATTTTAAACCGGTGCACATATATTGTTGGCATGTTGGCATGCTGGTTTGCTCGTCGGCCGTCCAAGCAACAATCCAGCTAGTTGCCGGCTTGTGGCAGCAAAACCAATTTGCAAACCAAACAAACCGAACAATTGTATAAACTCTTTTCAAACCGACCAGACGTGACCACTACCATGATCGGATACATTGGCATGATCGGCATGGTCGGCATGGTCGGCATGGTCGGCATGGTCGGCATGGTCGGCATGGTCGGCATGGTCGGCATGATTCTTACTGAATATTTTGTGCAAACCATTCAAACGCCTTTCGCAAAAGTCTTGACTATGTCCATCATCATCTGCACTGGCCCCACGGCATCGGGCAAGACGTCGTTGTACCGCAGGCTCCAACAAGCCGGGCAGCTGGTGCATCTTGAGTGGCCCGTCGACAAGACTACGATGGAGCAGCCAGGCAACAAGTTTGTTGAGTGCCGAGCCAACCAGCTTGTCGCGGCTATGCAGGCAGCCATACACTGCAGCGACGACGTGTGCGTCGCACTGTGCGTGAGCCACCATCATCCGGCACATCCAGATATTGTACTGCCCGACATCCAAGTGGTCAAGTTGGTGCGCGCCGAGCAGTCCAACATTGACGAGCAAACCTGGACGGTGCAAGGCGAAACGATCACGTCTTCCTCGACGGGTAGAGTTCACGAGCTGTTTGGGCTTGCAGACTCGCATGATGCCTAAAACGGCCTGCGTTCAACTGATTTAACAACCCAAATTTTGAACCGGTGCACATATATTGTTTGCATGTTGTTTTGCTAGTTGGTTGACTAGTTTGCCAGTATGCTAGTTGGTTGTCTAGTTTGCTAGTTTCAACAAACCATGGATTCCACAGCATGTGCAGACGAAACGCAAAATGAAGCAAACAGACCAATCGAACAAATCGAACAAAATGAACCAAATGAACCACATGGTGCCAGTCTGACCAGTCAAGAACAGTCTGACCAGTCTGACCAGACCAGTCAGCCTGGTCAGCCTGGTGTAGATCAATGCGCCGAATGGTCCCACGTTATGTGGGCTGGATACACGACGCCAAGCGGATTTGGTTGTTATTCGTACATACCGCGTCAACCAGCCGACCAAGAAACGATCCAGATAGTTGTCGACTTGTGGCAGCAAAACGAAAGGTTAACAACCAACGAGTTTTGGGAGGCATTCGACTGTCAAGCCTGCACAGACTGGAGCAAGATGCAGCCTGACGGCACACCATTCGGAGGTGCCTGGCTAACTGATAGAAGCAACGCATGGAATCTGACACGCTTGCAGAACTTTGTCTGTCTGGCCAAGTTGCAGTTTCCGCGCCGGACCATTCTGTATGCAATCGACTTTTTGTGTCCAAGACGATGCGAAAGTGTCATCCAAGTCAAGGAGTGGCTGGAGTGGATTCGCCAGCACGTCAAAGCGACAGAGCAGATTGACTTGGCACTGGTGCAGCACGACATGCAAGAACTCGACGAGTTTGCCAAGATGCACAACGTATCTGTGGCGCACGATTTTTGACTTGTTATTATAAACCAACCAACTAAACCAACCAACCAACTGCGCAACCAACCCAACTAGGTGCAGGCGCAGACAGTACGGGTGCGAGTGGTGCAACTAGACCAACAATCCAGGTCATGATGAATGGCTTGACTGGCTTGCAGAAACAAAAACTGAAACGTATTCGAGCAAACAACGCCAAGAAACTGGCCAAGTTTGACGACAGGTTGATCAGATGGTCCAACACGATGCGCCTGCCAAGCAAGATTGTGCTGCGAGCCAAGTTTGATGTGACTGAACAATTCAGTCGTGTGGATGCAAAAATCATGACCAAACTGTTTAAAACCTGGTTTGCCAAAATGACTGCCAGCCCAACTTGGCGAGCAGTGCTTGCCAGCAAACAAAACACCAAGCAAGTTGCTACGTCGTTCAAATCGCTGCCAGGCGGCCTGATGGTCGGCGCAGACTTCAAGCCTGGCATGTTGAATCGCCAACCAGTGCTGGTTGGTCTGCGCATCCTACAACGCCGCCCAAGCCTTGTTGTGGACTTGGTGTTGGACATGCAGATTAACAAGTCGATTCCACACCGCAAGGAAACATTGAAAGTAATGACGCGCTGCATCAAACAGACCATGCAGCAGTTCCTGGACAAACCAGCCCAACTGGCCGGACTGACACCCAATGGCGTGTGGACAGCCAAGTACGACAAGCAAGAACTGCCTAAAAAGCCAAAGCAGTGCAAGCTTGTAGGCCCAAACAGCGATCTCAACAACATGTGGCTGGTGATGACTTTCGACCAGTTGGTCAACGAAACCGAGTTGGTTGCCAAGCTGGCTGAGCACGCCAAACAAACTAGGCAAACAAAGTGCATGCACTGTTCTGAGCGCGGCATGTTTGACGTCGCACTGTCCAAGGATGTGCAAGACTGCTATTATGTTAGGAAAATCAACATTGTGGACCAAACTAACCAAACCAACCAAACTAACCAAACTGGCACCAAGTTGGTTGTTGTGGCCGACCTGGTGGCGCCAATAGAAGGCTTCAGTCCCGACTGGCTCGACGACATTTTGTTCCATGTGACCAGACTGCTGAAACCAGTTCTGCCGAGTCTGGCAAAAATCCAGCTGGCCAGCCAAGTTGCACATTCCATCAAGCAATCCTTTTCCAACAAACTGGCTGGCTGGTTCGGCTGGTTCGCACAAACTCCTAGCACGTTTGTAGTGTCGTTTTACCTGGTTTCAGGCTCGCAAACCAAAGGTGAGCATGTGACCAAGCACATCATGAAGTTGCTTGGCCAGTACAGCCAGTACGCCAGGTCGGTCCGACACAGTTCCGAACATCCGAACCAACTAGCCAGTCTGGGCAAATACAAGCCCATGATTCGCATCATCAACATTTTGCTGGTCGGGCCGTACCTGGAACACCTCCAGCAACGGCTGGACAGCCAGACACGATTGTTGAAGCAAGCAGACATTGACAAGTTTCTAGTACAACCAGTATTACTTTGATCTTTTACTAGTTGGACCAGTTTGATTACTGTGACTGATTGAACCAGTTTTGATGTTTGCATGCTGACTGGTCGAATTGGTCCAACTTGCTTGGTTGATGCCGCGTTTGCTAGCTGACCGCAGATTGTAAGCATGCTTGCTTGGTGTATCGCCAAAACTTGCACTTTTCGAATTTGCTTTGTTACTTTCTGCACTTTCCATACTTGCAGCGTTTTGGAGTGTTCCTCCACTTTCGGAACTTTCATTTTCTGCACTTTCACTTTCTGCATGACTTCCCACACTCTTACTGTCTGCACTTTCTCTTCTTCCTCCGCCTCCACCTTCACCACCACTTCCACCACCACCTCCACCACCACCACTTCCACCACCTCCACCTCCACCACCTCCACCTCCACCACCTCCACCTCCACCGCTTGCCTCACTTCCGCTTGTACTTGCACCGCCAGTGCTGCTTTCATTACCTGTTGCACGCATGAGTTCCTGCACAATAACTTCGCAGTTGGCAGCATTGAATGCAAACGGCTTCACCATCATGTCGACAACCAGGCAGCTGTCGCCAACCGTCCAAGCAAAGTACTGCAACAACTTGGTTATGGCTCTTACATGCATGTGGCCACCATACACCATCGAGTAGGTCGAATTATTGCTCAGCATCAAGTAAAACAAATAAATGTCTGTCAGCGCGCACTGGTATTGTTGGTAAGCCGAGCACACACCAGCATCGCACAGCACTCCCTTAAGCTCGTCGACAGTGATATGGCGCTTTATTTGTTGCGGCAAACTAATCTTGTCAAACACCGAAATCAGTTGCTGGTGCAGAGTTTGCATGTATGTTTTAATTGTTGTCGAGTATGCTTGATGTGCTTGCTGGTTGTCAAACCTGTCGCGCTGCTTGTCGACATAGGCGTGCAGACTCGGCTCGACTTTGTCGTGCGTGACATGGTCGATCAACGGCTCGACGTCTTTCTCCCACTGAATTGCTTGCCTGTCGCGCGTGTCCCAGCAGTGCAGTTTCAGCAACTGCTTGGCATCCAGGGCTCTGCAAACTGACGACATGTTGGACAATGAAAACACTACTTGCCCGCCCGACAAACGCTTGAAGAGCTTGCACTCGTGGTACACATGAAGCATGTCTCGCTGCCTCACACTTGTAGCTAGCTGCTCGACGAACAGACTCCAATAGTAGGTTTCGTTGGTGTACGATGTATGGTCCTCACCGACCATGAACACATGCCAGTCCAGATGTGGAATATGGACGACTTGGGCGACATGCACGTTGGTAATGTAGTGTTTGGTTGCTCCATTGGTCAACATGTTGAATCTAGGCACATAGCTGTCGATCCAGTAGTTTAAATCGTAGTCTGTGCACAAAGCCACTGCCTCACATGGAAGCAGGCACCGCGCCGGCAGTGTGTCGATCAGCCTCCACGAAACATCGTAGTAGCCAGTTTTAAAAGTCTTGACTGCCCAAACATCGCCTTTTTGGGTCATGACATGTATTTTCCTGGCGCCTGTGGTAGCAATTTGACGAATGACCTCGCCTGGTTCGAGAGTGTAGACTGGTGTCACTTGGTTGCTCAAAAAGTTGTAGGCTTCAACACGTTGTTCTGTCTGGACGTACCACACCACGCTGCAGGCACGTACGTTGAAACCGCTGTGGCTCGCAGCCATGTGCGTGACCTGAAGGTGTTCAATGGCAAAGCTTTTAACGTGCTTGCAGTACATCGTGTCATAGATTGATACTTGATCGTTGGTCATGACAACCATGGCCAAACTAGTCATCACCACCAAACTGGACGGTTCAACTTTTAAACCGCGAAAAGCCTCATTTCCGGATTTACAGACTCCGAGTTGGTCACAGACCACGAATGGCCTGCCTTCAAACTGGACGTTTCGTATGAAAATGTTGTTGCCGGTTGGGTCGTAGACGACGCACCGGCGCGACATGTCGTCCGGAATAGGTTGTGCAAAGTCTGAATGGTCGACATGACATGGTATGCGAGTTGTGCCGTGCAGATGACTGCAATACAGTTGGTTTTCGTCAAGATCGTAGTACACAAACCGCTGCGCGTCAAAGACTGCCAGTTTGACAGGCAGTTTTTTACTTGGCAAGCCTACACCTGCAACCACTTGGACAGGCTGGACAGGCTGGACGGGCTGGACAGGCTGGACAACAGATTGGTTGTTTTCGACTTGTTGAAACTGAAATGTTTGTGCGCACAGCCACGGGATGTACTTGAGCGAGTTTGGTGCGTTTGCAACAATATAGTTGCATACCAATCGCGTTCGGTGGTCCAGATTGTTGTAGTTGTTGAATTCGGATTCGAGCCGAGTCTGTGCAGCTTCGTTGGTTTGGATTGAAGCCACGTCACCATCGAGGCGGTAGTTGAGCTGACACCAAACACGTCTCAACACAAACTTGTCAAAGTTGTAAACTTGAAAGTTGTCTTTTAGCGCGGTTTCAAATGTGCGCAGCAACATGTCGACTTGGTCTTCAATAAAAAACCCAGCGTCAACCGCGTGGTCCATGTCGGGATCGCTTGCATAGTTGTCCAGTTCCTCATACATGTCTGGACTCATTTGCGATTGTAAAGTGCATGGTGTTGTGTTTGCAACCAGCGTCAGGTCCAGCAGATACTTGTTTGCAGTGACGATTGTCTTGTCTGCCAATTGAATGTTGACCGGTTGCGGCACAATCGGGAACTGGCCAGGCCTAAAGCCAGCTTGCAGTGGTGCATGCACAGGCCGAACAGCACGAACAGGCCGAACAGGCCGAACAGGCCGAACAGGCCGAACAGGCCGAACAGGCCGAACAGGCCGAACAGGCCGAACAGGCCGAACAGGCCGAACATTCCCAACGTCTGCAAGTCTTGCCGAGCTCAGTTGGTAAGCTTTTGCATCATTTGCGTGAAAAACATGTTGCAACTGCTTGTTACGTGTTGCATGCTTTGCGCGCACCCGATAGGCACGTTGCAAGGCAAGCTTTGATTTCAAACTGTTGCCCATAGTTTTTCTAGATCGACCCAAAAAAAACACAAATTAGTCGTCAGTGCTGATCATATGTTGTTTTGGTCAAGTTGTGAACTGTGTCTGTTGCTGTCATTTAGTTGATTTTTGTTGGTTTGCCATGGACTTTGACCAGTACCGCCAGTACTTGGCGAGCAAGATGCCTGACCAGTATGTTTGTGCTGTACGCGCAGAGACCAACTTGGTGCAGGCTTACCAGGCTTACCAGGCTATTCTTCCAGACACAAGTGCAGCCAGTTTACAACATCTGCACCAAGCTGTGCTTGACTATTTGACGGTGTGCATGCATTACGGTCGACAATGGTTCTCGCCAAAACTGCACCAACTGCACCAAACAGCAAAAAAGATTGTTGAACAAAGCAAGCCTGGCTACACAAAATACCTATAATTTGAATGCAAGTATAACATGCTTGTCTATTTATATATAAACCAAACCGAAAACTGGTATGGTAGTTTGGTTGTTGGGTAGTTTAGTTTGGTAGTTTCGGCAAAAATCAGCCAACCAGCCGACCAGCCAACCAGCCAACCAGCCAACCAGGCAGACATCATGCATGCATCCAAGACGTGCGATCAAACCGATCAAACCGATCAAACCGGTCAAACCGATTCAAAGCAGTTGGAACCTTTCAAGCAAAAGTTCAATCTAATTCTGTACGGCAAGCACTGTACCAGCTACACAATCTATAAAAGACAGCAGGAAAAGCAACTGGTACAACCGTGCATGAGCTCGGCCAGCCAGCTGGCAGAGCTGCGAAAGAAGCTGGCCGACAACTTCCGGCAGTGTCTGCCTGACGGCCTGCCCGACGGACAGTTCTGGGAGTTTAACGACGTTTGGACCACCAAGATCGAGTTTCTTCAACCAGAGCGCGAGCGCTACCTGACCTACTTTCCGTGGCCATTCGATCCCAACCACCACTTGGTGGTGACCATGCTGGCCGACCCACACGAACCATCGTTTGCTTGCAAAGTGGTGTACTGCAAGAAGCTGGGCTTAGTTGCGATTCAACAAGACATGGCAAAGCTCACCAAGAGCGAGTTCGTGCTGGCCGACCAAGAATCTGGAAAAGTTCTGGACTGCCAAGCGAAAGTAGCTGCAGATCTGGTGTTTGTGGCATGCGTGCCGAAAGCAATGCTGCGGAGCTGCAAAGTGAAAAACGAACAGGGTACGTGCATCGACGGTCGCATCGGAGACATGCGCTTGGCTATTGCCAAGCTGAACGACTGGAAGCTTGACGACACTGTTGCATCAGTGATTGGCATAGACGATGTTTCCGACGACTACGACACGACCACTCTGGGCAAGTACGCCGAAAACCCGCAAGTAAAATTCTTTCACATGAAGGGCGGCAAACATGCCACCAAAGAGAGATTGGAAAAGCTGTAGAATATGGCTGTTGGGGTTGTTAGGGTTGGTATGAATATACTGATTGTAACAAACTAATTTTAAACCGAAGTTGTCAAGCACAAACCTTGGCTACTTGGCTGGTTGAAGTACATAAACCATCAACCAATTCATTGCGAAAATTCACCCAACCAACCATCCAACCAACCAACCAACCAACCAGCCAACCAACCCAGGAAGACATCATGCATGCATCCGACACGTGCGATCAAACCGATCCAAGACAGCAAACGTTCAAGCCTTTCAGCCAAAAGTTCAAGCTGATTCTTTACGGCAAGCACTCTACTAGCTACACAATCGATGAACCATATTTGGCCGAACAACTGGTAAAGAAGTGCATCAGCGCGACCAGCCAGCTGGAAGAGCTGCGCAAAAAGCTGGCCTTCCGGTTTCGGCGTTGTCTGCCTGACGGCCTGCCCGACGGACAGTTCTGGGAGTTTAACGACGTTTGGACAAGCAACATCGAGTTTGTCGAACCAGAGCGCATGCGCTACTTGACCTACTTTCCGTGGCCATTCGATCCCAACGAGCATGTGCTGGTGACCATGCTTGCCGACCCGCACGAGCCATCGTTTGGAAGCAAAGTGGTGTATCGCAAAAATCTGGGCTTAGCCGCGATTCAACAAGACATGGCAAAGCTCACCAAGCACGAGTTTGTGCTGGCCAACCAAGATCATGGGAAAGTTCTGGACTGTGAGGCGGAAGTTGAGGCACAGCTGGTGTTTGTGGCATGCTTGCCAAACGCAAGGCTGCGGCACTGCACAGTGGACAAAGAAGCAGGCATGTGCATCGACGGCCGCATTGGCGACATGCGGGTCGGAATTGCCAAGCTGAACGACTGGAAGCTAGACGACACCGACGCCTGTGTGGTTGGCATAGACCATGTTTCCGACGACTACGACACGGCCGAACTGGGCAAGTATGGGGAGAACGCACAAGTGCATTTTTTCTGCTTTGATGGTGGCTTGCAAGCAGCCAAGAACCGTTGGGCAAGCGAGGCTGTCCGTGATGACGATGATGGTGGTGGCAAGGATGATGATGGTGGTGGTGGTGGTGGTGGCAAGGATGAAGGATGAAGGATGATGATGATGGTGGTGATGGCACCTGCGCGCCATCCAAGCACAAGGCCGGGTCTGCGCTTCACGACGATCCGAGCAATGCGACTGAACAAAGTTCGGAGAAGCGGCTATGCCCGGCAACTATCAAGGCAGCAGCCGGCAGCGATTGATTTCTGTGTGGTCTGTTTGGTATGCTTGATTTGGTTGACCAACATATGTGTAAATATAAGCGTGTTGTGCAAGCTCTCCAAAAGTTGTGCGAGTTGGTATTCAAACCAGCCGGCACTTGGTTGTGCAACCAACCAACCAACCAGCCCAGCCAGCCAACCAACCAGCAAACCAGCCCAACCAAACCAGACCAACCGAACTTGCCATGCAAATCAACATCAAGACTTTGACCGGCAAGACAATCGTGTTGGACGTGTTGTCTTGCGACACCGTCTTGGATGTCAAGAAAAAGTACCAGCAAAAGGAAGGTGTCGAGCCAAACTTCCAGAAGCTGGTGTTTGCAAGCCAAATGCTGCAAGACGACAAGACGCTTGGCGATTACAACATCCAGCCAGACAGTATCCTCCACGACATCATGCGTTTCCGAGGCACGATCGACATCATGCGGTTCCAAGGCATGATCAGCACGTCCAGGTCAAGCGGCTCAGACTTGGCAACCCAGTGGCTGATGATGACTGATGAAGAGCGCGCAACTGCTGCCGAGCCGCTCGAAGAGCTCGAGAAGCTGGCCAAGAAGAACAACGTCACCGACGAGTTCACGCAGAGCCAGATTGAAATATCGGACGAGGACTACGACACGATGGACAGGTTCATCAGATACTGCTGGAAAGTGCGTGAGGATTGCTTAGGCCAAGACATGAAGGTTCTGATGACTCCATCGCAGATGAGCATACTTTTGCGCAAGTCTGGGAACTCGCTTTGGCATGTTCTGAAAGACGCATTTGACGCCAAGCCAGATGCATTTGTGGGCAAGCTGTTGAAGCTGTACCAAGGCTCGGGTTCTGCCAAGCTTGTTTTTCGCGCGACGAAAGGCCCAACGGATGCCTGCGTTGCATTCCACTGCAACGGCGAGCATGCTAGCAGCACAACGCAGATTGCGTTGTCTGGCGACTGCAAGGGTGGCTCGCTGGTGTACTACCACGACAACAAGCTGCACGTGGTGAAGCGCGAGCGAGGCAGCTTGACGCACCACAGTGGGCGTATTCTTCACGGCGTGACGCGCTTGGTGGAGGGTATGCGCAAAAGCCTGTTTGTGGTTGATGCATCCATCGGATTGGGCGACAAGGGCGTCATTATCATGACCGACAGCTTTGTCCGCGACTTTAAGGCCGGACAGGCGTGGCTGCGTCTCGGGGCTCGTTGGGCGATCGAGGAGTTTCGTGATGATGCTGATGATGATGATGATGATGATGATGATGATGATGATGATGATGACGACGATGACGACGATGACGGTGGTGGTGGCAAGGATGATGGTGGTGGTTGCAAGGATGAAAAGGATGAAAAGGATGATGATGGCAACTGCGCGTCATCCAAGCGCAAGGCCGGGACTGCTATTCATGACGATCCGAGCAATGCGACTGAACAAAGTTTGGAGAAGCGGCTATGCGTGGCAACCGTCAAGCCAGCAGATGGCAGCGATTGATGTTTGTCAGTTTTGTTTAAATTGGTTGGCCAACATAACAACATATCTGCAAAATCAAGTGTGCAAAGTTGCAAGTTGGTAGCCAAGCCAACTGGCAATGGCGTTACAAACCGTGCCGACAACCAAGATTAGTTATGCTGCAAACCAAGACTGCATCATTTCCAACACTACCAGCAAACTGGTTTGTAGGTGCGACACGGCAACCATTTTGTCTGGTACGGACCTGACACTGTTGTCGGCTGCGTTGAACGAAATGCAATCATACATGGTCTGCCTGACTGACGAACTGTGCGAGTTATTGAAACACAAGCTGGTTCTTCAATGCCTGCACGACCCGACTTGCAGAAAGTGGGTCGTTGTAAGTCAGTTACAGCATTATCTGTCGCAATCTGGAAAGGTGTCGACACTCGTCGAGCTTGTTGGTAGCAGACCCAAGCGACGAGCTTGGTGGACACTTTATTCGTGATGCATATTACCAAGATCTGATGCATGCACAAGTTGATTGACGATCTGTTTTACAAAGACTATGATATACTAGTATAACTTGTGCAGCAGTTTGTACAGTTTGCCAGGCAGGCAGCCAGCTTGCAGGATTGCTTGGTTGGTCAGACAGCACACTGCCTGTCCAGTTAGACAAATCATGTTGTGATGACTATCACACAACTTTTTCTGAAATTTGGCATAACCAGTTTGGTCGTGTTGGTGTTGGTTGTGTTGGTTGTGTTGGTTGTGTTGGTGTTGGTTGTGTTGGTTGTGTGCCAAATAGTTGCTTGCCTGGCATGCTGCCCGGTATTTCAGACCGTTCAGACATGCCGCGTAGTGACAGTCCACCAACTGGCTGTCTTGCAGCTTGAAAAGCATTTTGTCGAGACAGCACTCTGCGCGGTGCATCAGTTGCTTGACGTTGTGGTAGATTGCATCAACATTGACTGGCAAACCTTGCAAGCTGGACAAGCTCAACTCATCTGGAACCTTGGATGCCGAGCCGTACAAGCAGTCCAGGCCTTCCAAGCCTTCCAAGCCTTCCAAGCCTTCCAAGCCGTACAAGCCTTGCTGTTTCTGTTGTTGCTTGCAAGCCTGTTCAACCAGGCTTTTCAGCTTGCAACGCAGCATCGTAACTGGCAAGTTGCTCGTCTGGCTGACACCAGCCAGTATTAGCTGGCCGACCTGGAAGGCACATTCGGCGCACACTTCCAAGCAGCTAGTCTTTTCATGGCTGACCATCTGGACGAACTGCACGCACGAATCACGCAGCTTGGCCAACAATGCCGAGCTGTGCACCACAGGAATTTGTTGCACAGCTTGCGCGGCCAACTGGTGCGCCTGGTGCAGCAGTTTGTACCGCTGGGCGTACTGGTGTGCCTTGTTGTGCAGCTCAAAGCACTGGTTGGAGACCACAACGCGTCGTCTTCGACACTGATCGTAGATTTGCTGTGCTGCGTCAAGTCGACCAGTTGGGCCAGTATGGTCAGTTTGGTTAGTTTGGTCAACCATCATACTTGACACGCGACAGGTTTGTTGGGTGTGTTGGGATTGTTGGGATCGTTGGGATTGTTGGGATTGCTTGGCTTGTCAGTTTAAACAAGGTTGCCAGTTTGACTGGCCTGGACGGTTTTGCCAGTCTTGGCAGATTTATGCCTTTCTGGTTTGCTGGTTTGTTTTGCTGGTTGGCTGGTTTGGTTTGCTGGCTTGCTGGCTTGCTGGCTTGCTGGTTAGGCCAGTAGTATAATTGGTCGACTTTGTGTTCAAGATGCAAGATATGTTGGTTGTTGACCGCCAACCACATCACCCAGACCTTTTGATTTTTTTATAACCGATGAAATGTCCTACCTGTCCTACCTGTCCTACCTATCATACCTGTCCAACCTGTCCAATCTGTAACTGGTAAATTCGACCAACATGCCCACAATTATATTCCAACCAACAAACACAACCGGCCCGGCCAGGCCGGCCAGTACAAACAGCCCGATCAGTACAAACAGCCCGACCAGCCTGACTACCAGGACCAACCCAACCAACCCAACCAACCCAACCAACCCAACCAACCCAACCAACCCAACCAACCCAACCAACCCAACCAACCCAACCAACCCAACCAGCCCGACCATTCTGACCAGCCTGACCAGCCTGGCGGTGCCAAACATTGCGCGATGGCTTGTCGTGCTGACAACTCTTTATGCCATCAGGCTTGCCAGGCAAATCAAGCTGTCCAGCCTGTCGAATCTGGTTGTGATGACATCCAACTACCTGTCGTCCAACGCGCTGGTGGCCAGCATGGTGGTGCCCATGCTGTTGTCTGGCAT
>Ga0209298_10000670_pt1 | contig 22744 bp, 21 predicted proteins | sample S_140806_EF_Meta_FD_187325 | JGI IMG/M metagenome (GOLD analysis project Ga0209298, IMG submission 187325) | Freshwater microbial communities from Lake Simoncouche, Canada to study carbon cycling - S_140806_EF_MetaG (SPAdes) (version 2) | ecosystem: Environmental > Aquatic > Freshwater > Lake ...
TGGCGCCAATATTGATCGCCTGAGCAAGGATTGAGCTCTTGCTAGAGTTCAAAATTATACGGGTAGTTACCTCATTTGGAATCGCATCGACATCTAACCCACCAGTAGCAGCCACAAATAGGGCTGAATCCACCGTTGAATCAATATATAGGGTGGCAGTTAGGAGGTAATTTCCGTTGGAAAGGCGGGAAATTGAAGAGGCAGAGCCGCTTTGTGTCAGCGGATACCAAGATCCGGCAACCGTTACTGAAGGGCTTCCATAGTATGAAGTTCCAGAGCCATCAACTGTAATGGTTTGAGAAATTAATGTATTCAGGGTGGCATCGCCTTGTGATTGTGCATATGAAACTAATACGTAACCATCTGGATTAGTAATTGTCGATTGTGATGAAACAGAGAGTGATCCAACATTGCCAGCAGAATCTGAAACAGTAAACCCGGCTGGAAGACCATCCTTTGAAAGACCAGCAAATAATGACTTAGAGGTGCGGAAATTAATCGCTGCGTTATCATCAACTAACTTTTGATTTGAAAGATCCTCAGCTGTTGCAGATGGTGATGGGGCAATTGGTGCAACCTGAGTAGTTACAGGTGCTTCTTGAGTAAAGTTTGAAACTGCTGTGCCAGTATTGAATTCTGTTCCAGTTACAGAGTTAAAGCCAAGGAAGGCAACTATCACAATAAGTAATGAGAGTGCAACCTTTGAAGATTTTTTAGCAAGCTCTGCAGCTTTCTTATAAGTGCCAGAAAGTGAATCAAGTGCGGTAGTGCCGGTTTTCTCATCAACTACCCACTCGGTAAGAACACGAATAAATGATGCGCGAGCACGTTGCACAACATGGCGAACATTTTTCTCACTAGTTCCAATTGCAGTTGCAATCTCTTTTGTGGTCCGTCCTTCAACCTCCCACATAACAAGAGCAGTGCGTTGAGTCTCAGATAAACGAGATAGTGCTTCGCGAATGATTGAAGCATCTTCAGCTGCAGCAAGAGTTGCATCCATTGGGATGTGATTTTCTGCTGCAATCTCAGAAAGGCGTTCTTGAGTGGCATCTGAATCAATTGCAACTAAGTTAGGGCGAGATCCGGTTGCACGGATTACGTTCAAACACAGGTTGTTAACTGTGGTGCGAAGATATGCCATGGCACGATCTGCAGTATCTAGCTCTGGGGCTGCCAAGATAAATTTAAGGAAGGCATCTTGGACAACCTCTACTGCATCAGCATCGCTGCGAAGAATTCGGCGGGCTTGAGCGATAAGTGATGAACGGTTCTGGGTATAAAGGGCGGATAAATCAGAAACAGACCACGCAGCAACAGTCGCTGGGGCCTGAGCCTTCTTACGAAGTGACACTTTGATTTCCCGCTTTCAGTTGAGCCAACGTCTTGACCCCTCTACTAGGTAAGACACCAAAAGGAGGCAAATGTTGCCTACGTATACCTTCAGCGTAACTTCCAAGCCTGATTTGAGCCTTTGAATCAATAATTTCCTTGAATTTTTTGTGGGCCCTGTCGGGATCGAACCGACGACCCACGGATTAAAAGTCCGTTGCTCTACCGACTGAGCTAAAGGCCCCTTTAGTGAATATTCTCCAGACGCAAAGGATAACACCTTTATTTTATATGTAAAACTAGGGCATTCAAAAAGAATTGAACTGCAATTATCGAGATTGGATTTTTATGAATTAAGTTAACGAATCTTTTTAACTAAAATTTATTGCTACTACACGTATCGGCCAACTAAGAAAAACACGTTATACTGATTTGATTTTTAATTAAATAAATATTTTTTGAAATGAATTTAAAATAAGATTTGTTTATCAACTCTAACATTTATGCAACAATTAATCTCTAATACTAGTCAAAACGCCTTATAGTATAATCCTACTATGGCGCGATTAAAAGAAATAGATTTGGCTGTGCTAATTATCGCCTATTCGCGGCCGGATGGTGTTAAAAACCTAGTAGATGCTTTAAATTCATATGGTATAAGTAACATTTATGTAGCAATAGATGGGCCGCGAAATTCAAAAGATGTAGTTAATCAAAAAAAAATAAATGACGAAATTGTTAAATATAATCAAAAACATATAAAAAAAATAAATGTACTGAAACGTGCAAGAAATATTGGTGCTGCTGCAGGCGTAGTAAACGCTGTCGATTGGTTTTTTGCTAATGAAAAAATGGGCTTAGTTTTAGAAGATGACCTTATGATCAATCAAGATTTTTGTGAATTCGCACAAGTTGCACTTGATGTATATAAAGCTGATAATGATATTTGGATGATTTCCGGAACTCAGCACTTTCCAAATTTAAAAGAACCTACGAAAATTATTTGGACTAACTACCCAATGGTTTGGGGTTGGGCAGGCTGGTCGCAAAAGTGGAAAATTATGCGAACTTCGCTCCTGAAAGATAAACATGTAGGACTCCGAAACTTATCTGACTACCGTTACTTGTTTTGGGCAATAGGTGGGAATCGTGCACTATCGGGAAAAGTTGATGCATGGGACATTCCATTGGCTTTTGAATTTAGAATTCAAAAAAAGTTTTGTTTGCTTCCTCCAGTCAACTTAATATCAAATATTGGTATTGACGAGTTTGCAACCAATACTAAATCAGAAAGTGAGTATTTGAAAGAAGAAATAATGGAACTTAACACTAATTATAAGTTTTCAGAAAAACCAAATAATAAAATTATAAATGAATATAATTCTAAACTTGAAAAAAATATTTTTAAAATCAGAAAACGACATTTATTCCTGCCTTATTATGCTCTCTTTTTTGACAATAAAAGATTTCCTAGGTCTACAAGAATAGAGTCTCTTAAAGAAAGACTAAGGCCAGATTAGTTAAATTTCCATTAGTTCTGCCTGTTTATCAAAATTTGAAATTTGCATTCTTACTTCATCAAATTTACCAGTTGCCAGAATTTTTCCCTGCTCCATATAAACAATTTTATCTACGTTTTTCACCGTAGAAAGGCGGTGGGCAATTAATATTATTGTGACTTTACCCCTAAGGGTTAAAATAGCTTCAGATATATCAAACTCGGTCTGACCATCTAAAGCGCTAGTAGCTTCGTCCAGTATTATTAACTTTGGTTTAGTGAAAAGTGCCCGTGCTATTCCTAATCTTTGACGTTGTCCTCCGCTTAGTTTATTTCCTCTTTCGCCCACCTCGGTATTTAAATCTAAATTATTATCGGTCAGAAAGCTTTGAAGTTGGGCAATTTTCAAAGATTCATAAACTAATTCATCGTACTGTTCGGCTTCTGAAAACCCCATAGCGATATTATCTTTTAGAGAACTATTTATCACCTGAACATCCTGAGGCACATATGAAATTGCGCCTGGCCATCTTGCAATTGCATCTCTGGGTGAGATATTTGATATTTTGATATCACCATGGTCAGGTTTCAAAATTCCAAGAGCTATGTCCACAATTGTACTTTTACCTGCTCCGGACGGACCAACAAAGGCAACAACCTCGCCGGATGAAATCTCTAGATTAACATTATCGATAGTTTTAATTGATGCTCCAGGGTATGTGAAATCAATATTATTTAGAATAATTTTTGCTTCAAATCCTTCATGTTCGGTATCAAATTTGTCAATGTTTTCAGATAAATCACTAATATTAAAACTTTTGATCATATCTAAAGTTTTAGCAGCACCACCAATACTGCTTTTAATTCCAAGAAGCCCGGTCTGAATTCTAAGAACAGCTGGCGCTATTCGACTTGCTGCAGAAATGAATACACTTAAAGTAGCAAAAGCATGGACTGCATCTTGCAATAAAAATTGAATTGCACAGATACCTATTGCGCCAAAAACTAATGTTATTTCAATTACATATTTGCCAACATTTGGAATAAATGATAACTCGGCTGATGTATTTGCCAGCGCTAATCGCATTTCTGAAATTTGCTTGCTGTAAAAAGATCTTCGGTTACGCACAAATATCTCACGATAAGAATCCAGTATTTCAAGAATTTTTTGATTACTATTAATAGTCACCGCTACATTTTTAGTTCCAAGATATTCTATTCTTTTTTGCACAGAGAAATATAGTAAAGCCGAAACAAAAGCAAAAAGTGCAATTGTAGTGAGTCCCATTACTGGATTAATTGATACTAATCCTATAGAAAGTATTAATAATAAAAAAATATCTGTAGTCATACTGAGAGCCGTACCAATTACATTCAAGAATAGGATATTGACTCCTACCGTTACCGAGTATAAAGAATCTTGAGAACTTCTACTTTGAATAACTAATAAATCTTGAGAAATTAACCTCGAAAATAAGTCTGAAGAGATAATTGCTGATCGGCGACTAAGATAAAAAAGTATTCTTCGCGTGAAAAACATTGTCAAAATCGTTCTACTTACCAGGAGAACAGCTGCGGTAGCCCCAATAATTGCAACTTGTGTTTGAAATTTGAAGTCCGATAGGCCTATTAAATTAATTATTTGGGTAATTCTAGAGCCGGGTGTTAGAGATTGAATGCCATTAATGGAAATGACTGCGACTAACCCAACTAAAGCAACACCAATTAGGTCAAGAAAACCTAACATAACTTGAAAAAAAGTAATAGTAAAAAGTCTTTTTTTGTCACTCTGTGAAAGAATTGCAAATGAATCTACGACTGATCGAAATATACCAAATTTAAAAATCTTAATCATCTTTTAATTTTTATCCAATCAGGAGGAATTAGTTCGTTGGGTTGCTTCATACCAATAAACCATGGCTCGGGTGCAATTGTTGGTGGTTTAATTGTATGTGAAAGGTATGCACCCCACCAACTGAAGCTAGAATTACCAATCACGTAGCCACTCCCAAGACGCATTTTCTCTAAAGTTGCGCTTGCCGAATCATTTCTATCATCTATCCACCTACAAAGTGGAATAAATCTCTTGGGAATATAAACTTTTGCTTTTTCGATCTCATCAGAAAATACCCAAATTTTATTAAAATTGTATTTTGAAACCATAAGTGAAATAGATTGATCATAATATCCAGCTGATAAAACTCCAAAATCAGATTCTTGTAAATAATCACCGAGTCGAACATGAACAATTAAAGGGTTTTCCTTGATTGCTAACTCTTTATGTTCACTAATTGAGCTAGTCGAAATAGTCAGATTATTTAATAATGATTTTACTTCACTCGATTCTGCATAACGATAGGTCTGAAAATACCCAATTAGGTACTGAGATTTAGATGAGACTGGAATGTATTCAAATCCAACATCTGTCGCACTCCAAACTTTTATTTTTCTCTTTAATTTTATACTTAACAAAGTTGAAGCTATTATACTCAAAAATATTCGTGTAATTTTAAACTTTAATTTTTCTCTAGACTTTAATGAAATCCGAATTAATAAACTTAAAATTCGACTAGTAAATTCTCGTCTTTTTGAAGAAATTCTCAAAGTAGAAATAATATTAGGTTCATAAGTTAGAATGTCTGGTTGCCCTAAATTATTTTTCCTAAAATTTCCGTATGAATCATCTATTATTAAAGGTGTATTAGAGGAAATGGAAAAAAATAACCCAGCGGAAACTTGAAAAAGTTGATTACCGAGCCCGCCCATTAAGTGAAGAAAATATACTTTTTGTTTATTTCTTTTTCTATAACTAACTCTTGAAATCAGAATAGTAAATTTTAATAGGGAAATATATTCGCTCGCAGATAGTAAAAGAATGAATTTAGCGGTCAGTAATAAGGATTTTAGTTTTAATTTGAAATCACTTTTTTTGAATAAGGTTATTAACTGCCGTAAAATCATATTATTAATTACATTATGCCGTGACTTTAAAGATTTAACATAAATGATCTCAAGCTCTATATTTTTTACTAAGTCCCTAATTTTGACTTTATTATTTGTTAGTCTGTCTTGAGTACCCGTACGATAAATATAGAATGACTCGGATGAAAATTTAATTAGAGGTCGATTTGATAAAAGTTTTATCAAGAAAAATTGGTCTTCTCCCATCGATAATTCTGGAAAAGTAATAAACTTCAAAAAATTTCTTTTGATTAACCACCGCCATATCCCAGGATTAAGTGAGATCAAACCCCAATTAAAAGTAGAATCATTTTCAATTAGTCGAACTGGGGTAACTACATTTAAATAATTTTCTGTAGCAAAAGATCCAATAATTATATTGCACTCACTATCCGCTTGAGCCATGGCAATTTGTATACTAGAGAAAATGGGCAAATCGTCACTATCACAGAAAATTATCCATTTACCAGCTGAGGATGTAATTCCAATATTTCTACTTGCGCCTGGATTTCGATCTGAGCATTTCAATATTTTATAATTTATTATTTTTTCAACCTCACATAGCTCACTTAATTTTAAGACTGCAAATTTTTCTGATGTATCTAGAATGAAAACTAGCTCAATCTCTGTCGCTATTTCTGTCGTAAGTAAAGATTTAATAATGTTTCTTAAATTTTCATAATCTCTATTGAGATTACCTACTGGTATTACAACGGAAAGCAACATTTAATTAAACTCCTGTCGAGAGACTAAATTATAGCCGCTTAATGTGTCCTAGATGATTTAAACTTATTTTTATCTAGATGATTTTAAAATAATTTTGAGTCTACGCACAATATAAAATATGGGTGAATTATACAAAAATTCTAAAAATGTACCTTTTGAGAAATTCTCTACAACTAGTAATATAAGAGTACCTGGGTAAAACTTATTACGTAACTTATTTTTGTGAGAAAGAAAAGTTAGATAAGATATTTCTTCATTCCAATTTCTTGAAAATATTTTTTTAGATTTGCTATGAATATGCAAGTTGTAAATAATAATTTTTTGTTTACCAACTTCAAAGTATAAACCTTCATTTTCGGTAAATCTAATAGGATACGCCGATGGGTCTACGAATGAATTATCAAGAGTTAATTTCTCAGTCGCGAATAATTCTGATAAACCATAAGAATTCCTAGGATCAATGCCTGTCAACCACATACCTATTTTAGATGCATCAAATATTCCATCAAAATCTACTTGGCTATCAGTGGAGGTTTGAGTTTTTAATGTACCTAATTTTGGCAGAGATGAATGGGAAACTGGTAAAAGTCTATATTTCTCTGGAAACTTTTGTCTTAAATGTGATAACGCCTTCATGTCCGTTGGAATTTTAGCCTTACTAATGTAGCTTAATAAGTCTTTTCTAAATTCTTTGGTTAATTCATAGCTTGGAAAAAATACAAGGCTTGCTATATCAGATTCTGGATTTACAGGTAGCCAATAAATTTGTTTCAATTTTAAAAACTCATTAAAAGGAAATTGTGGTAACAATAAGATGTCCGATTCAACATGAAGTAATACTCGATCTCTATTTTTTGAGTAAAAAGATTCGATTGCAATCAAGCGTTCTAGAGAATATCTCCAAAATCCATTTCGAAATTTTTTGTCTATAGATTTAGATTCCATCAATTCATTTACTTTTGATGAAGGTTCATAAATAAATACATTCACGTATGATGGTATTGCTTTAACATAATTAGATTCTTTTGAAATAATACAATTTATTAAAATGTGCGGAAAAATACGATTTACTAGTTCAATATTTGAAATCAAGTGTTTGTAATTGTACGGACCAAGTTGAACAAATACTATCTCCAAGTTAGGAATTTTCTTATTCATATAATTGACAACTTTAACTTAATGAAGTTAAGAAATACTACGCGATTTTTAGCTATATAGTTTCTAAATCCTTCAGGATGATTTACAAATTCCATAAATTCATTATTCATTATTTTAAAATATGATATAGCTCTCGATACCTTAGTCTTTTTCTGAAAGTATTCATGTATTAAAACCATTCTTTTAGAAGCGGAATTTGAATCAAAGGAATTCTTCGTTCGTATATAAAAAGTAGGTATAAATATATTTGTTGATTGCAAATTATTTCTAGCAATTCTGATTCTTTTTTTCCCTAAATTAAATAAATAATTTGATATCGAAATATCGTCGGCTACACCGGCATATAGTTTAGGTTTGAGTTTGATTAAATCATTAACTATATCTTTAGAAAAAAACATACCCGCTCCTGAAATATACTCGAAGGTTCCATCTATACCAAAATGGTTTCCGGTGCATTGATCAAAATAGCCCCCAAAAAAACTTCCATAATACTTTCGCCGATTAAGTTCATTTACCATTTGATGCGTTTCGAAATATGTTGATACATTAGATCTAACTATTATATCGAAATTATAATTATTGTTTATGTATGTTAGCCCTAGAATTGTTTTGGTAAGGATTAGTGAATATTCTTCCCGGCACGGAACATATAAAACATTTTTATCCTCGAAATAATAATTTTCTTCCCATCCGCGTAAATAAATGATAGTAACATCTTCGTGACAATTACTTATCCATGTTTTCTGCTGGCACAATAAGTCAGTTTCATGCTCACTATCTTTACTTGCAATAATGAGAATAATTATTTTCATATTACTATTTTATTTTTTCTTTTAGTGTTTGCCACCATTTTTCATTATTAATGTACCAATTAACGGTTTCTGTAATTGCGTCTTCAAAGTTTCGTAAAGGAGAAAACCCACATTCTTTCTGTATTTTCTCAAAATCAATTGAATATCTAAAATCATGGCCTCTTCTATCGTTTACAAATTTTATCGAATTCTCATTTTTATTTAAAAGCCTAATTAATAACCGGACCATATCTAGGTTAGTTTTTTCTGTACCACCGCCAATATTGTATATTTCTCCTGGCATTCCTTTTTCGAGTATCGAGTTAATCGCTCTGCAGTGATCAGATACATGAAGCCAGTCCCTAGAATTTAATCCATTTCCATATACTGGGATAGTTTTATTTTCTAGTAGATTAGTAATTGTAAGCGGTATCAGCTTTTCGGTGTGCTGATTAGGTCCAAAATTATTAGAGCAGCGAGAAATTACAACTGGTAGACCAAAAGTTTTCCAATATGAAAAAGCTAATAAATCTGAGCTAGCCTTTGAGGCTGAATATGGTGAGTTTGGTTTGAGTGGAGAAGTTTCCGTCCATGATCCTTCAGAAATTGAGCCGTACACTTCATCAGTTGAAATATGGAGAAACTTACTTACGTTAAATTTTAGTGCAAACTTTAAAAGATTCACTGTTCCAAGTATATTTGTTGAAATAAAATTATTTGGATTTATAATTGAACGGTCAACGTGAGATTCAGCAGCAAAATGTACGACTGTATGCATTTTAGGCATGATCTCATCCAGCAAACTTTCATCTCTTATGTCACCTTTTATAAATTTTAAACGTTTATCTTTTAAGGCAAACTCTAAGTTTGCTAAATTTCCGGCATAAGTAAGTGCATCTAATACTATAATTTCACTCCATATGGATTCATTAGTGATCAAATCATTGACATAATTTGAGCCTATAAACCCAGCTCCACCGGTTATTAAAATTTTCATTTCTAGGCAATGCTACCCAAAATTTATCTTATATACGGATACTCTACCTTTATGAAGGGTATTGTCTTGGCAGGTGGTAGTGGTCGTCGGCTGTGGCCTATAACTTTGGCCACTAGCAAGCAGTTACTCCCTATCTACAACAAGCCATTAATCTACTACCCTATTTCTGTATTAATGCAATCCGGTATCCGTGAGATTCTAATAATAACTTCTCCAAGTGACAAACACGCATTTCAATCTTTGCTAGGAGATGGATCTAATTTTGGGCTGACTATCACGTATTCAACTCAAGAAAAACCTGAGGGAATTGCACAAGCATTTCATATAGGTAAAGATTTTATTGGTAATAGTCGTGTAGCACTTGTTCTAGGTGATAATTTATTTTATGGCGCCGGTCTCGAAGATTTGCTCACTTTAACATTTGAAACAAAAGGAGCAAGGATTTTTACATACCATGTCTCTAACCCTACGGAATATGGGGTCCTAAATTTAGACAGTAACAGTGAACCGTTAAACGTGAAAGAGAAGCCTAAAAATCCCTCTTCTAATCTTGCCGTAACAGGTTTGTATTTCTTCGACTCTAAAATAGTAAATTACGTAACTAAAATTAAGCCCAGTGCAAGAGGCGAATTAGAGATTACAGATTTAATTCAAAAGTATATAGATAACAATGACCTTGAATTTTTTAAATTACCAACTGGCACAGCTTGGCTTGATACCGGAAATCCAAACTCACTTAATGACGCATCTTCATTTGTTCGTGTCCTAGAGGAAAGAACCGGTAAAAAGATTGCTTGCTTAGAAGAAATAGCTTTCCAAAAAGGATGGATAACTAAAAGTGAAATATTATTACGTATAGAATATTATGGAGATAGTAATTACGGTAAGTATTTAAGCACAATAGTAGAAAGGTGATATGGAATTTAATTTTAGAAGTTATAGAAATAATTATAAAAAAATTTAATGCTAGAATTATTAAATGAGAAGGTTCCAATAATGTTTAACAAAGCAAAAAAATAACCGGCTGAGTGTCTGTTGAAGTCCCGGCAAATTTCAACTCATGTTACTGAAATTATCAAAAATAATTCAGTTAGAGGATAACTCTTGGAATATCCAGTTATATGTTTTTGCCAAACCTTCTTTTAATGAGATACTTGGGGCCCAATCAAAAATCTCTTTTATTAAGGTGTTATCTGAATTACGACCTCTGACACCCTTCGGAGCATCTAGTAAATAATTTCGTTCTAGTTTTACACCTGCAATATTTTCAACAATATCAACTAATTGATTAATACTAACTTCCTCACTTGAGCCAATATTCAGCGGGAGTGCATAATCCCCAGCCATCATGAGATTTACACCTTTTATAGTGTCATCAATATAAGTAAATGAGCGAGTTTGCTCACCATCTCCCCAAATTTCTATTTGATGGTTTCCAGATAAAACTGCATTTGCAACTTTTCTACAAACCGCGGCAGGAGCCTTCTCTCGCCCACCATCAAATGTTCCAAATGGGCCATAAACATTATGAAAACGCCCTACTCTAACTTCAAGACCAAAGTCTTCATAAAAATGGTTGCACATCCGCTCACTAAATAATTTTTCCCAACCATAGCCATCCTCTGGATCTGCTGGATAGGCATCTGACTCTTTTAGCCCCAAATTATGTGGATCAATTTGCATGCTTTGGTTATAAACACAAGCAGAAGATGCAAAAAAATATTTAGAAACATTTTGGTTTTTTGATAAGTTAATTAAATTTGTATTAATTAAAACTGAAAGCATACATAAAGCTTTATTATTCTCAATGAAGCCCATCCCGCCCATGTCGGCAGCCAGATTATAAACTACATCAACTCCATCCATAATTTTAAGACAATTTTGTGATTCTCGTAGATCTAGAACCTGATTAATAGGTTGATCAAAAATTTGATACCAATTAGAAAAATCCTTTATATCGACTGCGATAATATTAGTAAACCCTTTATTTAAAAGATCGCGAACTAACCAGCCACCGATAAATCCTCCAGCACCAGCAACCAATATTCTGTCTGATTTATTCATAATTTCTTCTTTCATATAAATTTACGTAAATAATAGCACTATAAATGAATTTTCTAATTATTGAAACGGTTTTGAGCCTAGATTAAATGAGTATAAAAGACTAAAAGGTTCCGAAATCATTTCGTGTGGAAAGAGTAAAAATATGTGATAAATTTCTTGCTAATAAGAAGCTTGAATGTTTTCGTAACCCAATATACTCGTGTTTAATCCGCAGGGATTTAGAAGTACCAATCAGTAAATTGTGCCAAGTATTATGCCTTGGTTCCAGTGGAACTAGTCGCCAAGGTGTAATTCCGAATAATTTAATTTGTTGATTATTAATTTTTAATTAATTACTTCCTTTTATAATTAAATTTTACTAGGAAGTCTTCCAGAGACCAAGCACTCAAATAGTGACTGGGCCGTTAAATCCCTCTGTGACAAGAGTAAATCAGAAACTGGAAATCCCCAGTTGATCCCAATTTCTGGATCGAATGGATTAATTGCAAATTCTTCACTAGGTGAATATGGGGAAGTAACTAAATAAGCAATAGTAGATCTTTCCAATAATGAAATAAATCCATGTCCAAGCCCGGCAGATATCAATACAGTCTGCCCATCCCCTCCTTTCAAATTAACTGATGCAAATTTTCCGTAAGTTTCAGAATTTGGCCTAATATCGACTATAAAATCATTTATTTCACCAGTTACACATGTTACAAACTTTGCTTGGCCACCTCTTGCCAAACTGTAGTGAATTCCACGTACAACGCCACGCTTTGATTCAGAAAGATTTGCTTGTGCAACCGAAAAATCCAATCCAGTAACAGATGAAATTTTCTCATACTCAAACCACTGCCGGAAGGATCCGCGCTCATCTTCCAACACAGGTGATGAAACTAACCAGGCTCCATTAATTGAAAGAGGCTTTAATTGAATCTGTCTTTCCTTTCTATAATTATATTTGAACTGAAGTTATAATATCAGGCATAGAATTATTCAACGCTATTTTCCAATCAATCATAGGTAAAACTTTGATTCCAAGTGCACCAGTTATGCTCCATTTTTCGTGACTTAATACTGAATAAGCTGGACGTTTTGCCTTTTGTAGAAAATCTTTGGTTGAAATTGGCACAACGCGTGAAGTTGAAACTCCACACAATTTAAAGACTTCCACTGCACAGTCAAACCTTGATCCTTGGCCACTGTTAGTGCCATGATAAATACCAAATGGTAGCTTTGCCAATATAGTTTCTACTATTTGATTTGCCAAACCTGATGCAGATGTTGGCTGACCCACTTGATCATCTACAACTCTCACTAAGTCATTTCCTAACAGTGCAAGCCTGGTCATTGACTTAACAAAGTTGTTTCCCCATTGGCTATATAACCAAGCGGTTCGCAGAATATATGATTTTTCCGGGTATTCATTTAAAACAGAAATTTCACCATCTGCTTTTGTAATTCCGTAAATACATTCCGGCGAACGTAAATCATCTTCCCTCCATGGCTGACTTGAAATACCTGAAAAAACGTAATCAGTAGATATGTGCACGAAAATTGCTTCGACTGCTTTTGATGCCAAAGCCAAATTCAGAGCCCCAAAGTTATTTACAGCAGCAGCCGCGTTAGGATCAGACTCTGCGCCATCAACATCAGTCCAAGCAGCTGCATTAATAATAATCGAGGGTTTTAATGCAACAATCTTTTCGAGACACAGATTATTTATTCGAATATCTAGCTCTGACGACCCCCATGCACGAAAATCGATACCTCGCTCTCGAAGATTCGCACAAAGGGCTCTACCTAATTGCCCGGTAGCACCAACTATTAGCCAAGTCATTTAATCTTCATTTTTTCAATAAATTAACTTTACATATGTAAAGTTATGAAAATATTTATCACTAGAACCCATTTTTATGGAAAGACTAAAGCCAAAATGCTCGACGATATTGGTTATAAACTTCAATTTTCTCCATTCTACTGTTGTAATTCTATCGGAAATCTAAATAGGGCGTAGCAAGCCGTGTATTCTCGTAAAAATGTTTGATAAGTGAGATAATTTGTATATGAATATCAATGATAGAAAAATAGTTGACAAATTTGGTCTACAAGAAAAACCTGTACTTGTAGTTGGAATTGTGAAGAATATTGAAAAAACATTAAAAAAAGATATTCAAAATATAAGTACAGCCTTAGAATTTTTTAAGGAGGTTCATTGGTTTTTAGTTCAATCTGATAGTACCGATAAATCTGAAGAAATATTATCAGAAACAAAAAAAATAAATATAAACTTTAAGTACCTATCAATTGATATACCTGAAAATAGTTACAGTTTTCGAACCGAAAGATTGGCAATTGGGCGAAATAAATATCTATCTTATATTCGAGAAAACATAGATCCGATTCAATTTCCATATATAGTAATTGCTGACTTTAATTTACTAAATAATAAACTATCAAGTGAGGCCGTACTTTCTTCATGGTCACGGGACGATTGGGATGTGGTCACTGCGAATCAAAGCGGGCGCTATTATGATATTTGGGCGCTACGACACCCATTATGGTCTCCAAATGACTGTTGGGAGCAGCACGAATTTCTAAAAAAATATATAAAAATTCCTGAAATAGTAAATGCATATTCGATTAAATCTCGAATGTTACGAGTTCCAAAAGGCTCAGATTGGATACCGGTTGAATCAGCTTTTGGTGGATTTGCAATATATAAATCTAATTTCTTAATGCATAACTTTTTTTATGAGGGTAAAAATGAAGCTGGTAATATGATCTGTGAACATGTTTATTTCAACAAAAAAATAAAACAATCCGGCGCTAGTATTTTTATAAATACTAGTTTAATTAATGCAAATTATACTGATCATTCCCGTAGGATGTCTCCTACATATTCTCTTTTAAGAATTTTGAAATATGCCAATATTAGAAAGCTTAGAAATAAAATTTTTGATAAATAATCGAATAGAAATCATTTATGAGTATATTCAATTAGCCGCTTTCTGAATTCGATCTCTTACTGCAAGCGCTAAACCAGAACCTTCGGGTAACAGAACAAATATATTTTCTAAGCCTTTTTGATCTCCTAGTCTCAGAGATTGATAAAGAATTTGCGCGTACTTTTCTGTAGTTTCTGGAGCGGCAAGCCTGATTGAACCAATAGGCGTGGGTATTTCTGATAACGCAATAAAGCCATCACCTGGATTTGGTGCACCCTCAACTATAACTTTTGCTTTTGGTGCGTAGTGAGAAGGATATGCTCCGGGAGATTTTAACTTACTATACATATTCTCAATAATAGAATTTACTCCGCTTAAATTAGTTACTGATTCAAGTGTTATCGCACCTGGCCTTAAAACCATTGGTACGTCAGATAAGCAACTAAATATTGTAGATTCAATACCAACAGAGCTTTGCCCGCCGTCTAATATTTGGTCAGTATTACTTAGGTAATTTCCGATCTCCTCAACAACATCTTTGCTAGCAGTAGGTGAAACTGCCCCAAACCTATTTGCGCTTGGGGCCGCAATACCTAACCCACCTAACTTTTCAAACTCACTCAGTAATTCAAGCGCTACTGGGTGCACTGGAACTCTGACCCCAACATTCTCTTGACTACCAGTTATGAAATCCTTGGCCAACTCACTTCTTTTAAGTATCAAGGTCATTGGCCCCGGCCAAAATTCTTCGGCAAGTTTTATTGCATACTCAGGGATTTCAATTGCCCACTTTTCCAATTTATTAATTGATGAGATATGAACAATTAGTGGGTGATCTGTGGGTCTGCCTTTAACAGCGTAAATTCTGCTGACTGCTCTTTCATTTGTTGCATCAGCACCTAATCCATAAACGGTCTCAGTTGGAAATGCCACAAGATGTCCATCTTTTAAAGCTTTGGCAGCCTTTTTGATTTCATCATGTGTTGGATTGCTGATTATTTCCATGCGTAAATCATCCCATTTAAGTAGTTTTGATCTGCCCTATTTGACCGATACCCTTCTCCTTCTGGTCCCCATCGTCTAGTGGCCTAGGACGTCGCCCTTTCACGGCGTTAACACGGGTTCAAATCCCGTTGGGGACGCAACGAAAGTTGAACGAAATTTCAGCTTTCGCAAGGTAAGACCCAGTAGGCGCAGTTGGTTAGCGCGCCGCCCTGTCACGGCGGAGGTCGCGGGTTCAAGTCCCGTCTGGGTCGCAAGTGCTTAGTTGCACTTTGATTGGCTGAGTAGCTCAGTTGGTATGAGCGAACGACTGAAAATCGTTAGGTCGCCGGTTCGATCCCGGCCTCAGCCACCAGCAATTGATAACTACAGTTAGGTATTAATGAATTCCAAATTAATAGCACTCAAAGATAAATACTTTGATTACTCGATGCTTCGTTGGGGAGCGGTAGGTATTTTTACTACTGCAATTGATTACTTACTATTTGTTAACTTATATGGTCCGATTAACTCAGTATTTATTGCGAATTTAATATCATCTTCAGTTGCTACCTCAATTAATTACTACACCCACCACAGGTGGACATTTAAGAGCGAACAAAACCACTCAAGGTCCGGAGTTAAGTACTTACTTAACTTAACTTTTTGGTGGTTGGTATCAACCACAATTATTAAGGCTCTGGTTGTGCTTGATATTGATCCGAAAATAGCCAAACTTGTGCCACTAATTGTAATAGTGCCCATAAATTACTTTGTCTTAAATTACATAGTTTTTAAGAAAAAACCTTAAGCATCCTTTGTTCTAAAGAACAAGATAAACAAAACTATCCAAAGCAATCCGGCTGTACTAGCCAGGTAACTCTCAGTCGTTGCATTAGGACGTGAAATAAATATAGCCACGACTCCGTATAATCCTGATAAACCCCAAAGTGATGCTGCTGCCTGCTTTCTTGATAATCCAGCTCTTACTAAACGATGGGATAGGTGATCTTGTCCGCCTTGAAATGGGGATAGATGGCGCCTAAGCCGTGAGAAAACTGCAACCGTGGTGTCCAGGATCGGAATAGCAAGCAAAAAAACGGGAGTTAGATAAGAGCCGATTTGAGTGTCTGAATCTGGGTGTAATCGGATTGTTAATGTGGCAAGTAATACGCCAAGAAATAAGGCACCTGCATCTCCCATGTATATCTTTGCTGGACTCTTGTTCCATACTAAAAAGCCAAGGGTGGCACCTGCTGTAACGGTTGAAAGAGCTGCAATTAAGTACTGATCACCATTTAATGCTAAAAAGGCAAGTGCAATTGATGAGATGGCAACAGTTCCAGCTGCCCCACCATCTAAGTTGTCAAAGAAGTTAATTGAATTACAGATTCCAACTACCCAGATAACGGTAATGATCGAATCAAAGACAGCAGAGCCGGTTGGATTGCCAACATTGTCTGTGATAACCAAAATACCTGCAGTAAATACCCCAGCAATACTTTGGGCAATAAACCTTGGAAGTGGTTGTAAATTTCTTAAGTCATCCCATAACCCAATTAAGCCAAGCAGTAATGCTGGTCCAAGTACAGAGGTGGCAAGCCAAAAGGTATTGGTTGTGAAGTTTGATACCAATGATGTTGAGTAAGAGATTGCGATAACTCCAATAATTATTGCTACCCCGCCTAAATAAGGAACTGGTTGTTTATGGGATTTATGCGATGAGTTAGGCCTATCTATGACATCTGTTGCAATTGCAATCCTGCGCATCAATGGGGTTAAAGCGCCAACAAGTAAATACGCCATTACGAAAAGTAGGAAGTACTCCTTATTTGTTATCCCCATTTACTTAAATATTTCTTTCTTAAGCAGAGCCAGATTTGCGGCGGTGCATCTTTGGCGCAGCACCGCCAGTTTGACCAGCACCAAGCTTTGAACCAGAGGATGGTCCGGCACTCTTACCGGTGTTATTTCCCTTTTGCTTTTTGGCGAGCGCCTCAAGCATCTTTGCCTTAGCATCCGTTTCAGGCTTTTTATCCTCACTCATTATTAATTACCGCCATTCCCAGTTACTGGTTTTGAAATTGAAGTTAAAAGAGATTTAACCTCAGACTCTTTATATCTTCGGTGCCCACCAAGGGTTCTAATTGAGGTTAACTTGCCAGCCTTTGCCCACCTGGTAACAGTCTTAGGATCAACCCGAAATAAAGATGCCACCTCAGCTGGTGTTAGTAATACCTCTTGCTCAGAAGCCATTTAAATTCACCATCCTCAAATGCTAGTCGAAATGTCCATTTCGCACCTTTTAAAGATAAGTATTCTCCTCATAAGCCTTAAATAAAAACCTTAAATGCAGTCTCAATTACATTGCCTGCTCAAAGGCAGCAACCCTGCGCCAACGGGTAACTAAGCGTTCGTAACCTTGGCCAGCAAGAGCGCCATCTCCTGCAGCAAGACCTGCAAGTGATCTTGCCACATCCTCTATTGAAGTATCAGCATTTAATCCTGGCTCACCATTTTCAATTAATGTTTTCTCGAGATAAATCGCTAACCCACCGTAATCACACTCCACAATTGACGCAGCGTGAAAAATACTTAGCCACTCAAGTAAATCTGCAATCTCTTGTTCAATCGGGCCATTGCCAAATGCGTTAACCACTGCTTGGTGGGCAAATAAACATCGCTGCTTTGCATTTGAGATTGAGGTTCTAAGGATTGTATAGGGGCCATCCTCGTTTGTGCCACGAAGACGATCATTAGCTTCAAAGAGTGAAAACCACCTTGGAGGAATATTCCAGGTTGAGGTGATGATGTGTGAGACTTTATCTTCAACAATATCTGAGTTAACACTTATAGCATCCTCAATGGTTTGAGGTAAAAAGAATTTTACGATAGATGGTGGAAGGGTAGTTTTAAAATCATCAAGCGCTACCCAGCAACGTGCTGCAGTTGACCAGGGTGCGATATATCTTTTTCCTTCATGCTCTAATACATGAGCACCATCTGGTTTTAAGGCAGGAGGTTCAGTAATTATCGCCCTACGCAGCGCTCGATTTTGTTCATCCCAACCAGTAGGAGAGGTAACTGCAATTTGATTCCATCTAAGTTGATCGGCAGGTTTAAATGCAGTTATAGGTTCATAGACTCTAAGGGATGAAACATATGGGGTAGGGCGCATAACTAATTAAGCACGGGGTGTGTAATTACCTTCACTGTATGGATCCTCATCATCAAAGCTCTTCTCTTTTTTAACCTCACCATGTAACTCTTTAGCGAGATTTTCTAAATCCATATCTTGGTTTGAGTATTTAAGATCTCTGGCAACCTTAGTTTGTTTAGCTTTTGAACGGCCACGGCCCATAGGTGGTCTCCTTCAACAATTAAGTTTCTATCAGGCGGGTAGATTATCGCAAAGCAGGTCCTTCAACCATCGGCGCTTTGCCCCCTTTAAACAGGGTTCTAAGGCCAATTGCTTGAAGGAAAAGGCTCATTCCCATAATCGGAACCCGGAAGCGATGATCCCCAATTGTCATCAGTGAAATAAGCCAATTGCTTACGATCACCACCATCGCTAGATTTGCAATAAATCTCTCAAGGTTATTTTGCCGCCGCAATATTTGGTATCCATAAAGTAATAGTGCCAATCCACCAAGTAACCAAAGCCAAGAAATAATTTTACCGACAGTGCCTAAGACTAATTTATTTCCCTCTGGAGATGAGGAGGCAATATTTTTAATTGGACTAATGGTTAACCATGGATTTCGAGCCATAGTCCCATTTCCAAGAACACCAAACCATGGAGACCAGAAGTAAATTGTCTTGTTATAAAAAAGTTGAATTGATTTAGTTGGATGACTTACATACCAATTTAATATGCACTTAACTCTTTGATTATCCTGCTGCGCACTATTTCCATTTGTAACACAAGGAACTCCCGCTTTTGAGGTCGATCCAACATATCCACCAGTTGCGTTATCGCCCGCCCCAAGATTCATTGTTACGCCAAGATTTGTGGAGATGCTATTTATCCCGATCGCTTTATGATTTCTATAAACTAGTGCCGCTGGAAAGAGCAGAGTTGCCACCAAAGTTATTGCTACTAAGAGTGCGCTTGCCTTTACGCCTTTGCGCGCAATTATCCAAATTAGATTTAAAAGTATGCCGGTGACAATAAGCCTTGGCTGCATAAAGGACATTAATCCGACAACTACAGAGTTTATTACTAAGTACCATAAAAACTTTTTATCATCTTTTTCAATAAAATCTTTAATAATTAATGCAACAACTATCAAAAGACCTGAGGCAGTAAAGCTCTCATATCCGATAGCAATTGAGCTGAGGGATAAGGTTGGGTTAAAGAGTATTAAAATAAATGCTAAAAATGAGAATTTCTTTAATCTTGTTTTTGATATTTGTGTGGCAAAAAAGTAGGCAGCGTATGAAAAGATTGCTGATTGAACAATAGATAAAGTCGTTAGAACCCAACTCTTACCTAGAATAGATAAAAAGAAAATAACTAGTGGATAACCAGCTGGCCAATAATTGAGAATGCTTTCAGTTGAGAAAATTCCATCTTTTAACAGAGCGTTATACCCCATTAAATAATTCTCACCATCTGCACCTAGCCAAGCGCCATCAACAAAATAAACTCGATCTCCAGAACCGGCGTTCATTCCTTGAATTCTAAAAATAATGGCTAATTTGATTAAAAGTACTGCTACCGCCCAATACATAAATTTTCTCTGCAGATTTTGCTGTGGTGCCATCCGGGCCCGCTTAGATTTACTAGCCATTTAATCCTCCATCAAAACTCTTAACTAGTTTACCCACCTCTTTGAAAAGTTGAGATAAATCTGAGCTTGTGCCTGAGGCTGAAATTAAACCTTGGTTACATAAATCTTCCCATTTTGCAGGATCATGAGCCAAACTAATTAATGTTTCACCTGACATCTCAACTACATTGGCTGGTGTGCCCCGCCGGTGGTTGCCACCTTCAACACATTGAATTGCTGCATATGGTGGGACTCTTAACTCAACTGATCTACCGGGTGCTAACTCTTCAACTACTTTTAGTATCTTTTTAACTCGACTCTTTATTTCTAGATCTTGCTTCATCGAAGATCGGTTAACTCAACCTTTGAAATCACGCCTTTTATTTGAGAATCAATCATCTCTTTGACTGCTTTAGATTGCTCTATAGCCAATCCAGCAAACTCTGCTGGATTCCGTATCAATTGATTTAGTTGCTTAAGTGAGAGCGGAAAATTATTTTCACTCACAAGAGCTGTAAAGAAATTACCTGGAGTAGTTGTGGTGGCATGTTTTTTAATTATTTCATGGGCAACCTCTCTGCCCATTCCAGCTTTCACACACTCCATTAATATCTTGGTAGTTGCAAGAAATGGTAATTGCTTGTTTAACTCTGAGTTAATCTCTTCTTCAAAAATACCAAACTCATTTAGTATTGTCATAAAGGTGTGGAGCAGCCCATCTAAAACATAAAATGAATCTGGAATTACAACTCTTCTAACTACTGAACAGGAGACATCTCCCTCATTCCATTGATCCCCAGCTAAATCAGCCGCCATGGTGTTACAGCCACGAAGTAACACCATCATGCCATTTATGCGCTCTGAAGATCTTGAGTTCATCTTGTGAGGCATGGCAGAGGATCCAACCTGACCTGTCTTAAATCCTTCAGATGCTAAACCGCTACCAGCCATTAATCTAATTGTGGTCGCCATCGATGACGGGGCGGATGCAATCTGTAATAACTTAGACACAACTTCAAAATCAACTGATCTTGGATAAATCTGGCCGACTGAGCTCCAGGTATTTTCAAAACCAAATTGATCAGCAATTGATTTTTCTAACTTTTCAAAATCTTTACCCATCGCACTTATTGCATCCTGGGATGTGCCAACTGGGCCTTTAATTCCACGAAGTGGCAGGCGCGCAATTAATTCTTTTAACGATTTGTTAGCAAACAACAACTCTTCAGCGCATGACGCAAATCGCTTTCCTAAAGTAGTGACTTGGGCTGCGACATTGTGTGACCTACCCACCATATAAGTTTTTTCATACTTTGTTATTTTTTCATTAAGTAGAAATAGTGTTTGAAGCGTTCGGTACTCGATTAATTCAAGTGCTGCTTTTATTTGTATTAACTCAATATTTTCAGTGAGATCACGGCTAGTAAGACCGATGTGAATCTTCTCAAGACCAGCGAGGTCGTTAAACTCCTCAATTCTTGCCTTAACATCATGACGGGTCTTCATCTCACGTTTATCTATTGAGGCAAGATCAACCTTATCTACTACCTGCTCATACGCTTTGATATCGCTATCTGTAGTAGGCAATCCAGATTTCTGTTGTAATTTTAGAATTGTTATCCAGAATTTGCGCTCATTAATTATTTTATTTACTGGGTCAAAAATTGCCACCATCTCTTTTGTGGCATATCTAGTTGCTAAAACATTTGGCGTGATACTCATGCGATTAAATCCCTAACCACAATAGTTTCATCCCTGCCTGGACCGACACCAATTGCACTCATTGGAGCACCAGAAATCTTCTCTAAAAACTTCACATACTCCTGAGCGTTTTTAGGCAGATCAGCAAGTGTCTTTGCTTTAGAGATGTTCTCTTTCCATCCTGGTAGGTATTCATAAATTGGCTTTGCATGGTGAAAATCAGATTGTGATGATGGAAGCTCTTCAACTCTAACGCCATCTACCTCATAGGCAACACATACTGGAATCTTCTCCCAGCCAGTTAACACATCTAACTTTGTTAAAAAGAAATCTGTTAAGCCATTAACCCTGACTGCATACCTTGCAATTGGGGCATCAAACCAACCGCATCTTCGGTTGCGCCCGGTGGTAACACCAACCTCACCACCAATTTTTCTAAGTGCCTCACCATCTTCATCAAATAACTCAGTTGGAAATGGACCACTACCAACTCGGGTTGTGTATGCCTTAAGGATTCCAATTACTCGAGTAATTTTAGTTGGACCAACTCCTGAGCCAGTAGAGGCTCCTCCTGCAGTTGGATTAGAGGATGTAACAAAGGGATAGGTGCCATGATCAACATCTAAAAGTGTTCCTTGGGAACCTTCTAGCAACACTGTCTTACCAGCTTTTAATGCCTGATCTAATAAAAGTGAAGTATCAGTTACATATGGTTTTAACACCTCTGCGTAACCAAGGTATTCATTTAATACCTCATCCACTGTAATTCCCTTGCGATTAAAAACCTTAATTAAGATCTGATTTTTATCATGAAGGGCTGCTTCAATCTTTTG
>Ga0209298_10000672_pt1 | contig 22731 bp, 22 predicted proteins | sample S_140806_EF_Meta_FD_187325 | JGI IMG/M metagenome (GOLD analysis project Ga0209298, IMG submission 187325) | Freshwater microbial communities from Lake Simoncouche, Canada to study carbon cycling - S_140806_EF_MetaG (SPAdes) (version 2) | ecosystem: Environmental > Aquatic > Freshwater > Lake ...
CCGGCGACATCCGCACCGACATGTTTCAGGAGCTGCTGCTCGCCGATCTGGTGCTGGCTGACCTCACGATTGACAACCCCAACGTCTGGTATGAGCTCGGGGTGCGGCATGCCCTGCGCAGCCGCGGCGTGGTGCTGATCAGCGGTGGCCATGTGACCACGGCCTTCGATCTCTATACCGACCGCAAGGTGCGCTACGGCCTCCGCGATGGCGGGCCCGATCCGGCCACGTTGTCCAACGACCGCGAGGTGCTGGCCGGTGTCGTGCGCGCCACCATGGAATCCTGGAAAGGGCGCCGCATCAGTCCGGTCTACGCGCTGCTGCCGCAACTAGAGGAACCCGAGTGGGAGCAGCTGCGGGTGGGCGACGTCCGCGAATTCTGGGAGGCGCACGACGCCTGGAAGAACCGCATCGACCTGGCCCGTAAGGCGGAGCGGATCGGCGACGTGCTCGTTCTGGCGGATGAGGCGCCAGTGGCGGCGTTCCGATCCTTAGCCTGGATCGAGGCCGGGGTTTCGCTGCGGAAGGGCCAGCACTATCGCTCCGCGATCGAGCAGCTCGATCGCGGTCTCGCCATCGAGCCGGACAATCTCGTGGCCCTGCGGGAGAAAGGCTGTTGCCTCCAGCGGCTCGCCCTGGCCGGAGAGCAGGGCTACAGCCTTGATCGAGCCCTGCAGCACTCCGAGAGCATCTTGGCGGCCCATCCCATGGATGCCGAGACCTGGGCCCTCGCCGCTCGGGTGCATAAGGATGCCTGGCAGGCCCGCTGGCGCAAGGGCAACGCTCCCCCGGAGCGCCAGCGGGAGGAGGCGCTGGACAGCATCGACATGCTGCTGGAAGCACAGAACCACTATCTGAGCGGCTTCCGCGCCAACCCGGCCCACTACTACTCCGGAATCAATGCCCTCACCCTGATGCATCTCGCGCGTCATCTCGACGCTGGCACCTATCCCGAGGAGGCGCTGCGCACCCTCGCCGGCGCCGTGCGCTTCGCCGCCGAATCCGAGAACGAACGCGCGTCATCCTTCTGGGCCCTCACCACCCTCGCTGATCTGGTGGTGCTTGAGGGCTCCTGCGAGGAGGCCAAGGCCGCCTACCGAAGGGCGATCGCCAAGCAGGAGATGGATCGTTTCGCGCTCCATTCGTGCCGCGACAACCTGCTGCTGCTGCAGGCACTCGGCTTTCGGCCCGAGGTGGTGTCAGTCGCCATCGCCACGCTCGACCGGGCGATTGAGCGCACGGTCCAGGGCCAGCAACTCTGGCGGCCTCGCCTGGCGCTCCTGTTCAGCGGTCACATGATGGATAGCCCCGATCGTGCGGAGCCCCGCTTCCCGCCGTCCAAGGAAGCGGCCGCTCTCGAGGAGATCGAAGCGGCGCTCGCGGAACTCGGCGCCGGAGAGCAGGACATCGCCTTCTGTCAGGCGGCCGCCGGCGGGGATCTGCTCTTCCTGGAGGCCTGCCAGCGGCGGCGGGTGCGCTGTCAGGTGTTGCTTCCCTTCGAGGAACCGATCTTTCTGCAGAAGTCGGTGCTGCCATCCTGTGATGGCGAGCGCTGGCGAGATCGCTACTACGTCATGAAGGACCAGCTCACTCTGCCGGTGCGCATCATGCCCGAGGAACTGGGGGCTGGGCCGCCAGAGCGCAGCGCCTACGAACGCTGCAACCTCTGGTTGCTGTACTCCGCCCTCGCTTGCGGCATCTCCAACATGCGTTTTATCTGCCTCTGGGACGGCAAGCATGGGAATGGTCCCGGCGGCACAGCCCACATGCATGAAGAACTGGCGCGTCGCACGGGCCGGATTCAGTGGATCGACACCCGTTCTCTACCCACCACCTGAGGCACTTCACCATGAATGACACCAGCATGAATCCCATCCTCACCCGCATGCGCCAACCGGGGCCGAAGAAGATCCTCGCCTGTGATGGCGGCGGCATCCGCGGACTGATCAGCGTTGAAATTCTCGCCCGGCTCGAAGCAGAGCTCCGGCATCACTTCGCTCAGCCCGATCTGCTGCTAGGCGACTACTTCGATTTCATCTGCGGCACCAGCACAGGGGCAATCATCGCCAGCTGCCTTTCCTGCGGCATGGACATGGCGACAATCCGCAACTTCTATCTCGATCATGGTGTCAGCATGTTCCAGCGTGCCCGCTGGTATCTGCAGCTGCACGAGAAGTATGAGGCGGAGCCGCTGGCGGGCATTCTCCGCCAAGCTTTTTACAACCAGCTCCAGGGCCATCCATCTGAGCAGCAGGACAGCGATGCGGTGGTCGAGCTGGGCGACCCGCGTCTGAAGGGACTGCTGATGCTCATGCTCCGCAACCACAGCACCGATTCACCCTGGCCCGTCTGCAATAACCCCCTCGCCCGCTACAACCAGCCTGATCGTAAAGATTGCAATCTTCGCCTTCCCCTCTGGCAGTTGGTACGCGCCAGCACCGCGGCACCCACTTTCTTTCCTCCCGAGGTGGTCACCCTGGCTCCAGGTACCAATCAGGAGTATTCCTTTGTCTTCGTTGACGGAGGCATGACCACTTACAACAATCCGGCCTGGATGGCGGTGCAGATGGCCACGGCGAGCCCCTACCGAATCAATTGGCGCACCGGAGCCGATCAGCTGCTGGTGGTCTCGGTGGGAACCGGCAACGCGCCCGCCGCCAGACCAGACCTCCGGCCCGAAGAGCTATGGCTCCTGGATCACGCGAAAAGCGTTCCCCTGGCCTTGATGAACTCCGCCACCGCCGGCTGGGACATGGTGTGCCGAATCGTTGGGGAGTGTCGTTTCGGGGGGCAGGTCGATCGGGAGTTTGGCACGATGATTCAGGCTCCCGGCATGCATGCGGATCAGGGCAACTGGAGCGGTGCCAAGCAGTTCGCCTATGTGCGCTACGACCCCCTCACCAACCGCGAGGGTCTCGATGCACTAGGACTCACCCAGATTCCCGAGCAAGACCTAGCCACCATGGATGATGTGCGCAAGATTCCGCAGTTGCGGGAGGTGGGCAGCGCCTTCGCGGAACGCTATGTTTTGCTTGAGCATTTACAAGGATTCATCTGATCGCTTTCTTGCACGCTCCAGATCCCGAGAGCCGTGGCCACCGAACCAAGCTATGAAATACGAATATCGAAACAGAATGCAGCCGGCAGCACAGGATACATCTGTGAGCGGGCGGAGTGGGCCCTGCGTTGGGGCTCAGCCGTCAGCTGAGCGATTCGCCCAAGACCGTCTCGATGGGATTATTCGGAAAGGAGCAGCTGATCAGCCCCTGGATGATCTCGGGGATCGAGCGACCACTGCGGATCGAGAGCTCCTCGATCCGCTCATAGAGATCGGGATCGATCTCTAGTTACAACCGCTTGGGCAAGCGCAAAGGATCAGACAAACCGGAATCCCCCTGATGGGAGGGGGGGGGCCAAAAGAGGCCAATACAGACGAACTACTCAGGTTGTAGATTATACCTGAATCGAGACAGGACTACAAGTTTTTTGAATGCAGTTTGTGCATAGCAATCAGCCGCGATTGAGCATGGCCCGCGCGGTGCCTCACCGCCGTGATGGCGGCCAACATCGGCCGGGGGCCCACCTTCTGCTGTGCAGCCGCGAGCTCCTGCAGAACCTGCTGATCGACACCGCCAGGCGACCAAGGCGGATCGAGGTTGTGATCCGTTCCTCCGCCCAGGCGAGCTGGAGGCTGCGGTGGCACCCGCTCGCGCAAGACGGCATCGCAGCCGGGTTCAGCCTGTGCAAGGGGCCGTTGCTGGGGTTCGCGCCAGTGGCTGCAGCTGGGGAGGCCTTACAACCGGCTGTCATAGGTCCAACGCCGCAGGATCGTGGCCAGCAACAGGGCGCAGGCAGGGTGGTTGGGGTTGATCAGCAGGTTGCTCTCCTCCGGCACGATCACAGAAGGCACCGCAGCCAGGAGGGAGCGCCGTGAGGCCAGCCAGCGATCGCCCCAGTCGCGCGGGGCCGCTCCGCTGGGGGTTGTATCCCAGCAGGGCAGATCGAACCGCTCCATTGTGGTGCGCTGCTGCCAATGCTCCGTGGGGACATCAATGGCCACAAGCCATCGCTGCAGCGGTAGCCCCGCATCGCCGCTGACGTGCACCAGGGTTTCCAGGCAGCACAGGGCAATGCTGCTGGATGCGTAGACCACTGGCACTCCGTGGGAATTCCAGCGGCCTGGATCACGAGCAGAGCCCGTGCCGCTGAGGTCATCGGAGCGCCAGCTGGCGCTCTGGGTCGCAATCCGCCAGATGCGATGGATGCCGCTCACATGTAGGAGCCGGAGCGCTGGGCGCCGATCAGTCGGCCGACCTGTTCACGGCCCTCGGCAGTATCCATGAAGGCTGCGGGGCGGACACCGCCCAAGGCACGGTTGGGGCGCTGCAACCAGTCGGCAAGCCAGCGGCCGGCCTCAAACGGGCTGCCGTCGCCGCAGTCGCGCACCAACACCTCCACCTGACCGATCAATCGTTGCAACCCCATCAACCGTTCGGATTCGTCCGGGTTGAGCAGGCTCCTGTTCAGCAGCTTTCGGTTCACGGTGGATACCTTCAGGCCGAGAAGCTCGCAAAGGGCGTTGCGTGTCAGTGCCAAGGCGTGTTGGCTCTCGAGCAGCCAGTTGGCGGGGACCCCTCGGCGCACCAGCTCCATGCGCTCGGTGAGGGGAGCCTCGTACCACTGCAGGGGCGAGGGCATGGGCAGGCGGCCCTCAAGGCCTGCATCAGCAAGGGCTTGGGCGACAACCATGACACCTTGCTCATCTGAGAGTTGATGTTAGTTCATCTGAGCGATGGTGGTCAGCATCGGCCGGGAGCTCACGGAACTCCGCGCCGCCCTCGCCCACAGCCCCGGCGACCGGATGGCCAAGCTGAGGTACCTGGAGGCACCACCACTCACGCAGAACGGCAGCAGCAGTGCGGGGCGGAGCCAAGGCAGGAGCGAGTACCACACCAGCACTGCCCCATCCACCTCGGCACGCGCAAGGGCTGACGCGAGCGCCTGCGGCGCGATGCCTGAGCCCCAGTGGCTCGATCGCGACCTAGTCGACGCACTGCATGATCAATCCCTGAGCCTTCATGGCGGGCTTGCCGGAGTCCGTGACGTCCATGTTCGGGAAGCCGCGATTGCCCCCCCGCGCAACCTCTGGGCCTACGACGGGGAAGAGAATCTTTTCCGCCTGGCTGCCCATCTGCTGGTGAGCCTGGCCAAGGCGCATGCCTATAGCGATGGCAATCAACGCATCGCCAACTCCTCATGAACGAGAACCACACCGCATTCGATCAGCGCTTTGAAGCTGGGAAGTCCATCATCAATGCGCTTGACATCTCCGCCGCCAGGCGTCCGCACCTGGAGCCAAAGCCGGATCAGGAGGATGTCCGCCCACACAGCGAGCAGAAACCGATCTCCGAAAGCCCATGACCTTCCCCATCGCCATGGGGCTTATGCCCTCCTCTCAGGCGACCTGGTCGTCACCCAGGAGCCGGCGCACCACCGCCGCCTTGGTCTACTCGCCGCTGATCTCAGCGGCTGTTCAAATCCCTATTGCCCAGAGATTCCTTAGGTACGTGCGGCGGTGCACCTCCGGGCTGTGGCCCATCACTGCCGCCACATCCGCATAGCTCCAGCTGGTGGTCTCCCGCGCCCGGATCGCGTAGGCGTGGCGCAGGTCATAGGGCACGCAGCGCTCCTTACGCTTCTGCGCCTTCTTTTTTCCCTCGGCTGCCGCCACCTCCACCCAGGCGTAGAGCTTGGTCTTGAGCTCGAACTCCGCCTTGGCGTCACTGCTGCGCAGCTTGTGGCAACAAACCGCCCCCAGGCGTTCGTTGTTGTCGCAGCGCTTCACCTGGTCCCGCTCGGGATCAAAGGGCTGGCCGTCCTCATTGACGAACTTCGGCTTGTGGCGGGCCCGCAGCTCCGCCAGCCGCTGCTCACCATTCGCCCCGCCGAGCTGATAGCGCTCCACCCAGGCCGCAGGCAGGGGCACAGCCGCCCGGAAGCCGGTCTTGGTCACCTTGATGTGGCGGGCCGCCACGCCGATCGTGATCAGGCCGTGCTCATCGGGTAGGCCATCGATGTGCCACACCTCATGGGGCCTCAGGCCGTAGGTGGCCACCATGGCGAACACCCAGCCCTACAGCGGGTCCTCCTCGATCACCTGATCCAGCCACTCCTCGATTGCCGCGGTGCTCGGGATGCGGCGGCGCGATTGACCGGCCGCCACCAGGGCCAGCTTCTTGCGGTTCACCATTCCCTTGAGCTCCTCGCTCAGCTCCTGCGGTGCAATCGTTCCAAACCCCGCCCGGCGCAGCAGCGACACCACCTCCCGCTTCTGGCGGAAGCCCTGCCGGTGCGTCGCCATCGGCAACAGCACTGCACTCGGGTCCTCCAGCTGCTCCTTGAGGCTCTCAGTGCTGTGCAGGGCAAAGCGGCGCACGTCTTCCAGGGTCGCCGGACGGTCCTGGGGCAGCAGCTGGAAGTAGCCCTGACCCTTGAACGGCCCGACCAGGTTCATGTTCACTCCCTGGCCCCGTTGGAAGGCCACCACGGCTTGGCAGATTTCGGGCCAGCAGGGTTGTTGCCGGACGTTGGTTCTTGGACCGCTGCTGAGCGCATCCCAGTCAAAGGAGGGTTGCTGCTTCGCGATGGCGCGCGCCCCCCGCTTGGCAGTTCCTTGGCAGTTATGCCAAGAAAGTGACCCAACTACGGTTTTCGGGCACCTTCCCCGATCCCATTCCGGCTAAGCAAGCACGGGTCTGGAGGTGCTCAAACCTGCTACGCCGCAGCGGAACTACCAGTCGTTCCAAGGCGTTTCAGAAAATGGGTCGCCTGAGATTCGAACTCAGGACCAATCGGTTAAAAGCCATCTGAATTTCCCTCAGATCGATTGCAGTGCAATGGGTCATGCTTAAGAGTTCCTCAAAAAGTCCCTCAAGGGCCTTGTGTCGTGCTTCTTCACGTCGTTTGGAGCTTGGGCGGCTTAAACGGCCTGGAGATGGGCTTCAGCCGCCAAGTCTCAGATGTCTCGGGCTGGGGTGACTGCCCTGAAGGTTGGCGGTCCTACCCATCCCCCCGCCCATGCGGCAGCTGCCTCGCCGCCACGTACCGGTTGCGATTGCCGGATCGACTGAGGTTGAGGTTCGCCCTGTGGATCTCGGCCTCGGTGGCGCGGGTGGCGTAGAGGGCGGTGCCGGTGTCGCGGTGCAGGAGCACGTAATCGCGGGGTTCTGGGGAGTGGAGATCAGCCAAGGCAGCGGGGGGTGCCGGGGTGAAGGCAGCCCGACAGGCTACCCAGAGTCGTCAGAGGGACTTGCGCGGAAGCTGCCATGAACCCTTGGTTGGTGGGGCTCCCTTCCCATGCACCAGCCGCCACCGCAAGCTCCCATGCAGATCACGATCGGCCGTGCCAAACGCGGCATCGGCAGCCTGTTGCCCGGCCAGGCCTATGTGGGCCGGCCCAGTGTGTTGGGCAATCCGTTTGTGGTGGGCCGTGATGGCAGCCGAAACGAGCTGATCGCCCAATACCGGCGCTGGCTCTGGGCACGGCTGCAGGAGCCCAACTCTCCCCAAGAGCATGAGTTGAGGCGGCTGTTGGCTAGTGCGGCAGCTGGGAAGCTGGAGTTGTTGTGTTGGTGCCACCCCTTGCCCTGCCATGCGGAGGTGGTGCGATCGGCGCTGCTCTGGCTGGCGGGGGAAGAAGGTGCCGCTGAGGAGGCCGGGTCGGTTGAGGGTGCTTGAACTCTGCAACTTGCCCAAGCAGCAACGCGGGTGGATGATGGGGAGTGATCGGATCCGGTTCTGGAGATGGAAGCCAAGGGCAAAGCCCAGGGAGGGAATTCAGCCCATCGCTTCTACATTTCCAGCCCCTTCTTGGGCCTGAAGAAAGAGCGGGAGGAGGCCAAGAAGCTGATCACACGACGCAACCATGCCTATGGCGACAGCTACGGCGGTTCGCCAGATCCACTGGTGGAGACCTGCCAACGGGATGTGCGAGCCAGCGACCACTACATCTTGATTCTTGGAGAGCGATACGGAACCCGGCGGCCCGAGCATGGGGGCAGGTCGGTTACGGAGCTGGAGTTCGAGGCGGCCGTGGAGGCTGGCCGTTCGCTCCATGCCTTCTATCTGGGATTTGTCTCTGATGCTCGCAATGGCATCGAGCGCGAAGCGGAAGCCCAGGCGGCGCTGACGGCCTTTCGCCGCAGAGTGAGCGACCACTGCGTGCCAGTGGATTGCAGTGATCAGGAGGATGGCCGCAGCGGTTGGCAGGTGTTCAGCGAGCAGATCACTGCCCTGGCAGCCAACCCACCGCCAAAAACGGGAGAGGGAGCCCACAGCGCCACAACCGCCCAACGCCACTACACCTCCCAGGAGCTCCAAACCTGGGTGGAACGGCACCACCCCAGGCTGAGAAGGGCCTTTCTGGGCCTGTCCTCCGTGCAGACGCGCCAGGTGCATGTGCCGCTGGATGTGTGCCTCACCCCGGCGGGGGCGGCGGCCACGGAGGGCCCACGGCTCCTGCGGCCGGAGGATCTGGAGCCCCTGCTGGCGGCGGCGGGCAGCCACGTGTTGCTGCTCAGCGGCGACGGCGGCGCTGGCAAGACAAGCCTGGCCTTCGCGATCGCCCGCTGGTGGCAGGAGGGAGAACCCGGCGGGGTGGTGCGGTTGCCAGTTCTGATCGAAACCGCCCTGGGTCCCGAGGAGAGCGTTGCCGATCGGGTGCGGAGCTGGCTGCGCAACCAGCTGGCAGGGGCAGGGGAGAACGATCTGGCGCCGGAGCTGATCGAGGCCCTGCTGGCCGCCAAACGGCTGATCCCGATCGTGGATCACCTCTCGGAGCTGACCCCCGCCGCCCGGGAACAGCTGCTGGCGGCCCTGCCAGCTGGCCTTGTGGTGGTCACCAGCCGCAGCGACGACGACGACTGGTTCCGTGAGCGCCCCTTGAGCCGGATCGTGCCGCAGCGCATTGGGGTGGAGCGCCTCCAGGCCTTCTTCCTTGATTATCTGCGCCGCAAGGGCCAGGGGGAAGCGTTGAGCGACGACGACCTGATGCCCGCCCAGGCGCAGCTCAAGCGGATCGTGGGCGACAAGCCGATCACGGTGCTGCTGGCCCAGATGTTCATCGACGACGTGATTGCCAACCGTGAACAGGGCCTGTTGGCGGGATCGGTGCCGGAGCTGATGCTCAGCTACGTGCGGCGGCTCGACACGCCGGCCGATCAAGCCCTGCGGCGCCGGGCGGGGCTCGTGATCAGCGAGGCGCTGGTGCAGCGGGCGCTGAGGGTGGTGGCCCTGGCCAGTCACCGCCAGGGGAAGCCGAGCCAGCCCTTGTTTCAACCGCTGGAGTTCAGCGACACCCTGGCCCGCAGCGCCGTGATGGTCGAGGAGCCCTTGGGCCTGGGGCTGAGCCGCGAGCAGGCCGAGGCCCTGCTGGGCTACCTGATCGAGCTGCGGCTGCTGCTGCAGCCCGGCGCGGCGGTGGGCCGCCTGCGCTTCCCGCTGGATCCCCTGGCGGATCACCTGGCGGCGGCGGAGCAGTTCGAGCGGCTGGAAGAGCAGGCGCTGGAGCCGGCGGCGGCGGTGCAGGGGGCAGGGGTGTGGGAGCAGTTCCTGGCGGCCCTGGAGCCACGGCCGGAGGCGGAACGGGAGCGGATGCAGGGCTTCCTGCTGGCGTTGCGCGATGGGGCGATGGAAGCCCAGGGGAAGCGGGCCCTGGTGATGCCACCGGAGGTACCCGACCGGCTGGCGGCGCTGGGCTTTCTTGATGCGGAGGGAGAGCGCTACCGGCTGGCGCTGCAGCGGGCGAGGAAATGGATGTGGGAGCTGGGGGTGCCGGTGGCCAGCGAACGACGGGATGCCATCGCCAAGCTGGCGGCGATGGCGGCGGCCCCGGAGGGATCGGAGCGACGGGCGGCGCGGGATGTGGCCAGCCGGCGGTTGGCGCGGATGTTGGCGGAGGTGCTGAGCGAGCGGCAGGCGGAGCGGCGGCTGGAGCAACAGGACGCCGCGGTGGTGCTCGGCCTGATCGGCGCGGAGATCGGAATCGAGGCGCTGGAGCGGCTGGCTAGTGATGGGTCGCAACCACCGGAGCTGCGCCGCGCGGCGCTGGAGTCGTTGGGGCTGGTGGCACGGGATCAGGCCGAGCATCGCGAACCGATCGAGGCGTTTCTGGAGGGCCAGCTGCGGGCCGAGGCCCTGGATCTACTGGTGGAGGGCGAGGAAGGCTGGGCGGAGCACGACCGCCACCTGCCGCCCCTGCAAGGGGCATCAAGGGGCCTGCAACTGGCAGCCTCTGCGGCCCTCCCCCTACTCGGCAGTGCCCCTGGCCGTGTGGTGCCGATGCTCACGCTCACTGCCCTGCAGGAAGGGGAGGGCCTGCGCATCCGCACGGAGCTGGTGACCCCGCCGGTGTGGCGTCTGCCGCTGCCGGAGTGGGCAGGCGAGGCGCCGCAACAACTGGAGCTGGTGGTGGTGGAAGGCGGCGAGGCCGGCATTGGCTCACCGGAAACGGAGGAGGGCCGCGACTGGTACGCCAACCAGCGCGAAGGCTGCAAGGGCGTGAACGTGGAAGCGGAACGCAGCGTGCGGCTGGAGCGGTTTGCACTGGTGCGCCATGCGATCACCCAGGCCCAGTGGCAAGCGGTGGCGGAGCTGCCGCAGGTGGCGAGAGAGCTGAACTCCACCACCCCCGGCAGCTACAAGCCGGACGACCTCTGGGAACGCTTTGCCCAGCCCGGCGGCCTGCCGGTGGACAGCGTCAGCTGGAACGATTGCCAGGAATGGCTGGGCCGTCTGAACCGCTGGCTTCTGGAGCAGTGGAGCGAGCTGGGGGGGCAGGGGGATGCCCCCCAACTGGCGCTGCCAGGCGAGGGCCAGTGGGAGGTTGCCTGCCGCGCCGGCGCGAGCACGCCCTTCCACTTCGGTAACACACTGGATGCCAGCTGGGCGAATTACGACGGCGGCTACACCTATGGCCCAGGCCGCAATGGTGCCTATCGCCAGCGACCGGTATCGGTGGGCTTCTTTGGTCTGGTGAACCGCTGGGGGCTGGCCGAGATGCACGGACAGCTGTACGAGTGGTGCGGCGACCAGTGGCATCCCGACCCGACGGCAGAGGGCTGGTCCAGCGCTGGCCTGCCTTGGCAGGGGGTGGATCCTGCCCTGGAGGCCCTGGGAACGGCCCAGAAGGAGCTGAAGCTGCTGCGCGGCGGTTCCTGGTTCTACGTTCCTCACGGCTGCCGCGCCGCCTACCGGATCAGCAACCATCCGGCCCTCGTCAATTCCATCATCGGCGTTCGCCCCTGCTGTCTCCTCCCCCCAGGCTCCCTTCTTGGTCCTTGAGCCCTTGGTCCCTTTGCCCTTGGGCTGTTCTGTTTTGCCCTGGCTGTTGGATTGGGGGCTGTCCGGCTGTTTGGCTGGAGGCTATGGCGCCGCAGGCGCCTCGATTTTTTTGCCTCCCCTCCAATGTTGGATCTTCTGCCTCAATGAGTACCCCCAGCCGCGGCGAACTGCCGATCATCCAGGCCACCATGGATCTGATCCAGTGGTTCGTGCCCCTGCTCAACCGCCTGCCCCGCGATCACCGCTTTGCCCTCGGCGATCGCCTGGTGCAGGGCCTCTACGACCTACTGGAGGGCCTAGTGGCCGCACGCTATGCCACCGCCAAACTGGAGCGCCTCGAACCCCTCAACGCTCGCCTCGATTTGCTGCGCCTGCAGATCCGCTTGTTGCACAACTTTCAGTTGATCGATGATCGCCGCTACGAGCATGTGGCCCGCCTGGTGGAGGAGGTGGGTCGACAGCTCGGTGGCTGGATCAGCCAGCAGCGGCGCCAGGGCCAGACGACCGCTCCGGCCTGAGCCTCCCCGGATGGCCAAGTCCCCATCGCCGCTGCGGGATCTCTATCCCCGCATCACCAGCTTCCCCACCCTGCTCGCTGCTTACCGCAAGGCAAGCAAGGGCAAGCGCTACCGCCCCGATGTGCTCGCCTTTGCGGCCAACCTGGAGGCCGAACTGTTCCAGCTACAGCACGAGCTACAGAGCTTTACTTACGCCCCAGGTCCCTACCGGCAGTTCCAGGTGCGCGAGCCCAAACCACGCCTGGTGAGCGCCGCCCCCTTCCGCGATCGGGTGGTGCACCACGCCCTGATTGCGGTGATCGCCCCACCGCTCGAGCGCCGCTTTCTCCCCACCAGCTACGCCAACCGCCGGGGCTATGGTTCCCATCGCGCTCTGCGCCGCTTTTGCCGCGCCTGCCGTGAACACCGTTGGCTGCTCCAGGCCGATATCCGGCTTTATTTCCCAAGCATTGACCACCGTCTGCTGATGGGCCAGCTGAAGGAGGTGATCGCTTGCTCTGGCACCCTTTGGCTGCTCGATCGCAGCCTGGCCAACGGTGCCATTCACGGCTCGCCCATCGAATGCTTCCCCGGCGATAACCTGCTCACCTCGCTGGAGCGCCCCAGGGGCCTGCCCATCGGAAACCTCACCAGCCAATTCCTGGCCAACTTCCACTTGGATGGCCTCGACCACCGGCTCAAAAACCTCCCAGGAGTGAGGGTGAGCCTGCGCTACGTCGATGATCTGGCTGTCTTCGCCGATCGGCCAGAACCGCTCCATCAGGCACTGGTGTGTCTGCATGGCGAACTGGCCGCCTTGCGCCTGCGTCTCCACCCCAGCAAAACTCGGCTAGTTTCAAACGCCCGTGGAGCCAGCTTTGTGGGCTTTCACGTCATCGGCGGGCGGATCCGCGTGCGCAACCACAGCCTGCTCCGCATTCGCCGGGGGCTGAGGCGCTGTCATGAAGCCCTGCTTCAACGGCGGCTCAGCGTCGAACGGGCCCGACGTTCGGCCCAAAGCTGGAATGCCCATCTGGCCCAAGGCCACACCATCCGATTGCGCCAGCGCTTGTTCAGCTCTCATCGGTTCTGCGCCGACTTGTCTCCCCTACTGCCCTAAATTCAGCATGAGGGCAGGTTGCCCAGCTGCTGCGCGGCGGTTCCTGGTTCAACGAACCTCACAACTGCCGCGCCGCCAACCGGAACAGCAACCATCCGGCCAACGTCAATACCAACATCGGCGTTCGCCCCTGCTGTCTCCTCCCCCCAGCACCCTTCACCGTCAGAGCCGCTGGAAGGGATTCCAGCGGGAGTGCAAGAAGGGTCCAAACCTGCTCCGGTGATCGGCGATCCCCGCTGGCAAGGCTTGCCCCGAGCCAGCGACAGCACGATCCGTACAACCCCGGCCCACTGCCCCACGGCCCCAGACCTGGGTTGCCTGGTGGGCTTTCACTCTCGAATCACCCCACCGGCTCCAACACATCCAGGATGCACATCAGCTCAGGCTCAGGATGAGCAGCCAGCTTGACCCGCACCGGCTCACCGCAATGCAGCAGAGGTGAGAGCAGCTGCGCCAGGGGTGGATCCATCGATGGCATGGCGGCGATCACGGCTGCCCGCAATCCGTCGCCCTGAATCACCTGTTCGACGCTGCGTGATGGCTTTGAGTCAGCAACCGCGTTGGCGGACTCCCGACCGGCCAGCCGCTGCTGGAGGCACCAGAGCCAGCCCATCGCTTCGCGGTGCAGGGGGTCAGCGAGTTCGAGGACGGAGAGCACTTCCCGTAGCCCTGGATTGCAGAGGAAGAGGCGCAAGGAGCGGCGCTCGGCCTGGTGAATGCTGGCATCGCTTTGGGCATGTTCGTCTCCCTCGCCGTGGTCTCTTCTAGGGGTGATGTCCTCGACGGCAATGGCCTTGGCCTTCCGCTCCGCATCTCCTCCCTGGGTAACTCGTAGCCCCCTGCCGGTCTGGGCGCTGTGGTGAGCTGCGATGGGAAGCACACCGAGAGCCTCCTGGAGTCGTTGTTCAGCCTTGCGGCGCAAGGCACCGGGTGGAAGCTGGGCCAGGAGCTCTGCTCCCTGCCGTTCACAACGCTGCAGGGCTGAAAGGTCGTCAGGGTCGTGCTGCAGCTCAGCCAGGAGGCGATCGAGCTCCCAGTGCAGCCAGTGCCGGCCCTGGGCAAGGCAGGCGCGTAGGCCACTGACCCCTTGGCTGCGGAGGAGGGAATCGGGATCCTCACTTGGCGGAATTGGCACCACCAACAGATCGAGATCACCGCGCAGCAGCAGGGGCCGCGTAAGGGTGATCAAGCGGTCGGTGGCGTTGGCACCGGCGCTGTCGCCGTCGTAGGCAAGCCAGAGGCGCCTGGTGCCGCTGCGCTGCAGACGCTGTAGCTGCTCGATGGTGACGGCGGTGCCCAGAGCCGCGACGGCGTTGTCGAGGCCCGCCTGGTGGAGCTGGATCACATCGAGGGGCCCCTCCACCAACAGGGCCTCACCCTTGCGGCGGATGGCGTCGCTGGCCCTGTCGAGGCCAAAGAGCAGCTGGGATTTCTGGAACAGCAGATCCCCCGAGCTGTTGCGGTATTTGGGTTCCTCGCCATTCAGGCTGCGACCCGAGAAGCCACAGCAGCGGCCCTGGCCATCTCGAATGGGGAGCATCAGCCGGCTGGCGTTGAGGCCAAGCCGCCAGGTGATGGCGGTTTCCGGGGAGATGCCCCGCTGCTCCAAATAGCTGGCGGCGGTGCCAGCGGCCCCAAGGTCGCTGATCAGTGCCTGGTGGAACTCCTCCTCCTGCTGGCTGCGCCACTGCCGTAATCGCTGGCGCTCCTTGTGCTCAGCCTCGGCCCTGGCCGCGGCCTCCGGGTCCTGCTCAGGCAGGGGAATGGCGTAGCGCCGGGCCAGTTCCTCTACCGCCTCGCGGAAGCTGAGGCCCTGCCGGTCCTGCAGCCAGGCGATCGGATCGGCGCCCTTGTTGCAGACAAAGCAATGCACCCGGTTGGTGCGGGGGCTGACGGTGAGGCTGGCGTTGCTGTCCTGGTGCCAGGGGCAGAGGGTGAGGAACTCGGCGCCGCGGCGCTGCAGATCGGCGGGCGGGAAGAGATCGGTGATGCGGGCCCCGTTCGCGCACGGTCTCCAGCAGGGCATCAGGAATGCCTTGGTTTGATCTGGAGCTCCCTGCGGCGTGACGGGGGCGGGTGCGCACCGATGGGTGTTGCGGTGCCCGTGGCGTGACGGGGCTGGCAGCGCCTGGGCTGGGTGATCCTGCTGGGCTTTGGGTTGGGACGTGTGCTGATGCCATCGCTTGAGGGTCCATGGGGATCTGAAAGCGGTGGGGAATGGTCGATCTCCTGGGGGTTTCTGGCTTGCTCAGAGCGCCTCCACGCCGGGGTAGAGGTGATGGCCCACAAAGGCCCGCCGGGCTTCATCGGCCTCCAGAAAGCAGTGGGCGCGGTCCATGCGGATGAGGGTGCGCTCGATCGATTGCTCACCCAGCTGGCCGTGGCGGTTCTTGCCGTGGTGCACCTGCATCAGCCCCGGTGGCGGCGGCGGGCCATCACCGGCCTTGGGGCGATCGATCAGCCACACCGCTGACGCAAAGCGCTCCAGCTCCGAGGTGCCAGCCAGATGGGAGACATCAGGGCCAGAAGGCGATCCGTAGGCGCCGCGATTGAGCTGGGCGACGATGAAGATGTCTAGGTCGCAGCGGCCGGCCAAGGCCTTGAGCGCCATGGCGCGGGCTGCCAATTCCGCGGTGGTCTGATTGCCGTAGCCGGGGCTGGCGCCCATGGCATGGAAGTGATCGAGCACAACCACCGAGAGATCGGGATGGGCCGTCTTGCTGTCCTCCACCAGGGCGCAGACCTCCTCGACGGTGGCGGCAAAGCGGGACTGGTAAAGCAGGCCCCCCATGGGGCTGCCATCGGGGCATTGCTGCTCCGCCAGACGGGTCAGCCAGGGTTCGAGGCGGCGCAGGTCGTCACCGGCGATCACCCGGCCCCGGCCCTCCAGGTCGTTGCTGCCGTAGTGCGCGGTTGGCAGGCCATGGGCCCGGCGGCAGTAGTGGGCCACCAATCGGGCGGCGATGGCACGGCGCGAGAGTTCGCAGGAGAGAAAGAGCACCGAAGCGCCGTTAAAGGCCAGGCCCATGGCGGCGGCCACAGCGACGGTGGTCTTGCCGATGCCGGAGCGGGCGGCGAGCACCCAGGTGCTTTCGCCCTTGCCGGCGATCACGCCGCCGCGCATGTCCAGATCCAGCGACGACCACGCCTCCCGTGCTTCCATCCACTCCCACCAGCCCGGCCAATCCGGCCACCCCTGCAGCGTTCAGCGCTGCCCAGATCGCCGCCCTCTCGGCGCCCCTCGATCGCGCCCTGGTTTCCTCCCGCGAGCAGGGCCGCTCCAAGGTCAACTATCTCCAGAGCTGGGTGGTGATCAGCGAGGCCAACCGCATCTTTGGCTTTGACGGCTGGCAGCGTCAGACCCTCTTCTCCCGCTGCATCGCCCAGGCCGAACGGCTGATCGGTGCCAGGGGCACAGGCCGCGAGCAGAAAAACGGTTGGGGTGTCACCTACATCGCCCGGGTGCGCATCAGCGTCGGCGTAGGCGGCCACGGACTGCTGATCCGCGAGGGAACCGGCGCCGGCCATGGCATCGATACCGACTTGGGCCTGGCCCATGAATCGGCCATCAAGGAGGCCGAAACCGATGCGATGAAACGCGCCTTGATGACCTTTGGCAATCCGTTTGGACTGGCGCTCTACGACAAGAGCCAGCGGCAGGTGAGTGGGGGCAATCCAGCGGGCAGAGAAACCGTCAGTGGGAGCCACAACCCAGGCCAGGGCAATGGCCAGGAACCGATCAAGCGCAATGGGCAGAATCCTGGACGCTCCCAGGCCAGCCATCGGCCGGATAACTACACGGCGCCATCCAGGCGCACCCCTGCCCAGCCCAATTCGATCGCTGCCGCCTTCAACGGACCGCCCCGGAATCAGGGGCAGGGGACTAACGGCACCAGGCACTCCACGGCTCCTGCTGCCATCGCCAGGCCCCAACCGGCGGCGAACGGTGCCTCTATCGGGACCACCGGCCCTGCCAGCGAGGCCGCCCTCGATCCAGCCACCATCGCCGCCCTGCAGGAGCGCATCCGGGCCTTGCTGCCGCCTCAGTTGGCGGCCTTCTCCCGCGCCTTTCGCAGTGCCTTCCAGGTGCCCGACTCCACTCCCTCCATCGCCGGGTTGATCACCGAGCACCGCCATCGTCTTTGGATTGAGGACTTCCTGGCCAGGCTCCAGAGCCCACAGCTCCAGAGCCAGCACCAGCAGGGCCGCACCGCCTGATCGGATCAGACTCGCTCCACTGCGGCGGGGCCGGCTTGGTCACGCCTTTTCCCTTCATTCACCAGCGCCATGCTCCATAACCTCGGCCGAGTGGTGGCCACCGCCGCCGTGGCCGCCGACGTTCCCCACTCGCTGATCACCGCCCTGCTTGATCGCCATGCCGCTGGCGATTGGGGCGACCTCAGCGATGACGACAAGGCCGCCAACGAGGAAGCAGCCCGCACAGGCGATGGCCGCCTCTTCTCCAGCTACGCCACCAACGACCACGGCACGATCTGGGTGATCACCAACGACATCCGCGGCGAGGGTGAGGGGCCGATCACAACCGTGCTCTTTCCAGACGACTACTGAGCAGAGCTCTCAGCCTCCACCGCCTCACGGCGCCTGCGACCGCTATCGCATCACCCCCTACAGCAGACCCCGGGCGGAGCGGCGGGCCCATTCCAAGGCCGCCCCGCCCGGCAAGGGTCGGCCGGTAGGCCGACTCGCGCAGCCCTTGCAAAGGGGCGCAGCCTGGAGGGGACCGGCGCGCAGCAGTCAACGATGAGCATGCCCGCAAAAGTAGCCCTTCCATCCTCCAGTTATCTCACTGCCGGAAAGGCAACTTCTGGATCATCAACTACGCATCCTGGCGTCAAGGTATTGGGCTGCGGATCGCGTTGTTCTTCCGTGTCGACCATTCTCCCGCAGCCGCCGTGCAGGCTTCAAGAGCTGGGGAACCAGGGACATAATGGCCCTAGTGCCTTACCTCCATGACACGCCGATTCCCCAACGCCAGCACAGCCAGGCTCTTATCGGCGCCCTTGGCGCTATTGGTGGCCTTGCCAGCGGGGGCGCTAGAGCGGCTCCCCGCACCGGAAAACAGGCCTGATGCGGGCCTGCTGGCGCAGGTGAAAGCAGAGATTCCCACGGAGATCCTTGTGCTGGGGAAAAAAGCCCGTGAGCTCTACGGGCGCGGTGAACCACAGCAGGCCTTGGCATTGATCCAGCAGGTGATGGTCTGGGTGAACGCCAACCTGCCGAGGAATGCTCCCTACCGGGCGAGAAGCCAAACCTGGATGGGGATTCTTCTCGGTGCCGTGGGCCGCCGCCAGGAGGCGCTGGCCCCCACGGAAGAAGTGGCGAAGATCTATCGCGAGCTGGCGAGGACCAACCCGGCCTACCTGGGCGATCTGGCCAGTTCCTTGAACAACCTGGGCGTGAGCTATACCAACCTGGGCCGCCGCCAGGAGGCGCTGGCCCCCACGGAAGAAGCGGCGAAGATCTATCGCGAGCTGGCGAGGACCAACCAGGCCTACCTGGGCGATCTGGCCAGTTCCCTGAACAACCTGGGCATCCGCTACAGCGAACTGGGCCGCCGCCAGGAGGCGCTCGCCCCCACAGAAGAAGCGCTGAAGATCTACCGCGAGCTGGCGAATACCAACCCTGCCTTCCTGGGCGATCTGGCCCGTTCCCTGAACAACCTGGGCGTGAGCTACAGCGACCTGGGCCGCCGCCAGGAGGCGCTGGCCCCCACAGAAGAAGCGGTAAAGATCTACCGCGAGCTGGCGAAGACCAACCCGGCCTTCCTGGGCGATCTGGCCGCTTCCCTGAACAGCCTGGGCATCCGCTACAGCAACCTGGGCCGCCGCCAGGAGGCGCTGGTTCCCATGGAAGAAGCGGTAAAGATCTACCGCGAGCTAGCGAAAACCAACCCGGCCTTCCTTGGCGATCTGGCCATGGCCCTGGACAACCTGGGCGTATTTTACAGCGAACTGGGCCGCCGCCAGGAGGCGCTGGCCCCCACGGAAGCAGCCGTAAAAATCCGTCGCGAGCTGGCGAGGACCAACCCGGCGTACCTGGGCGATCTGGCCAGTTCCTTGAACAACCTGGGCATCCGCTACAGCGAACTGGGCCGCCGCCAGGAGGCGCTGGCCCCCACGGAAGAAGCCGTAAAAATCCGTCGCGAGCTGTCCAAGACCAACCCTGCCTTCCTGGGCGATCTGGCCGGTTCCCTGAACAACCTGGGCATCCGCCAGCTAGAGCTGGGCCAACCCGAGATCGCCCGCAACGCCTATGAAGAAGCCTTGAAGCTCTTGCGCCCCCTGGCGGCCAGCAACCTCGCCTTCCAAGCAAACCTGCGGCGCATCCAGAACAACCTGGATGAACTGAACCGCAAAGAAGGCATCCGCACCGGCGACAAGCAAGTGCTGGCGGCAACGAACGTTAGCTATTTGCCCCAGGGCGATCCCCTCACCCCCGTGAAGCGCTCCGTGGTGTTGCTTTGGCCCACCTTTTCTGGCAAGAACGCTGGTGTGGGCCTATTGGGCACAGGCTTTGTCGTGCGCCGCCAGGGTGATCGGGCCTGGATTGTCACCGCATTGCATGTGGTGCGCGATCTGGAAAGCAACGCTCTGGCAACGAAGGTGGAGGCGGAACTTTTCACTGGGCCGCTGCCCGCCGGGGTTGTGGCGCCCCGGGCGGAGGTGCTCCTCAGCCAGGGTCCAGCGCTTCCGGCCAGCGGGGATGAACCGATTGTGTTGGAGGTGCGCGGTCTACCGCCCGACATCCAAGCCCTGCCGCTGGCAACGACACCGGCCCAAGGTGTGCTCATGGTGGTGGGCCATCCCAGCAAACCGGGCCCCTGGACCGTGGTGTCCTACCCCCTGCTGAAGACCACTGATCAGGCCTTGCTCCTCGATGGTGGTCTCGACCCCGGGGCATCCGGCTCTCCGGTGCTCAGCGCCTCTCGCCAGGTGGTGGGAGTGGTGTACGACTCACCGGAAGTGACCAAAAGCCGGCCAATTCCTCAGGTCTGGGCGTTTCCGGTGAAGGCCTTGAAGGCGAAAATGGCGCCGTGAGGTTGCCGGTGGAAGCCATGTCCCTCCCCTACTTCAATCCCCATCCGATCGCCCGTGTGCTGGCCTTTGGCCTGCTGATGGTGACCCTGGCAACTCCTGCGCCCGCCGGCAGCCCGCCCTGCATCACCCAAGGGAACCCCCGCAGCACGGCCTATCAATTCCGCCCGCAGATGGACCGCTGCGAAGGCATCCGCGCCAGCCGGCCGATCGCCGCCATCGGCCTGCGGCTCGCCAGCTACAGCATCGGCCTGCCCCAGGGACAGCGGCGGGCGGAGCAGGGGGAGGTGCTTGGCCTGCAGGTACCCGCCGCTGCCGCCGGTCAGGACGATCCGGCCGTAACGGTGCAGGCCCGCGGCGGTGACTACCAGATGACACCCCTGCGGTTGGGCAGCACCCGGGCGGGCTGGCGATCGTTCGTGTGGGGCGCCGGGGTGATCAGGCGTGAGGGAATCGACCCCAGCAAGCTGAGGTCTACCGCTCTGCTGCGCCAGCCGGGGGACGCGGATCAGTGGCTGCCGGTGAAGTTCGCCCCTGCAGCTGCCTACAACCTGGTGATCACCAGCAATGGCGCCCAGCCGGTTGCCTCGGTGCGCATCCTCGGCCCCGACAACCGGCTGGTGCGCGAATGCTCCGGTCCCACCCGGGTTGAGACGGAACTGCCCTGTCGCTGGGAGGCCCGCGGTCGCCCCGCTGGCACATACCGCCTGATCGCCCGCTCCGCCGAAAGAGGCAGCCCGTTGCTGAACGTGAGCCTGCGCCACGACCCCACCTGGTTGGAGCCCTGATGGGCGCCTCGCCACCACCCCAGCGACACCTGCCAAGCAAGCGCCATCTGCCGCGCTGGCCGTTGCGCGGACTGAGCCCCCACCTGAATCTCCACGCCCTGCTGGGTTTGGGCCTCTGCGGCCTCGCCTGGGGGGTGGCGATGGCCCCGCTGCGCCAACCGCTGGAAGGTGCACTGCGGGTCGGTGCCCTGAGCTTTGTGCTCCAGGGCAACGAGGGGGAGCCGAGCGGCCCATTGCAGGGCTTTTTGGCGCTGCCTTTGCGCAGCCTCACGATCAAGGGCCAAGGCGATGGGGCGGCTGGGCCGACGCTGCTGGTGCCGCTCAGCGGCCAACGCCTGGCGCTGACGGGCGGCAGCTCACTCATCCTGAGCGCCACTGCGCCGGATTCCCTGGGGATGAGGATCGCCCTGCCCCCTGGCACCCGGATCAAGAACCTGCAGCTGGAGGGCAAGGATCAACTGGTGCTCGATCTCCTCCCCCCGCGCCAGAGAGCCAGCGGCCAGGGTGCTCCCCCAGGGACGGCGGCTGAGCTGACGATCACACCGCCGATCACGGAAGCCTCGCCAGGCAAGGCCCCGGCTGGTGGCCTGCAGGCGGTGTTCCAGCAGCCCGGCCGCACGACGCAGCAGATCACGCCGCCACAGGCGGAGTTCCGCCTGCCCCTGGCAGGTCCCACCCGCCTGCGCCTGCAACGAGTCGAACCCAAGAGCCAGACGGTGTTTGAAAGCAACCTACGAGTGGGCGATGTGCAGTTCATCAGCGAGGGCAGCAGCCTTTTCGATCAATCGCCGATCACCCTCTCCACCCTGCGTGCCGGCACTTTGCATCTAGGCCGCCAACAGCCCTTGAGCCTGCGGCCCGATCAATTCCTACGCCTTGATCCCCCAGGGATAGGCATGATCACCAGCCTCCGCACCGACCAGGGCCAGCTTGCTGTGGAGGTGGTCGGGGAGACGGCGCGGATCCGCAGCGGCCTCAGCCTCCGGCACCCGACTACCGATCTGCAGGGCACCCTTCTCACCCGCCAGCTCAGCCCTGATCAGATCAGCGCTTTCTTTGGCTTTCTTGCCGGTGTCATCAGCAGCCTGCTGACGTTACTGAGGAGGGAGTGACACAGCTTTGAGGGGTAGTGATATGAGTCCGTCAGCGAGTAAGACCATTCCTCACGGGCCTTCTTAGGGCCCCTACGGCACAACCAGACCCTCAGCGGGTTGTGCAGCCCCAAGTGCCACGACATACCCCCCGGAGAGCCGCGCAGCCCTTGCCCAGGGGCGCAGCCTGGAGGGGAACGGCGCGCAGCACCGCCGGCCATCGCTGAGAAGTTGTGGCCCTGTTTCACGGCAGCGGGTGCCTGATGACAGCTCGATCGCCACGGAACCGGCGTGGGCTGCACCGCACCATGCCCCACCCCCCAGCGGCAGCAAGGATCGGGCCGGGCTGCGCTTCCCATTGGCGCACCTGTCGGTGTCTCCCCGAGGCGCACCTATCGGTGCGACGCAGTCCTTGCAGCCGCCGCCGGGCGGGGCGACTGGGTGGCGTCCCACGCCCGTTCCTCCATGGCGATCAGCAAAGCTCCCCGATGCGAAAGCCGCTGCCTGGTCATGCACGTCTATCCAGATGGCATCAAGGCCTATGGCCACGAGCGCATCACCCAGCCGATCGGCCGCCGCGGTAAGCCGATCAAGAAGCTCCGTTATATGCCCATGGCCCGCGCCCATGCCCTCGCCCGCAAGCTGCAGGGCCGCTTTGGCACCACGGTGTCGGTGATCTGAGGCTCTGGGCCTCCGCCGGCCGGGCAGTCCCGGCCGGCTTCAGAACGCCGAGCGGATCACAACTCTGGGGAGTAATCCAGGACAGCCTGCGAAAACTCAGGTAATCCCTGCAGTTTCAGGGTCTTCAGATACTCATCGACGGTTTTCGGCGGGTTCTTA
>Ga0209298_10000674_pt1 | contig 22669 bp, 21 predicted proteins | sample S_140806_EF_Meta_FD_187325 | JGI IMG/M metagenome (GOLD analysis project Ga0209298, IMG submission 187325) | Freshwater microbial communities from Lake Simoncouche, Canada to study carbon cycling - S_140806_EF_MetaG (SPAdes) (version 2) | ecosystem: Environmental > Aquatic > Freshwater > Lake ...
AACCATCAACCGCACTTTTTGTTCCTGATGATGACGCATTGGTTTTTTATAAAGCCATTGCAGAATTCGCGAAAATCAACCTCAAGTCCAACGGTAAGGTGTTTGTAGAAATCAACGAAGCGTTGGGATTTGAAACGTGCATTGTTTTTCAGGAGGCGGGGTTTGGTGATGTGAGGTTAGGGAAGGATATGCAGGGGAAGGATCGATTTGTAATAGCCGCAAAGGCGCAATGAACGCAAAGGTGGTCGCAGAGACTTTGCGTTTTACTCTGCGACTTTGCTTCTCTGCGGCCAATATCACTAAATTAGCCCAATGAAGATCTCCATCATCACCGCGTGTTTCAACTCCGCATCCACCATACGTGATACGATTGATTCAGTGTTAGCGCAGGATTATGACGATATCGAATATTTCATTATTGATGGAGGTTCAACAGACAATACACTTTCCATCGTCAATGAATACAAGGCGAGAATCTCTAAAATAGTTTCGGAGAAAGATGATGGCATTTATTACGCGCTCAACAACGGAATTGCTCTAGCAACCGGCGAGGTGATTGCATTTCTTCATGCCGACGATATTTTCGCTCACGGCAAAGTCATTTCATCTGTGATGAATTGGTTTGATCATCACAAATGCGATGCTGTTTATGGAGATTTGCAATATGTAGATCGGGTGGACGCAACACGCATCATCCGCAATTGGAAATCGGGAATTTATCATCCCGGGCAATTTCTTAAAGGATGGATGCCACCGCATCCTGCATTTTTCATGAAGAAGTCGTGCTACACGCGCCATGGTGTTTTCAATACTACATTTCGTACAGCTGCAGATTACGAGTTGATGTTGCGCATGATTCATCTTCACAAAGTACCTGTTGCCTATTTACCGCAAGTGATGGTAAAGATGCGTGTGGGCGGAGTGAGTAATGTGTCGTTGAAGAATCGCATCAAAGCAAATAGAGAAGATAAACGCGCTTGGATAGTGAACGGATTACGTCCTGGAATGTTGACATTGATTCGGAAGCCCCTAGGGAAGATCGGGCAGTTTTTTGGGTGAGAGAGTGGGTACTCTCCAAGAGAGCCAACCCTTACAGTCTCCGTATCCGCCACTCCTTCGGATACAAATTATTTGCCCTGTTCCCTAACAAATTCATCCATCCAATTGGAACGCCTTGATAAGTCATTAATGAAATTCCCTTGTGCGTGGAAGCAACTTTCACATCTTCCTTCGCCAAAAATTTCAACGCTTCTTCTTTGGAAAGTTCTGTTTGATGAAACGCAGCCTTGTTGAGGTGGTTAGAAATCGCTAACTCATGTAATGGCTTCATGCCTTTGCCGGTATCTGCAACCGGAATTCCATACTGCACACAATTGAGGGCGCGTGTTAGCTTGTGAATGGACTCGGTGTGAATTTTCGGTAATGCAAGAATGTGATCGCCGCGACGAATGAAATCAAAATATTGTTCGGGCGGAATTTGTTTTTCCCTCATTGTCGTCTCGATATGGTCTCTTTCGTCGATCACTCGACCTGACATCCCGCTGGCACCGTTATTTCGTTCCATAACTTCGGGAGCGGAGCGTATCGAGAACCACGGGGCAACTTCATTTTTTTCTTTTGTAGATGCAAAAGTAAACAGCACTTTATCTCTCGAAGAACTTGTTTCCTGCGGCTCTGTTTTTCGCAATACAGAAATGAAGAAACCTTCGCCTTTGACGCGGTGCGGGTAAAAGCGGTAGGCGAAAAGTTCACCGTTCTTGATTTTGGTGACTGATTGGATAATATTCCATTCAGCAGGTATATCCAACTTCACCGATTCAAATTCTACCTGTGTACGCAACCAAGAAAGATTTTCTTCATTCTCTTGCTTATTGAACGTGCACGTGCTGTATACAATCGTTCCGCCTTCTTTGAGGGAAGACCAAATGTCTAGCACAATTCTTCGCTGGCGAGCCGAACATAAATTGACATTTTCGGGAGACCATTCTTTCGTTAATTCAGGATCACGACGAAATAATCCTTCTCCTGAACAAGGAGCATCAATAACAATGATATCGAAGAAGCCTTTCAGCTTGCTGAAGTTTTCCGGGTCATTATTGGTGACCACAACATTAGATTTTCCCCACTTCGCAATGTTTTCAGCCAAGATGTGAGATCGCATTCGGATAACTTCATTACTCACCAAAAGTGAATCATCATTTAGTTCACTTGCAAGCAATGTTGATTTTCCTCCAGGTGCAGCACAGAGATCGAGAACTTTTAAAGGAACATCTTTGGGTAAGATAGTTTTCGCTACATGCGACAAAAACTGCGAACTGGCTTCCTGCACATAGTAGCATCCAGCATGAAACAACGGATCGTGGGTAAATGAAGGACGTTCTTGCAGGTAGTATCCGTTTTCACTCCACAGTATACGGTCATTCGGTAATTCACCTTTCCATTTCTCCGGATTAATGCGAATGGAAGTAGGGCCGGTGGTGTCATATGCACGCACAAACTCTTCATACTCGTCAACGAGATTTGCTTTGAGCGTTTGAATATGGTCATGAGGAAGATTCACGAGTTTAAAGATACCAAGAGATGGGACATCATTATCTAAATATTGTTGTTTCGCCTTTGGTGGTTAAGCCGCAGGACAACAACAATAATCCGCTTTGGCAAGCGACTCAAAATAGTTCAGTTAATGTTCTGTCACCTCTGGTGAGAACTAGCCGCAGATTCGCAGATTGCGCAGATTTTTCAAATTGTTACTTGAGATCACTATCTACAATTCTCAAATTGATTTTTTAATCTGCGAAATCTGCGCATCTGCGGCTGCAAGTCCGTAGGACAACAACAGCAACCTTCTCTTTGAATCAATCCGGCAATCAACGCGAACTATAACTGGTGATGGTTTTCCCATCCCATTTGTGCAATCCATCCATTGCTCCGTACCAAACATTCCCATTCCTATCTTCAGTTGCTCCGAAGATTCCGAGATTGCTTACTTGCGCAACAATCGTATCGCGTTTTGTGCCGTTAAAACGATAGAGACCGTCTTCAGTGAGGAGAATATTTCCTTCATGATCTTCGCGCACATAACCGGTGAAGTTTGAATTCACAGAAACAAGTTTTGGCGAAGCTCCTTTTTCCGGATTGCATTTGTAAAGTCCGCGAGCTGCACCAATCCACATTACACCTTTATTATCGCGCTCAATACAACGAACATTCGAATAATATGTATTGAATTCGGTAAGAACTGACGAAACTTTGTTGTTTGAATATGTGAAAAGTCCGTCATTGGTTCCAATCCAAATTATACCGTTTTTGTCTTGTGCAATTGTATTGACTTCACCTTTCAGCGAGTCATTCACACCTATATTCAGAAATTTTTTTTCGTCGTAGCAACACACTCCGCTGTCAGTTCCAAACCACATATTGCCCTTGTCATCTTCGAAAATGGAGAATACGCGATTATCAATAAGTCCGTTACTTTCGTTGATATTTTTAAATGTAGCTCCATCGTACTTATACACGCCTGCACCTAATGAACCGAACCACAGGATTCCCTTGCTGTCTTCGAGCAAACTGAAGACCCTGTTGTGCGATAAACCATGCTTCAACGTGCAGTTGGTGAATGTTGCTCCATCGTATAAGATTACTCCTTGCCAGGAAGCCATCCACACGTTGTTGTTTTGATCGACGATCACATCGCGCATGATGCAGTTGGGTGCGTATTGAGATGTGATTTCTTGTGCAACTACGAAGCTTGGATCAGTTGTAATGTTTGCCGAAAGTGTCGGAGGTTGTTCAATATCTTCACTTGATGAATTCGCAGTGTCGTTTTTTGAAGATGAGGGATCTGCTGAAGAACAAGAAGGCATTGCAGCAATTGCGAATAGCAGAATGGGCAGAATAGAGTAGAGGCGTTTCATTCTGGTTTAGATAAAAATGATTACGAAGTTACTCAATCGCAGAGGGCTTTGTTTTGGTTGAATCTTTGTCGACAGAAATAACGAAAACAAAAAAGCCGCTCTCTGCGGAACGGCTTTTTCTGAAGTCTGACTTATGAGGTCTGACGACTATTTCTTCACAGAATCAATAACAGCTTTGAAAGCTTCAGGGTGATTCATTGCGAGATCAGCAAGAGTTTTACGGTTCAATTCCATTCCTTTTTTGTGAACGAGATCCATGAACTGTGAGTACGACAAGCCATGCTCACGAACACCTGCGTTGATACGCTGAATCCACAATGAGCGGAAGTTGCGTTTCTTCTGCTTGCGATCTCGGTAAGCATACTGAAGACCTTTTTCGTTGATGTTTTTGGCAACGGTCCAAACGTTACCTGCTGCGCCCCAGTAACCACGGGTACGCTTGAGCACTTTTTTACGCTTTGCGCGTGATGCTACTGCATTTACACTTCTAGGCATTTTCTTTTTTCGTTTTGGTAATCAGCGCTCATTTTAGAGACTTAATACTGAGAACCGGGTTTAACAATCGGGTAAACCAATCCGAAGGACTCCTTCGGAGTGAACCAGCGTTCACGTCATTTTACATACAAAGTAACGCTTTCACGTTGTTCGTGTCTGGCTTGCTGACAAGAGCAGCTTTAGTCAGAGCACGCTTACGCTGAGTCGATTTCTTTGTCAAAATGTGACGCTTAAACGCATGTTTCCGCTTGATTTTCCCAGATCCAGTAAGCTTGAATCTCTTCTTCGCGCTGGAATTGGTTTTCATCTTCGGCATAATGCACTTATTTATTAATCCGCCCGGACGTTCGGGAGGGGGTGCAAAAGTAATAGTATAAATGGGAAATCCAAAGGGTTTTGGGTGTGATTTTTGGATATTTCGGCGTTTTTTTTGGGGTGGCTGAACCCTGAAAGGGATATAACCCTTTGAGGGTGCCACCCTGCAAGGGTTATAACCCTTTGAGGGTGTCCCACCTCTTGCTCCCGTCTCCAACTACACAAAAAAGCGCGGACTTTCATCCACGCTTATCAAGTTGTTCGTTCAAGACCGATATCTTATCTCTGACTTCTGTTTTCTGAGGTCTGATATCTGGGGTCTGTACTACTTCTTCTTCTTCGGAGCAATCATCATCTGCATGCGCTTGCCTTCGAGTTGAGGAAGTCCTTCAACTTTCCCGAACTCCTCGAGCTCTTGTGCAAAACGCAGGAGAAGGATTTCACCTTGCTCCTTGAACACGATCGAACGTCCGCGGAACATTACATATGCTTTAACCTTAGCTCCTTCTTCCAGGAAACGGATTGCGTGGTTTTTCTTGAAGTTGAAATCGTGGTCATCGGTTTGTGGACCGAAACGGATTTCCTTCACCACAACCTTTTGAGCCTTGGATTTGATTTCCTTTTGCTTCTTCTTTTGCTCGTAGAGGAATTTCTTGTATTCCACCACGCGACAAACAGGAGGATCGGCACCAGCAACAATTTCCACTAGATCTAATCCAGCTTCTTCTGCCATTTCGCGCGCTTTTTCGATAGAGTAAACTCCAGGCTCAATGCCTTCGCCTACAACACGAACTTGTGCAACGTCACGGATCTTTTCATTGATCCGGTGCAAATCTTCTTTAATTCTTGGGCCTCGTGGTCCGCGTGGAAACGGTGGACGAGGGCCTCCTGGTTTTGGTGCGCCCGGTTTCGGACGATTGAAAAATGGAGCTGCGATGTTAACCTCCGGTTTTAAGTTAGTACTACTTCTGTTTACTTGCCGTTCACCGTTCAAATGTTCACCTTTACTTGGTTCTACATTCCCGGATGTTCGGTATTTACCTTTTGTTCTTTTAATTACAATAATTCTTCAAAACGATGAACGCGTTAACGATTCAACGCTGAACCACTATGCAATTGAATTCAATCGATCTTTTACTTCCATATTGATCAGATCAGCGAACGCCTGTATGGGCATTGCGCCTTTATCGCCGTCTCCTTGCTTACGCACTGAAACAGTTTTCGCAGCATTCTCTTCTTCTCCAACAATCAACATGTAAGGAACTTTCTTCAACTCGTTGTCGCGAATTTTCTTACCCACTTTCTCGCTGCGATCATCAACGTATCCACGAATATCGGAATTTTTCAACTCTTCCAGCACGGCATGAGCATAGTCATTAAATCGGTCGCTCACCGGAAGAATTGCCACTTGCTCTGGCGTTAACCAAAGCGGGAACTTACCTGCACAATGTTCGATTAATACAGCAACAAAACGTTCCATTGAACCAAATGGTGCACGGTGAATCATTACCGGACGGTGCTTCTGGTTATCAGCGCCGGTGTATTCCAATTCGAATCGCTCAGGAAGGTTATAATCGACCTGAATTGTTCCTAATTGCCACTTGCGACCGATAGCATCTTTCACCATGAAGTCCAATTTCGGGCCATAGAAGGCAGCTTCACCGTATTCGACAACCGTATTCAATCCCTTCTCAGCAGCGGCTTCTATGATAGACTGCTCTGCTTTCTCCCAATTCTCCTCTGTTCCGATGTACTTGCTACGGTCAACTTTATCGCGCAAAGAAATCTGAGCTGTGTAATTCTCAAATCCAAGCGCGCGGAATACATACAAAACAAGATCAATTACCTTGCAGAATTCTTCTTTTACCTGTTCCGGACGGCAGAATAAATGCGCGTCATCCTGAGTAAAGCCTCGAACACGAGTAAGTCCGTGCAACTCGCCACTTTGTTCATAACGATAAACCGTTCCGAATTCAGCAAAACGAATAGGAAGGTCTTTATATGAACGCGGACGGCTCTTGTAAATCTCGCAGTGGTGCGGGCAATTCATTGGCTTAAGGAAAAACTCTTCACCTTCCTGCGGTGTACGAATAGGCTGGAACGAATCCTTCCCGTATTTCTCGTAGTGACCGGAAGTAATGTAAAGTTGTTTGTTCCCGATATGCGGAGTGATTACAGGAAGATATCCTGCTTTCACTTGTGCTTTCTGTAAAAACTGTTGTAGACGATCTCGCAATGCAGCACCGGCCGGTAGCCACAATGGCAATCCCATTCCTACTTTATCGGAGAACGTGAACAAATCAAGTTCACGTCCCAGTTTACGGTGGTCACGTTTCTTCGCCTCTTCAAGCATAACGAGATATTCGTCAAGCTCTTTCTGCTTAGGGAAAGTGATTCCGTAAATACGGGTCAATTGTTTTTTCGTTTCATCTCCACGCCAGTAAGCGCCTGCGATATTCAGGAGCTTAACAGCTTTGATGAATCCTGTATTCGGAATGTGCGGCCCGCGACAAAGGTCAGTGAACTTACCTTGATCGTAGAATGTGATTGTGCCGTCATCAAGATCCTGGAGCAAATCCAATTTATACTCGTCGCCTTTCTCGGTGAAATAAGCAACAGCATCTTTCTTGGTGACTTCCTTGCGGGTGTACGTATTTTTCTGTTGAGCCAACTCCAACATCTTCTTTTCCACCTTCGGAAGATCGTCAGGAGATAGAGTATGTCCGTTGAGGTCAACATCGTAATAAAATCCGTTTTCAATTGGAGGACCGATTCCGAATTTCACTCCGGGATACAATGCTTCCAATGCTTCTGCCATCAAATGCGCAGAAGAATGCCACATGGTTTCTTTACCATCCGTATCGTTCCACGTGAGAAGTTGCAGACTGGAATCAGTGAGAATGGGGCGGTTTGCATCCCAAACTTCTCCGTTTACTTTAGCGGAAAGGACGTTTCTTGCAAGTCCTTCACTGATTGATAACGCTACTTGAAGCGCTGTAGTGCCCGGTTCATATTGACGAACTGCACCATCGGGTAATGTAATGTTAATCATCTAAAAGTTTATGCCTGCATACAACGCAGGAGTGGTTGTTATGCTGCAAAGTTACGAAACAAAAGCATACCTGCACATCGGTATATCAGGTTTCAATGTTCAGCTTACAAAAATAATGCGTCAGTGGAATGCATACTGACTTCGCCGCGTCGCTATAAGCTTATCTGTTTCCGTGACTCCGTGCCGCCGTGGTGAAATAGGCGCAAATCGACTCGTTCTTTTTATGAAAATGTTAAGAACTATTTTGTCCCTTCCGTCACCGTCATCAGCAACTCAGAATCAAAAATATCTCCCGGAGAAATCATCGGTTCCTCGTATGGAATTTTTGTACCGTATCGTTGTGTCATCGTTTTCTGAACAAGAGGGTGGGTGAGATCAAACTCTCTCATTGGTTTCGGGTGACCGACTTCCAATCCGGTGCTTTCGTTGTACGCTTTCCAAACCAGCTCCGAGCAATAAATTAAGCTGTCGTCCCAACCGAAATACAAGTCATAGTCTTTGCCTATTCGCTTGTTACTAGACGCGCGCATTTTGTGCACAACATCCGGTGTCACGATTGAATCAGCTTTTATTAAACGACGTACAACATAATAATTACTGTCGCCCATGGTAATCCAATCTTTGAAAAGCGTTTTCTTCACTGGCTGCACTGCTTCGTAAACATACCATTTGCCATTGTCGTTGAACAGTAAGCCGCAATGCGTGTATTTCGAATGTGTAGCATAGGATACCGCCAGACTTTGTCCGCTTTGCGAAGTTTGAAAAATCAAATCGCCATCATGAAACACCTGTTGCTCCACCTTCTTTTGACTGTCGCCCGTTCCTAAAGCAAATGCGTTAAAAAGGAATGGTGCAACTGCGATGCAAGCCAGAACACCAATGAAAACTTGGAGGTTAAGTTTGAATGCTTTCTTCATATTACCAAATTTAGTGTGATCGTTTGCCAATGAAGAATATCCGTTGTTAATTCCCGTTAATATTGGCGGATTCATTTTACATTTACTCATGCGCACATTGTTTTACTTTACGATCATCGCACTTATCACTTCTTGTTCGGATATTCCCAACGAAAAGAAGGCGAAGTTTGAACCTTTGATTTCCTTGCAAACACCTGAAGTTGTTGATGGGATTGAGTTCAATCCAAATCTTCCGCAAATCACTATCGCCGCAATACTGGATTCTTCCAATGCCATTGTTGATTATGAAATTCGATATGATTCTTCGTTGGTAGTATTGCATGATACAATTAACATTCTTGCAGACAAAAATGTGTCCTGTGGCATTGTTGATTCAATTATCGACACGCTTTGCTCCGGCAAGGATATTCGTTTAACGGGTACAAACAATGGTGTGATGTTGTCCATTCCATTTCATCGTTTGAAGCGGTTTCCACCAACGAATAATATCAAGACTGTGTTTTTTAATCAGTACTTGATTCTGAATCTGAGCGGCGACAGCGTTCGATTTGGTGACAAAGCGTTCAACGATGAAGAATTGAAAAGCTGGTTCAGAAGTTTTTATGGAAACGCATTCAATCCAAAGGACACGATTACTTTTCCAGGCCGAAATTCGCACGAGCAAACGATCATGCAGTTGGCAATGGAAGCGCAAGCCTGGGATGAAAGTCCGAAAAACGAAGGACCTGATTCTGCGATTTATCTGGCATCTTATAATGAATTCGTAAATAAACTGGAAGTCTACGACAAATTAGGAACGTTTTATCTACTCGATCTGGCCTTCTTCGAGTTTGACATTGCACCGGATACAAAGTGGGAAACAGTAATGCACGTATTCTCGTTGCATCTCAATGTTCAATCAGAATTGAAGAAAGAGGCGATTCGCTATTTCGAAGAACGCCATGCAAACAGCGGAGAGGAACGTAAGAAAGATCTGACTGAGGAAGATTTGCGTTTGTTGTATCCCGACCGATTGCGTTGGAACGGTAGAATGTCAGGAACTACTGAGCACCGCTATGATGTACATCACTTGGGAATTGACCATCATGGTTTTCCTCCTCCTCCGGAAGTGCTCAAACCGGACCCACCCGATGACGTTCCGCTCGATTAATCCGTAATTTCTTTTAGTAAACTTGTCCGGAGCGAAATGAGTGCCGTTTGCTCATCCCAATGTGATCGCAGCATTGATAACCGCATACAATGCTGCAGTCTCCGTGCGCAAACGGGTTTCTCCTAAACTAACCGGCTCGAATCCTTTTGCTAATGCAGAATTGATTTCGTCGCTCGAAAAATCGCCTTCCGGTCCGACAAGAACGAGTATTGATTTCCCTTTTTCCAGCTTGCTTTGAATAGGGTTTTTCGTAGAATCTTCGCAATGAGCAATTAACTTTATTTCTGCGGTAGTGGAGGAAATTAATTCACCATACTGACGAACTTCGTTAATCACAGGAATACGACTTTGTTGCGATTGTTTCATTGCAGAAACAGCAACTTTTTCCATTCGCTCCAACTTTACAACGGTGCGTTCTGAATGTTCACATTCAACGAATGAAACTTCATCAATTCCAATCTCAACGGCTTTCTCCAAAAACCATTCAATGCGGTCAATGCTTTTGGTTGGCGCAACAGCTACGTGCAAATAGTAATTGCGTGGCGATGCATCTGTCTTCCGGGAAACAATTCGCAACTCACAACGCTTGGGATGATCGTTGGTGACTTCGGCAATTACGCGCTGTCCTTTTCCATCCACAACTTCAACCTGTTCGCCAATTGTCATGCGCAAAACACGGATGGCATGTTTTGATTCGTCTTCGTCGAGATGAATAAATTCTTTGGTGAGATCAGGTTGGTAGAAGAAGTGCATGTCACAAAGATACAACGAGATCAATGTTCTGCGAAAAATGAGAAATCAGCACGGCTGATTGACTATCACAAGCGAATATTTGTTAGTACAAATCGGCTTCGTCAACCAGATCTTCAACGTCTTTGTATTGCACTTTCTCCATCTCCTGTTTTTTCTTCATTTCTGGAGTAATGTTTCCGTTGCCCGGATTGTTGTTGTTATCACCCGGATCCATTGTGTTGTTGAGATCAAACGCATCATACATCAGATAGTTTCCGGTTGAACGTTTCGCTTTACCGAAACGCCAAGTAATTCCAGCCTGAAGAAACAACGTGCCGTCCGGACGTCCTTTGTAGAAAGGCGCTAACGGATTGAGATTATTGTTCTGCCGATTGAACGAGTAGGAGTACAGCCACATGTAATTTCTTGTAGCAAATCCGCCGGACAGGAAGAAGTTGAAATTCGGGTTCGGACGGAAATCGAGACGCACACCATTCGCCATACCGAAGTGACCGAATTGAATGACACTATCGTTTCCGATATATAAACTGTCTTCATTGCTCAGGTTGTACAAGCCACCGTAGGAGCGACTGTAGATGTTGATGGCGAATTTCGGACTTGGCTGAATCGTAAGCGATGTATGTCGAGGAAACTGGAATTGAAAGTACACCGGACCATCCAATCGTCCGATGCGGAATCCAACCATCGGCATTACGAATCGATTACCGAAGAGAAAGTTTTTGGTTACACCCAGTCGCACACTGAAATTAGGGTTGTGCATATAGTTAAACACGAGTGTTGCGCCCAGTCGGGTTCTGGCTGTACTTTGTTTATCGTACTTGTCTCCCGTTGCTATCGGTGTAACATCGGCAAACATGATGAACTTCGATTTGAATGTCCAGATCGTTCGCAATCCGATTCCTACTTTGTACAACTTGTGCTGTTTTTCCAACCCGGAAAACTCGGGGCGATCAGTAAGCGCATTAAGTGTGAATAGCAAATGGAACGTATTCACGTGCGTGCTGTCGGTTCCGGTGAAGCGCGTGCGTGTGTACAATGGCGCGTAAAAACTCAAACTGGATTGTTTGAATTGATAATCGCCAAGACGATTGTTCAATACGGGCACATTTCCTTTTATCGGGCGAGCACCTGTAGCGAAGAAGCTGAATGAAAGTGTAGGGCGAATGTAGTTGCGTACTTCTCGTTCTTTTTCAGCTTTTTTAAGCGAGTCGCTACCGGTTGCAAAAGCAAGAGCCGGAAGTAAAAACATCCAGCAGAAGCCAAGCAAGTATGTGATTTTTTGCAGCGTCATCTTCATTTCGGTTTGACGGGCTCTGTGCCTTCTTTAGGGTTGTCTTCTTTCAGCATCTTCAGAAGCTCTTTCTTGAAATCTTCTTCCGCAACATACAATTGCGCGAGCTTTTTCGCAGGCAAAACTTTCTTCAGTTTCTCGTGCATTTCCTTCTGCAGATCCAGATCCTGCTGGCGCAATGTCATTTCCTGATCGGCCAGTTTCATCAGTTCGTCTGCAGAAAGTGTCTCGGCGCCGTCTTTTACTTTCTGGCGATTCGCCTGCAATTCTTTTCGAACAACATCGCGTTTGTCCTGATACTCGTTGTAGATCGGCCAGAATTTTTCGGCTTCATCTGATGTGAGATTCAACGCTTTGGTAATGAATGCCACCTTCAACGCCTGAACACGTTCTGCTCCCGAGGAAGTCGGCTTGTCACCTCCCGAAGTTTGCGCATTCAGCGGCGCAACTCCAATCAGTAGCAAAAGCAATATGTAATAAACGTGTCTCATTGTTTTATTTATTGCCCGGATCAATTACATCCAGAGTAGCATTATCATTCATCAGGTATTCCATCATGCTTTCATCCAAAACTTCTTCACTTGCATTCACTACTTCATTTTCTGCAACAAAATCCATAACCATTGACTCATCCAGCAGATCCGATTGTGCTATTATCTCGTCTTCCTGCATTATGACTTCCGGAATTACGTTTGGTTTAATGCGTTCCGGTTTTTTTGGTGTTTCAAGTGCAATTCCGGTTTGAATTTGTTCACGATGTAATGTGTCGCCAACAATCGGTAACGCAGATTTCATCATCTGTGGCAATGTGTCGTTTTGTGCAACGGTATTCGCATTAATTGGTACTTCTGTTGAAGTTATTGCAAACCATCCCAATCCGATCAGCAATGCTGCAGAAGCGGCGATTGCCATTGGTCGCGCATATTGTTTTATATATGCTGAGAACACAAGAACACGACCAGTTTCGGGAGCAGATTGTTCTTCACCGGCAATGCGATCCGCAACTTTATCGTGCAGCGATTCAAAATATCCTTCCGGAATATTTGGGTCGGACACATTGTCAGACTGAGCTGAGTCGAAGGCGACAAGTGCCGTCGAAATTGTGCGTGATGTAAGGTTCTCGAAATACCCTTCCGGCACAACAAAACCTTCTTCCTGTTTGATATTGTCAAGTGCGATGTGAACGTGGAGTTCATTTTCCATCGTCTCGAAATAATCTGCAGGAATGTCGTTGATCTGTTTCGGTAGAATTTCTTCCAATGAAATTCGGGATTCTAACTGCGCACCGAATTCTTCGAAGTAATTTTCAGGGGATGACAATCCGGACTCACTTGGTAATTTTGTTTTTGCCAGAATCAAATCCGGAAGCTCATTGAAATAATCTTCAGGAACATCCAGTCCTGCATCTTCAGGAAGAATGGTCCTTGCCATTACGGTGTCAGTCAGTTCTTCGAAGTAATTCGCAGGCGCAACAAATCCTTCTCCTTTGCTTTTCATTGCGAAAAGGGCAGGAGCGTGCTTGCTGAGATCATCAGCATCGTCCGGAATGTTATGTTCGAATTCTTCGTTCACCGTCTGATATTTTCTTCAGATGTACTTCTGATATATACTTCAATCTTCTTAACCGCGTGATGATATGATGCTTTCAATGCACCTACCGATGTTTCCAATATCACAGACATGTCTTCGTATTTCACGTCTTCAAAATATTTCATTGTGAAAACGATGCGCTGCTTTTCGGGAAGTTGTTGAATGGCCATTTGCAGCTTCTTCTGAATTTCATCTCCAGTGAAATTTTCTCCACTCTGCAACTTATCAGCGGCACTGTACTCCACATCACCGTAACGCACAAAAAGTTCGGCTTTTCGCTGACGAATGAAACTCATGGTTTCGTTCGTGGCAATGCGATAAAGCCATGTATACAATTGGGCATCTTCTTTGAATCCGTCGAGTCCTTTCCACGTTTTGATGAATGTGTTTTGCAACACATCGTCAGTGTCATCGTGGTCGACGAGTATTCTCCGAATGTGCCAGTATAATTTTTTCTGGTAGCGGGTAACGATCAAGCGGAATGCTTGCTGCCGGGTCTTTTCATCCCGGAACAAATCAATCAGTTCTTTGTCGCTTGGTTCGTTCATTGCTGCTTCTCATGTTGTTTGTCAGACTGAGTGTTTTTTGTCGCTTCACGATATGTCCGCAAAAGCGTCCACTCGCAGTGACAAAAAAAATATCGAGGTCTGATAACCGCGCAGCTTAAGATAGGAATTTGATGTTAACCGTTCTTCCTTGCTATCGCTTTCAATGCTGCTTCAACGATATTCGGAGCGTCTAAGCCGTACTTGGTCATCAACTGGTCTGGTGTACCGCTTTCTCCGAATGTATCATTTACCGCAACCATTTCAAGCGGGGCAGGGAATTCTTTGGACAATGCTCCGGCGATACTTTCGCCCAAACCGCCCAGACGATTATGTTCCTCAGCCGAAACCGCGCATTTGGTTTTCCGGACTGATGATATGACGCATTCCGTATCCAATGGTTTAATCGTATGGATATTTATTATTTCAGCAGAAATGCCTTTTTCTTTGAGAATTTCCCAAGCCTCAAGCGCTTTCCATACTAAATGTCCTGTGGCGAAGATGGTTACGTCGGTTCCCGACTCCATTACCAGTCCTTTGCCAATTTCAAATTTCTGATCGGCAGGAGTAAAGTTGGCCACAGATGGACGTCCAAAGCGCAAATAAACCGGTCCGTGATGCTCCGCAATAGCAATGGTCGCTGCCTTGGTTTGATTGTAATCGCAAGGATTAATTACAGTCATTCCGGGAAGCATTTTCATCAAACCAATGTCTTCCAGAATTTGGTGTGTAGCGCCATCTTCTCCAAGCGTAAGTCCGGCATGTGATGCGCAGATCTTTACGTTCTTGTCTGAATACGCCACTGATTGACGGATCTGATCGTATACACGTCCCGTAGAAAAGTTCGCGAAGGTTCCTGTAAATGGAATTTTACCGCCGATTGTAAGACCAGCTGCCATTCCAATCATGTTTGCTTCCGCAATACCGGTTTGAAAGAAACGATCAGGAAAATCCTTTTTGAAATCGTCCATCTTCAATGAACCGGTGAGATCGGCACACAGTGCAACCACATTCGGGTTGAGCTTTCCGAGTTCATGAAGTCCGGCTCCAAATCCTGAGCGGGTGTCTTTCTTTTCTTTGGCTGTATATTTCTTTTCCATAATGTTCTTTCGTTCTTATCATTTCTCAGTACGACGAAAAAATATAGGCGTACCGGGAAATGACTCAGTATAGTTTTACGGTCGTAGATCCACCCGGATCTACTTTGAACTTCCTTTCAGTAGTGTAAATTGTTTCTTTAGCTGATTTCGTTCGGAATACGATTCGGTAATTGCCAGGCTGCAACACCAATGTTTCATTAGTAAGCTTGTCGTTGAGATTACACACCCAGGTCAATGTATTTTTCTCTTCAAGGAAAACTTGACCTGTTCCTTCAGCTGGTTTGAATACGCTTACATTTCCTGCTTGAGGAATCTGAATGGTTGTGGTCTTGCTTTGACTGATGTCTACATTGTTCATGTAGATTCGAGGCAGAGTCATTATTTCGAGATCGTATTTACCCGTTATGTATTTCTGGGTAGTCCCGAAATCCTGAAGTACCAGTGTATTCATTTCTCCTTTCTTTCTGACGACGGCTTGTAATCGGTCGTAATTGTTCACACCGGCGACTTGCAAATTGAGGAATCCTTGAGGAGCATCCACGGCAATAATGTTGTGAATACCCGGGGTAATCGTAATGTTCTCTTTGACGACTGCCGGAATTGTATGAACGACCAGTTTGTAGGTACTCAACGGATCAAGAATTACAGTATCCGGAACTCCGCGATCATTCATCGTATGCATATAGCTATACCGGATGGCGCCCGATGTTTGATCGTAGAATGTCATTGATACATCCGTTTCTAGTGGCTTGCCTTGATTATTCAGCAAATTAACCTGGCAAGTTGTATTGTTCAATGCTTGTGAAACGACAATATTCAAGACTGTTGTGAAACTCGCTTCAGAAGTAATATCATACATCTTTCCGATGCAATTCAATGATTCGAAGTTTCCTTCCAACCCGATGCCAAGTACGAATGGTTTAAGAACAATTCCTTTCGCTTGAAGTGCTAATGACACTGCACATGGGTCTCCGCCGCATTCTTCAATACCATCAGTGATAAGAATAATGATGTTGCGGACATTGGCAGAAGTAGGCGGGAAATCATTTCCGCATTGTTCCAACGTGTATGCAATTGGAGTTGTTCCTTTCGGCACGATGGTCTCCATACGTTTTTTCATTGCCGGAATTGCTGTGGCCGGCTTCCCGATGGGAACTTCCAACTTACTGTCTTCGCAGTTACGCTGGGGCGTTAACGGGTATTGATGTCCGTAACAACGTAAACCCAACTCAAGATTCGGAGTTCCTTGTAAACTATCCAGAAATGAAACGAACAGGTTCTTCGCAATATCCATCTTCATTCCGGTTTGCCATCGTCCGTACATGCTGAATGATGCGTCGAATACAAATAGGATTCGGGTAAGCGGAGGTGAGTTTCTGGATTGCGCATGAGCACCTTGACTGAACAGAACGCTCAGCAGGAGAATGGCGGAAATAAGTACCCGTTTTTTCATAGTCGGTCAGATTAATAATCTCCGACAGTAGATGGAAGTTGAGCCAAAGCTTTCTCGAGTTGTTCGTCGTTAGGCGCTACACCGTGCCATTTGTGTGTACCCATCATGAAATCAACACCTGCTCCCATTTCTGTCTTCATCAGTATAACGACGGGTTTACCTTTTCGTGTATGTTCGAGAGCCGATTTCAAGCCGGAAATAACTTCACTCATATTGTTTCCGTTGGTAATCTTCAAAACTGTCCATCCAAAGGCGGTGAATTTTGCTTCAAGATCTCCCATTGGCAAAACTTTATCCGTCGGACCGTCAATCTGCTGTCCGTTAACGTCTACTGTGCAGATGAGGTTATCTACTTTGTTAGCAGCTGCATACATTGCTGCTTCCCAAATCTGACCTTCTTGCAGTTCGCCGTCGCCGTGCAACGTAAACACTGTCCTATCATCCTTATTCAATTTCTTTGCCAAAGCTGCGCCGATTGCTACGGACATGCCTTGACCTAGTGATCCTGAGGCGATTCTAACCCCCGGAAGATGGTCGTGTGTTGTAGGATGCCCCTGCAATCGGGTATTGAGTTTGCGGAATGTGGCCAGTTCTTTTAAAGGGAAAAATCCGTTGTGCGCCAACGTAGAATAGTAAACAGGCGAGATGTGACCATTGGACAGGAAGAACAGATCTTCACCCGTTCCATCCATGCTCCAATTCTTCGCGTCGTACATCATTATTTCACCATACAACGCCACGAAATATTCCGTACAGCCCAATGAGCCACCGGGATGACCGGAGTTCACGGCATGAACCATGCGTAGAATGTCGCGGCGAACCTGCGCGCCTAGGTTTTCAAGTTCCTGAAGAGAAGCCATACGATTTTTTAGGTTGATTAGCTGATGACCAAATAGTTATCCGACAAAATGATTGAACGGATCAAGCTCTTTGTTCAAAGTGCTAATTGAATTTGCTCAAAAGTACATCTTTGATTCCCGTGAGAATTCACTGTTGAAAACAATGGTGCTATGTTGAAAACTACAAGTTTCCTGCCCAATTTGCCGTGTCGGATTTTTCGCTTATGCAGTATTTTTGCGGCCTTAGGGAATGTTCTCTTCATTTCAGAATTTAAAACCAGATCATGTCATTAAAGTGTGGTATTGTTGGATTGCCAAACGTTGGAAAATCAACGCTATTCAACTGTTTGTCAAATGCTAAGGCGCAAGCTGCGAACTTTCCTTTTTGTACAATTGAACCGAATATCGGTGTAATTACTGTTCCGGATGAGCGCTTGAATAAGTTGGCGGAATTCGTTAATCCTGAGCGTATTCTGCCTACAACGGTAGAAATTGTGGACATCGCCGGTCTGGTTGCCGGAGCGAGCAAAGGAGAAGGATTGGGGAATAAGTTCCTGGCAAATATCCGCGAAACGGACGCAATTCTGCATGTTCTTCGTTGTTTCGAAGATCCGAACGTGGTTCACGTAAGCGGGAAGGTTGATCCGGTGAATGACAAGGAAGTTATCGATCTGGAGCTTCAATTGAAGGATCTTGAGTCGGTTGAACAGCGCATGAAGCGTATTGAGAAACAGGCAAAGACCGGTGCAGACAAAGAGGCAAAAAAGACATACGATATTCTTTCTTCGATTCATGCTAATTTGCTCAAAGGCATGTCGGCACGCACTGTAAACATTGCAAAAGAGGACTTGAAGTTCATTGAAGATCTTCATTTGCTCACAATTAAACCTGTGATGTACGTGTGCAATGTCGATGAAGCATCAGTGAAGACCGGGAATAAATATACCGATGCCGTTCGCGAAGCGGTGAAAGATGAAAATGCAGAAGTGCTGATTATCACTGCAGCTATGGAAGCGGAAATTGCAGCTTTAGAGAGCTACGAAGACCGTCAAACATTTCTTGCAGATATCGGTTTGGAAGAGCCAGGAGTTAACAAGTTGATTCACGCAGCATACCGCCTTTTGAACTTGCAGACGTATTTCACTGCTGGAGTAAAAGAAGTGCGTGCGTGGACCATTACAGTGGGTATGACAGCTCCACAAGCAGCTGGTGTTATTCATACCGATTTTGAAAAAGGATTTATTAAAGCAGAAGTTATCGGTTACAACGATTATGTGACTTACAAGTCGGAGGCTGCATGTCGCGATAACGGAAAAGTTCGCATTGAAGGAAAAGAGTATGTCGTTGCTGACGGAGATGTAATGCATTTCCGATTTAACGTTTAATTATGCAGCAGTTAGGGTACATCACATTTTTTCTTGCTGTGTGGTTTCTAATACCTTACCTGCTGGGTAGTTTGCTTTTTCGTAGATTGAAGAAAAGGTGGAGTTGGATGGGAGGGAAGAACGTTGGGCAACGTATTGGAGCTTTTCTAGTTTTGTTGATATGTGCGCTTATGGGATGGTTACTCGAAATGCTCGTGCTAACAGGAATAAAAATGATGTTATAGTAGATTATACTATTTAAAATGGCAGAGAAGAAATCAAGTTACAACGAAGACAGTATTAAGTCGCTAGATTGGAAAGATCACATTCGTCTTCGTCCGGGAATGTATATCGGTAAACTTGGTGATGGTACTTCGCCAGACGATGGTATTTACATTCTCCTCAAAGAGGTAATTGATAACTGTATTGATGAATTCGTGATGGGCAATGGAAAACGCATTGACATTACCATTCGCGAAGGAGTAGCAACGGTGCGCGATTATGGTCGCGGAATTCCCTTGGGAAAAGTTATTGATTGTGTTTCCAAGATCAACACCGGTGCGAAGTACGATTCTGAAGCATTCAAGAAATCTGTAGGATTGAACGGTGTAGGAACGAAAGCGGTCAACGCTTTGGCTTCCTGGTTCAAAGTACAATCTATTCGCGAAGGAAAAACCAAAATCGCTGAGTTCAAACGTGGAGTTTTGGATAAAGATGAACGCGTAAAAGCATGTGAAGAGGCGGAAGGAACAATTGTATCATTCGTTCCGGATGAGAAAATGTTTGTGAACTACCATTACATCAATGAGTTTGTCGAAAAGATGTTGTGGAATTACGCTTATTTGAATACTGGTCTTACACTTACGTACAACGGCACAACAATCCGATCTGAAAACGGATTATTGGATTTGTTGCAGAAAAATCTGAGCGGATCAATCGTTTATCCGATTATTCACTTGCGTGGAGCCGACATTGAAATTGCATTAACGCATAGCGATAATCAATATGTTGAAGAGTATTTTTCATTTGTAAACGGACAACATACCACACAAGGAGGTACACATCAGGCGGCGTTCCGTGAAGCCGTTGTCAAAGTGGTACGCGATTTCGTCAAAAAGGAATACGAAGCAGTTGACATACGTACTTCTATTGTAGCGGCTATCGCAGTGAAAGTGCAGGAGCCTGTTTTCGAATCGCAGACCAAAACGAAACTAGGCTCTCAGGATATCGGTCCGGGCGGACCATCGATGAGAAGTTTCGTATACGATTTCCTAAAAGTTGCGTTGGACAATTACCTGCACAAGAACCCGGAATCGGCAGATCTTCTTCACCGGAAAATTATTCAGAGTGAAAGAGAACGAAAAGAACTTTCCGGAATTCAGAAACTGGCTCGGGATCGTGCGAAGAAAGCCAATCTTCACAATAGAAAACTGCGTGACTGCCGCGTTCACCTTACGGATATGAAAGATGAACGTCGTTTGGCCAGCACGCTCTTCATCACAGAAGGAGATTCTGCAAGCGGATCAATTACGAAGGCGCGCGATGTGAATTCACAAGCGGTGTTTTCATTGAAAGGAAAACCTTTGAACGCATACGGGCTTACAAAGAAAGTTGTTTACGAGAATGAAGAATTCAATCTTATTCAAGCCGCAATGGATATTGAAGAAGGACTAGATAATCTTCGTTACAACAACGTCGTAATTGCAACAGATGCCGATGTAGATGGAATGCATATTCGCTTGTTGCTGATGACATTCTTCCTACAGTTTTTCCCTGATCTTGTGAAGAACGGACATTTGTTCATTTTGCAAACACCGTTGTTCCGTGTGCGTAATCGTAAGGAAACCATTTATTGTTATTCCGACGAAGAACGCAAATCAGCAATAGCGAAACTCGGACCAAAACCGGAAATCACACGATTCAAAGGACTAGGAGAAATTTCACCTGATGAGTTCAAACATTTCATTGGGAAAGACATTCGCCTCGAGCCTGTCATCTTAGGAGTTGGAAGTAATATCTCCGAAATCCTTTCTTATTACATGGGAAAAAACACGCAGGATCGTCAGGAACACATCATTGGCAATTTGCGAGTTGAGAAGGATATCGTAGAAGAAGCAGTAGCATAAATTAATTGTTCTGAACGACCTGTTTTGCATTGGTAAATCAGGAAGTTGAGAATGGAAAATATTTCAGATAATGTCAGACGAAAAAGACAATCTTTTCGAAGAAAACGGCGAGCAGCACAATCACGGTGAACGTTCAGACGTGCGCATGGTGAATGGTATGTTTGAAACGTGGTTCCTTGATTACGCTTCTTACGTAATTCTGGAGCGTGCGGTACCGTATATCGAAGATGGCTTAAAGCCGGTACAACGCCGCTTGCTTCACTCGATGTGGGAAATGGAAGATGGTCGTTACAATAAAGTAGCGAACATCATTGGTAACACCATGAAATTTCACCCGCATGGAGATGCGTCTATTGGGGATGCATTGGTGCAATTGGGTCAGAAGGATTTGTTGATTGACTGTCAAGGTAACTGGGGAAATATTTTCACCGGTGACAGTGCTGCTGCATCACGTTATATTGAAGCACGTTTGTCGAAGTTTGCGCTCGACGTTGCGTTCAATGCAAAGACTACTGTTTGGCAGGCAACTTACGACGGACGAAATCGTGAGCCGGTTACTTTGCCAATGAAGTTTCCTTTATTGCTGGCTCAAGGAGTGGAAGGTATTGCAGTAGGTTTGGCGTGCAAGATTCTCCCGCATAATTTCATTGAATTGATTGATGGTTCCATCGCTATTTTGCGTGGAAAGAAGGTTGAAATTTTCCCGGATTTCGTTACCGGTGGAATGGCTGATTTCTCCAACTACAACGAAGGATTAAGAGGTGGCAAAATTCGCGTTCGTTCCAGAATTAAAGTGAAGGACGGAAAGACACTTGTGATTAATGAAATTCCTTTCGGAACAACAACCGGAAGTCTGATTGATTCTGTGATTGCTGCGAACGAGAAAGGGAAGATTAAGATTCGCAAGATTGAAGACAATACTGCGGAATTTGTGGAAGTGGTCATTCACTTGCAGCCGGGAACAGATACTGACAAAACAATTGACGCTCTTTATGCGTTTACCGATTGTGAAGTTTCCATTTCTCCGAATGCTTGTGTAATTGAAGCAGAACATCCGCGGTTTGTTGGAGTGAATGAAATGTTGCGCATATCTACCAAGCGCACAATGGATCTCTTGAAGTTAGAACTCGAGATCGAATTGAAAGAATTACAGGAGCAATGGAATTTCTCTTCGTTGGAGAAGATCTTCATCAAAGAGGAAATGTACATTGATTTCAAAGAGTACAAGGATCGTGAATCACTCTATCAATATCTCTACGGTCGATTCAAACCGCACCGTAAGAAATTGTTGCGCGATATTACCGACGACGATTTGCATCGATTGACCCAGATTCCAATGATTCGTATCACGCGCTTTGATACTATCAAGGCCGACGAGAAGATGAAAGATCTGGATCGTAAGATTGAAGAAGTGAATCATCACCTTGCGCATCTCACAGATTACACTGTAGAGTATTTCAAAGATCTCAAGAAAAAATACGGAGCGGGTCGTGAACGTAAAACAGAGATTCGTCAGTTCGAAGTAATCGAAGCACGCCAGGTGGTAATGAACAACGTAAAGTTGTATGCCAACAAAGAGGAAGGTTTCATTGGGTCTGGGTTGAAAAAGGATGAATTCATTTGCGATTGCTCTGATCTGGATGAAGTAATCGTTTTTCGTCGTGACGGAGTGATGATGGTTACCAAGGTTGCCGAGAAAACATACGTTGGTAAGGATATTATTCATATGGCCATCTTCAAGAAAGGTGATGATCGTACCGTTTAC
>Ga0209298_10000675_pt1 | contig 22654 bp, 4 predicted proteins | sample S_140806_EF_Meta_FD_187325 | JGI IMG/M metagenome (GOLD analysis project Ga0209298, IMG submission 187325) | Freshwater microbial communities from Lake Simoncouche, Canada to study carbon cycling - S_140806_EF_MetaG (SPAdes) (version 2) | ecosystem: Environmental > Aquatic > Freshwater > Lake ...
TGAAGACGAGGATGATCGGGGTGATCATGGAGGTCATGCGCTTGATGCGGGTATCGAGCTCTTTGTCGTATCGCACGGCGCATTTCTCCATCGACTTACCTAGCTGGCCAGTCTGCTCGCCCACGGCGATCATGTCGGAGAGCAACAGGGGGAAATTGCCCACTTTTTTAAGCGAGGAGGAAAGCGGTGCACCTTCCGAGACGAAGGTGGAGACCTTCGCCAGCAGCGACTGGATGAAAACGTTCGCGGAGATCTTCGAGACGAGGCGCAGGCTGTTCATGAGCGGCACGCCGTTGGTCACGAGACTGCCCAAAGAGTGCGAAAATTGCGCGTAGAAGCGCATCGCGATGATCGGACCAAAAAGCGGCAGCTTCAACCTCGTCTGATCCCACCACATTCGGCCCGCTGGCGAGCTGATGTAGCCTCGAAAGAGCATGAACAAGGCCGTGATGGCGATGAGGATGATCCACCACCACGAGGCGAGGAAGCTGTTGAAGCTGATGAGCAACTGCGTGGCCGCCGGAAGCTGCTGGCCGTTCTTCGACATCAAATCCGTGATCTGCGGCACCATGAAGGTCATGAAGACCACCATCAGCACGATGCACGCACCGATCAAAAAGGCCGGGTAGATCATCGCCGAGGTCACCTTGGATTGCAGGTCCGCCATGACTGCGAGGTTGTTCGCCAGCCTTCGCAGGATGCTCGGCAGCGATCCGCTAACCTCACCTGCGGCGGCGAGATTGCAGTAAAGCTCATCAAAGCTCGGCGAGGCCTTCTTCAATGCCTTCGCCACCGTCGAGCCTTCGCGGATTTCATTCCTCAAAGTTGCCGCCACACGGCGCAGCGAGTCCGCCTCCTGCCTTTCCTGCATCACACGCAGCGCCTGCTCGATCTGCAAACCGCCATCGAGCATGTCCGCCAGCTCCTCGGTAAACAAAATGAGCTGTGCTCGCTTCAGCTTCACCGGTCCGGAGGCCTCATCTGCCTTCTTCGCCTGCGCGGCGGTGGCTTTTTCATCCTGCATGACCTTCACGGGTGTCAGCGATTGTGATTCGAGCTGCCGGAAGGCTTCGGCCTTCGTCGCGACGGTGAGCGCACCGGTGACCGTTTGGCCCGTGGCGGTAAGAGCGGTGTAGGTGAAGGCGGGCACTTGGGTTATCGGGAGCTTAGTTCCTCGCGGAGGGCGGCAGGATCACGGCGGAGGTCTAGCACGGCACAGACCTGGGTTGTGTCTTGCTGGGTGCGGAAATAGATACCGATGGGGAAGCGGCGCATTTGGATGAAACGAAAGCCTAAACGCTGACGGCGCGGTTCAGTTGCCTCTAAAAGTCGGGGAACTTCCTGACGAAAGTGCTGCAAGAAGTAGCCTCCGGCACCGGACTCGCATTTTTCGTAGAACCGGATGATGGCTCGAATGTCAGCCTGGGCGGCACGTTCGATGATTATTTGCATGCCAGCTCGGCCTGAAGTTCGTCCATCGCTTGATTGAAGTCCACCCACTCAGCCTCGCCGTTCTCAATGCGCTCCATTCTTCCTCTCAGGATCGGCTCATGCCAGGCTGGGGATTCGATTTCACTGGCATGATCCTCGACGACCTCTTTCCAGAGAAACTGGAAGGCTTCCCACTTCTGGTCCGCCGTGAGCTGGGAGAGGAGGGCTGGTAGGTTAGCTGCGGTGAGAGTCATGCTGGAGAGTATTTACCTGTGAATCGGAATCCAGAAGGGTTTTCGTGGCGGCTACTCACTCGCCGCCGTGACGGTGAGCACTTCTTCGAGAGTTGTGACGCCTTCGCTGGCTTTGCGGAAGCCGTATTGGCGCATCGGGATCATGCCGTCTTTGAGGGCCTGGGCTTTGAGTTCGATGGTGTTGGCACGCTGGTTGACCTTGTCCTGGATGGCCTCGGTCATGAGGCAGATTTCCATGATGGCGAGACGGCCGGTGAAGCCGGTGCCACGGCAGGCACGGCAGCCGACGGGCTTGAAAAAGGTGCGCTTGAACTCAGCGGGCAGGCCGATGTTCTTTAAATAGGCCTCATCATAGGTGGCGGGCTGTTTGCAGGCACCACAGAGCGTGCGCACAAGGCGCTGGGCCTGGAAGGCTCGCACGCTGGAGGCGACCATGAAGGGTTCGATGCCCATGTCGAGTAGACGGGAGATGCCGCCGACAGCGTCGTTCGTGTGAAGCGTGGAAAGGACCAAGTGGCCGGTCAACGCACCGCGAATGGCGATCTCGACAGTTTCTTGGTCACGCATTTCACCGACCATGATGACGTTCGGATCGCCACGCAGGATGCTGCGCAGGCCAGCGGCGAAGGTGAGATCGATCTCCGGCTTCACGGCGATCTGCACGACACCGTCGAGCTTGTTTTCCACCGGGTCTTCGATGGTGACGATGCGGCGATCCTTGGTGTTGAGCTCTTTGAGCAGGGTGTAGAGCGTGGTCGATTTACCACTGCCGGTGGGGCCGGTGACGAGGATGATGCCGTTGGGCGCGGCGATGAGTTTTCTCAGGGTGGCCTCGGTGTGCGGATCGAGGCCGATGGCGTTCATGTCGAACTTTTTGCGGGTGAGCAAACGCAGCGCCACGGACTCGCCATTCACGCTGGGAATGGTGGCCACACGCACGTCGATGGGGTCGCCATCGAGTTCGAGGTTGATGCGGCCGTCCTGCGGCAGGCGGCGCTCGGCGATGTCGAGGTGCGCCATGATCTTGAGGCGCGAGACGAGCGAGTTTTGCAGCAGGCGCATGTTCGGCGGCACCGGCACTTCGAGCAGCTTGCCATCGACGCGGTAACGAATGCGCAGATCCTTTTCCAGAGGCTCCACATGGATGTCCGTGGCACGTTCCTTGAGCGCCTCGCGGAAGATTTGGTTCACAAAGTTGAGCACGGTGGCCTCTTCATCGGCCTCGTCGAGCACGGTGGTCTCTTGCTTGAGATCGTCGTTGTCGTCGCCAGCCTCGCGACCTTCGAGCAGCTCCTCGAAGTTCTCCGCGCCCACGCCGTAGCCCTGATGCAGCGCTTCGAGGATGCGATGGCGCGGGGCGATCTGCCAGTGGACTCGCTTGCGCAGTTCCTGTCCGACAGCTTGGCGGGCGGACAGGTCGAAGGGATTGTAGGTGATCAGCGTGGCCTCGGTGCTCGAGAGCTGGGTGGGAAAGACGCGATGCCGAAGGGCGATTTTGGCCGGGAAGCGGTTGTGGATGCCTTCCGGGGCATCGGCGGCTCCATTTTCATCAAACGGGATGCCCAGGCCGGTGGCCAGCTTTTCGAAAAAGCGGTCCTCATCGACCATGTTCGCATCCACGAGGGCATCCATCAGCGGCTGGCGCTTGTCCGCGGCGATTTCGAGCGAGTGGCGGAGGCGGGTGGGCTCGGCACAACCGGCGGAGGCAGCGGTCTGGACGAGGACATCGATCAAGGTGGGCATAAAGCGAAGGGCAGGGAGCGGAGGAAACCGCTGTGAAACGTGGTTTGCGAAGGGAAGTTGCCCTTTAAACCGGCTTTTTCGCTTCGGGCGGTCACATTTTCGCCGGGCTACTCTTCAGCCTGGGATGCAAACCATTGTCGATGGCGGCGAGACTTCGTATTCGCGGAGAGAACACTTGCCAAACCGGCGCGGCGGCGGCGTAATCTGCGCTCCCCATTTTTGCCATGATCTCCCGTCTTGCTCTTCTTTCCCTTGGCTGCTGCGGCCTCGCTCTCGCCTCGCAGCCGACCTCCCTCGCCGATCTGCCGGATGCGAACCCGGATGCGGAACTGAAGGCTTTTGTGGTGCCGGAGGGCTTTGAGGTGAATCTGTTTGCCGGTGAGCCGATGATCCAGAAGCCGGTGCAGATGAACTGGGATGCGCAGGGCAGGCTATGGGTCGTTTCGAGCACGACGTATCCCCACATCAAGCCGGGCGAGGCGGCGAAGGACCAGGTGGTGGTGCTGGAAGACACCGATGGCGATGGCAAGGCGGACAAATCGACGCCCTTTGCCGATGGGCTGCACATCCCGACGGCGCTGGCTCCGGGCGATGGCGGTCTGTACGTGGCGAATTCGACCGAAGTGCTGTTTTTGAAGGATAAAGACGGCGATCTGAAGGCGGACGAGCGCACGATCCTGCTCAGCGGCTTCGGCACGGAGGACACGCACCACCTCCTGCACACCTTCCGCTGGGGTCCGGAAGGGATGCTGTATTTCAACCAATCGATCTACATCCACACGCACATGGAGACGCCGTATGGCGTGCGTCGCCTGATGGGTGGCGGCATTTGGGAGTTCCGGCCGGAGACGCGGCGGGCGGAAATCATCAGCAAGGGGCTGATCAATCCCTGGGGTTTTGAGTTCGACCGCTGGGGCCAGAGCTTTGCCTGCGACGGCGCGGGCGGAGAAGGGATCAATTTCATCTTCCCAGGCAGTGTTTTTGCCACGTCGCCGGGGGCGAAGCGCATCGTGCATGGCCTGAGCCCCGGCCAGCCAAAGCAGTGCGGCATGGAGGTGATTGAGGACCCGCATTGGCCGGCGGACTGGCAGGGGACGATGGTGCTGAATGACTTCCGCGGGAATCGTGTGAACCGTTTCGCACTCACGCCGAGCGGCAGCAGCTACATCGCGAAGCAGCTCCCGGATGTGCTGGCGAGCACGCACCGGGCTTTTCGGCCGATTGATGTCAAAGTGGGTCCAGACGGTGCCATTTACATCGCAGACTGGTACAACCCCATCATCCAGCACGGCGAGGTCGATTTCCGTGATCCGCGTCGCGATCAGGTCCACGGCCGTATTTGGCGGGTGACGGCGAAGGGGCGTCCGCTGAGTCCGAGGCCGAAAATCGCCGGGGCGAGCACCGCCGAGCTGCTGGAGATGCTGAAAAGTGACCGCAAGTATGTGCGGACCTTTGCGAAGCGTGAACTCCGCGATCAAGGCGCGGAGAAGGTGACGGCCGGGCTGGACGCCTGGGCGGCGCAGCAGACGGATGGGCATGCGCTGCTGGAGGCGGCATGGGCTCGTGAGGGCGTGAATTCCTTCTCGCCGACGCTTTGGCGCAAACTTTGGGAAAACAGCGATGCCCGCATCCGTGCGGCGGCGCTGCGCATCCTGAGCCATCGCTGGAAGGAACTGCCAGAGGCGATGAAAGTGCTCGAAAAGGCCGTGGCGGACGAAAACGCCCAGGTGCGCCTTTGGGCCGTGGCCGTGCTGGCGGATATGGGCAAGGCGGGGGCGATCAATCTGGCGCTGCGGGTGCTGGACCTGCCGATGGATGAGAGTCTCGACTTTTTGCTCGAACTGACCTGCCGTGAGCAGGCGGAGATTTGGATGCCGGCGGTGGTCAGTGGGAAATTGAAGCTGGAGGATCGCCCGAAGCAGTTCGTCTATGCGATGAAGAGCACGGGCCGTTCGGATGCCCTGCCGCCGCTGTTTGCAGCGCTGAAAGGCGGCAAATTGAGCCCGGAAGATGCTGCCGCCGTGCTGGCGATGGCTGGCGACGCGGCGGACGCGGCTCAGGCCAAGGTGATGGCGGACATGGTCAATGACCCAGACATGACGGCGCACTTCATCGGCCTCCAGGACGCCCTGGTGAAGGCCGCCACGGACCGGAAAGTCGTGCCGGAAGGCGCTGCGGAGATGGTGACGGCCTGGTTTGACCGTCCGGAACCGCATGTGGTGCATCGCACGGCCATTTTGGCAGGTCTTTGGAAGGTGGAGCCGGCCCGCGAGAAGCTCGTGGCCCTGCTCACCGATGCGAAAACGATCCCGGCGATCCGCGATGGAGCCACCCGTGGCCTGACGGCTCTCGGCGGCGTGAAGACGCGGGATCTGTTCGATAAGCTGTTCGTCGAGTCGGCCGATCTGGGCCTCAAATCGCTCATGATCGACGGTTTGACCGCCGTGGGGCCGCAACTGGCCGCGAAGCGTGCGGTGGAGTTTCTGGCCACCGCCGAGGTGGAGGCCGCGAAACCGGTTCTGGGGGCGTTTTTGAAGAATAAGCAGCTTCCAGGCGTGCTGGCGAAGGAGCTGGCGGGCAAGACGATTCCTGACCTCGTGGCCGTGGAAGGCATCCGCATGGTGAGCACCCGTGGCATCCAGGGGCCGCTGGCTGAGGCGCTCAAAAAAGCAGGCAATGTGAAGCAGATGGACAAGCCGCTGACAGGCCCGGAAATGACCGCGATGGTCGAAAAAGTGAAGAAAAACGGCGATCCGGTTCGAGGTGAGGCGGTGTATCGCCGCCAGCAGCTTCTTTGCATGACCTGCCACGCCATCGGAGAGAGCGGCGGGATTTTGGGGCCGAATCTGGTCAGCATCGGAGCCTCCGCACCGGTGGATTACCTCATCGAGAGCCTGCTGGAGCCGAGCAAGAAGATCAAAGAAGGCTATCACATGGTCATCGTGAGCAAAAAAGACGGCGGCGTGGTCGCGGGCGGACTCGTGAACGATGGCGCGGACGAGTTGACGATTCGTGACCCGGCCAACCAGATCGTGAAAGTGGCCAAATCCGCCGTGGCGAGCCGCCAGATGAGCCCGGTGAGCATGATGCCAGCCGGGTTGACCGCCAGCCTGCGGGAAGACGAATTCGTCGATCTGGTGCGCTTTTTGAGCGAACTGGGCCGGGAAGGGGCCTTCAAAACGCAGCCGAACCGCTACGTCCGCACCTGGAAGGTCATGGGCAAGATGGAGCAGGCTGATATCGACCATGTGCGTCATGTGGGCAGCTTTGCCCTGAACGACGAGAAGCACGCCTACCCTTGGCTGCCTTCTTTCAGCCAGGTGAATGGCGACCTCCCGCTGGCTGATCTGGTGCCGGCTCAGAAGATGTATCCTTGGTTCCCAAAAATCGCCCAATTTGGACTGAAATTGGACGCCGCCGGGAAGGTCAAACTGGGCCTGAGTTCCGTAAAGGGAATCGTGGTGGCGGTGGACGGGTCCGAGCTGAAGGAACTCTCCCCGGAATTGACCCTCGATTTGGGCGCTGGAACGCACCGGATCAGCGTGCTGATTACTCGTGATTCCAGCGATCTCGCGGCGTTCCGGGCGGAAATCTTAGACGGTGCGGCGGTGGCCGTGCATTAAGGCTCCGCGAAGGGAGAATTTCGTATGGGACATGTATTTGCGTTGACGCAGTGAAGGCGTCTTCGCTATTCTGAACGTTACGACCCGAAATCCTGTCTCATGCAGACAAGATTTCCTGTCTTGTTCACAACCCGCCCCCGCATGCCCCTTTTCCCCCTCGCCGTTCGACTGATTCCAAGCCCGATTTGGATGCCCTCGTGCCGCGCTTTGTGACGTTCAACGCCGCTTAGGCTTTCCTTTTGTATCTCGATTTTTCTCCGAACTCTTTTTCCGCCCTTTAACACGATGAAAATACTCCGCCGCAATCGCCTCCTCCTCGGATGGTTCATGACCTTCCTGATGGCCATGGTTCAGGTGACTCAGCCCCTTCAAGCCGCCACCGTTTGGTGGGCCGTTGAAAGCAATACCACGGGCCCCACTTTCAGCCGTGTCAGCGGTGGCACCACGCAGATCAACTCGGGCAATTTGGATATCGGATCGAATGTGATCAATGTGGCGAGCACGACCGGACTCTCCGTGGGGCAAGTGATCAGTGGCACAGGCATCCCGACCGGGAGCACCATCACGGCGATCAATTCTGCCACCCAGATCACCATATCTGCAAACGGGACGGTTGATCAGACAAACACTCTTACTGCCACTAATCCTTGGACGCTGGTGGGTAATAACTTCACCTCCGTGGCCCCGCCTAGCACAGGCACGAACAACATCACCAGCCTGACCACTTGGAACAACAGCGGGGCGGATATTGCAGCTTTTGGCGCAATGAATAGCACGGCTACCTTTACCACCACGCTCGGGACGATTAATTCGGCCGCATCTCTCAATGCTGCCGGGCTGCGCTTCACCAACGGAAGCGCGGGCGGCATCACCCTGAGCGGTGGCAACCAGATCAGCCTTTCGGCGAGCATCACCGAGGGAAGCAATACGGTGACGGCGAGCACCACGGGGCTTTTCGCGGGTCAGACGATCACCGGCATCGGGATTCCTTCGGGCGCGGTGATTTCCAGCATCGTTTCACCCACCAGCTTTACGATTTCGACACCAGCCACGCAGACCCTTTCCTTCATCGGCCTGAGAGCGGTCAACACGTATGCCCTCAACCTGCAAGGGGCTAGTCCCAAGATCACTCTGGGCCATTCCACAACGAATGGTGATGCTGCGAGCGCTACCGCCGATGTGTTCGCGAACATGAACGTTCACCTCACTGGCTCGAATGGCGTGCGAGTGGAGACGGTCTCTCCTGGAATCTTGACGGGAACTTTGACGCTGGGTTCCACCTCCCAAGGAGCTGTGCTGCCGAATCAACTCACGGGCGGCATCACCATCGGGGGAAGGACGATTGTCTCGGCACAGACCGCCAGTAATGCCGCCTACAATTCCCTTCTGGCAACCACCAGCACCAACAACCCGCTGGGAAACAACCTGATCACCATGGAAGCGGGCAGTGGGCTCGATTTACGCGGCACCAAGACGAGCAGTGACATCTCAGGCCGCTTGTTCAACCTTTCCACGTACACCGATTCGAGCCGGATTGACTTTAGCCAGCCGGCCACTGGGGAGGTCATCCCTACGCAGAGCTTCATCACCTCGGGGGCGCTAGCGCAGAGTTTCCTGACGGTCAGCAATACGGCGGTTTTGGAGGCTGGGCAGGCCATCACCGGCACGGGTATCCCGACGGGTGCAAAGGTGAGGATCGTGAACGGCACCACCATCGAGGTGGTGAACTCCCTGAACCAGCCGCTGAACATCACTGCGGCGAACCCGACCATCACCGTGCTGCCCACACAGCCAGCTCTAACTCTGTCTAACGCGCCGTTTTTCAATTCGCTGGCCCCCCAGGGGGATGGGCGCACTTCGATCCGCTACACCGATGCGAATGGTGCCACTCAAACGGTGGCCAACTATGGCGTGCAGTATGTGGGCAATGTGAACATCACAACGGCGGGTAATTACACCTTTTTTGCCCGGCCGGATGATGCGGCGCGTATTTACATTGATGGGGTGCTAATCTTGAACAATGACGGGGGCAAAGGTGCCACGGATCTTTCCAGCGCTCCGATCCCTCTGGGCGTGGGCACGCACGAGATCCGCGTGGACTATGTGCAGGGCACAGGCGGCGGTTCGTTGGATCTGGCATATGCCAATAATACCGGTATTAACACGGGCGTTAACAGCGCCCGCACCTCTCTCTCCTCTCTGCTGACGAAGGCGGAGACTCTTTCATCCACCACGGCGAGCGGCGCCATCACGCTAGGGAATGCGGTTCGCCTCACGGGAAGCTCAGCCCTAAATATTCTGAACACAGGTCCCACAGGTTCCCCAGGCTTTATCATGGGGCCCTTGCAAATTGATAATGGGATGACGCTTTCGTCTCGTTTGATGACGAGTGCCACTCAGGAGGTGGCGGCTGGTGGGGACGGTTTTGGCCCGGCGATTCGCTTCGGGGGCACGACAGGAAGTCCGAGCTTGCTGGGTCACACGGGCACATCTGGCATTGTGAACATCAATGCTAACACGGGTATCGCCTTTGACGGGGTCGTTTCCGATGGCGGGCGGAACATGACCTTGGTGAAGAGCGGTGTCGGCCGCCTTTACTTCAGTGGCACCACGCAACAGAGCACCTTGGGCAGCGGCACGACGATCGAGATGCTGGGGGCGACCCCTAGCGCAACGGGTAGCGCCACTGTCAACGCAACCTCGCTAACTGGGGTGAATTCAGCCAACCTGTTACCAGGGATGATGGTGACTGGCCCAAACATCCTGCCAGGCACCTTCATCACGCAGATCACCAATCCAGGTGCGGGCGCCACGGTGGCTCTATCCACCCGCGTCACGGCGATTAGCAGCGGTGCTACATATAACTTCACTTCCGCTCCCTCGCTGGTGCTTACCGGTGGCTCTGCGGCTGGCTCATTCAATCCGATCGGCTCTGCTGCCATCAAGCTGAATGGCGGGAATCTCTTTTTGGACACCACCGGGGCTACCACGGCGGGCCTGGGAGCTACTTTCGTCAACAACGTCGATCTCGCGAAGAGTGGATTCATTCGTTCGATGCAAAACAATGCCACCATTACTCTGGGCGGCACGCAGACGATGAGCGGCACGACCAATGGCACGACCACGGTGAGCGTAGCGAGCACGGCTGGGCTGCGGGTGGGTCAACCGGTCAGCGGAGCAGGCATTCCAGCCGGTGCCCGTATCGCCACCATCGATAACCTGACCAACACCTACACCTTGACGAGCGCGGCCACCAGCAGCGTCACAGGCACCCTGACCTACGGCACAGTGATCGGCATCTCACCCAATCAGTCGCTGGTGCTTGATGCGGTCGCGGGCGGTCTGCCCGTGGGCAATCCCGGAGCCACCCTCAAAATCGCCTCCGATCTCGTGGGCGATGCGACGACATCGATCACCCTGCGTTCGACCGTGCTGAACGGTGTGACCAGCATCACCCAGGATGAGGGCGAGGAATTGGGCACACCCACGCGAATCGGTAACAACAATGTCACCCGAGGTGTGGTGGCCCTCAGCGGCAATAATTCAGCCTTCCTGGGCACATTGAACTTTGAGCCGGATGCAGGGCTGCGCCTCGAAGGTGTCGAATCGCTGAATAGCCGCACCTTTGCGCTCAACAGGAACAACACTCTGACCCTCGCTGATGACGGCGATGGCACGGGCGGGAAACAGGTTTTCAATTTCAACCACGCCATCACCATCAACAATGATAATACCCTGGCGGTGGGTCGTGTGGGAACGGATTATTTCCCGTATTACTCCCAGGCGCAGAACAAAACGATGCAGATCAATACCTTGAGCACCGGACGGAACACGGTGATCCTGGCAAATAACAACGGCTACAACCTTCAGGTGACCGGCGGCACCACGCTGAATGGGGGGCTGACGCTTCAGGTCAACAATGCCAGTGATTCCAACCTGCTCTCCGGGCTACGTCTCAGCGGGGCTGTGACTGGAAGTGGCAGTCTTTTGAAATCGGGCGGTGGCACCCTTTCGCTGGAGAATGCAGTCAATACCTTTGGCTCGATTAGCAATTTTACAGGGACCAACGCAGGTCCCGGTGGATCGACCAATGCGAACACGCTGACCGCAGAAAGCGTGACCAATTTGGTTCCCGGGCAGTTGGTCACCGGGACCGGCATCGCAGCAAACACCCGCATCGCGAATGTGAATGTGCAAAACTTTGCTGGGGTGGGGGCCACTGGCGGAAGCACGCTGACCTTGGCGGTTGATCCTGCTGGTGTTTTTGCCGTTGGCATGCCGGTTTCAGGGAATGGGATTGCGGCCGGAACGACCATTTTTTCCATCAACAACAATGTAACCAACACCACCACCGGCACGAGCGGTACCAATACCGTTACGGTCACGGGAGGAACAGGTGGCGCTTTCCGTGCGGGTGAGGTTCTGGCAGCCAGCACCGGCATTACCGCTGGCACCTATGTCGTCTCCGTGGCCGGAAACGTTCTTACCCTCAGCCAAGACATCACTGCAGCCGGTCCCACCCTCGTCCGCCGCCAAGTGACCCTGAACAACGCGGTCACCGCGAATGACCCGACCTTGGCTCTTTCCCAGCTTGTGCTGTCGAATTCATTTACTGGCACGCCCAGCGCTGTCACCGCCACCCCAGTGATCAACATCACCGCTGGTGTGGTGGCTGCGAATAGTGATGCGGCCTTGGGCAATGCAGCCAACCAAGTTTTGCTCAACGTCAATGCCGCCACGGGAGCCGGTCTGCGTGCCACCGGCACCTTCTCGACCAGCCGTGACATCGTGCTCAACCAGGACAACAACGCTATCGAGGTGACCCAGGGGAATACCCTCACCCTGAATTCGGCCTTCCAGCATACCGAGAGCAATCGGGGACTTCGCAAGAATGATCTGGGCACCTTGGTTCTTACCCAACCACAGCCTAGCTGGAATGGCCTGCTGATCGCGGGGCAGGGAAGCCTCCAGATCAATAATTTGGGCGCATTCGGTAGCTCGGGTTTTGTAAGCAGTTCCAATACGTTCAACGGCCCTCGCACGATCATCGCTGAAACGGGTGCGGAAGTAGCCTTGAACCTCCCCGGCACGAACACGATCAACGAGACCTTCCAGTTTGTTATGCAATCCGGTCGGCCCTTTAGTGGCATCAACAGCCAAGGTGCGATCCGTAACATGGCGGGCAACAATACCATCGTAAATCCCGTGAATATCGGCGATAGTGCGAGTAATCAGGCGGTCATTGCAGGGGTGGATAATGGCACCTCGCTCACTCTTGCGGGCGGTGCCCGCTTCTCCTCGGGAAGCGGTGCCACATACTACCTGGGTGCGAATGGAACGGGCGTGGGCATGCTCGCCGGGCCGCTCGCTAATTTTCACAACACGCCTGCCTCGGCCACGTTCATGAAGATCGGCGGCGGCACTTGGAATTTCACGGATGCCAATGTGTTCAAGCCCGAGCTCAGTGCGACCACGACGGCCAGCAGCAACGTAGTGACGCTTGGAAGCACCAACGGCCTTTCCACCGGCCTCGTGCTGCACGGGAACAGCAGTATCCCTGCCGGTGCCACAATCACGGAGATCATCAGTGACACCCAGGTGCGCATCTCGCTGAATGCCACGGTTGCAGGCACCTCAGCCACCACCTTTGGTTCTGCGGTCGATGTGGCTGGCGGGCAGACCTTCGCGGCCACCACTGTGAATGGGAGCACAGATTTGACCGTCAGTTCGACCACGGGGCTGGTGGCTGGCATGGAGATCTCCGGCACAGGGATTCCTGCCGGGGCGGTGATCACCCAGGTCCTGAGTGGGAACTCTCTCCGCATCTCCGCTGCCGCCACGGCAGGGGGGGGGGGCACGGCCACCATCGCCACCTCGCCCGTGGCTGCCGTGTCCTCCACGGTGAACAGCAATGTGGTCGATGTGCTCAATCACACCGGTTTTGCCACCGGGATGACCATGATGAACAACCCGAACATCCCTAAAGGCACCACCATTACGGCACTCATCACCCCGAGCGCCGCCAACGGAAACAAATTCCAACTCCAGCTCTCCGCACCTGCGACGGTTACGGCGGCTAATGTGGGCACCACGTTTGCCCGGCCGAGTGTGAGTTCTCTTCAGGTGGCGCAAGGAACACTCGTTCTTTCCGGCGCCGGTAGCCTCGGGGGCGCGGGCAGCATTCTGCTGAATCCAGGAACCACACTCCGGCTCGATAACACGGGCACCAATGTGAATGACAGGCTTTCCCGCTACGCGCTCTCCTCGGCTGGGGCGAATGTGGAACTGACTGGAAACGCCAGTGCCTCCACGACGGAGGTTTTGGGGGGCACCAGCTTTTTGAGGGGAGACACGACGATCACACTCACACCCTCTGGAACGCAGGGGCTGAAATGGGTGCTGGGCAACACTGCGGCGGTAAGCCGCACGGCCGGGGGCACGGTGTTGTTCCGCGGCGGCAACCTCGGAGATGATGAAGGCCCCGGCGTGGCGGCAGTCAGCGGTTCCTTGGCAGGCACAGGGTTGGCATTCACCGGGCAGGCGGGCATCACTGGCACGACGAACAAGTCCATCATCCCCTGGGCCATCGTGGATGACAGCGCTGCGGGCTCAGGTGCTTCTTTTGCCACGGCAGATTCGCTGGCGGGCATCACCACCACCGGAGCCAATCTGCTCCGTGCACTCAGCCCCGGCGAGTATGTGGAGAACACTCTCGCCAATCAGGCCAACGTGTATCTCAACGCCTCCACTCAGAATGTGACGGCGAATACCTCGATCAACTCGCTGACGCTTCAAAACAATGGTGGCGTGAATATCCCCTTTCCATTCGCCTTGAATATCGAAAGTGGTGGCGTGCTGGCCCAAGCGGGCAACCTGGGCATTCAGGGAGGTCTTCTCACGACGACAACCGGTAGGGAATTGATCGTTCATTCCGTCGGGAACACCACGCTTTCGAGTGTGATCACAGGTGTGAGCGGCGGACTGACCAAATCTGGAGCGGGCACGCTCAGCCTCGGTGCTCTGAATGCCTATACGGGAACAACCACGATCAATGAAGGTGTCTTGAAGCTCGCCGCGAACACCACCAACTCCATCTATTTTAACAATCTGATGGTCATCAGTGGCGGGGGTACTCTGGATTTGAATGGTGGAGTCCTTTTCGTCAACGGCGTGGGAACTGATATTCAGACATCCGCACCCAATATGGGAGCCGCGATCATCAATAGCGGGGCGGGGCAGGCGACGCTCGTTTCGGGCACCGCTGGAGTAAACTGGGGCGGTGTGATCAGTGGAAACATCGCGGTGGCCCGTGCCAGCACCTGGAACGTTAATGACAAGCAGATTTACTCGGGGGCTACTTTCGTCCAAGGCGGGGCGACGACGCTCCAGATGGATGGTGAACTAGCCAATACCTCGGCCGTAACAATCAGTCGCGGTACGCTGGTATTCCAAAATGCCGTCACTTATGGCTCTGATAATGCCAACCGGCTTAACGATGCGGCTGCGATCTCCCTTCAGGGTGGACGATTGGCTTTCCAGGGACGGTGGGGGATGAACTCCACAGAAACCGTCGGCGCGATCACCCTCGGCGCAGGCCAAAGCCTGATTGATGTGTTAAACGCAGGAATTGGCGTCGCATCTGCGCAGCTTACAGCCACCAGTTTGACACAGGCACCCGGTTCCCGCGCGACATTGAACATGCGTGGATTCAATGGCCAGATGGGCAGCACAGGTCGCTTCCTAGTCACAGCGCCTCTGACGCTTTCCAATCACCTCATTGCCAATGCTGCCGGGCAGGCTGGCTGGGCGGTGGTGGGCCGTGAATGGGCCAGCAATAGCACGGGCACCGGAATCGGCCAACTCGATGCAGTCGGCTATGCTGGTTACGCGCTAAATCCATCCAACACGATCAATGCGGGTGGTGCCACAGACAATCTGCGGGTCACCATGGCGGCCATCAACGGCACCGGCACAGCGGGCACTACCTTGCTTACCGTGGGCAGCACAGCAGGCATGCAGTTGGGAGATCCCATTGAGGGACTGGGATTCGCCGCAGGAACCACGATCCAGCAGGTAAGCAATGGTACCCAGATCGTTCTGAGCCAGGCGATGACGCTGAATGATCCGGTCATTACGGCTAGGCAGTCGCTGAGTTCGGGCCGCACGCTGAATACGCTGAACTTGAGCACTAGTCGCGGCAGCATCGTTGATCTCGGTGGCAATACACTCACACTCGCTGGGGGTGGTATCATAGCCTCCCAGACAGCGGACAATTCGGGCAACGTGACCGTTTTGAGTTCTCCAGAAGTGCCCAAGGTGGCTGCTGTGGCCGCTACGCCCACCACACCCGCTGTCGCTGCTGTTTGGGCCATCACGCTGGATCGTGTTCCTGCTGGATTTGATGTGGTGACCGATTCCAGCGGCAACTTCGTGCGCGGCGTCGGCCTTTTTGGTCGAACCGTCACCAAGCTCACAACACTGGAGGATGGTACTGTTGAAGCCATTCTCAACGGACAGCCTGACACGACTTTCACCACACCACGCACCGTGGGCTTTACTCGTCTTGACCCGTCTGAGTTGATCGTCCGCAATGGTAACATCACCAGTGGCACGCTCAATCAGCCTTCTGATTTGTATGTGCACGCTATTTCCAGTGCGGCTGCGGATATCGGCCAGCGTGTTTTCAGGCTGGATGCCAATGTGGTCAACAATGGCACAGGCGCTGTATCGCTCGTGCTCGGAGGTGATGAATCTGGGGGGAACCAGTTCGATTCCCTCGATGTCACTGGGCGGCTTATTTATGGACGTGCGGCCAAGGTGGCGGGAAACAACACCCACACGGGCGGCACCTTTGTGAATGGTGGTAGCTGGGAGTTTGCCAATCCCAATGCCGATGGCATCAGCATCTTCAGCATTCCTGGCGATCTCACGATCACGGGTGGTGCGAACAACCTCGATAACGGCACCGGTTTTGGTGGCAGTGTCCGCTGGGCGATGGGCATGGGTAATCAGATGAAACACACCGGTGTGCTCACACTGAACACGGGGGCGTTCCTCGACCTCAATGACACCAATCAGACGCTCGCCAGGATCAACATCAACAACACGGGGGGCAGTGCCCCTATTTTTGAGTTTGGCGCTGGCAAGATGACATTGAACGGAAATATCAACGCCACTTCTTCGAATGCCTCTGCGGTCTCGATCATTCGCAGCGGCAATATTGTCAAACCATCCGGCACGACGGCAAACAGCCCGGTCATCAGCGTGGATGATACTTCCCAGCTACTCGTCGGGGCTGTGGTGAGCGGCTCTGGAATCCCAGGGGGGGCGACAATCACTTCCATCCTCCCCGGCAACCGCGTTGTCCTCTCTCTCAATGCCACGGCGACGAACGCGGCAGCCAGTCTTACTTACGCGCAGGTGGGGCGGCTTGATCTGAATGGTGCCACTAGGATATTTGATGTTTCTGCGGTGATGACAAACGGTGTCAATGTGGCTCCGCTTCAGCCCACGCTTGAAATCAGCGCTCCGATCGTGGGCACGGGGGCCGGAATCATCAAGAATGGCGATGGTCTGCTCCAGTTGGGCGGCCAGAGTTTGTTTGACGGTGGTGTCACGGTCAATGGTGGAGGTCTGGTCATCGGTGCCAGCTCCAATAACTCAGCGACGGCGGCCGGCCCAGGGGTGGCCATCGTCACCGGCCCCATCGGCAAAGGGACACTCACGCTCGCCAATAACTCCGTCCTGGTATCAACCAACGCGACCAACACACTTGCTAATAATGTGGTGGCGAATGGAAACCTGCGTTTCGACGGCCTGAACGGCCTCACTTTGAATGGTACCGCATCACTGGCGGCTTCGCCCACGATCACGGTGGTTCACCCGAGCATGACCGCCACCTTTGGCGGGCAGATCGTGGGTTCCCACGCCATTGAGAAAAACGGATTGGGCACTCTGGCGTTCTCCAGCGCTTTCCTGCCGGATGGCACATTGAGTAACAATACGATTTCAGGCGGCGTGAATGTGAACGAGGGCACCCTTCGCCTCGTCGGCCCTGCTGGGGCGGCCACGGTGACGCCGCTGGGCACGGCTAACATCGTCTTGCAGGGGGGCGTGCTTGATTTGCGCAGCAACGGGGCCTCCTCCGAGGGAACCGTCGTTTTTGGCAACAATGTCACGGTGCTGGGGAGCAACAGCGCAGCCTTCATCAACGTGGACCGCGTTAGCGCCAACACCTTCAACACCATCCAGATGGGCACTTTGAGCATGGCCACCGGCCAGACGCTGAATGTGACCAGCAGCAATGGCTACAACCTGAGTTTCAGTGGTGGCAGCTATGTGAACGGAACCGGTGACACGATTTTCTTCAATCCTGCCGCTAATTCCGCCCTCACGCTCGGTGGAGGCTTCAGTGACACACTGAAGTTTCAAAACACCGGTCTTGGAAGCCTGATCCTCAGCGGGAACAACACCAATACGAACAACAGAGTCATCGGGATCAATGAACGCCTCGGTGTCGCTCCCCAGGTGAATATGATCACGACACCGTTCGGTATCGGCACCACCGTTACTCTCGAGAACGGAGTAAATTTCCCTATCACACCCCTTGGCGGCATGCCCGAACAATCGACCAGTGGATACACTCCGGGTGGCCTGACCGTGAAGTATTCCTCTGGCGGAGCCAGCAACTTGAATTCGGTGCTGGGTTCCGGCATGGCTCCTGTGGCAGTGCTTACCGGGCAGGTTCCGGGTGATCTAGGTCTCAATAACCGTCCTTCAATCGTGACAAACTTAGCAGGGACCCAGGCTGTGTACTCCGGTTTGCTCAAAATCGACAATGCAGGCGCATATAACTTCCAGATCGCTGCCGGAGATCAGGCACAACTGGTCATTGATGGTATTCCCGTGGCTGGTTTTGGAGTGGATGTCACGGCCAGCCCCTCCACCAATTCGGCTGCTGTTCTTCGTGTGGATGGCACTGGGTCCATCACGCTCGCCGCCGGCTATCACAGCATTGTTTTCAAGACCAACAACCTCACCCAAGGGGGCGGTAGCCAGCTCCTCTACGGTGGACCTGATACTTCAGGCAACGGTCTGCCTATTGGATTGAATGGGGTCACTGCTCCGTCCTCCAATCTGCAGTCCATCCCCGGCTCGGCCCTTTACTGGACGACGGCCAATCCCACCTCCGGCAATGGTTACAACAACGCCGCCCAGATCAACAATACCTTCATCGTGCCTGCAGCCGCCAGGGTCACCCTCGATGGTCGAGGCGCTGATGTGAACAGCTCCATCGCCAGCCTGAATCTGGGCAGCAACGCCGTGCTCACCGTGAACAACCAGCTCGGCACCGGCTGGATCGGCGTCACCGGCACGACCACGGTCGGCTCCAATGTCACCGTGAACACCAATTCGGCCGTATTCAGCCTCCTGGGGGGGGTCTCCGGCAATGGGCTGACAAAAACAGGGAATGGCACGCTGGTTTTGGGAGGCTCCTCCGGCACATTTACAGGCGATCTCACTGCTGCGCGGGGCTTTATCCAGGTCACTGCCCCGAACGCACTTCCCACCGGGACAACAACCATCACGAAAGCGACAGCAGCACCTGTTTCTCTGGCTGGCACCACTGAAAACACCGGATCCAACCGGCGGATCGTGACTGTGGCTGATACCTCGACGCTCAAAGTCGGGGCGGCAGTCAGCGGCACAGGGATTCCCGCAGGAACTGTGATCACGGCGATTAACGATGACATAACCTTCACCATCAGCGCGAATGCCACTGCCGCAGGAACCAACACGCTCACCTTTGATCAAGTCAATCTCCGGCTTACCGGCTCCACGGCGAATGATAGTCACAATGTAAACATCGCCAATACAGGCGGCCTCGAACCTGGCATGTACATTACCGGCGCGAACATTCCCGCTGGCACCTACATCACTGCCGTCAGTCCTACGAGCATCACCCTCTCCCAGCGCACACCAAACGCGAATGCTGAGACCAATGCGTCGCTGACGGTGAACAACCCGGACACTTATGCAGCTCTCGATCTCAGTGGCACGGCGGATGTGGTGGGCAACCTCGTTTTGAACGGCGTCTCGCCCGTCCTCAGGAATTCCGTCATTCCAGCCACGCTGTTCAACAGTAGTCGCACGATGGCGGAATTTGAGGGTAATCTGACGATCGGGCAATTGGGAGCTGCTATAGGTGGATTTGGCGACATTACTTTGAGTGGTCCGGTTAGTGATTCCGGTAACAGCATCGCTAAAGTGGGACCAAGTACGCTGGTCCTCGGTGCCAATAACACGGGGCTGACCGGTTCCATTGCTGTCACCGGGGGGATTCTACGACTGGCGAATGCCGGCAGCCTCGGGGCCACTGGCACACGGACTCTGGCGAATGCGGCGACGACCGACGCCAATGCAAGGGTGACGGTAGAAAGCACCACGGGCCTCTTTGTCGGTCAGCCCATCAGCGGCACCAACATTCCTCCCAATGCCACGATCACCGCCATCAACTCTCCCACGAGTATCACGATCTCTGCCAATGCCACCGGCACAGGGAGCGGGCTGGCTTTGAGTGCTGATAGCAGGGTGGTCATCTCTTCGGGAGCCACGCTGGACATGGCTGGCATCACGACTGGCGCAGGCGGCAAGACGATCTTCCTCAATGGCACCGGCATGTCATCGGCAACTGGATTGATTGGGGCAAATTTGGGTGCGGCACTCACGAACTCTTCTAGCGGCAGCGCTAGTGTGGGCAATGACGTCGTTCTCCAATCCGCCTCCTCGATTGGAGGTAGCAATGGTAACCTCACACTGAATGGTGTCGTTAGCGGAACGACTGGCCTTACTAAGGTAGGCAACAACACGGTCACCCTCACGGCGGCTAACACCAACACGGGTGGTGTCAGTGTGAACGCGGGCTCGCTCATCGCAAGCGGTGGTGCAGGCAGGCTGGGTGGGTCTGGTGGTGGGACGAATACCGTAAACATCGGTGCGGTCCTGACTTTGGACAACCTCGTCGCGAACGGCTCCGTCAATTTGAATAACCGTCTCAACACCCGGCCACTGGCCATCAATGGCGGTACGGTGAACCTGCTCGGCAACGCAACTAGCACCACCTCCGAGGCGCTCAGCTCAGGCTCCCTCACCTTCGGTGCCGGGGCCAACACACTGAACCTTACGCCGGGGTCGGCTACGGTGGCCGCTCAGATTCTACTCTCCAACACGGGGAACACCGTGGTCCGTGGGGGTGCCGGAACGGCCGTGATCAGCGGTCCGGGGATCGGTGGTGCTTTTGGCACTGGCAATACCACCACCGTGAATTTTGCCACCACCGCGCCCACCCCCATCGGCGAGACGGCCGCATCAGGCACGAATCGTGCCATCCTGCCCTGGTTGCTGCTCACCAACACAACCACCAATACCACCACCTTTGCCGCCTTTTCAGCCGCAGGTGCCACGAACGCGGGTTTGGTGCAGCTATCTAGCACGGACATGGCCGTTGCCAACACGCTGACGGCCAGCGCCAATCTTCTGCTGACCAACAACGGCAACACTGCCGTGACCGGGGTGAACAGCTATAACTCCATCACCTTTGACGGAACTGGTGCGCTGACAGTGGGCGCTGGCCGCACCTTCATGCTGAATTCCGGGGGCATCCTGGCACGCAGCGGTACTTACTCGATCACTGGAGGCGGCGTTTTTGGTGCCGCGAACACCTTCAACCGGGAATTGATCTTCCAAACCTTGAGCGGGGCCACTGTAAATCTCGGCACTGCTGCAGGTCCCTCGCCGCGGGTTTACACGGTTTCCGGCCTTACCAAGGCTGGTCCCGGCATGCTGTCCTTGAACACCGGCACGACCTACCTTGGTAACACCACGATCAACGGAGGTACATTGCGCCTGGGTGAGTCGGGTCAGACGCTGAACCGGGCGTTTTTCACCGCCTTCACCACCGCTCCTGGCGTGGGTGGCTTGGGTTCCACCCCGTCCGGCCAGTTGCTCACCATCAATCCGGGAGGAGTTCTAGATCTGAACGGAAGCACGCAAACTTTTGCCAATCTCGTCAGTGACGGCACCCTGTCGGGTGGCGGTGGAAGCATCGTCAACAGCTCCGCTACGGCGGCCAATCTCCGCATCGGCACCAATGCGGCCCGCACCTGGGCAGGTAACATTAGTGGAACTGGCGTTATCAATCTGGTGAAAGACGGTGGCAGCACGATGTCCATCGTCTCCTCGAACACGATGACTGGCTCGCTCACCCTCCAGGGCGGCACCCTGTCATTGATCGACTCGGGTGCGTTTGGCTCAGTCTCTGCTGTAAACATCAATCGTGCCGGCCTCTCTTTGAATGACACGGGGCTGGATGCTCTGACGAACCGTTTGAATCCAACTGCGCCACTGGCACTGAACAGTGGGGCTATTGAGTTTCGTGCTCGCCAAGGCACCAACGGTGTCGCCACTTTGGGGGCAGTGAACCTTTTGGGAGGCTCCTCTACCATCACGGCCATTCCCACCAATGGCACCGCGACTTTGAAATTTTCCAGCATCAATCGTGCTCTTGGTTCTACAGTCACGTTTGCCGGTTCCGTCGTTACCACGACCGGGGTTGTAGGAGTTGCGGCTGGTAGCGCCTCCGTAGGAGCGAATGGGAATATTTTCTTCAACACGCCTCCCACGCTTGTGAATGGCATGATGGGCGGCTGGGCAGTCGGTATTGGTATTGATCCGGCAGCTGGTGGTGGTGCGAGTGCCGAATTCGCCACCTATGAATCTGCTTCGGGGGTGCGTCTGAGCGGCAATTACCTTACCACCTTTGCCAATGGCACAGGCATCACCTCCGGAACCGGTCTTGCGGATACGAACATCAAGATCGGCACCGTAGCCCAGGCCGCCGCTAACGTCACCCTGGGCCAGGGCGGGGCCACTGTGAACTCGCTGACTCTCAGCACTAGCTCCAACTTGCTCTTCACCCTGGCCGATGATCTGCTCACGGTGAAAAGCGGTGGTATCCTGGCTGGGTTGGACAACACCACCCGTACCATCGGTAATCTCACCGCCGCCGCCGGCCGCCTTACCACGGGCAGCGGCCAGCAGGAGATGTTTCTCCACGTTGGTCAGGGAAATCTAACGGTCAATTCGGCCATCATTGACAATTTGGCACCGGTGAATGTCGTCATGAGTGGCCTCAGCCAGGTGAACTACCAGAATTCCAACGCTCCCAGCATCACTCTGGCTGGTGCCAACACCTACACCGGTAGCACTTATGTGAATGGGGTTGCTGTCAATTTGGCCACCGTAGGTGCGAATTCCATCCGCGGAAACCTCATCATCTCAGGAGGAACCAACGGCATCGATTCACTGCCCATTGCCAACTCCACCGTCAACATCAGCGCCGCCTTTGATCCCTCTATCAGCATCTTACAGGCGGATCAGATCCGTGACACCGCCTCGGTCACCATTAATGGCGGTGCTCGTCTCCAGCTAAACAGGTTCAACGAAACGATCGGCTCCCTCATCTTCAATAACGATGCTGGCTCCAATGGGAACACAGCCCCGGCGGTTGATTCGGGCGGCGGCATTCTGAAAGTCGTGGGTGCC
>Ga0209298_10000684_pt1 | contig 22598 bp, 15 predicted proteins | sample S_140806_EF_Meta_FD_187325 | JGI IMG/M metagenome (GOLD analysis project Ga0209298, IMG submission 187325) | Freshwater microbial communities from Lake Simoncouche, Canada to study carbon cycling - S_140806_EF_MetaG (SPAdes) (version 2) | ecosystem: Environmental > Aquatic > Freshwater > Lake ...
CAGCGCCTTGCGGCTCTGCTGCTCGGGCTGCATCTCCCCAAAAAAGCCGTCGCAGTTGTCAGCCATGGTCAGCAGCCCTCCTTGATGGCGCGTTGTTTGATGGACTCGATCTTGTTGTCGATCTCGGCCAAACGCCGCTTGGCATAGTCTGTCGCCTCCGCCAAGGCCTGCTCAGGGTCGCCTTTCTCCGCTGCATCCAGGGCCTTCTTGGACACGCCCTTCAGCTTGCCGCCGTCTACATCTCGGAGGACAACGCTTAAGTCTTTTAGCAGCTGCCCAGGAGCATTTTCAATTTTCCACTTTCCCATTGCACCGCGATTAAGCGTTGCCAAGTCATGCTTGGCATCCCTTAAAGAACCTCCGTATGCTCGTTCGAGGATTCCCTTCGCAGAGTCAAACCCATTGCCTTGAACAAGATTGACAGTCCTTTCGACAAAATCCGCAATCTTGTCGAACGCGCTGATGATGCCTGTGAGTGTTTTTTCAAGCCTGGTTGGGGTTCTGCCGAGGCTGGCCCGGTCGGTTCCGAGCAGTGCGGCGATCGGGTCGTCTCCCAAGAATCGTGCTCTTGCATAGCGTTGATATGCGACCGCTTGTGATTCAGAGTAGCTGATCCCATCCTTGCGGGCACCCAGGTCCACTTTGAGCCTAGCGAAAAGACCATCGAGCACGTCTATTTCCTTGCCGCTTAGTGCTACCCACTGGATGCGGTGGAAGGACTCATGGAACGAGGTTTCTATCAGCTGTTCCAGGCTTTTTGTGCCTAATGCGTTGATCTGAATAAAGTCTATCTTGGGGTCGTAATGGCCACCCACGAGAATTGTATCTACTCCGTTCCCGCCCCATTCTGGTGGTTTTATTTGTACGTCGTAAACGTCGCTAAACCTGATTGCTACATCATCGCCGGCCACTTTTTTAATTATTCCAGTGAGCACTTGCTTCTCGGCGGCTATTCGATTGTCGGATTTGTCATTGCCGCCAACTGAGTCCCAGCCCGCGGGGGAGAGGTCTTTTCCAGCGCCCTCGGGTGCCTCGATCCCGTACTCGGCCCGCAACTTGGCCAGCTCCCTCTGGGCCATTTCGTTCTGCTTGATGATCTGGGCAACCAGATCACTTTCTGGGTCGATGGCTTTCCCCTTGGCCAGCTCCTTTTCCTGCGCGGCCTTCGCTGCCGGCAGCCTGGTCTTGTTCCACTCCAGGATGCCCTCCAGTCTCTTGAACTCCTTGGCCAGGTCTTTGCCTGCCTTGGATGTCGCCGGGGGCAACTCCTTGGGTGCCCATCCTTCCGCAATGCCGGCCTCAGCCTTCTTTTGCTCGAAGGTCATGTCGTGGTAGCCCATGGCCTCGCGTTCGGCCCTGGCCACCTCCTGCTGCATCGCGGTATCGCGCACCTTGTATTCGGCTGCCAGCCGTGCCTCCTCGGCATCCAGCTTCGACTGGTCGAACAGCGGCATCGAATTGTCGTATTCGGTCACCCCGAACAGTCCGGTCTGGCTGGCGTCCTGTGCATCCATGGCTGCGCCCAGTCGGCCCTGGTTGACCTTCCTGATCTCCTTGTCCCATGCCTCCACGGCCTTGGTGTCGCCTGCATCCAGGGCCTGCTGCCGCTGCTGCTGGGCAAACTTCAGCTGACTATCGCCGCCCATCACGTCCTGCGCGTCGATCCCCTTTGCGGCCTTGGCCACGTCGATCTCCGGCGGTGCTGGGGGCACCGGGATCGGGGTGGCCGATGGCCGCACTTCGTTCTGTGCCGCGGCCCGGTTGAGCACCAGCATCTGGTTGGCCTCATGGTCCTGGGCCGTCTTGGGCATCGGCGGCTCGGGTGCCACCGGGGCCACCGGCTCTGGGGCCTTGGCTGGCATGACCACGCCTTCGGCAGCCTGGGCCAGCTCGCCTTGGATCCGGCGGGCCACCATGTCCGCTTTGGCCCCGGCGGCAATCTCGGCGGCGCCTTCGTTCAGCAGCCGGCTGATGTCGTTGTCGGCCTTGAACTTCAGCGCATTGAAGACATCGGCCAGCTGCGCGGTTTCAAGGCCGGCCTGCATGGATGCGTTGGCGTCAATCTTGCTGTTGCCTTTCGCCTCAAGGGTCGTGACGTTGCGGGCGGCGCCACGCAGCGCGTTCTTGTCGGTCCTCAGGTTGCCGGCCACCTTCCGCGCCAGCTTCAGCTTCGTCTTCGTCAGGTCACGTTCTGCTGCCGTTTCCAGTCCCGGCAGGCTGTCCTGGACAATCCGGCCGGTCTGGTCCTTGGTGGTCGGGGTGTCCCTGGCAAGGTCAATCAGGTCACGGAAGCCTTCCTCGGTCTGGAAGAACTTGTCCGCCTGGTACTCGTTCCAGACCGACTGCATCTTCTCGGGGCTCAGCCCAGACCCGCCCAGCTCCAGGGCCCTGGCCTCCTTCAGCTCACCCGTCAGGCCAGCCTGGAAGATGTTGTCGGGCAGCGCCGCCAGCTGCAGGCCCTTCTCCGCATGGCCGGAGTTGAGCGGCAGGCCAGCCTTCCCGGCCTGGTCCATGTCGAGGATCCCGGCATCACGGAAGAACTTGGCCGCGTCCCATGGCGTGCCGCCGCCGCTGGCGATGTTGTCCATGGCGCCCAACGCCCGCGCCTGCTCTGGAGTGTTGGCCAGCAGCCGCTTCACCGGCACCGTGGGGATGCCTAGCTGCAATGCCTTGGCCAGCCGGTTGTGGCCATTGACCACATAGGTCTTGCCTGTTGCCGGGTCTTCCCAGACCAGCAACGCGCCTTCCATGCTGGTGTTCCAGCGGTCCAGCCCTTCGAGGCTGTTCCCCTTCTGCACCCCCCGGCGGTCGGTGTTGAGCTTGTACTGGAACCGCTCAGGGTCGGCCACCAGATCAGCGGTTCTGGCCAGCTCGATCCCGGCCTTGAGGCGATCGGGCATGACAGTGGCGCCACCATCCGCCAAGGCAGAGAGCGTTTCCAGCGCGTCCTGACGGGTCAGTTCCTCGAACGATCGGCCGGTGCGGGCATGGGCCTCAGCAAACAAGCCAGGGTTTACCTCTGGGTGGAACACGCCCAGCAGTTCGTCGTCGCGGAGGTTGGTCCACTCATCACGGCGGGTCAGGAACTGGTTCTCGGCCAGCTTTTCGGTGGGCGCCACCACGTTCCCAGCTGTCAGCTCCGGCCGCGGGGCCACCGGCTGCCGGTTGGCCAGGGCCTCCTCGATCCGTGGCAGCACCGGGCCAGGGGTCTGGGCGATCTGCTCAACCGCAGCCGGATCCAACCGCTCCAGGGCCAGGGCAACGTGGTCGATCTCGGGCAGCTCCGGGTCGTAGACCGGCGCCGCCATGTCGTCGGCCGCAGCGGGGGCCTTCGGTGCGGCGGGCTCCGGCGCTGCCATGGGGGCAGGGGCCGCAGCTGCTGCCGGGGCCTCGGGGGCGGGAGTGGTCGCCCACGGGCTCACTGCCGGGTCGGCCTGCGGCAGATCACCAGGCTCGGCCTTGCCGAAGGTGGTGAAGTCGCCGCCCTCGATCGAGGGGATTGCTCGCGGTTCTGCCGCCGGGGCCGGCGCAGCGGCTGGTGCTGGCTGGCTGGTGGAGCTGTAGGGCACACCACGACTAGCGGCCAGCTCCTCCGGGGTGATGCCCAGCATCTCTGCGTCCTGCTCCAGGAAGGACCTGAAAGGTTTAGCCGGCGCGGGAGCCACGGGGGCCGGTGGGGGTGGAGGTGGCGTCGTCGCGGTCTGCGTGAAGTTGTGGCCCCCGGTGGTTGGGTCCGGTTCCTGCAGACCATTGGCCACCGTCTTCTGGCGAGCCTTGTTCAGCTCCTGCGCTGTCCGGTTCTCCCGCAGCGCCCTGGCGACATGCGGCAGTCGCTCAAGCAGTCCCGCTGCGCCGCCCAGGGCGCCAGCAAACAGGATGGAGGCTGGTGTTTCACGAATGGCAGCGGAAATCCGGTCGTCTCGCGCCGGGTCAGCCGACAGCGCATCCGGCACCGGCACCCCAACCGCCTTCAGCAGGCTGCTGGGCCCACCCATCGTGTTGTCGGTGACGAGATTGGCGGCAACCTCGTTGGCTGCAGTGTTCGCCCCCCATCGCGCCACCTTGGCCGCAACGCCCGCACCCTTGATCGCTCGGCCAACCTGCAACGCTCCCACTGGGGCCAGGGCAGCGTTGGCGGCAACGCCAGCTGGGATGGCCTCGTAGACATCCCGGTCCGATGGCGACATCTCCTCCGGCAACCGGGCGCCCAGGGCCTTGGTGGCGGCCCTGCTTGCCGCGAGGATCGCCTTGCCGGCTGATGTGCTCTCGGGGTCGCGTGATGGCCCGAACAAGCCCAGGGCCGGCAGCGTCACCACACCAGTGGCTCCTACCGCCGCCTTGAGCAGTGGGTTCTTGATCCGGTTGTAATTACCCCAGGCCCGCTGGCCGAGGTTCACTGCGGCGAGGGCGGCATCGGATCCAGCTCGAACCGTGGCGCCGGCCACCACCTGGCGGGCGACAGGAGGCAGCGCATAGATCAGCTGCTGGATCGGCAGGGTCGGCTTCCGGTCAGTGGGCCGCGGCTTGTTGAACTCTTGCGCCCGCTTGGCCTCGTACTTCAGATCGTTGCCCAGCCCCTGTGGGGTGATGTGCCACCACCACGGCTTGCCTTCCGGCTCCTTGCGCTTCGGGGTCGGCTTGGCCGGTCCAAATCCGCCACCAGACATCGGCACGCTGCCAGCTGCATCGCCACGGGCACGCCAGCGGCCGTTCTTGTCCTTCTCGTAGGTGTAGGGCATGGGTCAGTTCCTCCGTTGGCCAGGTGGGTCTGATCCACCACCCCGGAACTCAAAGTGGCCGCCGTGGTCCTTGGCACCGCCGTAGCGATTCAGATACCAGCCGTACTTGGCGCCGTTCCTCACGATCCAGTCATGCGATGCGCCGTGAATGTCCATGGCGTTGCCTCCCAGGTGTTGCGATCCAGGAACGCCACCCACGGCTGCGTTTTTGCTTGCAGAACGCTGAGCGCTGGCGATGTCGCTGGGTTTCACCACTCCGCCGGAGTCGCGCATCATCGCCGCAAACGCATTGGCTGCAGACCGGCTGAACACCGCGGGCCGGCCGTTTGCGTCACGGGCGCCAGGGATGGTGTAGCCGCTGCCTGTGTCCGGGTTCGAGGCTGCGATGGCAGGGCCCTGATCCAAGCGACCACCGCCACCACCGCCACCACCGAAGCCCTGCGACACCGCAGCCGAGGCGGGCCTGGCGCCGGTCACCAGATCCAGCGCAGCGCCGGTCAGTATCGCCAGGTTGGGGAACCGCTGCGCCGTGGCCCGCTGGCTCACGATGTAATCCCCGGCGCCGGCATCGGCCGAGGCCCGCTTCAGCATCTTCTGCTGCAGCTCCGGCGGCAGGTTGAAAATGGGGTTGCCCTGGTTGTCCTGATACTTCTCGATCTGCTTCAGGATGAACTGGCCACCGTTCTGGGCACCGGAATCCCGCCAGGCCTTCTCGAACGCCTTGGGCCATGGCTTGCCCTGGGCCGCCGCCTCGATCAACTGGTTCAGCGCTGGAGCGCTGAGCACCGGCAGCTTCTCGTACTGGCGCAGCAGCACCTTCCGATCGGGGATGTTGTCGAGGCCGTTGATCTCGTAGACCTTGCCGTAGTACGGCGCTGGCTTGGTTGGCCCTGGCCCATCACGGGATGGGCCCATTTCGCCGGCCGCGGCCCCCATCTTCGTCTTGGGAGTGACCCCAGGGACGTTGGTGTACTTGCTGCCGGGGAACAGGTACGCCTTCTGCTCTGCGCCATTGGGACCGCTGCCGTATTTGGTCAGCGCCTCAAGAGTGGCCCTGCGAACCTCGGCATCAGTGAGCCTGCTGCCTTTCTTCCCTTCCTCCTGCATCAGCACGGCATTGGCATGGGGCGCATAGGCCTGCCATTGCCGACTGCGTGAAGACGAGCGATCGCCCTGGTTTTTCCGGTCTGATGGCCCGTAATAGGTGTTCAGGCCTTGATTGACTGTCTGATTGATAACCGCATCCCGCGCTTCCTTGTAAGGCGCCATGCTGGCGTTGTCCTTGTCAAAAGCGCGTACCGCTTCATCCCATCGGGCTCGCGCCTTGTTCGCTTCGGCTGGGTTCCACCGGTAGTGCTGGGCGATCATTTCACCCCGCTCATACTCAGCCTTGGCGTTCCACTTGTCGCCGCGCCTTTGCGCCAGTGCCGCCAACTCGCGTTCAAGAAAGCCGGGGTCTGGCCGGTCCTCAAAGCGCAGGGAACTGTCCAGGTTGCCAGCGGCCGCAGCACGCTTCACCAGCTCGGGCATTGAAATGCCGGCCTTCGCAATGGCGTCCTTGTTGTTGTTCCAGTATTCCCCAATCGCTGCATCCCTTGCTGCTGCTCGCTCGGGCCCAGGCGGTATGCCGCTGGTCCTGTTCCAGATGTAAGTCTCAAACCCATTCGCCCCATCAAGCATGTCCTCCCGCAAGCCTTTCATTTCCGCACGGCGGGCAGCGCCCAAGCGGAACCTGATCTCAAGATCCTCGTCCATGTAGACAGAAGACAACACCAGCCGTGCTGGCTTGCCTGTTGCCGGGTCAATGATTGGCTTGCCCTTCTCGTCAAGCACTGCGTCGGTAGATTCCAGGCTGCCAATCATTCGCCGGAGTCCATCGTTGCTGCCCCAGCCCAATTTATTCAACGTCTTGAAAATCTCCTTTTGCCGTTTTCTGCCATCGCCAGGCAACGCTCCTGTCTGCGTAGCACGATCTAGTTGGCCTTGCAGCAGATTCTTCAGCGCAGAGTTAAACATTGCCGCCTGCTGCGGGTTTTCGGTCAGCGCATAAGTCGCACCGTTGTATTCAACGGTTTTAGATGACATCGCCGCCAGATAAGTGTTTCGCATCTGTGCAGCCGTGCTCTCAACCGCCTTGGCATCCAGAAACTCCTGTCTGTCCTTGGCGATCTGCAGGCCCACCTTCTCCCGCGCCTTCTCAACTTCCGGCGCCACATAGCGCTGGAACACCGGGCTTTCGGCCGTCAGGCCATAGCGCTCCATCAGCTTGGTGCTGTATTCGTCCGCAATCCGCCGCACCTGGCCCTGCCCCTGATCTGGCGCCAGGTAGTCGATCTCTCTGATACGTTGCCGAATGGCTTCGGGCAGGCCAATGGCCACTTCGCCGCCGGCCACCTTCGCCAGGCCACGCTCGTACCCCACCTGCCGGTACGGGTTGAGCAGCGCCATGATCCCGGCCGCCTGGGGATCCTTCTTCGCCAGCGCACGATTGGCCGCTGCGTGCCGCAGCTCTGCGTTCTCCATCGCGGCATCGTTCTGCGCCAGGCCACGCAGCGCCTCGGCCCGTGCCGCGGCCTCGCCTGCCCGCATCTGCTGGTCGGCGTACTGCAGCCCGATCGACTGCATCACCGGAGTCAGCTGCCGGTTGAAGGCTTCCAGGTTGCCGGCCAGCGTTTCAAACGCATTGACCCCCTGCACATTGGGTGTGCCGCCCTGCTGCACCACACCAGGCTGCCTGAAGGCGGGCAGCTGCGCCGGCCGCATGGGCTCGGCCACACTGACCCGCACCGGCTCAATGAACGCCTGGACGGGCCTGGCCACCGGCTGGATCTGATTGTCGACTTGGCGTGCCATGTCAGGGTGCCTTCAGTTTTCCGAGCGCACTAGCGGTGCTCATGTAGGTGTTGACGCCGCCCAGCAGCGATGTGCCGACCGACAGGGGCCCCATGCCGCCAGGGGCCGCCCCGGTCATGGACGGAGCGGCGGGGGTCATCAGGGCCGGCAGCGGCGGGTACGGCGCGATCGGATCCTGGAACTGCTGCTTCTCGTAGAAGGGCTGGTTGTTGTAGGCATTGAGATACCGGGCCACGCTGCCCAGCTGGTCCCGCTTGTACTGGCGGCTCCGCAGTCCCTCGTTGATCTCGCTGAGGGTCTGGTAGTCGCCCATCTGGCGGGCGAAGTCATTCACGAACCGGTCGGCCGTGTTCCCGTCCTGGGCGATCGCCTGGTACGCGGCCGATTGCTGCAGCAGGCGGTACTGGTACTGCTGGAAGGCCACGGCCTCCTGCATCCCCACCTCCTGGTACTGCTGCGCCATGGCCTCGCTGTTGACCATGAACTCGGCGCCAGCTGCAGCGCGGGTCTGCCCCACCACGCTTGCTTGGTTGGCCTCCTTGGTCAGCTCGAAGTTGCGGAGCTGGTGGACATAGGCCAGCGACTGGTTATAGGAAACCGTGTCCTGCCAATACTGCTGCTGGGCCGCGGCGTTCGACAGCCGAGCGTTGAGGCTGGCCTGCCACTGGTTGAACTGCGCCGTGGCGCCCTGGTACGCCCGCTGGTTCTTGTACTCCTGCTGCTGCGCCCTGTTCTGGGCGATGCCACTGAACAGGCTCAGCCCAGTTGAAACGGCTGAAACGCCAAGGGAAATTGGGTCGAGGCCAAATACACCTGCAGGAGCGGCGCCGGTCGTTGCCATCAGCGTTCCCTCCACACATGGCGGAATAGCTGGCAGCTGGGGCCCATGGGTTCAGGTGTGGCGATCTTGAATCCCATTGACCTCAGCCAACGAACCGATTCTACGTTCGCTGCAAGCACCCAATTCTCCAGCAGTGGAGACTCCTCCAGCAGGATGTCCGTCCACCGCCGGCCGCCCAGGGCTAGCGCCGCCCGCCGCTGTGGTGTCGCCGTCAGGCCATCGGTCCCCAGCAGCCAGATCACGCTCCCATTTAGGCCAGCCACGCCCAGGGGCTCCCCGTTGTCAGCACAGATGCAATGGACAACGCTCGATGCCATCCAGGCCTCCAGCAGCGCCTGGGCCCCGCCGATGCCATAGGCGTACCGGCACTCCAGATCGTCACTGCGGCGCATGTTCAACGCCACAAGCTCGACCATCAGCTGCTCAGCTGGCCGCCACTTCATTGCAGCGCCTGGGCCTTGCTGGTGATCTGCGCGATCCAGTCGCAGCCGCTGAACATGCTGGGGTTCGCGGTGTCGTTCACCAGCTCCACGATGCAGCTCTCGCCGCGGGCCTGGATCGGGATGCTGAACACCCCCTCGAAATACTGCCGGTCCTCGATGTCAAGGCCCTGCCCCAAGGTGCTGCCCACCTGGCTGTTCCTCACCCCCAGCTGCCAGCCGTCGAAGGTGTAGACCGCCGTGGGTCGGCGCTCCGGCGTCACCTCGACCCTGAAGTAGCTGGTGTCGTGATACCGCAGCCTGGCGTGGCGAACCTGCGTCCGGTCCACGTTGCTGGCAACCCGGCCGCCGCCCTGGTCCCGCATCAGCTTGAACCGGCTGAAGCGATACCGGAACGCGAACGACTCACCGAACACCACGCCCTTGCCAGCCCAATTGCCCCGTGCCGTGATCGTGTTGCCGCTGTTGGTGGTGCCGAGGAGCTTGCCGCCGCCCTGGCCCGTGCCGTACAGGCTCCAGGCCTGCGTGGCTGCCGCCACCGTGTACGGCAGGGTCCAGGTCGTGGTCTTGGTGGTGGTGTTGTAGATGCCGCTGGCGACCCGCACAATCGCCGGGGTTGCCGTCGTGGTGGTCACCGCTCGATCCAGCAGCAGCGTGGTCAGGGCATCAGTGCTCAATCGGTCCGCCACCGGCATCCGCTCCAGCCAGACGCTGCCATCGGGGTACTCCACCAGCAGGTACAGCGTCTCCAGCACGCACAGGATCTGCAGCACCCGGCTGGCGCCATTCAGTTGCCAGTACGACCAGCTGCGCTGGATCCGCTCTATGCCCTGGGCGCCGCCGCGATCCGAATACTTGTAGGCGTAGATCCGGTCCTGGTAGCCGGCTGCCTTGCTGATCGCAAACCACACGCTCGCCGTTTCGTCGCCGGCCAGCTGCGTCACGCCAGCCGGGATGTAGGTGGGGACGTGATCGGTAAGGCTCGGTGCCGATCCGGTCAGGGCAGTTCCCGCACCGCGGACACTGAACTCCCGGAACTGAGTCCAGCTGCCATTGGACTGGGCGAAAATGATCCCAGATGCAACCTGCAGCGGCTTCACGGCCATGTCTGCGTCAAAGGCCATCAGCACGCTCACGGTGGCGCTGGCTGGTGTGAGACCTGCTGCATCGCTGCTCAGTCGAAACACCAGCTGGTCGGATCGCAGGATCAGCTCGTCTTGGTTGGGCACGGCGTAGCGCAGCACGCTGACCCGGTTGCTGCTGGCGGAAAGGTCGATCGGATCGGTGTCGAGCACCGTCGTCACCGTCTCCGGGAAGAAGTCAAAAAACGCCTTGGTGCGGCTCAGGATCACGTTCTCGTCGGCCAGCAGGCCCAGTCGGTTGCGGTGGATGAACACGTCCTGGATCGCATAGCCGATGAAGCTCGGGTCGGGCGCGGTGTCGTAGTCGCCGGCCGTGCGCTGCCCCCAGCTCGGGATCTTGGTGCCGCCCTGCGTGCTGCCGTTGGCGGGCCCGAAGTAGAAGGTGCCATCAGCAAGCCGCACCAGCAGCTGCGGCATGGTGGCCGCATCCAGCTGGTAGGGCATGCCGGGGGCCACGCACTCCTGCCACGTCCCCTCTCCGAAGGAGCTCCCCCTGGGCACGAAGCTGACGAAATAGCCGTCGTACTCGTTGGTGGGGTCGCCCACCACCTCCACCTGATACCCCTGCGGCGCGATGGTCGGCAGATCGGTGAACGCCTGCACCGTGTTGGTTATGGCTGTGATGTCGGCGTTGGCCCTGGCATCGGTGGCCGCCACCGTGATGGCGCTGCTGGAGGTGACATGCAGCAGCGATCCCTCCCTGGTGATCGACACCCCGCTCACCCCGGCCAGGGCAGCCTTGATCGACTCAGCAATGTCGGCCGTGCTGATCCGGTTCTCGGTCACCGTGCTGCCGCTGGTCACCACCGGCTGCACCGGAGTGGTGACCGTGGCCAGGGTGCCGTTGATCGATACCCGGTAGGTCTGCCCATAGTTGGCAGCTCGCACCCACACCAGGGCCTCGTTGGCCGCTGGCCTGGCCGTTGCTGGCGCCAAGGCCGCGGCCATCGCCGGCACCCGCTTGACGCTGCTGATGAAGGTGAAGTCCGCGATCGAGGCGGCCCGTACATCGGTGGCGCAACTGGTCACCGTGGACAAGTAGCCGTAGCCGGATGGAGCGCTGACCGCCTTCTCAACCCCGTCCAGGCCGAACACGCGAACGGCGGTCTTGCCGATCACCACCAGGTACTTCTCGCCGCTATCCCTCAGGATCGAGTGGAAGAACACGTCTCCCAGTGATGCGGTGCTGAGGCGCCGGATCGCACTGGTGCCGGCCCGCTTTCTCAACCCATCAGCCAGGGACGAGTAGCCGTTGATCTGCACCTCGCCCTGCGTCGGGTCGCGCTGCGAGTCCGACTGCTGGCTGATCCCCTGGATCAGGTTGGCGATGGAATAGCTGCTGAGGCTCATGATTGCTCCGGCTGCAACGCCGCCACAAACTCCGCCGGCAGGTGGCAGGCGGTGGCTACGGCGACGAAGCCGGCGATCACTTCGGGGGGTACGTTGGCGGCGCGGACGACCGTGGCCCAGGTTGTGGCGAAATCAGCCAGCTCCCCTCTTTCCGCCTCCTTTAGCCCTGTCGCAACGAAGCCGGCCGACTGCGGGTTTTCCTGATACGCAACGAGCATGATCTGCTTTAGGGAATCGCTGCCCATGGCAATGGCTTTGAACCTGGCCCAGTCCGGTGCAGGCGGCGCGGGCAGTGCCGGGGGAAGCTCAATCAACTCCCACGACTGCCGCCAGGCGCCTGCCACCTCAACCGGCGTGACTTCTTCCAGCCGATGCGTGGTTGGGTCGTACTCGGGTGCGTCGGCGGGCTGAACCTGAAACACCAGGATCGGCGGCTCCAGGGTGGCGTAGGACGCCAATTCGCCGGGGTGCGGGTCGCTGGAGATCGACAGTTGCGGCTCGTCGGCGCGGAACTGGCCAACGGTGTAGGGCCACTGGGGGCCGGTTTCGCGGAGGCGGAGAAGGCCGGTTTCGCGGAGGCGGAGAAAACCGTTCATGGGGATCACTCGTTAGGAGGACTGAGTTTGTAGATGTCGCCGTATTCAACGCAGCAGTATATATCGCTGCCAAGTGTTGTCATGAATCCCCAGCCCCTAGTCGCCTGGCCCAGGGCCACGAAATTGCCAGTTCCACCCGTCTGCTTGTAGATGTCGCCGCCGTAATCACTGCAGTAAACATCACCTCCTAGCGTTGTCATGCCAGTCCAGTTCCTACCCGTCTGGCCCAGGGCCACGAAATTGCCGGCTCCACCCGTCTGCTTGTAGATGTCGCCGCCGTAATCACTGCAGTAAACATCACCTCCTAGCGTTGTCATGCCAGTCCAGTTCCTAACCCCCTGGCCCAGCAGGGCCACGAAATTGCCGGCTCCACCCGTCTGCTTGTAGATAGTGTTGCCGTAAACAGCGCAGTAAATATCACCGCCTAGCGTTGTCATGCCAGTCCAGCCCCTAGCCGTCTGGCCCAGGGCCACGAAATTGCCGGCTCCACCCGTCTGCTTGTAGATGTCGCCGGGGTAAGTGTTGCAGTAAATATCACCGCCTAGCGTTGTCATTCCGTTCCAGCCCCTAGCCGTCTGGCCCAGGGCCACGAAATTGCCGGCTCCACCCGTCTGCTTGTAGATGTCGCCGTCAAAAACAGAGCAATATACATCACTGCCTAGCGTGGTCATTCCGCACCACCGCCTAGCCGTCTGGCCCAGGGCCACGAAGCCCCCGCTGGCGCCGCCAGTGCTAAGAAACCCCAGATCTCGCAGCGTTAGAGTCGTCATAACTGCACCCCGTAAGCCGCCACGCAATCGGCGTCAGTTGTGCCAAAGAATGTCAAGCTCAGCACCGCAGTTTTGCTGGCGGCGATAAGGCTGGGCTTGGCCCCCAAGAACACCCAGCCAGGCGGGAAGGTCAGGGCTCTTGCCGTGGAATCGCAGATCAGGCGCAATGTCACCGTCCGACCGCTGGCACGGTTGCTGGTGGTGAAGGTCAGCGCACCTGTGAGGCTGAGCGTGCAGTAGCTTCCTGCCAGGGCGGCCATGTCGAGCGGCACGCTGGCGGCATAGGTGATAGCGCTGGCGGTGAACGTCCTGGGCAGAAAATCGTTAGGCAGTCGTGCGGCGGGAACCAGCCCATTGCCGTCAAGCTGCACCAGGCCATAGGCGACATTCAATGAAAGCGTGACGTTACGGCTCTTGATTGCAAAGCCCTGGGCGTCAACGGTTGAGGTGTCGGAAACGCTGATCGGCTGACCGGCTGTTGTTGTGACAGCCTGCAGGAACTGACTGCTGGCGTAGCTCTTGACCGCAAACTGAGTCGGGGCCGTGTTGCCGTCTGGCGCTCCGGTTGACGCAATCAGGCTGGCATTGTTGCTGACCTCCCTAAGCTGCTCGCCAACCGTGGAGATCCCGCCATTACGCGAGAACGGCCCAATGAAATTCAGGCCACTAATGTTGAACTGGCTGCTGTTGATCGTGACAGCCCCGCTGGTGCCATCAACAGTGAACTGTGAGCCAACAGCAAAGTTTCCAAGCTCATCAGTGTTTGACGAGTAGATCCTTCCGTTGTTCGATTCAACGATCTTGTTGGCGGGCACGGGGACGCCGCCGTTCCATGGCAATGCGTCATAGTTTGTGCCAGCGCCAACGTACTCAAACGTATGGCCGGGGGCAGTGATCTGGGATCTTTGCCTGAAGTCAACGACCTGCCCTGCGGCCAAGGTATCGCGCAGCCCGCCGTTTGTTCTGCTGGTGAAAAATACCCTGTATCCAGCGCGACTGGCGCTGTCATTTGCAACAGTGTTTCCGCTTGCATCAATCGGAACGCTGCTGGTGACCTCATAGCCGCTAGTCGGGCAGATGAACGCCAGGCCATTGACGGTGACCGAACCGCTGCTGGCTGCAGGAAGCGCGATTGCTGTTGTAATTGTGACCATGCCACTTGCCTTGTTGTATGTGGCTGCAGTGACGCCATAATTAGTACCACCAATAACGACTGTCCCGCCGCTTACATACTCATGGTCAGGCCCATTTACTGATGCCGCCTCTGTATAAGTTAGGGTGCTGAAGCCAGTCTTTGTGTAGGTGAATGTCTTGGCTTCGGCGGCACCAGTTGTTGAGTTGCGTGGGAAAACTAGCTGAGGGAATAATAGCTGCCCCGAGCTGGGCCGGCTGCTGCTACTGCAGATGAACGAAAGGCCGCTAAAGGTGATGCTGGCGCCAACCGTTGGGGTATAACCTGTCGCCGTTATTGTTGTGGCGCCCGTGGTGTTGTTGTAGGTGGCAGTGGCAACGCTGTAATTATTGCCGCCTACCGTCAGCGTCCCACCGCCAACATATTCATGTTTGATTGTGCTTGTGCCTAGGGTTACGGTCAGGGTTTTCCCAGTCACCGCCGAGATCGTCACCGGGCTGCCGGCGGCGCCCAGTGATCCGGCGGATGGATATTTGATCTGGCGCCCAAGGCGGTTGCCCGTAAACGAAATCACATCGGCCTGGGTCACACCCTGGCGAACGACGGCATAGGTGCCAGTAGCGGTGCCGGTGATGTCAAGAATGACGCCGCCGCTCGTCGCCGAGACCGTGAAGGCCCCGCTGGTCAGGCCACCGCTGCGCACATAATAGGTGGTGCCAGCTACAAGCGGTGCAGGCAAGGCGCCCTGGCTGACCGTGAAGACAACCTGATCGTTGGCCGCCAGGGTGTGCGCGGCGGTACTGAACGTGTCCGTGGCGGGGTCAATCGTGACCACCTTTTCAACACGCGCAGAGCCAAATGCCAGCGCTCGCGCCACGCCAGTGAACACTGGTGTAGGGCTGTAGCCACTGGCGACAAGCCCGTAGATGCCAAAATCAGAGGTTCCACCGCCGGACAGGTTGACCTGGCCGCCGGCCAGCGTCTTGACGTGATACTCGCAGAACGTGCCGAAGAACGAGACCAGTTGCGCATAGCCATCTTTTTGCACCAAGCAGCCGGGGCCGCCTAGGTTCACCTGGGTATAGCTATCGACCACCATCGAGCGAATCGGGGAGTTGATGGCGCAACTGCTGCCATCAACAAGGATCCCGCCGCCCGTGTCACCAGTGCTGACGCTGCCGGCCGTGCCGCTGTCATCCTCTGCGGTGATGCTGCTGCAGTTCTGGATGTACGGGCTCTTGAGGATGTAGGCGCCCAGCCCAACTGCGCCGATGCCCTGGTTGTCGGCCATCTCGTCGAAGCTGATCGCCCAAGACAAATCGCCCGTGAGGCTGTTGGCTTGGTGACCAGCAAACTCCAGGCCCCAGCACCAGAAGCCCGAATCGACCTTGAAGATGTCTTTCATCTCCTGCCCTGCGGCAGGCCTTACGGTCGTGTTGCGCAGGCCGGAGCACAGCAGGCCAACGTTTCGCTTCCAACGGATCGGCAGCGCCGCTTCTGTGTAAGTGCCTGGGCCGATCACCACCAGATCACCAGGCTGCGCCGCGGCGGCGGTTGCGGCGAGGGTCTTCAGCGGTTCACCCGGGCTGGTGCCGTTATTGGCGTCGTTGCCGCCGGGGGAGACGTAAACCCGATTGGCGTCACGGAAACCGTCAAGGCGGGCCGCCAGGGCGGTGGTGACGGCGGGCTGCACCGCAGTGCTAGCCAGGGAAACGGCCGTGTCCCACAGGCCCTGCTTGGCGATTGTCGGGAGGCTGTAGCCCGGTGCAAAGTTCAGCACCAGGCTGCCGGCCGTGGTGACCGGGGAGTTGGCGATGCTGAATCCAAGGGGGGCGCTCAGGCCAACGCTGGTGACCGATCCGTTGCCAGAGTCTCTGATCTGGGCGGCCAGGGCGTCGGTGACGGCGGGCTGCACCGCAGTGCTAGCCAGGGAGTAGGCCGTGTCCCACAGGCCCTGCTTGGCGATTGTCGGGAGGCTGTAGCCCGGTGCAAAGTTCAGCACCAGGCTGCCGGCCGTGATGACCGGGGAGTTGATGACGGCAAACCCAAGGGGGGCGCTCAGGCCAACGCTGGTGACCGATCCGTTGCCCATGGCGTCAGGTGTTGATGGTGGGTAATTGATTGCAGGGGATCTCCCCCGGTGGGCCGCGGCGCCCCAGATCGTGTAGCCGCCGCCAGCGCGTCGGCCTAGGCCCATGAACGGCCGGAACGTGGCCCAGGTCTCCTCGCCTGTGACGGCATTGGGCTGGCCCTGCTCGGTGTCCACCCGCAGCAGATCAGCCCAAGCCTGGTTCTCGTCTTCCTGGGTCAGCTGGTAGGTCGTCGTGTTGCCGACCGCACGGTTGCTGAACACCCGCGCCGCACGGATGTTCGCCCAACGGTTAAACACCTCGGGGCAGTCGTCCCACGGCAGCAACGAAACGATGTCCGCCGCGATCGAGGCAACGTCCTCAGGGATCGCGTAGGTCCGCGCTTCGCTGTCGTAGACCCTGCTCCCCCTGGCCTGAAAGCGGTTGTTCCACTCCAGCCGGCTGGGGGCCCACTTCACCACGCTGGGCGGGATCAGCACCTCCCCCGAATTGGCATCCCGGTAGAAGGCCACGCCCCACTCACGGTTCCAGCTCCAGCCGCGGGTCTGGCCTTCCTTGTGGTACTCCAGCAGCGTGCGTTCAGCCTGCGCCGCCTCGCCAACCTGCTGGGTTTCCAGCGTGTTGACGGGTGCCTCGCCAATCACGGCCAGGCAAATGTTCACGGCCTCCAGCAGGCTGGTCCGTCCAGGGGTCAGCGCTTGGTTGGCCAGGCCCATGGAAGGCTGCAGGCGTGCAGATCAATCCTACCGACACGCGCAAAAAAAAGACCCCTGGGGCAGCTTCCCAAGGGTCCAGTTCCCCTCGGACAGGTTAGGGGGTAACGATCGCTCCAGCGCACTCAGGGCTGAGCTTGCCCATGCCAATGGCCATGGAGGCTACCAGCAGCTGGCTCTGGTACACCACGTTGTAGTCGCCGCCGGAAGCGGTCATCTGCAACTTGGGCTGCCGCAGGTTCAGGATCCCCATGGCGTCCCGGTGGTAGATCAGTGCCTGGCACTTGCTCAGATCCTGGGCGTACTCCGAGTTGGCGTTGTCGCCAGTCTGGAGAGTGTATGCAGCCTGGTTCACGAAATTGGACCAGTACACGGGCACGCCATAGATCATGCCGGCAAACACCTCACGGACAGTGCCGTTGGCGCCAGTGCCACCGTTGAAGTCGGCGTTGATGATGCGCTTGCTGTCCTGAAGCCAGCCGCAGACATCAGGGGTGACCACGCACGACATCCCGCTGGTGGGGATGTGCTTCTTCTGCTTGGCAACCACCATCGCCTTGATGGCGGCGTAAAGCTCGTCACCTTTGGCCTCGTTGGTTGCAGCCGCAAAGCCAGCGGACAAGGTGATCTTGTCGCCCGTACGGCCAGTGTTGATGGACTTGGCCAGTGGCTCGGTGGTGGTGTTGGCTGCGGCGAACAGGATGCGTGCAACCCGCGCTTCCCGCTCATCGGAAAGGGCCTCACCAAGCTGGTGCATGATTTCCGCCCGTTGAGCCGGGTACTCCTTGAGTTCGTCAAGGTCGTAGATCGACTCGTCAGCGACCATCAGGCCGTCGAGGTAGAGGATCCGGGAGTTGTTGTCGGACGGGTTGTTGGTGGTGCCGTCAATCGGAGTCCCAGGGACGTGATAGCCGGCCTTGCGGCGGCCGGTTAGCAAGAAGCGCATGGAGCGCCCGCCCTTGATGGTCTGGGATTTGACCGTAGAGCTGAGAATCTTTTTCTTGTCGTAGGCGGTGAGCAGTTCGTCACTGCCCAGATCGAGAAACAGGGCATCGACGGAGCCGGTGCCTTTGACCTGCCCTAATCTGGACAGCGCGAGAGCGTCTGCGGACATGATTGATAAAGCGGTGGAGAGTTCTGTGTTTGGAACCCAACGCCTCCCGCCTACCAAGGGTTATCGCCCGCAGGCGGCCCTGATGACTACAAGGGTGGAACGATCCACCTAAAAGCTACCACTTCCCTGCGCGTTTTGACCGCTGGTGTTTGGCATCTACCCGACGCTGGTACGACTCATCCTTCGCATAAAGCTCGTTGCCGTTGTCGTCTGTGGCGTAGCGCTCCTTCTGCCAGTCGCTGCGGGATTCGTAGGCATCGACCGGCTCGCTGGTCTGAGCACCGCCACCCAGGAAGTCGGGCTCGGCCTTGATCCCGGTGGCCCGTGCCTGCATGGCCCGCAGCGCCCACTGCGCGGCCAGCACGTTGCCACTGTCCACGGCAGCCTGATAGTCGGTCTTCTCGGCATCGCTGAGATTCGTGGCAGCCCAGCGGGATAGCTGCTCGAACGCGGCATCACCGCCAACCGATTGGCGGAGCGCAGCCACGGCCTCGGGGTTGTCGTTCAGGCTCACAGCCTCAGCCTCAGCAGCAGCAGTCGGGGCCTGCGGCTTTACCCCAGCCAGGTACGTCTCCACCAGGGCCCTGGGCAGTCCGCCCTTCTCCACCAACGCATCGACATAGGTGGCCACGTCCTCGCCGGCCTCCAGCTTCGCTGCCATCTCGAACGGGTTGATCTCGGCTGCCTCGATTGCGGTCGCCACGGTTTCGCCATAGACCTCCACGCCCCGCTCCGGGGTGTAGGCCTCGGGCAGAGCGGCCGGCTCCTCGGGTGGTGCAACCTGCTCGGCCTTCTGGCCCAGCTTGCGCTCCAGCTCCTGGTACGCCTTGGCCAGCTGCTCAGGTGACTCGAACTTGCCCAGCAGCTTCTCGCCCTTGGCGGCCTCCTCCTCCGGTGCTGGTGCCGGGGGGGCATCGGGGATCCCCAGATCGTTGAGGAACTGATCGAGGATCGCGGCCTGCCGTGGGCTGGCCGGATCCACCATCTGCTTCAGCTCGGCGGGCGCCTCGATCTGATCGACGGTTTTGGCTTCTGGTGCCGGGGCTTCGGTGGTCATTGGGGTTGGGGTTCAGTGTCGGGTTGTGGGTTGGACATCTGTTGCACCGCCATGGCGGCGTTGCCCAGCTTCTGGGGATCGCCCATGCCGGCCTGGATCAGCTGCTGCTGCTGCTGCGCTTGGGCCGCGGCAGCCTGCTCCTCCTGGATCCGCTTGTCGGACTTCACCAGCAATGGGTTCACACCCATGGCGGTGCAGAACTCACGCAGCCAGGCAGCTGGATCGACCAGCTGGCCGAACTGCTGCGGCAGCGCCTGCCCGCCTTGCATGGCGAAGGCTGACAGCTTTTCGGCATCGGACTGGCGTCCCAGGGCGGCGAGGCCCACGGAGATCACCGGCTCGATGTCCTTCAGCTCCGGCAGTCGGTTGGCCTTGGTCATTACCGACAGCACCCTCTTGATGTACGGATACTGGAACTCAACGGTGAGGATCGAATAGATGGAGCCCAGCATCTGCTCGATCTGCCGGATCTGCAGTTTCACTTCCTCGGCCGTGGTGCGCTCGGAGTCGCGGATGTCTGGCAGCAGGAAGATCCGGCCCAGTCGTTGCTCCAGCCGGGTCATGGCCTGGTACGCCACCCCCAGATCGCGCACATCAGCCGTACTGATCGGGAAGAAATCATCGGGCTGCGCGTCAATCACCGCCCCGTTGGGAGCTTTGGCAAACACCTCCTTGCTGGTGATGGCACTGCCCTTCCGGCCGGTCAGCTGTCGGGCGGCCTGCATGGACCCCTCGGTGACGGCCTTGTTCAGCGAATCGTTGCTCAGCAAATCGGCCATGGCCGTCCACTCGACATAGCCGGGTCCGTAGCTGTCGCCATCCATGCGGAAAAGGCGCAGCGGGATCCAGGGGCTGGCATCGGCGGTGGTGCTGCCGTCCGATTCAGGCACCTTGGCGCCGCCAATCTCCTGATACCAAGTGACCCGATCGCTACTCCATTTGATGTGAGTGAAGACCTTGATCTGCCGGGAGTCGCGCCTGGCGTTGTCCTCCTGCCACCGACCAGCCTCCGCGTCTACCTCGTCCAGTACCGCCTTCAGCTTCTTGTCCAGGGAGGCGTACAGGTACCTCTCGCACGTCACTCCCTCGACAGGGGAGCCCATCGGGTCACGCAACAGGACATGCTTGTTCAGGTGGAAGACCTTCATCCCCTTGGGCCGGCGGTAGAGCAGCACCGCACCGCCGACGATCAGGTGAATCAAGGCTTCGAACAGGGCCACCCGGTCGTTGCACGTCTCGATCTCCCTGCTGACCGCCCGCTCCAGGGTGGCCAAGCCGCGCTCGATCTCCTGCTTCAGGGATGCGATGTCAGCCTCGGTGGCACCGCGCTGCACCAGATCGGCCTCCGCCATGGCCGACGCCAGCTCGTCGCCGGTCAGCCGGAAGAAGCCCCCGGTGGGGGGCAGCAGGGCCAGCAGCAGCCTGGCCGCCAGGTTGTTGACGCCCTGGGCGCCGATGCCGCTCCACGGATGCGGCTGCTCCTCGGTCGTCTCCGGCAGGATGTCGTCGCTGGGAGGGATCAGGTACGGCAGCGTGAGCTTCGCGGAACGGCGAGCCCGGTCCAGCCACACATCCCGGTAGCCCCGCAGCTGGTTGTACCGCTGCTGGGCCTTGCCCCGCTGCAGCCCCTGGCCCTCGGGGGAAACAACGATGTCACCTGCGCCGCGTTCCATCAGCCGACTCCAATGTTGATGCCGACGCCAGGCAGGCTGATGTCGGCGCTGTTGATCTGCAGGCTTGGCTTGCCCTTCTTGCGGGGGGCAGCCGGTGCCGTGGTCTGCTCCTGAGCGGCGCCGGCCGTGCCCTGGGCGGTGGTGACGGCGTAGGGGTTGGTGTTGGCGACGGTCTGCTGCGGCGCCGAAGGGGCAGCCAGCTCAGCAGTGCGCTTGGCAGTCTCCGCGGCCATGGCATTGGCCTGCTCCTGCAGCTGCTGTACCAGGGCGGCGTTCTGCTCCTGGATCTGGGTCTGTGCCTGCTGCTGCTGCTGCATCTGGGCGCTGTAGTCGGGCTGGGCTGGCGCCTGCTGCACCACCTTCGGTGCCTTGGGTCGTCCTCCGCACATGGTTCAGGCTCCGATGTTGAGGCCGCCAGTGGCGGCAGGTTGTAGATCGACTCGCAGGCCTTTCCGGCCTGTTGGCCTGGTCATGCCCGCCCTGTTGGCGGCCAGCACCGGAGCCCTGGCCGTCTTGTCAGGCGGCGGTGTGCCGATCAGCGCAGCCAGCCGGCTGGCGGTGGCCGACGTGTCCTGAGCTTCTGCGGTGCGGCGTGCTGCCAGATCGGTCAGAACACCTTGCTGCCGCAGCGTCTCAGCCTGGAGGCCCTGCTGGGCGGCCAGGACAGCGGGCGACTGCGCCATCTGCATGGTCTGCAGCTGGGCATCGGCCAGCCGGTTGTGGGCGCTGTAGTCGGGCTGGATGATCGTGGACCGTGGAGCACCGCCACCGCACATCACTGCACCTCCCGAAACGGATCCTGGTCGGCGTGCCAGTTCTGCAGCACTTGAATCACCCGCTGCTCCCCGATGGCCTGGTGGATTCGCTCCGACGGATAGGAAGCCATCCCAACAATGTCCGCGGGAAATGTTTCCTGCAGACGCTTGAGCAAGGCTTCGGAGACGAGAGGGGTAAGCACTGCAGGGCTGCAGTTATCGCTCTCAGATTACCGGAGGCTGCCAGAGGATTGGTTGCTGACGGCTGTGGTCGTACTCACCGGGCCGCAGGATGCGGGCGCAGCGGGCCTGCACCAGGGCGGCTTGGGGGGTGAGGCCCGCCTTCTGGTAGGCGCCAACAACAGTCGCCCACATTGCCGCCTCGGTCTTGAGGCCGGCCAGCAGCTTCTCGGCACCCTTCTCCCCTACCCCAGGACAGCCGGGGTAGTGGTCGGAGCGGTCACCAATCAGTGCCTGGGAGAAAAAAGCCAGGTTGGCGTCGTGCAGGGACTGGCTCACCAATGCTCCACCCCTGTAGTGCTGGCCAGGCACGGTCAACAGATCCTTGTCGATGGAAACGATCACGTCGTTGGGGCCAGCCAGGATGCCCAGCACGTCGTCGGCTTCCACGTTGGGCAGGCGGGCGATCGCCCAGCCGCTGCTGAGAGCCAGCTGCTCGACGCTGGCCACCAGGGCTGGCCAGCCTGCCACCTTCGACTCCTTCTTGCGGTTGGCCTTGTAGGCGGGAAAGATCCCAGCCCGGTAGGTGGTGCGATCACCCATGGCCAGCACGGGCTGGTGGCCGGGGTGCTGGGCCAGCACATCCACCACCGACTCCTGGAAATAGGCCAGGGCATCGCCATGACGGCACACCTTCTGCCAGTCACCCGGCTGCCACTCGATGTCGTACTCGGCGGACTTGGCGGCCGGGACGAGGAAGCCCTCGGTATCAATCAGCAGTTTCATTGATCCTCTGGATTTTTTGTAGGGTTTCAATGGCGCCAGCGGCATGGAGCGACGTGGACTCCCACGGCTGCGCGGCCTCCGCCTGCCGGTCCATCGGTCCTGTTCCTCAAGTTGCCAAATCTTGCGGTTAATCGCTTGCCTGATCTTTGGTCAGGCATCTGCGTCCACAAACCACGCGGAATAAATGAACGTAGCCGCCGCAAACATCCCCAGGAGCCCAGGATGAAAGACGTTTGCCGCGTAAACATGATCACTCCGCACAGTAAAGAGAACTGTTTGCTGTTCATCCCTCCACCTCCCCCGCCTCCGGCGCTGGCGGCGTGACGGGGCGGCCCCAGCGGGCGAGGGCGGCGGTGATCATGTCGTG
>Ga0209298_10000685_pt1 | contig 22587 bp, 21 predicted proteins | sample S_140806_EF_Meta_FD_187325 | JGI IMG/M metagenome (GOLD analysis project Ga0209298, IMG submission 187325) | Freshwater microbial communities from Lake Simoncouche, Canada to study carbon cycling - S_140806_EF_MetaG (SPAdes) (version 2) | ecosystem: Environmental > Aquatic > Freshwater > Lake ...
GAATCCCAGGATCGCCGCACCGGCCAACATAACCAGTGCAGAGACGACACTGACTATCAACACCGGCACCCCCTGTACTGCAGGTGTCCCGCTAATCAAGCGATCCGCTGCCTCCACGATGACCAGTGCGCTCACCGCCAGCAGTGCTGCGCCGTTGATCAGCGCCACCACCGTCGTGGCCCGTGAACGGCGGTCAGCGCCGTGATGTGGCCGGTCGCGCAGCGCGACGGCCAGCAGACCCAGGATCAGTCCGACGGAGTCCGCGGCGAAGTCCCCGGCAGCGGCCAGCACCCCCAGGGAGTGCGCCGAGACACCGGCGAGGACTAGTGCGGCGATCATCAGCAGGTTGAGGCCAAGGACGCACCCCAACCGGCGCCGCTGACTCCAGCCCCTCATCTGTCGGTACCTCCTCCGGCCCTGGCGGGGACGTGATGTCTTACGACGGTGACCTTTCCATCATGTCGGGCTGATCGAGATACGTGTCTACTCTGATGCGCCTGCACTACTTCGACCACGGCGGTCAGCCTGGCCGGTCGGGTATGGGCTTCAGTTAGTGTCCTTCGCGTGAACCCCACACGCTCCGTCGCGCCGAACTCAACCCCTTCATGGCCTCTCAGAAATGGGCGAGTCGTGGAAACGAAGGTGCATGCCCGGATCGCCACGTTGTTCGTCGTGTGCGCACTGAGCGCAGCGGTCGCCGCCTGCTCGAATTCGCAATCCCCCTCCCCTGACGCGGGTGGCGCTACGTCGGCGCCGGTGCCCCTTGATGCTCCGCTCACCCATCTGCACGGCCTCCACGTCGCGAACAAAGCAACGTTGCTTGCCGGAACGCACAGCGGATTGTTCTCGATCGACCTCGCAACAGGCGCGACGGCGCGGATTGGTGAGTCCGACGACGACTTCATGGGGTTGGCCGGTGCCGCCGGCACTGACAACCTGGTGTCGTCCGGGCACCCAGGCCCGTCCAGTGGCGCGCCGAACCCACTCGGTTTCCGCGCCAGCAGCGACGGCGGCCAGACGTGGACGACCCGGTCTCTGTCCGGAATGACTGACTTCCACGTCCTGGCCACCGATGGCCGCGTCGTCGTCGGCTCCGGCGGTCGGGGCCTGCAGATTTCGAACGATGGCGGCGTCACGTGGACCCCGGGCGCCGATGTGGCAGTGGGGTCGCTGACCATCACGCAGTCAGGAGTATGGGCGGTCACCCGCGATGGAGTGGCACGCAGCATCAATGGCGGCCGGTCGTTCAATGCGGTGACCGCCGCGCCGCCACTGACCCTGATCAGTGGCAGCAGTCGCGGTCTGTGGGGCATCGATACCGACGGGTATGTCTGGTCAAGTGCAGACGGCGCCCGGTGGGACAGGGGCAGCCGTGTCGGCGCCGTCGAGGCACTGACCACAGGTCCGGACGGCACGGGGTATGCCGCATCGAATAACGCGCTATACGTACTAGATCGGCCCGCCGCCGCAACTCGCTAAAGGTTTGTGCTCGCGGCATAAAGAAGCACGAATTAGTGGCCCACCTGCGTCGGTAATCCGAATGCGGTCGACCCGCCTAAAACTGCACCGCGGCTTATTTCGCGGATCCACAAGGTTGCAGCAGAACCCCTATAACATACAGGAGACGCAGCCCTCGACTTCAGTTCCCTCCAGCGCCAACTGACGTAGCCGGATGTAGTACAGCGTCTTGATGCCCTTGCGCCAGGCGTAGATCTGCGCCTTGTTGACCTCGCGGGTGTCGATGGTGTCCTTGAAGAACAGCGTCAGGCTCAACCCCTGGTCCACGTGCTGGGTGGCCGCGGCGTAGGTGTCGATGATCTTCTCGTAGCCGATCTCGTACGCATCCTGGTAGTACTCCAGGTTGTCGTTCGTCATGTACGGCGCCGGGTAGTAGACGCGGCCGATCTTGCCTTCCTTGCGGATCTCGACCTTGCTCGCCACCGGGTGAATAGAGCTCGTCGAGTGGTTGATGTAGGAGATCGAGCCGGTCGGCGGTACCGCCTGCAGGTTCTGGTTGTAGATGCCGTTCTTCTGGACCGACTCCTTGAGTCGGACCCAATCCTCCTGTGCCGGAATGCGAATGCCGGCATCGGCGAACAGTTGGCGGACCTTGTCGGTTGCCGGCTCCCACACACCGTCGGTGTACCTATCGAAGAACTCGCCGCTGGCGTACTTCGATTTCTCAAAGCCGGCGAACGTCGTGCCACGCTCGATGGCAATCTTGTTCGACGCCTTCAACGCGTGGTAGAGCACGGTGTAGAAGTAGATGTTGGTGAAGTCGATGCCCTCTTCGGAACCGTAGAAGATCCGTTCCCGGGCAAGGTATCCGTGCAGGTTCATCTGCCCGAGGCCGATGGCGTGCGCCTGGCTGTTGCCGTTCTGGATAGACGGCACCGAGGTGATCTCGGTCTGATCGCTGACTGCGGTCAGCGCCCGGATGGCGACCTCGATGGTCTGAGCAAAGTCCGGCGAATCCATGGCCTTGGCGATGTTCAGCGAGCCGAGGTTGCACGAGATGTCCCGGCCCACTTCGGCATACGACAGGTCGTCGTTGAACCGCGACGGTGTGGAGACCTGCAGGATCTCCGAACACAGGTTGGAGTGGGTGATCTTGCCTTCGATGGGGTTGGCCCGGTTCACCGTGTCCTCGAACATGATGTACGGATAGCCCGACTCGAACTGCAACTCGGCCAGCGTCTGGAAGAACTCGCGCGCCTTGATTTTGGTCTTGCGGATCCGCGCGTCGTCGACCATCTCGTAGTACTTCTCGGTGACTGAGATGTCGGCGAACGCTACCCCGTAGACGCGCTCGACGTCATACGGCGAGAACAGGTACATGTCCTCGTTGCGCTTGGCCAACTCGAAGGTGATGTCCGGGATCACCACACCCAGCGACAGGGTCTTGATCCGGATCTTCTCGTCGGCGTTCTCCCGCTTAGTGTCCAGGAAGCGGTAGATGTCGGGGTGATGGGCATGCAGGTAGACCGCGCCGGCGCCTTGGCGCGCACCCAGTTGGTTGGCGTAGGAGAACGAATCCTCCAGCAGCTTCATGATCGGAATGACCCCGGAGCTCTGATTCTCGATGTTCTTGATCGGGGCGCCGTGTTCGCGAATGTTGCTCAGCAGCAACGCAACTCCGCCGCCGCGCTTGGACAGCTGCAGTGCGGAGTTGATCGAGCGCCCGATGGACTCCATGTTGTCCTCGATGCGCAGCAGAAAGCAGCTCACCGGCTCGCCGCGTTGTTTCTTGCCGGAGTTGAGGAAGGTGGGCGTGGCCGGCTGGAACCGTCCGTCGATGATCTCGTCGACGAGATGCTCGGCCAGTGTGGTGTCACCGGCGGCCAGTGTCAGCGCCACCATCACCACGCGGTCTTCGAAGCGCTCCAGGTAACGCTTCCCGTCGAAGGTCTTCAGCGTGTAGGAGGTGTAGTACTTGAACGCCCCCACGAAGGTCGGGAACCGGAACTTCTTGGCGTAGGCGCGATCGGTCAGCGTCTTGACGAAGTTGCGGGAGTACTGGTCGAGAACCTCACGCTCGTAATAGTTTTCGCGAACTAGGTAGTCCAGCTTCTCGTCCTGGTTGTGGAAGAAGACGGTGTTCTGATTGACATGCTCGAGGAAGTACTGCCGCGCGGCGAGCACGTCCTTGTCGAACTGGATCTCACCGTTGGGCCCGTACAGATTGAGCATCGCGTTGAGCGCGTGATAGTCCATCTCGCCGGGCAGTGTCTGCGCTGCCGTCGAGGTGGTTACAGGCTCTGTAGCTGTGACCGTTGGTGACACGTGTCTTGCCTTTCTTGAAAACTTGCGGACTTCCAGAAGTCGTTCAGTCCCGCCCGGACGGCTTCCACGTCATCGACGGTTCCCATGAGTTCGAATCGGTACAGATACGGCACTGCGCACTTACGCGAGACGACATCGCCCGCGTAGCAGAACTCGGCGCCGAAGTTGGAGTTGCCGGCCGCGATCACGCCACGGAGCAGCGAACGGTTGTGCTCATTGTTCAGAAATGCGATGACCTGCCTGGGCACATAGGACCCGTCCTCCGGATCGGGGCCGTTGGCCTTACCGCCGCCGTAGGTGGGCAGGATCAGGACGTAAGGTTCGTTGACCTCGATAGCGCCCTCGATGCCGCCCTTGAGCGGGATCCGGATTGCCGGGAGATCCAGTTTCTGGACGAACTTGTGGGTGTTCTCCGAGACGCTGGAGAAGTACACCAACCGCACCGGGCTGCCGTCTGACAGCCCGCCGTCCCCCACCATCGGATCAGGTCCCTGGCTTCTAAGCGCTGACCGAGGTCGCCGACGGCGCGGCGGCGGCGATATCCCGGATGCGGTCGGGCCGGAAGCCCGACCAGTGCTCACCGCCGGCAACCACGACGGGTGCCTGCAGGTACCCCAGAGCCATGACGTAGTCCCGGGCCTCGGGCACCTCGGTGATGTCGACGATCTCGTAGTCCAGGCCCTGCTTGTCGAGAGCCTTGTAGGTGGCGTTGCACTGAACACAGGCCGGTTTGGTGTAGACGGTGATGGTCATCTCGGTAAAGCTCCTCGGCGAACAGGTCAAACAGACCAAACGGACAGGTATTTCAGTGAATCCGGCGGACCTGCGAGTGCGGGCCTGCCAGCCTCCAGAACACTACACCTAGTGGGTGACAATCAATAGAGGTACAACATCTTCCGAATAACAATCGTGAAACTCCCAGGTCGTAAGCTGCGCACCGACGTGGTTTACGGCGTGTCGCACGTCACAACACGCCCGCGTGCAGGTCTACCACCGGCCACCGACATCACCTCCCCGTCGGACCCGGTGCGACGCGGGCTCAGTGGGGCTGAGCGACGAGTTCAGTGAGGATCTCGCGCAGCGAGCCGACTACCTCGGCGCTCTCCCGCGGATGTTTGCCGTCGAGCGCGGCCACCGGCAGGGACAGCGTGATCGAGTCGACGACGCGGGCACCGGCGATACCGAAGGATTTGCGGGTGTCGTCATGGGCCCACACCCCGCCGAACCGGCCCATGGCCGTGCCGACGACGGCCAGTGGCTTGTCTGAAACCGCACTGTTGCCGTAGGGCCGGGACAGCCAGTCAATGGCATTCTTGAGCACCGCCGGAATGGTGCCGTTGTATTCCGGGGTGACAATCAGCACCGCGTCGGCATCGGCGACCGCGGCACGCAGAGCGCCGACGGAAGGCGGCGGGTTATCGGTATCGAGATCCTCGTTGTAAAACGGAATGTCACCGAGTCCGTTATAGGTGACGACGTCCACGTGATCGGGTGCGGCGTGCGCGGCCGCCTCGGCGAGTTGCCGGTTGATCGACGCCGCCCGCAGGCTGCCCACCAAAGTCAGTACCGTCATTCGCCGCACATGGCGAACGTTAGCCGGTTACTCCGGCGGCAGCGACTTGGCACCACGCGGCCGAAGCGCCCGGGTGAAGGCGACGTTGACCCGGGTCATGGCGAAACTATAAGGCAGCCAGGCGAACCGCTTAAACGCATACAGTGCACGAATATCCGCCGAGGTGTAGATCAGGAATCGGTTCCGGGTGATTCCATCCAGAATCTTGTCGGCCACCTTCTCCGCCGACACTGCGTGGCCGCTGAATAGACCCACCAGGCGTTGCACCTTCGGGTGTTCCCGATCGACACCGGCGATATGCACGCTGTCGACCATCGGGGTGTTCACCGCTCCGGGCACCACCAGCGAGACACCGATGCGGTGTCGGGCAAGGTCGAAGCGCAGCACTTCGGACAGTCCGCGCAGGCCGTACTTGCTGGCGCTGTAGGCGGCATGCCAGGGCAGCGCCACCAGTCCGGCGGCTGAGGACACGTTGACCAGTTGTCCGCCGCGACCGGCTGCCACCATCGGCGGCAGGAACGTTTCGATGACGTGGATGGGTCCCATCAGGTTGACGTCGATCATCGACCGCCAGTGACCATGGGTGAGATGTTCGACGGTGCCCCAGGCGGAGATGCCGGCGATGTTCATCACGATGTCCATCGCGGGATGGCTGATGTGGATGTCGGCGGCGAAGTGCGCCACCTCGTTGTGGTCGGCGATGTCCAGTGCGCGATGCTCGGCGACCTGGGCTCCGGCAGCGCGCGCATCGGCGACCGTCTGGGCCAGACCTTCGGCGTTGATATCGGTCAGGTACAGCACCGCGCCGTGACGGGCGAGTCTCAGCGCGGTCGCCCGGCCGATGCCACTGGCCGCGCCGGTGACGAGCACCCGTTTGTCGGCGAAACTGTAGTTCATGGCTAGCCGCTGGCCTGCCCGCCCCACAGCGCGTGCAGCCACAGCTTTTCCAATACCTGTACCGCTCTGTCCATATCGCGGTCGGGTCCGAGGAACAAGGACTCCCCCGACAGCGTCAACGCGGTGGATGCCGACAGTGCACGCACCAGACCCCGCACATCGGAGGTGATGGGATCGGCTGTGCCGCGGGCGATCTCGGCCTCGACGATGGGCACGATCTGGTCGATGACGGCATCGTTGAACCCGTCGAGGATCTCGCGGATCTCGGCGTCGGTGCTGCGGGCACTGTTGCACGCCGACATCACAGGGTCGTTATGCGCGTAGACCGCCGCCGCACTGCCGACCATCCGCTTGGCGAACTGCGCCGGGGTCTCGTCGTCTCCGCGCGGTGCAAAATCACCCGTGAGTTCCTCAAGTTCTTCAGCCACTTCGCCGAGAATCTGCGCCAGCACCGCGTACTTGGAGTCGAAATAGAAGTAGAACCCCGACCGGGCCACCCCGGCGCGGTCACTGATGGTGCTGACCGACAGTTCGGCGAATGCTTTCTCCTGCAGCAGGTCGCGGACCGCCGCCACGATGGCGTGGCGTTGCTTGTCGCCGCGGCGCCGGGGCACCTCGACGGAGGGTTGCGCGCTCACCTGCTCACCATGCACCACGCCGAGGCCGGAAGGAAACTTGACAGTCGTCAAATCTGCCCGCAAGGTGGTCTGCACGCGCCAGTCGTTTCCCGTTAGGAGCACCGATGGCCAGCACCAGCACACCGCACTACCTGCTCGACCAAGCCCGCCGCCGGCTCACCCCCACGCTGAACACGATCCCCGGCATGGGCGCGGTCGAAGCACGGTTGCGCGAGCAGCAGTGGCCGCAGTTCGTCCTGGCCGAACCCCCGGCGGGCAGCGGCCTCAAGCCGGTGATGGGCGACACCGGTCTGCCGGTCCTGGGCCACCTGATCGAGATCTTCCGCGGCGGGCCGGACTATCTGCTGCAGATGTACCGCCGCAACGGTCCCGTCCACTACTCGCAGACGCCGGCGCTCAACGCCGTGGCCGCGCTGGGGCCGGACGCCACCCAGTCGGTCTACACCAACAAGACCAAGGACTTCTCGCAGCAGGCATGGGTACCGGTGATCGGGCCGTTCTTCGACCGGGGACTGATGCTGCTCGACTTCGACGAGCACATGTTCCACCGCCGGATCATGCAGGAGGCCTTCACCCGCACCCGATTGTCGGGTTACGTCGAGCACATCGACCGCGTCGCCGCAGCGGTGGTGGCCGACGACTGGCCGACGAACGACCCGCGATTCCTGTTCCATCCCGCGGCCAAGGAACTCACCCTCGACATTGCCTCGGTGGTGTTCATGGGACACGAGCCCGGCGCTGACCGCGAACTCGTGACAAAGGTGAACCAGGCGTTCACCACCACCACCCGGGCCGGCGGCGCGATCATTCGTACACCCGTGCCGCCGTTCAAGTGGTGGCGCGGCCTGGAAGCTCGAAAGGTGTTGGAGGGCTACTTCGCCCAGCGGGTTCGCGAGCGGCGCGACGGCGACGGTACCGACATGCTCACCGTGCTCTGCCATGCCGTCGACGCCGACGGGAACGGGTTCACCGACGCCGACGTCGTCAACCACCTGATCTTCCTGATGATGGCCGCCCATGACACGTCGACCTCGACGCTGACCACCATGGCCTATCACCTGGCCGCTAATCCGGACTGGCAGCAGCGCTGCCGCGACGAAAGCGCCCGGGTGGGCACCGGCCCGCTGGACATCGAGGCACTGGAGAAGCTGGAGTCCCTCGATCTGGTGATCAACGAGTGTCTGCGGATGGTCACCCCGCTGCCGTTCACCATCCGGCGGGCCGTCCGGGACACCGAGATCCTGGGCTACTACATCCCGGCGGGCACCAACGTGAACATGTGGCCGGGAATGAACCACCGGTTGCCCGAACTGTGGACCGATCCGGAGACCTTCGACCCGGACCGGTTCGCCGAGCCGCGCGCCGAGCACAAACGCCACCGCTACGCGTTCACCCCGTTCGGTGGTGGCGCGCACAAATGCATCGGCATGGTGTTCGGGCAGTTGGAGATCAAGACCGTGATGCACCGGATCCTGACCAACTACCGCCTGGAACTGCCGCACCCCGGATACCGGCCGCGCTACGACTACGCCGGCATGCCGGTGCCGATGGACGGCATGCCGATCGTGCTGCGCCCCTTGGGCTGACAGCCCGGTCACACCTAGAGTGCTTCGATAGTTCCCAGGACACTGCGAGAGGACACCACCATCATGTGCCGCCCCGTCGAATGCACCAGCTGCCACAAGACCACCTGGGAGGGGTGCGGCGAACACGTCGCCGAGGTCAAGGCGGCGGTGCCGCCGGGGCAGTGGTGCACCTGCGCACGCACCGCCACGACCTGAGCCGCCACGCGACGGTCAGCTGAACGGCCTCTCGCCGGCGACCACCGCGGTGCCCAAACCCATCAGCATGACCGCCGAGTCGTGCAACCGCTGGCCGGCTTCCCTACTGGCCGCGCCGGCCAGATAGCGCGCCCAGGTGCCCTCGATGACGACGCCGAGTTTCAGGCAGGCCAGCGCGAGGTACCAGTCCAGGTGTTCGGTACGTCGGCCCCCGGCCCCGTGATAGGCCTCCAGTAGTTCGCCGCGCTGCGCCAGACCGCCGAGTTCGGCCAGGTATCCGGCCGACCCCAGTGGATTGGGCGGGATCGGCCAGCACACCAGCATCCAGCCGAGATCGAGCAGCGGATCGCCGATCGTGCACATCTCCCAGTCGACGAATGCCGCCACCTCCGGGGCGTCGCGGCGCAGCATGGTGTTGTTGAGGTGGATATCGCCGTGCACGATGCCAGGCTCATAACCCGCCGGGGGCAGGTTGGCCTCCAGCCAATCGCAGAGTTCGTCGACGCCCGGCAGCGAGTCGTAGACGTAGCCGTCCTGCTGGCGGTAGGCGTTCACGGCTGAACGCCATTGCGGCACTTGGCGTTCGAGGAACGAACCCGGACGTTTCCAGGCCTCCAACTCGCTGCCCGCCCAGGACGCCTGCCCGAGCCTGGCGACGTCGGCGGCATAGTTGAGGCCGACCTGATGGCGCATCGCCGGGTCTTTCACATAAGCCTGCGCGACCTCGTTGCCGGGGTTGAAGCCGTCGACTTCCTCCATCAGATAGAAGACCACACCGAGGACGTCGAGGTCCTCACAGGAGGCGACGATCGCCGGGTGCGGCACGGCGCCGCCGGCCAGGGTGCGCAGCACCGCGATCTCGCGTTGCATGGTGCGGTTGCTGTTGGGCCGCGGGTGTGGCGGCGGACGACGCAGCACCAATGAGCGGCCGTCAACCTTCAGGCGCACCACGACGTTCTGGCTTCCCCCGGTCAGGGGTACGACGTCGGTCACGTCGCTGCCGATGCCCTGTGCCCGCACCCAGTCTCGAAGGGCGCCGACGGCATCGTCATCGAGTGTCCCGGTGACTCCGGGCACCATTGGCTCAGCCATGGACGTCAGCAGATCCGCGGACGTTGCGGGCCGAACGGGGTGCGGGCGGGTGAAACATCTAGAACATCCTCACGTCGTTGAAGTACGTGATTCGGATCTGCTCATCTCGCGGCGTCCAACCGACGAATACCTGATTGCGATGCTCCGCGGAGTGATAAAGGTTGACGACTCCGTTGAGGTGGCGACTCTCATACACCGTCAACACACCGATGATGGGCTGGCCGTCAAGGACTTTCAACCGGTCGAACAAATCGAACGTCGCAAAGAACAGACTCGACGCGACCCCGCGGTTAAGCCCCCGCCAATCGGGTCTGACAAAGACCCGGAAGTACAGGAAGTGGTTGCGGATCTGCTCGAAATAGCTGGGGATTCCCGAACAGACGCCAACGATCTCATTCTGCTCGTTCAGAACGACGAACAGCACTTCGTTGAGTCTCTGCAGGACGAAATCGTCGTCATGACGCGGCAGTGCCTGTTCTGTTTTCCAGAACTCAACGATCGCGGCATCGGCCTCCGGCGTGTGGTGCTCGTAGACCTGCAGCAGTTTCGCCGGTTGGATTTCCTCAGTCCTGCGATTGCCGTTGTAGTAGATGAAATCTGCGGCGGACCCGATGATCGCCATGGTCACCTCCAGTTAGCGCCGTGTTGCGGTGCCGGTGCACGCTCCTCAGACGCCGGCGGGAACGGTGAACGTCGCCTCCACCTCGGCGGCGATCGTGATCTCCTCGGGCCGGAGTTCAAATGCCGGGGCCCCGTCTGCCGATACGGCCATCGACCGGGCCAAGATCATCTTCTCCATCGGACGCTCGCTCAGGTCGGGGTCGCTGATCCTGCGGACCCGTACCGTTCCCAGATCGAGCGCATCGGCATAGTCCTGGGCGCGCCGCTTGGCGTCGCGGACGGCCTTCTGGCGCGTCTTGCGCTCCACCTCAAGGCGTGTGGCGTCAGTCAGTTCCCAACTGATGTGGCCGATGCCCACACCGTCGATCCCGGCGACGGCCGCGACCCAGGCGGCGAGTTCACCGAACTCGATGAACACCGCGGTAATGGACACCGCAGCGGTGTGCACCAGTGCCAGTTGCTTGCCCTCGGCATTCCACGGCCGGTGCGACCCGGTCCGAACCTGGTCGATTGCGTACTTGGTTACCGGGCCACGCTTGGGGTGGTGCAGGGCGTCGATGGATGTCGACACCCCGGCGAGCGCGGTCGCTACCTTCTCGAAGACCGACTCCGCCGAACGGCCCTGGCCGCTCACGGTGGCGTGGACGGTCGCACGCTGAGGCGCCAACGTCACCGAGTGCGACCCACGAACGATTATCTGGACTGCAGTCATGCACCCCAGACTAGAGCGCACCGTGGGAATGGCTGAGCGGATTACTTGATCAGCGGATCACGCGGCATACCGAGGATGCGCTCGGCAATCTGGTTGCGGGCCACCTCCGAAGTGCCGCCGGCGATCGCCATCCCGCGGGCTCCCATCACAGCCCGCGACGCCAGGGCGCCTTCGCCGTCCTCCAGTGCCAGATCCGGACCCACCAGCGAGGCCGCGATGGCGCCCTGTTCGTGGAAGTGGTCGGCCAGTTTGAGTTTGGTGATGTTGCCCTCCGGGCCGGGCCCGGCACCCTCGATGCTGCGGACCGCCCGGCGCAGGTTCAACAGCCGCAGCGCGTGGTCCTCGGCCAGGAATCGGCCGACGCGTTGCAACGAGCCGACCACTCGGTCACCGTGGGTCTGCGCCAGGTGCATGAGCCAGGCCGATGCGGGTGCGATGCCGCCGCCGCCACCGATGCTCACCCGCTCATTGCCGAGGGTGGCGCGCGCCACCGTCCAGCCCGCGTTCGGTTCGCCGACGACGTCCTCGTCGGGCACGAACACGTCGGTGAAGAACACCTCGTTGAAGTCCGAGCCGCCGGTGATCTGACGCAGCGGCCGCACCTCGACCCCGGGCGCCTTCATGTCCAGGATCACCATCGTGATGCCGGCATGCTTGGGCCCGTCGAAGTCGGTGCGCACGGTTGCCAGACCGCGCTTGCAGTAGTGCGCCCCGGAGGTCCACACCTTCTGGCCGGTGATCGACCAGCCGCCGTCGACGCGGGTGGCGCGCGTCTTGACCGCCGCGGCATCCGATCCCGCTGACGGCTCGGAGAACAGCTGACACCAGACCTCGTCCTGGCGCAACGCCTTTTCGACGAATCTTTCTATCTGCGAGGGGGTTCCGTGCTGAATCAGGGTGAGGATCACCCAGCCGGTGATGCCGTAGTCCTGCTTCGTGACGTCGGCGGCGGCGAACTCCTCCTCGCAGAGCAGTTGCTCCACCGCACCGGCCGCGAGGCCCCACGGCTTCGGCCAGTGCGGCATCAGGTAACCGGTCGCGATCAGTTCGTCGAGTTGGGCCTTCTCGTCCAGTCCGGCGATGCGCTGCGCCTCGGCGCGGATCTCGGTGCGCAACTCGTCGGATCCGGCCGGCAGGTCGAGGCTGTTGGCCCGGGCGATGCCCTTGGCGGTCAGATCGAAGACGTCGGTGGCCGACTCATCACCGCCGAGCACCGCCTGCACCGTCAGCGCGCGACGCAGGTGCAGGTGCGCGTCGTGCTCCCAGGTGAACCCGATGCCGCCGTGCACCTGGATGCTCAGTTCGGCGTTGTACACGTAGGCCGGCAGCGCCAATGTCGCTGCGACGGCGGAGGTCAGCCGGAACTGTTCCTCGTCCTCGCCGGCCGCACGTGCGGCATCCCACACGCAGGAGACCGCGGACTCCGCGGCCACCAGCATGTTGGCGCAGTGATGCTTGACAGCCTGGAAGGTGGCGATGGTGCGGCCGAACTGCTCGCGGACCTTCGCGTACTCGACCGCGCTGTCCACACAATCCGACGCACCGCCCACGGCCTCGGCGGCGTACAGGGTGCGCGTGCGCGCCAGTGCGGCGTTGCGCGCGCCCGGGAGCAGGTTATCGCCGACGGCAACATCGGTTAGGACGACGCGACCGGACCGTCGGGCCCGGTCCAGGTTTCCCGGCACCTCGATCGCGACGCCGTCGGCCGTGCGATCCACCAGGATCATGTCCTCGCCGCTGGCCAGCAACAGCACGTCGGCCAGTCCCGCACCGATCACCACGCCGGCGTCACCGGAGAGGCGGCCACCCGACACCGTCAGGTTGCCACCGAAACCAACTGCGGCCGTGAGCGTTCCGTCGACGAGGCCGGGCAGCAGGCGCGTCTTCTGCTCGTCGTTTCCGACGGCGGAAAGAACAGCGGACACCGTGACCGTGGGCACGAACGGACCGGGTGCCACCGCGCGACCCAGTTCGTCGATGACGACGACGAGTTCGGGCAGCCCGAATCCGGAGCCGCCGTATTCCTCGTCGACATGCAAACCCAGCCAACCCAATTCGGCCAGATCGGACCAGAATGGTGGGCGGCCCTCGTCGTCGGAGTCCAGTAGTGCGCGGGCTGCCAGCCGCGCCTTCTGCGCGGTCAGGAACGATCGGGCAACGTTGCCGAGTTCGCGGTGGTCATCAGTGAGTGCGATGGACATTGTTCTCTCCTGGTATCGAGGTCGGTCAGAGTTTGGGGCCGAACCGCTGCCCGGCGTCTAGGCGCAGGCATTGGCCGTTGAGCATCGGGTTGTCGACGATCGCGGCAACCAGTTTGGCGAACTCCTCGGGCCGACCGAGGCGCTTCGGGAACGCGGCGTCCTTGGTCAGCGAGACGGCGAACTCGTCGGGGATGCCCTTGGTCAGTCCGGTGGCGAACAGGCTCGGCGCAATCGCCAGCACCCGGATGCCCAGCGAGCCGAGGTCGCGCGCCATGGTCAGGCACATGCCCGCGATCCCGGCCTTGGCGGCGGTGTAGGCCACCTGGCCGATCTGGCCTTCGAAGGCGGCGATGGAGGCGGTGTTGATGATCACGCCGCGTTCCTCGTCTTCGGGGTCGTTGGTGCTCATGTGGGCGGCGGCAAGGCGGCTGATGTTGAAGGACGCCACCAGGTTCAGGTCGATGATGGATCGGAAACTGTCCAGGCTGTGCGGGCCGGTCTTGCCCAGCGTGCGCTCGGCGACCGCGCCGCCGGCCGTGGTGAGCACGACGTGCAGACCACCGAGGGCCTCGACCGCGGCATTCAATGCCTCTTCGGTCTCGGCGAAGTTGGTGACGTCGACGGCGAAAAATGGGCCACCCAGGCCCGCGGCAACGGCCTTACCGTCGGAACCTTCCCGGTCGAGGATCGCCACCTCAGCCCCGCGAGAGGCCAGCAGTTCCGCGCTGGCCCGGCCGAACCCGGATGCGCCACCGACGATGACGACCTTCTTGCCCGCGATCTCCATGCCCAACCTCCTGCTGCCGGTCCCACCGGCACGTTACCGCCCCGTTCCGGGCCGCTGACATCGGGTTGACGCCTGTCATGGACTGTTCATGATCGCCGCGGGCAGGTGCGGTCTGTCGCGGCGGTAAATTCGGTGTCATGGCTGACGTATCGACAGGATCGCGGGCCGGGGCGGGCATCGCGGCTGCCGCCGTCGGTCTTGGTGTGGCGCAACTACTGGCCACCTTCTTCTCCCCCGCGGCCGACGTCCGCACATCGGTGGGCACCGCGGTGGTGAACCTGACACCCGGGCCGGTCAAGGAATGGGCGATCCAGACCTTCGGCACCGCCGACAAGTTGTTCCTCTCGGTGATGGTGCTGGTGGTCATCGCCGCGGTCGCAGCGCTGACTGCGCGCTGGGAACGCTCCCGCATTCCATTGGGCAGTCTGGCGATCCTGGCCGGCGGTGCGGCGGGCGGCGCGGCGGTGCTCGCGCGGCCCGGGGCTGGATTGGCCGATCTGATCCCGACCCTGGCCGCCGTCGGGAGCGCCATCGCGGTGCTGCGGGTGTTGACCTCGGGCCGGTTCAGCGACCGCGGATCGCGGGTCGACGGAGCTGACGGTGTTGAAACAGTCGACGGAGTCGACCGCGCCGATGCCGTCGGCCGAGTCGACGGTGCCGATGCCGTCGACACAGTCGACGGGGGCAGGCGACTATCCCTGGTGACCCTCGGCCTCACCGCCGCCGGCGTGGCAAGCGGTGTCGGCGGCGTGCTGCTCAACCGCAAAGTGAGGTCGGTCTCGGGTGATCGCGATGCGCTGGCGCTGCCCACGCCCTCTGCCGTCCCTGCCCCACCACCGGCCGACGTCACGCCGAAAGGCGTTGCGCTGCCGAGTTTCATCACGTCCAACTCCGACTTCTACCGGATCGACACCGCGCTGAGCGTGCCCCAGGTGTCGCGCGCCGATTGGCGGCTGCGCATCCACGGCATGGTCGATAAAGAGGTGACCTTCAGCTTTCAGGATCTGCAGCGCTTCGAGCCGGTCGAGAAGACAGTGACGCTGACGTGTGTGTCCAATCCGGTCGGTGGCGAGCTCATCTCGAACGCCACCTGGGTCGGATATCGGGTGCGAGATCTGTTGCGCGAGGCCGGTATTGCCTCCGACGCCGATATGGTGCTCTCCTCCTCGATTGACGGCTGGAACGCTGGCACCCCGGTGCAGGCACTGACCGATGACCGGGATGCACTGCTGGCGATCGGAATGAACGGGGTGCCACTGCCCGTCGAGCACGGTTACCCCGCGCGACTCGTGGTGCCCGGCCTGTACGGGTACGTCTCGGCGACCAAGTGGGTGACAGACCTCGAGTTGACCCGCTTCGACAAGACCGAGGCCTACTGGACCAAGCTGGGTTGGTCGGCCAAGGGACCCATCAAGACCCAGTCCCGCGTCGACGTCCCCCGCAACGGTCAAAAGATCGACGCCGGCCCGACGACCTTCGGCGGCGTCGCCTGGGCGCAGCACCGCGGCATCAAAGCCGTCGAGGTCCGCATCGACGACGGACCGTGGCAGCAAGCTCAATTGGGTGCGTCGTACTCCAACGACACCTGGCGGTTGTGGAGCTTCCCGTGGAATGCCACACCCGGCGCGCACACCGCCGCCGTCCGCGCCACCGACAACACCGGCGCGGTGCAGACCGGTGATCAGATGGGTGTGATCCCCGACGGCGCAACCGGTTGGCACACAGTTTCTTTCGACGTGAAGTAGGCCGGCCTTCTACAGCCGCGCGAAGTCTGCCTTCCCGCGCTCAAACTCGGCCAGCATGTCGGCGGTCAGCGTCGGCCTGACCTCGCTGATCGCCTTGAGGTAGTCATCGGTGGTGGCAGGACGGCCGCCCCCGTCGAGCATCTCGCGCTCGAATGCAGCCTGCGCCCCTTTGCGCGCGGCGAACTCGATATCGGCGGGGGTGAAGTACTCCGAAGCGGTCACCAACCGGTCGACGTCGATGCCGCCATTGACCGAACGCAGATAGCGTCGCCACACTGCATTGCGGGCAGGCGGGTCCGGCGGTCCGACCGGGATGACGTAGTCGAAGCGACCCGGTCGCAGGAACGCCGAGTCGAGCGAGTGCACCGCGTTGGTCGCGCAGACCAGCAGTCGGCTGTCGTGCTGGCGGAACGCGGGGATCAGTTTGAGCAGTTCGTTGGTCACGCCCAACTCGGCGGTGGAGGCTCCGGTGCGTGCGGTGGCGATCTCCTCCACCTCGTCGATGAACAGCACAAGTTCGTCGAGTTCGGCCATCTCGGCGAAGGCCTCCCGAAGCGAGGCCGCCAATCCGCCGGTACCGGTGGCCGCCATCCGGGACGGGAACAGCTCAACGAACGGCCACCCGAGCCGTGACGAAATCGCTTTGGCGAAGCTGGTTTTCCCGGTTCCGGGCGGGCCGAACAGGATCACCGCCTTGGGCGGGCTCACCCCGTAGCGTTCGGCGACATCCGGGTGGGCAAGCGGGTCGACGATGCGTCGTTCGATGATCTGCTTCTCGTATTCCATCCCCGCCAGGTCGCCCCACAACCCGGGCGGCAGGATCAGCCCGCCGAGTTCGTCGAGCAGGTTCGCCTGGTCGGGGCCGAGGTGCTCGATCATCTCGTAGTAGACGAGACCGTCACGACGCGCGTAGCCGGAGTTCTGCAGCGCTGTCGCCCCGGTCGCGCTCTCCGGCAGTGCAGCGCTGATCCGGCGCACGCCCTGCGAGCGCAGCCGGCGCTCTAGGTCGGACAACAAAGCGCTACCCACACCGCGGTCCCGCCACCGCGAACCGATGGCCACCAGCATGATCCACGCCCGCTCGCCCTGAACCTGCGCTACCGCCATGCCGACTACCTCGTCGCCCACCTCGGCCACCACCGCGGGCTGTCCGCCGCGGGCGGCCGCCATGACCTCGGCGACGCTGAACACCGGCTCCGCCGAGCCGGGTCCACGGCTCTGATCCCAGATCTGGATGGCTTGGTCCAGGTCGGCTTCGTGGTAATCGCGCAGGCGCCACGCCGGCATTGCCCACCTCCTCGGGGTATCGATAGAGCCTGCCGGGCACAGCCTCAGGCGCATCCCCCGATCGGGTATGTCGCCGGGGGATGCCACTGACATACCACCGCGCGCATCGACTCTGCGCTCAGATCATCTTCCGGCACAATATCTCGATCTGGACGCAGTCTCGACCGCCCAGACCCGCCTCCGGGTCAGCCCCCTGCGCGGGTTAGCGTGCAGGAAAAGCAGATGTAGGAACTGTCCTGAGAGGGGACGCGATGGATCTGGCGTGGTCGGCGAAGGATGTCGAATTCCGCGATGAGGTTCGGGCCTTCCTGAATGCGAAGCTCACGCCGGAATTGCGCCGGGCCGGCCGGCTCATGACGAGTGTCTACGCCGATCACGAGGCGAGCATGGCCTGGCAGGCGATCCTGTATGAGCGCGGCTGGGCAGCGCCTGCCTGGCCGGTCGAATACGGCGGCTGCGACTGGACGCTGACCCAGCACTACATCTTCAACAGGGAGTCCACCCTGGCCGATGCGCCCGCGCTCTCGCCGATGGGAATCAAGATGGTCGCCCATGCGATCGTCGCTTTCGGCACGCGCGAGCAGAAGGACTACTTCCTGCCGCGCATCCTGACCGGCGAGGTGTTCTTCTGCCAGGGCTACTCCGAACCGGAAGCCGGATCCGATCTGGCGGCGCTGTCCATGGCCGCCGTCGACGACGGCGACGACCTCGTGTGCACCGGCAGCAAGATCTGGACAACCCATGCCGGAGAAGCGAATTGGATCTTCGCCCTGGTGCGCACCACCCGATCGGCGAAGAAACAGCACGGCATCACGTTCGTGCTCATCGACATGGCCACCCCGGGTATCGAGATTCGGCCGCTGGTGATGACCTCCGGGGAGCAGATCCAAAACCAGATCTTCTTCGACGCCGTCCGGGTGCCCAAGGCAAATGTGATCGGCGCGATCGACGACGGCTGGACGGTGGCGAAGTACCTGCTGGAGTTCGAGCGCGGCGGCGGCGCGGCGGCACCGGCCCTGCAGGTGATGGCGGAGTCAATCGCCGAGGCGGCCGCACATCAGCCAGGGCCGGCCGGTGGGGCGCTTATCGACGATGCCGCGTTCGCCGTCAAACTCGCCGACGTGCGGATCCGCGCCGATGTGCTGGAGATTCTGGAATACCGGGTACTGGCGGTGGTGGCCGACGGCGGGAACCCGGGGGCAGACTCCTCGATGCTGAAGATCCTTGCCACCGAACTGAGCCAGGACATCACCGAACTGGCACTGGAAGCGGCCGGTCCACGGGGAAGGGTCTACCAACCGCACGCCACCCTGCCGGGCGGGCCGGTGTCAGAATTCATTCCGCCGACTGATGACTACGTCAGCGGCGAGCCGTGGCAGGCGATCGCGCCACTGCACTACTTCAACGATCGCGCCGGCTCAATTTACGCGGGCAGCAACGAGATTCAGCGCAACATCCTCGCCAAAGCAACCCTGGGGCTGTAAACCATGGACTTCGCCCTCAGTAAGGAACAGACCCTCCTGCGCGATGGCCTGAACAAGTTCCTCACCGCACGCTACGAACTGGAGAAGAGCCGCGCCGCCGCTAAGACCGGCCCCGGCTGGCAACCCGAAATCTGGCGCGGATTCGCCGAGGAACTCGGCATCCTCGGCGCCACATTGCCGGAAGCTGTCGGGGGCAGTGGCGGCGGACCGGCCGAGGCCATGGTGATCGCCGAAGAACTCGGCCGCGCGCTCGTGATCGAACCGTTCGTCGACACGGTGATCGTGGCCGGTGGCCTGCTGGCTCGGGCAGGCAGCGAGGCGGCTGCGGCGGTTCTCGAGCACGTGGCTGCGGGATCCGCCGTCGTCGCCCTGGCGGCGGGCGAACCCGGATCAGGTGATCACTGGGAAGACATCTCCACCACCGCGGTGCGCGATGGCGAATACTGGGTGCTGGGCGGCAGCAAGGCCGTGGTGATGAATGCCCCGTTGGCCACCCACCTGCTGATCGTCGCCCGAACCGGTGATTCCGAAGGGCAGCAGGCGATTTCGCTGTTCCTGACAGAGTTCAACCCCGCTGCTCCCCCGGCCGGTGTCACCATGCATGGCTACCGCACCATCGACGACCGTCGCGCCGCTGATCTGATCGTGCACGAACTCCGGTTACCTGCGGCTGCACTGCTAGAAGCTGATGCGTGGCCGTCGCTGGCCCTGGCCCGGGACGAGGGCGCGGCCGCGGTGTGCGCCGAGGCCGTCGGTGCGATGCGCAAAGTGCTGGCCGACACCGTCGACTACAGCAAGCAACGCCAGCAGTTTGGCCAGCCGATCGCGGGCTTTCAGGTGCTGCAGCACCGGATGGTGGACATGTACATGGAACTCGAGCAGGCGGCGTCTGCGGTCTATCTAGCCGTGCTGAATCTTGATGCGGAACCGACCACTCGGGCCCGGGCGGTCTCGGCAGCTAAAGCGACTGTCGGGCGCGCAGCACGGTTCATCGGACAGAACGCGGTGCAGTTGCACGGCGGCATGGGGATGACCGAGGAGCTCGCGATCGGCCACTACTTCAAGCGGCTCACCGCAATTCAGTACGAGTTTGGATCCACCGACTATCACCGGGCGCGCTACGCGAAGCTGACGCGGCCTGCGGCTGTCGGATAGCACGCGGGAAAGCTGCAGGCAGGAACAATGCGTCGCCGCTTCACGTTAAGGGGCAAAGAGAGGAAGCATCATGCTGAACAAAATCGTGGGTGTTCTCGGCCAGGTCGTCGATGCCGGGGGGTCGATCGTCGGGATCCGGCACGGAACTGCCGAACCGGACTTCACCGTCGAGCGTCGCATCGGCAGCGTGGAAATCCGGCACTACAACCCGCGGATCGCCGCGGAGACCACTGTCGCCGCCGAGGAGGAGGCCGCGCGTAGTGAGGGGTTCCGCCGGCTGGCCCGCTACATATTCGGCGGCAACACCGCCAAGTCCAAGATCGCGATGACCGCTCCGGTGGCCCAGCAGCAGAGCGAGAAGATCGCCATGACCGCCCCGGTGGCCACCCAACGCGGGGCCGCCGGAGAGTGGGTGATCCGGTTCTTCATGCCGGCCGAGCATTCGCTGGAGTCGCTGCCGGTGCCCAACGACGAGCGGGTACACCTGGTGACCGTGCCGGCCGAGACGGTCGCGGTGTTGCGGTACTCCGGCGTCGCGAGCCTCGAGTCGATCGCGTCGCACACCGACGAATTGCTGACCACCCTGCGCGACAACGGATTTACCACCGACGGCGAGCCGTTTTCCTGGTTCTATGACCCGCCGTGGACGCTGCCATTCCGACGCCGCAACGAGGTGGCCGTGCGTCTCGGAAAGGTCGGCTAGGGTCTGACGGCCGGCGATAGCCTGAAGTGGCTGAGGTCCTCCAGCACCATGGTTGCTGCCGAGAAATCCTGGCCGTCGGAGTAGAGGCTCGGCGTGACCACCACCCGCAGGCCCGCGCCGACCGCGGAGTCAACGCCATTGCGCGTGTCCTCGAAGGCCAGGCACTGCTCAGCGGGCAGGCCGAGCCGATCGAGCGCGGTCCGATAGACCTCGGGGTCGGGTTTCAGCGCGGTGACATCCTCGCCGCAGACCACGGCATCGAAGCCGTCCAGATCAATGTCGCCGGGAAAACGTCGCGCAAGACCCTCCAGGTTGACCCGACTCGTCGTGGTGGCGATCGCGAGTTTCAGTCGTGCGGCCCGCGCCTGGCGCAACAGGTCGGCGACGCCCGGCCTCAGCTCGATCGGGAAATCCGCCATCACCTCGGCGTAGTGGCCGTTCTTCGCCCGGTGCAGGCGCGGCGCCAGCTCGGCGATCTGCACAGGTGTCAGGCCGGTGGACTCGGCGAAAAAATGCTCAAGCCGCTGCCGCCCGCCGGTGACCAGCAGCAGACTGCGGTAGCGCGCCTGGTCCCAGCGGTACGGCAGGCCCTCGTCGGCAAACGCCCGGTTGAAGGCCTCACGGTGCAGTTCCTCGGTTTCGGCCAGGGTGCCGTCGACGTCGAAGATCAGTGCGTCCACTGCGCCAATATCAGCCATGGCGGCGCCACGCCTCGATCGCCTCATCGAAGCCATAGAGGCTGTCGATCACGATGTCGGGATTGAGTTCTTCGAGAGGTCCATCGCAATAGCCACCGCGTACCGCGACAGAGAACACCCCGGCGGCGCGCGCCGAGGCGATATCGGACTCGCTATCGCCCACCATCACCGCGTGGGCAGGTTCGACTCCGACGTGGGACAGCGCATGCAGCAGCATGTCAGGCTCGGGCTTGGGCGCCAGATCGGACAGTCCCTCCTGATCTCCGAGAATGATCGTGAAGCGGTCGGACAATCCGAAGTGGTCCAGCACGGTGGTGGCGGCGGACTGCAGTTTGTTGGTCACCAACGCCACAGCACAGTCCGCGGCGGCGAGGGTGTCCAGGCACTCCACCACGCCGGGAAGCAATGTGGTTCGCGCCGTCAGATGACGGGGATAGATCTCCAGCATGCGGTCGATGATGGCCTCGAACTCCGCCGGCGCCGGCGTCCTGCCCCTGGCCGCCAGTGCCCGGCGCACCAGCACTCGCAAGCCGTGTCCGACCATCGCACGGACATCGGCTTCCTCAAAGGGCGCGAGGTCCTCGGTGCTCATCAACTCAGCCACCGCAAGCGTGATGTCGGGTACCGAGTCGATTAGCGTGCCATCCAGATCGAATAAAGCGACCCTGGGCCAGACCTGACTCACGGTCAGGCCGCGGGCGCGATGACGATCACCCGGGTCACTCGGGGCGACCCTTCTCGGAATCAAGGCCACCGGAGAACACCCGACTGCTGCGGAGGTCGGCACCGGTGATGGTGGACAGTTCGTCGACGCCGATCGGCGCATGCGTGTCACTGAACAACCGGTTGGCCTGGCGCATCCGGGCCCTGTCGAGCGCATTGCGGATCGACCGAGCATTGGCGAAATGCGGCTGTGCGCGTCGCAGGGCGATGTACTCATTCATCGCGGCACGCGCGTCGGCGTCGAAATGGTAATTCTGTTCGGCCAGCATCGATTCCGCGATCGACAGTAACTCGGCGTCCTCGTAATCCGGAAAGTCGATGTGGTGGGCGATCCGCGAGCGGAAACCTGGGTTGGATTGGAAAAACTTGTCCATCCGGTCGGCGTAACCGGCGAGGATCACCACCAGGTCATCGCGTTGATTTTCCATCACCTGCAGCAGGATCTCGATGGCCTCCTGGCCGTAGTCGCGCTCGTTGTCCGGGCGATACAGGTAGTAGGCCTCGTCGATGAACAGCACCCCGCCCATCGCCTTCTTGAGGATTTCCTTCGTCTTGGGTGCGGTGTGCCCGATGTACTGGCCTACCAGATCATCCCGCGTCACCGAGATCAGGTGACCTTTGCGGACATAACCCAGCCGGTACAGGATGTCGGCCATCCGCATGGCGACGGTGGTCTTGCCGGTACCGGGATTGCCGGTGAAGCTCAT
>Ga0209298_10000689_pt1 | contig 22519 bp, 22 predicted proteins | sample S_140806_EF_Meta_FD_187325 | JGI IMG/M metagenome (GOLD analysis project Ga0209298, IMG submission 187325) | Freshwater microbial communities from Lake Simoncouche, Canada to study carbon cycling - S_140806_EF_MetaG (SPAdes) (version 2) | ecosystem: Environmental > Aquatic > Freshwater > Lake ...
AAAGCTCAGCGCTGCTCATCGATGCGTGAGAAAAGACCCCTTGGGCAGGGAAGGGAACACAAAAACCTCAGGCTTCCTCCGGGGTGGAGGAAATGACCGCATTCGCCTCGGCCAGCGAGGTTAGCATACGATGTCCGGCGCCGTGGCCAAGGGCTTCCAGGCCGAGTCGGATCGCGCTGGCGATGCCTTGGCGATTGCTCGATCCGTGGGCCTTCATGACGAGTCCGGTGAGCCCGAGCAAAGGCGCTCCGCCGTAACGTTCCGGCTTCAGTTTGCCTTTGAGGTCGCGCAGGAGGGGGAACATGGCGATGCCCCCGGCCAGGTAGACCGGATTACTCTTCACCTTGCTGCCGACCATGTCGCGGACCATGTACACGAGGCCTTCGAGGGTCTTGAGGATCACGTTGCCCGTGAAGCCGTCGGTCACGACGACATCGCAGGCGTCGCCGAAGACGTCGAAGCCTTCGACGGGGCCGACGTAATTGATACGGTCGCCCATGGCCTTCAGGAGGGAGTGGGTACGATTGATGCGCGGGCCGCCTTTGCCTTCTTCGGTGCCGACCGAGAGGAGGCCGACGCGTGGGCTGACAATGCCAAGAGCGCTCTGGGCGTAGATGGAACCGAGGACGGCGTTATGCACCATCTGGGCGGGCGTGGCCTCGGGGTTGGCACCCACGTCGAGCATGATAAAATGGCCTTCACGGCGCGGCATGATGGCCGCGAGGGCGGGGCGTTCGGCGCCTTCCATCGGGCGGACCTTGATGGTGCCGGCGGCGACGAGGGCCTTGGTGTTTCCGGTCGAGACGACGGCGTCGACTTCGCCGGCTTTGAGCATCTCAAGGGCGATCACCATTGAAGAATCACGCTTCGACTTCAGTACGGCCATCGGGGCGTCGTCGGGAGCGACGATGCTGGCGGCGTGGCGGAAGCTGACGCGGCTGTTCTTCAGCGCACGATGCTCGATCGCGAGCATGCGCAAATTATCTTCATGGCCGACTAGGACCAGACTGTCTTCTGGCCCGATGATGCCTTCCTTGAAGGCGAGGGCGGCGGCGGCCACGGCTTCCGAAGGGCCCATATCGCCGCCCATGCAATCCAGGGCGATACGATGACCTTTCTTCGGAGGGGCGTCGCTCATGAGGTCGGGCTAAGCCCGGGGAGGAGCTTAAGCTCCGGTGTCCAGCACCTGACGGCCGCGGTACTTGCCCGTGGTGGGGTCGACGCGGTGGGAGCGGCGAAGAGCGCCGGATTCGCCATCTTTGACGAGTTTCGGGGCGCGGAACTGGTTGGCGGCGCGACGGAGTCGGCTGCGGCGTTTGGACTGTTTACGTTTCGGATTGGCCATGGTTCTACGCTGGGATGAGGGTCGGTTCTACCCCTCCCGCCCCCTCGGTCAAGCCCCCTTTCCATTCCCTTGCGATTGTGGGCGGGTTTGTTTGGCTGGCCTGATGCCCGGCCACCCCGCCCTTTTCCTCGATCGAGACGGCAACCTCATCCGTGATCACCACCACACCTGCCGGGAGGATCAGATTGAGCTGTTTCCCGGGGTGAAGCCTGCCCTCGAGGCCTGCCTGCGCGCTGGCTACCGCCTCTTCGTGCTGACGAATCAGAGTGGCATCAACCGCGGCATCTTTACCTGGGCGCAATACGAGGCCTGCAATCGGCGTATGCTGGAGCTACTTGCGTTGCCGGCGCCCGGCATCCTGGAGATCAAGGCGGCGCCGGAACGTCCCGATGAACCATCGCTTTATCGTAAGCCGAGCCCTCGCTTCATTTTGGAGAAGATCGCCGAGCATGGGCTCGACCCTTCCCGCTGCTGGATGACGGGTGACCGCGTCTCGGATTGGGAAGCGGGACTCAACGCCGGTATCCACTCCTGCGCGATGCGCAGCGGCGCCGCCAAGCCGGAAGAGCTTTTACAGGCCGCCAGCAAGGGGTTTGCGGTGCACGATGATTTTCCTGCCTTCGTGCGCGCGGAGCTGAAGCTGGACTTCTGAACCAACAAAAAAGACGAACCGGGTGGTTCGTCTTTTGATCGCCTGAGCGAGCGGATTAGGCCTTAGGCTTTTCCTTCTCGCAGGGGCACTTGCCGTCCTTCTTCTCTTCGTCGCCAGCGACGACAGCCTTGGGCTTTTCCTTTTCGCAAGGGCACTTGCCGTCGTCCTTCTTCGGTTCTTCGGAGACGATGGCCTTAGGCTTTTCCTTTTCGCAAGGGCAGTTGGGGCACTTGCCGTCACCCTTCTTTTCTTCGGCGCTAACGAAAGCAGCGGAGAGAGCGAGGATGCCGACGGTGAGAGTGAGGAGCTTGAGGAACTTGGAGTTCATGGTGGAGTGATATGGTCTCCGTTATCTGGCCTAAGTCAATCGGCTGGAGGAATTCGGCCGCAGGGATTCCACCTAGCGGTCGATACCGTCGTAGATTGGGTTCAAGTCCCGGTCTATTTTCAGTAAACCACTGCCTGGTAACCACTTGCTCCCGCTGTTTGTCAGGTAAATACGCTGATTTTTGACGCAAGTGAGGTCTTTGACCGCTGGGACCCGGGCCATTTCGGCTACTTTTTCTGGGCTCTTCGAAATCGGACTGTCCGCCGCCGCCCCCTGGATCCATAGCACGGCATCAGGCTTCGCGTCGGCCAGGAGTTCCCAGTCGAACTTGATCCAGGCTCCTTGGCGCAAGGCCGATTTAAATCCAACGGTCGCCAGTGGCTCGGCGAGATAACTTTCCGGACCCGCCATGACGCCGTCCCAGATAACGATAATGGTCTTGGTCCGCTTCGCCTGTCGGCTGGTCAGTGCGAGCACCAAGCGTGCGGCTTCCTCCGTCCGTCCGGTTACTTCGCCGAGGAGACGGACATCCCGGACTACGGAGTCTCGGGCTTCCGGATTAAGCACGATCGTACGTAGGCCGGCTTTCGCGCACTTCTCCGCCCAGAGAGGGTTCGCCATGCGCGGCAAGATCACGAGGTCTGGCTTCGTGCGCAGCAGACGTTCGAGGTCGGGTAGGAAAACGTCGGCGTCCCGCGCGGCAGGATGATCCTTCGGCAGCGGGCACCAGCGGGTCGCCATGACCATCTCCTCCGCGCAGCCGAGGTCGATGAGGGTCTGCGTCGCACCTGGATTGTAACTAGCGATGCGATGCCCACCCGCGTTCAGCGTCAGGCAGCACGCGATCCAGGGCAGCAGCGCACGCATCAGGCCGAAAGCAGGCGCGCAAGGCGCATCGCCGAATCAAAGCTGCCACGGTCAGCCTTCCCTTGGCCAGCGATCTCGTAGGCGGTCCCATGGTCGGGGCTCGTGCGCACGTGCTTAAGCCCGAGGCTGAGGTTGGCCGACGTCGAGAAATCCACGGCCTTGAGCGGCGCGAGGCCTTGGTCGTGATAGATGGCGGCGACGGCGTCGAATTCGCCCAGCAGATGACGGTGGAAGACCGTGTCGCCCGGCAGCGGCCCGCTGACGTCATGGCCTTCGGTCCGCAGGGCTTCAATGGCCGGACGGATGATGGCGTCGTCTTCCTTGCCGAGCAGGCCTGCTTCGCCAGCGTGGGGATTTAGTCCACAGACGGCGATGCGCGGGCGGCGGTCTCCCAACTTCACGCGGAGCGAAATGAGGGCGAGGACCGTGCGACGGATGTCCGCGGCGGTGACGGCGCGGGGGACTTCGGAGAGCGGGATATGCCAGGTGACGAGTCCGACGGTCATCTTGCCGCCGGCGAAGGCCATCACGGGCTCGCCGCTCCAGCGCGACGCGAAGAATTCCGTCTGCCCAGGAAAAGAATACCCCACGCCCGCGAGACCTTTCTTGTTCACCGGGCCGGTGACGACCGCGGAGAAACGCCCGCCGGTGGCGCCGCGGGCCGCCATCTCCATCGCTTCGATTGCGATGAGCTGACCGGCTTCGTTCGGCTTACCGGGGCGGTTCACGAAATCTTTCGGTCCGACGGCGATGCCTTGGCCGACCTGCTCAATCCAATCGGCCGGGCCGATGGGCACGACGGAACTCGCCGATTCGGGGTGAGCCTTCAGCCAACTGGCGAGGAGCTCCGGGCCGACGCCGGCCGGATCTCCGCAGGTGACAGCGATGGGCGGCGTGCTCATTCGGGCGAGACGAAGCGGCCGCGTTTGCCGCCGAGGAAGAAGTTCAGGAAATCACGCCCCTCAGACGTCAGGTAGCCGCCTTCGGCAAGCGCCTTCTGCGCGAGCGTGGCGCAGGCACCGTGCGTGGCGTAGACTGCATGGTAGGCGCGCTTGATTTCCGCAACGGCCGGAGCGGGCACGGCGCGACGGCGCAAGCCGATGAGGTTCAGGCCGGAAATCAGATTGCGACCGTGGCACAGCGCGTTGGGCGGGACGTCCTCGGTGATGACGGCGTTACCCGAGATCAGGGCGCCGCCGCCGATGCGGCAAAATTGATGGACCGCCACGCCTCCGCTGATGAAGGCCTTGTCGCCGACGGACACGTGGCCGCCGAGCATGCAGCCGTTGGCGAGGATGACATGGTCGCCGAGCACGCAGTCGTGGGCGACATGGCTGCCGGCCATCAGGAGGCCGTCCGTGCCAATGACGGTGCGGTCGCCGGCCTTGGTGGCGCGGTGAATCGTAACGTGTTCGCGGATGACCGTGCGGTCGCCGATGCGCGTGCCGGAATCGGTGGCTGGGTCGAAGGAAAGATCCTGTGGATCGCCACCGACGACGGCGAAGTGGTCGACACGTACGCCGGCGCCGAGTTCGGCGCGCGCCTTGACGATGGCGTGGGCCGCGATGCGGCAGCCCGCTCCGAGCGTCGCGCCAGCTTCGATGATCGCGAGCGGTCCGACCTCGACGTCGGGGGCGAGTCGGGCGGACGGATGGATCTGGGCGGAAGGATGGATCACTTCGGAGAATTAGCGCCGCCGAACAGCTCGAGCTGGGCGGCTTTCACCATATCGTAGACGCGGAGCAGGCGGAGCAACTGCAACGTGTCGGATTTCGCGTAGCTCTGGTTAGATTCAACCACCTGGACGAGGTTCTCGAGGATCGTCCGGAAGGTCAGCACATGGTCGACGCCGCTTTCGCGGAGCAGGGTGATGCTTTCGGAACGCTGCGGCTCCGTGGCCGGGATGCCGGGTAGCACGAGGATTTTCGCGAGCGGCTGGCCTTCGGTCGGGGTTAGGTCCGCGAAGGCCTCCTTGGCGGCTTCGACGGCTTCCTTGCGTACGAACTCGAGCAGGTCGCCCTTCTTGATCATCGTGGGCGTGATGGCCTTGGTCGTGTGCCAGGCCTTCACCGCGACGACGGCGGCGCCGATTTTCGGCAGGTCCGAACTGAAAAGCTGGAAGGGCGCATCGACTCCCCGTTGTGGCGACGGATTGATGACCAGTAGGTCGCCTTCTTCATCGGCGCGTTTCCTGCGGGATTGGACGGCGTACTTGCGCGACTGGCGCACAAAGAAACCGTTCATCTCGAAATACTCGCGGACCAGACTGTCGTCGAAACCCGCCATTGGCCGCTAGGATGCGGCCGAGGGGGCGGTTTGGTCAACCCGCGATAAAAGCCCTCAGAGGGCGAAGTCGGCCGGTGCGATCGCCACGGTGAACTCGCCCTTGAGTGAGCCGGCCTTCAGCGCGGGCACGAGTTCCGACAAGGCGGACGTGCGGATCGTCTCATGCAGCTTGGTGAGTTCGCGGCCGACGCAAACGACCCGTTCGGGACCAAGGATCTCCAGCATTTCGTCCAGGAAGTCGCTGATGCGATGGCAGGATTCGTGCAGCACCACGGTCTCATCAGCCTCCTTGAGGCCTTCGAAGAAGCGCCGGCGGGCCGCGGATTTCGGCGGCAGGAAGCCGACGAAGCGGAAGGCGTTGGTCGGGAGTCCGGAGGCGGAGAGTAGGGCCACGATTGCGCAGGGGCCAGGCAAGGGGGTGACGGTGAGTCCACGTCGGCGGCATTCGCGGGTGACGCGGAACCCGGGGTCGCTGATTCCAGGCGTACCCGCATCGGTGATCAGGGCGATCTTCGCGCCGCCGGCGATCTTGTCGGCAATCAGGACGGCGGCGTCCTTCTCGTTGTGCTCATGGTAGGCGAGCATCGGCTTGGAAATCGCGAGGTGGCGGAGCAGACCACCGGTCACGCGGGTGTCTTCGCAGGCGACGAGGTCGCACTCCGCGATGGCCTCGCGGGCGCGGGCGGTGATATCGCCGAGGTTGCCTAACGGCGTAGCCACGACCCAGAGCCGTCCGGCCGGTCCCTGCGGACGGCCGGCGGCACCTGCGTCGGCGGAATGCATCAGCGGCGGTAGCCGGAACCCGGCGTCGATACGCCTGGGATACCGCCCTGCCAGCCGGTGGGCTGGGACTGAGGCAACATGGAGTCGGCTGGCTTCTCGACGGTCTCACAGCCCGCCAGGCCTAGGAGGCAGGCGAGCAGGGCGAAGGCGATGAGCGTGCGGCCGGACATCAGTTGAGAGCGATCTTGTTGGAGGGAACGAGGGACACCGAGCTAGCCTTCGAAATGGCGCGGATGTCGAGTTCCTTGTCAGGCTGGAGCTGGCCAAAGGAAAGGACGCCCTTGACGGTCGAAATCTGGACCTTGCCGACCTTACGGCCGTCGATCTTCACGTCGAAGACGGCCTTTTCCTTGATGCCGTTCGTTTCGCCGACGGAGAAGGCGACGATGCCGGAGTTAGAGTCGAGGGCGAGGACGTTGGTCAGGATGCTTTCGGTCGCGGCTTCGACGGCGGCGACGGCAGGGGTGGCGTCACCCGGCTTGGCGGGCTCGCCCAGAGGGTCGCTGGCGAAGCCGAAAGGAGTCGGGTTGTTATCCATCGCACGGGAAACTTTGGCGTGGAGGCCGCGGTATTTTCCGCTGATGAGCTCGGCCTTTTGTTCGGCATTGGTGGCCTTGGTCTCGATTTCGGCGAGCTGTTCCTTAGTGAACATGCCGGCGGCCTTTTCGGTGGCCTTCACGAGTTCTTCCTTGGCGCTGGCGAGGGCGGCTTCGGCGCCGTCCTTCTTGCTGTTGGCGTCGGTCAGCTGGGCGGCGAGTTCGTCGCGCTTGCGGGTGAGTTCGGCGCGTTCGCCTTCAAGGGCGGTATTGGAGGCGGTGAGGCCTTCGATCTTCGTCTTCTTATCGGCGACGTCGGCGATGAGGTCCTTCTTGGCGAGTTCGAGGTCGGCGATGGCCTTGCGCTTACCGTCGAGGAGGGCGGGCAGGGTGGCGAGCGAAGTCATGCGGGCGTCGTAGTCCTTGCCGGCTTTGACTTCGACGTCGGTCACAGCCCAAGCGGTCTTGGTCAGGGCGGCGTCCATCTTGCCTTTCAGCAGGAAGGCAAAGACGACGGCGGCCACGGCGGCGACGACGGTCAGGATACGGAGGAAGGCATTAAGCTTCTTGTTCATGGGGTAGGGGAATTGGGGTTAAGAATGGCTGAAGAGGGTCTTCCCGGGATCAGGAGATTCCTGACGGGAAATGGCACCAGGGTTGGCCGAAATGTGCAGGAGGACTTTAAACACCAATTCTTCCTGTCCCTCAAGTGCAATTTCCTCGCAAACCTGCGAGGCGGAGAGCCATTTGCCCTTGGACTTGGCCAAGGTGGCGATCGCCGCGGAGCGGACTTTGAGGGTCTCGGAAGCAGCCTTCTTGCCGGCCTCGACGCCGGGCTGGTGGTAGGCGTTGATGCCGAGGAGGTTGGCGTACAGCCCGACGGCTCGTTCGAAGAGCGCGATCAACATGCCCACGGAACGGGCGTCCACCTGATTGATGGTAATAGTGATATTAGCTCGGCCACTGCCCGAGAGGGCTTCGCGGGTTCCTAAGAGGAAGGCCTGGAGGTAGTCGCCGGAGGTCACGCCGGGCTCGACTTCCAGGGAACTGCCTTCGCGGTCCTTGAGGACTTCGATGAAGACGGCGAAAAAGTTATTCACACCGTCGCGGAGTTGCTGCACGTAGGCATGTTGATCGGTCGAACCTTTGTTACCGTAGACGGTCAGGCCCTGCAGGACTTTGCGTCCCTGGAGGTCGAGTTCCTTGCCGAGCGATTCCATGACGAGCTGCTGGAGGTAGCGGGAGAAGAGCAGGAGGCGGTCTTTGTAAGGGAGCACGACCATGGCCTTGGTGCCGCGGCCTTCGGTGAGGTGGTGCCAAGCCAGAGCGAGCGAGGCGGCGGGATTCTTCTGCGCATCGGGCACGCGGGTCAGCGCGTCCATCGCGCGGGCGCCGTCGAGGAGTCCGCGGATGTCGATGCCTTGCAACGCGGCGGGCAGCAGGCCGACCGGACCGATCTCGCTCGTGCGGCCACCGACCCAGTCCCACATCGGGAAACGGGCGAGCCACTTCTCGGCGACGGCGACCTTGTCGAGCTGGCTGCCTTCTCCGGTGACGGCGACGGCGTGAGCGGCGAAGGAGAGGCCGGCCTGCTTCCAGCGGAGCGCAGCTTCGAGCTGGCCGTTGCGCGGCTCCGGCGTGCTACCGGACTTCGAGGTCACGATTGCAAGCGTGGTGCCGAGGCGTGCGCCCAACGTGTCGAAGACGCGGTCGATGCCGTCAGGGTCGGTGTTGTCGATGAAATGGACGCGGAGCTTGTCCGCCTTGCCGCCGAGCGCGTCGGCGACGAACTGCGGGCCGAGGGCTGAGCCGCCGATGCCGATGCAAAGAAGGTCGGTGAACTTGCCGGCGGAGCCTTTGACCTGGCCGCCGTGGACCTGCGCGGCGAATCCCGCGATGGCCTCGATAGCGGCCTTCACTTCGGCGGCGATCTTCGCGTCGGGCGCCAGCTCGGGAGCGCGCAGCCAGTAGTGGCCGACCATGCGCTTCTCGTCCGGGTTGGCGATGGAGCCCTTCTCGAGCGCCGCCATGTCGGCAAAAGCCTGGGCCATGGCCGGGGCCATCTTCTCGGCGAAGCCCGCCGGCGCCGGGGCGCGGCTGAAGTCGAGCGAGATGCCGAGTTCGGGGAAGTTCTGGAGCTGCTTCCGGAAGAGGTCGAAGGAGTTGGCCACGGTAGGACAGTTTTCCCCGCCACAACCCTGCTTGGCAACAAAAAGGGCGGTCCGCCGAGGCGTCCGCCCTTTCATTTCCGTTCAGGTAAAGGCCTTAGTCGCCGTCGGTGATGGCACCTTCGGAGGCCGAGGACACGAGCTTGGCGTATTTGGCCAAGGTACCGCGCTTCTCCTTGCAAGGGGAGGCCTTCCAGGACTTCAGGCGGTGCGCGATCTCCGCGGCTGGCACGTCCAGGTTGATCTCGTTCTTCTGTGAATCGATGGTGATGGTGTCGCCGTTCTGCACGACCGCGAGCACGCCGCCGACGGCGGCCTCGGGGGTGATGTGGCCGACCACGAAGCCGTGGGAGCCACCGGAGAAACGTCCATCAGTGATAAGCGCGACGGTCTTGCCAAGTCCCTTGCCCATGACGGCGCTGGTGGGTCCGAGCATCTCGCGCATGCCGGGGCCGCCCTTGGGGCCTTCGTTGCGGATGACGATGACGTGGCCGTCTTTGACCTCGCCATCGAGGATGCCGCGGAGGGAAGCCTCTTCGGATTCGTACACGATAGCTTTGCCGGTGAAGGCGTTGCCTTCCTTGCCGGAGATTTTGGCGACGGAGCCTTCCGGGGCGAGGTTGCCGCGCAGGATGCGCAGGTGGCTATCAGCCTTGATCGGATTGGAGAAGGGACGGACGACGTCCTGGTCGGCGGCGTAGCTGCCGACGTTCGCGAGGTTCTCGGCGACGGTCTTGCCGGTGACGGTCATGCAATGGCCGTGCAGGAGACCCTTATCGAGGAGCATCTTGAGCAGCGGCTGCAGGCCGCCGATACGGACGAAGTGCGCCATATTGTACTTACCGCTCGGCTTGAGGTCGGCGAGCACCGGCACGCGACGGCCAACGCGCTCGAAGTCCTCGAGGGTGAGCTTGATGCCTGCGGAATGGGCCATCGCGATGAGGTGGAGCACGGCGTTCGTCGAGCCGCCGAGGGCGATGACGACGGTGATGGCGTTCTCGAACGCGTCCTTGGAAAGGATGTCTGAAGGGCGGATGTTCTTCTTGATCAGTTCGAGCACGGCCTTGCCGGCTCGCTCGCAGTCCTCGAGCTTGGCTTTGGAATTCGCGAGCTGGGCGGAGCTATCCGGCAGGCTGAGGCCGAGGGCTTCGATGGCGGAGGCCATGGTGTTGGCGGTATACATGCCGCCGCATGAACCTTCGCCCGGAATCGAGCAGACCTCGATCTCCCGGAGTTCGCCCTCACCAATCTGCTTGCCGGCGTGCTTGCCGACGGCTTCGAAGACAGTGACGATGTCGGCCGACTGGCCGCGATGCAGTCCGGGGACGATCGTTCCGCCGTAAACGAAGACGGAAGGGCGGTTGAGGCGTGCCATGGCGATGGCGCAGCCAGGCATATTTTTATCGCAGCCGCCGATGGTGACGAGACCGTCGAAGCCTTCGGCGCCGGTGACGGCTTCGATGGAGTCCGCGATGATCTCACGCGACACCAGCGAGTAGCGCATGCCCGGGGTGCCCATGGAGATGCCATCCGAGACGGTGATGGTGCAGAAGATGACCGCCTTGCCGCCGGCTGCGTCGGCGCCCTTGACCGCTTCGTCTGCCAGGCGGTTGATGTGCATGTTACACGGGGTCACCATCGACCAGGTCGAGGCGATGCCCACGACAGGCTTGGAGAAGTCGGCGTCGGTGAAGCCCACGGCCCGGAGCATGGCTCGGCTGGGGGCGCGGTCGGGGCCGTCTACGACGATGGCGGAGTGTTGGCGGCAGTGGTTGGCGTCGGTCATGATGGGTGTGAAAAGTCTGCGGTTGTCAGTCGGTGGGTGCCCCCTAATAAGAGGGCAGGGAGCGGACACTGAACCGCCCCGTCGCTCCCGACAATCCGATTTAAGCCTCTCCGTCCCGTGGAATTCAACCTCAAGAAAATCATCAAGGCCCTCCTGTTCTCGACCTCCGAGGCGGTGTCCATCAAGGACATCCAGAAGGTCGTGCAGCGCTACCACGCCCAGGCGGCCGCCGAGCGCCAGCCCGACCTCCTCGAGGCCGCTGGCGAACCCACGATCGTGCCCGCGGCTCAGCCCGTCCAGGAAGTGATCCAGGACATCATCGACCAAGTTCCGACTCTCCTCACGGCCACCCAGATCCGCGAAGCGGTCGACGCCCTCGAAGCCGAGATGCGTGACGCCAACGACGCCTGCCGTATTCTGCAAGGCCCGGAAGGTTTCCGTCTGGTCATCTCGCCGGCCTACGCCGATTGGGTCCGTCTCCTTCGCGGCGAACCGCGTCCGCAACGCCTCAGCCCCGCCTCGCTTGAGACGCTCTCGATTGTTGCCTATCGCCAGCCGGTCACCCGCTCGGAAATGGAAGCCATCCGCGGCGTCTCCGTCGATAGCGCCCTGAACCGTCTTCTCGAACTCGAGCTCGTTGCCGTCACCGGCCGCGCCGATCTTCCAGGTCGTCCGATTCAGTACGGCACGACCGACAAGTTCCTCGATTTCACCGGCCTGCGTTCGCTCGGCGAACTGCCGGCCTCCGACGTCCTTTCTCCTGCCCAGATTTCCGAATGGATTACCCGCGCGACCACTCCGGTTGAAGTCGGCGATTCCGAGGTCGGCCTGCCGCTGGAAGACCAGTCCTCCGCCGCGATCGCGACGGAGACCCCGCCCGAAGACGAGAAGCCTGCTGAATGAGCCTCGAAGAGCACCGCCGCGAGGTCGATCGTATCGACCGAGAAATCCTCAAGCTGCTCGGCGAGCGCTTGCAGGTGGCCCGTGCCATCGGTGAAGCCAAGCTCAAGTCCGGCGCGCCGGTCTACGCTCCGCAGCGCGAGGAACAGCTGCTCCGTTCCATCACCGAAGCCGCCCCGGCAATCCCGGCCTCCGGACTCCGCGCGGTCTACCGCGAAATCATCTCCCTCTCCATCGGCGCCCAGATGGCTAACCCGGTCGCCTACCTCGGGCCTGAAGGCTCCTTCACCCAGCAGGCGCAGATCCGCGCCTTCGGTACCAGCGTGCCGTCGCTCCCGTTGCGCGCCATCGGTGACATCTTCGCCGCGGTCGAATCCGGCGAAGCCTCCTACGGCGTCGTGCCGGTCGAGAACTCGACCGAAGGCGTCGTCAGCCACTCGCTTGACCTGCTCGCCGAATCCGAACTCAAGGTCGTGGCCCAGGTCACGCTTTCCGTCGAGCAGTGCCTCGTCGGCCAAGGACCCCTCGACCAGGTGAAGAAGGTCCTCTCGAAGGATATCGCCCTCGCGCAGTGCCGCGGCTGGCTCTCCCGCCACGTCCCAGCCGCCGCGCTCGTCGAGACCGACAGCACCGCTGCCGCCGTGGAGCTCATCGCTCGTGACCCGCAAGGTCAGGCCGCCGTCGCTTCCGCGACCGCCGCCGAATCTCGCGGCGTCCCCATTCTTGCCCGCGGCATCCAGGATCGCCGCGACAACGCCACCCGCTTCTTCGTCATCGCCAAGGCCGCCAACACCGTCGGCGCCAAGGACGAGGTCACGAGCGTGGTGCTCACGCTCAAGCATGAGCCGGGCGCCCTCCAAGGTGCGCTGGCCGCCTTCTCCGACCGCGGCATCAATCTGATTCGCATCGAATCCCGACCGAGCCATCGTCGCGCCTGGGAGTACCTTTTCTTCATCGATTTCCCGGGTCACTGGGACACCGCGGCTGTGCAGGCCGCCGTCACCGAACTGAAGGGTCGCTGCGAAGTGGTGAAGTGGTTGGGCAGCTATCCTCAATCCGCCGGATGAGCCGTCGCGCCCTCGGAGGCGTGATGCTGGCCGTCCTCGGCGTGGCCGTGCTTTGGTCGGGCTACTCTTGGTGGCGTGCGTGGTCCGCTCCGCTCGTCCCCGTGGTTTTCCGTCCATCCTTCTCCGTCGAAGGCATCTCTTCCGGTACGCCCGTGCGCGTGCAGGGCGTGACGGTGGGGCAGGTGAGTTCCATCGGTCTCGACGCCGACGTCGAAGGTCGCCTGCGTCCGGTCGTCCGGCTCATCCTCGATCCGGAGACCTTGGAAGATCGCGGCTTCGCCGACCGCCTGCGCGGCGACCGCCTGCGCTCCGAGGTCGCCAAAGGGCTGCGGGCGCGCCTCGTTTCGGTGAGTCCGGCGTCTGGCCTGCTGCAGGTCGAACTGATTTGGGAGCTCTCCGCACCTGCTCCGTCGGAATCGTTGGCTGCTGATGAGATTCCTTCACTTGGCACGCATCTCCAGAGTAAGATCGCCGACTTGGTCCAGCAGCTCGAGGACCTCGCCGAAAAAGACCTGGTCGCTGTCGCGGCCGACCTTGAGCGAGACCTGGACGGGTTCTATGATGCGACCGACCCCGCCCGCGCCGCCCGTTTCTCCGCGATGATTGTTCGTCGAACCGGCGCGGTCCTCGAGGCGACCGGTGACGGCAAGTTGGATGCGCAGAGCGCCCGCCTAATCGCCGCCTGTGCCCGTCTCCGTGAAGCGGTTGAACAAGCCGATCGCAAGATGGACGATGAGACGCTGGCTCTCCTGCAGGTACGGATGGCCGACGCCGGAGCAGCGCTAGCCGCATTTTCCGCCTCCCTGGAAGGTTCGCAGGCCCGTATGAACGAGGCGTCGGCGGAATTCTCCTCGCTGTTCCGCGCGGTTTCCGAGGCGGCCCGGACGTGGTCCAAGAAGGCGGCCGGCCTGACCACCGAGCCGCGCCCTCGCTGAGGGAACAGGCTTGCGGCGGACCCCCGGAGCGGGGATAGGTGTGGGCCCTTACCAGCCATGGCCGACCCGACCGACAAGATGGAATCCATCATCAACCTGTGCAAACGCCGCGGGTTCGTCTTCCCTTCCTCCGACATCTACGGCGGCTTCAACGGCTTCTTTGATTACGGCCCCCTCGGCGTCGAGCTGAAGAACAACATCAAGCAGGCCTGGTGGCAGGACTTTGTTCACCGCCGTGACGACATCGTTGGCCTGGACTCCTCGATTATCCACCACCCGACGACCTGGAAGGCCTCGGGTCACATCGACAATTTCACCGACCCACTCGTTGACTGTAAGGAGTCGAAGATGCGCTACCGCGCCGACCAGCTCTTCTTCGCCCCGGTGCGCGTCGCTGGCGAGACCATCGGCTACGTCTCCGTCCTCGAAGACGACGGCATGCAGGCCAAGGCCGACGAGATGGCCAACGACATGAAGCGCAAGCTCGCCAAGCAGGGCGCGCTCGAGCCGGTCGTACTCAAGGATTACACGGAGTCTACGACCGAGGAGCATGCGCTCATCCCTTCGCCCGCCACGGGCAAGCCGGGTTCGCTCACGCCGCCCCGCTCGTTCAACATGATGTTCCAGACTTACGTCGGAGCCATGCAGGACGCCTCGGCTACCGCCTACCTCCGTCCGGAGACCGCGCAGGGTATCTTCATCAACTTTAAGAACGTCGTCGATACCGGCCGCGTTAAGTTGCCTTTCGGCATCGCCCAGATCGGCAAGGCGTTCCGCAACGAGATCAACCCGCGCAACTTTATCTTCCGTTCCCGCGAGTTCGAGCAGATGGAGATCGAGTACTTCATCTCACCCGCTTCCGATTGGGCCACGGCCCACAAGGAGTGGATTGAAGGCTGCCTGGCTTGGTTTGAGTCCATCGGTATCCCGCGCGCCAAGCTCTCCCTTTACCCGCACCCGACCGAGAAGCTCGCCCACTATTCGAAGGGCACCACGGACATCATGTTCGAGTTCCCCTTTGGCGTGCAGGAGCTCCAGGGCGTCGCCGCCCGCGGCGACTTCGATTTGACCCAGCACAGCAACGTCTCTGGCCAGAAACTCGACTGGTTCGACGAGGTCGCCAAGGCCCGCTACATCCCGCACGTCATCGAGCCCTCCGTCGGCGTCGACCGCGTGTTCCTCGCATTGCTGACGACGGCCTACCATGAGGATGAAATCGAGGGCGAGAAGCGCGTCGTGCTCCGCCTCCCGGCTCGCGTCGCTCCCTTCAAGGCCGCGATCTTCCCGCTCGTGAAGAACAAGCCTGAGCTCGTCGAACGCGCCGAGGCTCTTTACCGCCGCCTGAAGAAGCGCCACAATGTCTTCTACGACGCCGCCGGGGCCATTGGCCGCCGCTACCGTCGCCAAGACGAAATCGGCACGCCTTTCGGCATCACGATCGACTTCGAGACCATCGAGAAGGGCGCCGGCGTCACGGTCCGCGATCGCGACACGCTGGAGCAGGTGCGCATGACCGAAGACGAGGTCGTCCGCTTCCTCGACGACAAGGTCAACGGCTGACCTTAGCGGGGGCGCCCGCGAGATCTTCCGCCAGCTTGGCGATGCGTCGCTTCCCGCAGAGGGAGGCGGCGATCGTCAGGTTGCGCAGGCCTTGCGGTAGGTGCGCGAGGTATTCCGGACGGCCCTTCTTGTGGCCGAGGAAACCGTAGGCTCCGCAGGCCTGCAGGAGGCGCTGCGTGGCGGCGACGTGGAAGAGGTGCGAGAACTCGTCGCTAGAACCCTTCCAGCCGGAGACTTCGCGGGCATGGTCCTCGATTTCGATGCGCCATAGGTCCATATCATTACGCGTGAGGTAGGGATCGAAGGCGAGCGAAGCGAAGTCGTAGAACATGCAGCCGTGGCGCAGGCCTTGGAGGTCGACCAGCCAGGCGGATTGATCGCGCACCATGATGTTCTGCGACTGGAAGTCGCGGTGGATCGTGACGACGGGCTGACCCATGAGTTCCTTGGCGAGCGAGGCCATCTCGTCGGCGACGGCGCGGTCCGGCTTACGGCCGCCGAGCGCGTTGTCCTGGAAGTACTGGCGCTCCCACTGGTAAAGGTTCGGGCCGAATGCTTCCATGAGCGTGATGCCGGAGCCGGCGAAAGCGTCGACCCCGAGGCGATGGATGCCGGCGACCTGTTCGAGCGCGGAGGCGACGGGCGCCCACGGGAAATCTTTGCCCTGCGCGAGCGACCAGAGGTCGACGTTGCCGAGGTCTTCGAGGGCGAGCACGCCGGCAGCCTTGTCTTCCGCGAGGACCTGCGGGACCTGGACGCCGATCTTGTCGCGGAGGACGCCCGCGATGGCACCGTAGAGCTGGTTCTCAGGACGCGAATCATCGTAGACGCACAGCACGGCGGATTCGCCGGCGGCGTTACGCATGCGGAGGAACTTGCGGCCGGAACCGCCCTTGAGGACAGCGCCGCCCTCGGTGAGCTCGTAGCCGTGCGCCTTGGCGGCGTCGGCAGGGGAGATCGCGCCGCGTACGGGCTTCTCCTGCTCGGCCTTCACGGCCTGGTATTCGTCGACAGTGCCGAGGTCGTGCCAGCTTGCGGCGGAATCGAGGAAACCCTGGATGCTGTTGGGTTCGGCTTGGAGGCGGCGGAGGAAATGTTCGACCAGCGATTCGATCGCAGTGGGGACGCTTTGGACGAAGGCCTTGGTGACGATACAGATACCGGTATACTGGTAAGAGGGGTCGGCCTTACCGAGGCGGTCGCGCAGGTCGGTCACAAAGCCTTCGTCGGTGATGCGGACATTGCGGTTCGGGCCCTGTTCGCGGACGACGAGCGTCGCGGCGCCGCCGTTGGCCTGATGGTGCGCGTAGGCCGCGGCGATATCGCAGCCGGAAAGAATGTCGCCGTTCCAGATGACGAGATCCTTGTCGTCTTCACCGAGCAGCCCGGCGATGTTCGCGAGGCCGCCGCCGGTCTCGAGCAGCACGGGCTCATGCACGAGCTTCACCTCGGCGTCGCCGAAGCGACCGGAAGGGAAGGCGAGCGCCCAGGCTTCGGGGCAGTGGTGCGTGTTGATGATGAACCGACGCGTGCCGGCAGCATGGAGTTTCTCCATCGCTTGGATGACCATCGGCCGTCCGCCGATCGGCAGGAGAGGCTTTGGGCAGTTTTCGGTGAGCGGACGCAGGCGCGTGCCGAGGCCGGCGCCGAGAAGGAAAGCGGTACGAGGGAAATCAGGCATGGGAAGATTGGGTGCAGGCCGGGCAGATGCCGTAGATCTCCATGATATGGGTCAGTTCGGCATAGCCCTTGGTGCGGGCGGCGGCTTCGAGACGCGAGGTGTCGCAGCCGGGTAGCCGGTCGATTCGGCCGCAGCGGCGGCAGATGACATGGTGATGGTGGTGTCCCGGTGAGACGAGGGCGTAGAGGCTGCGGCCGCGTTCGAGCGGGTGACGCTGCACGATACCGGCGTCGTCCATGGCGCCGAGGCTTCGGTAGATCGTGACGAGGTCCAGCTTGTCGTCGCCGGCGGCTTCATGGACCTGTTCGGCGCTCAGAGGGTGTTTGGCCGCCGCGAGGACCTTGAGCATGACCAGGCGAGGGGAAGTGACCCGCATGGCCTTCTCCTTCATGCGGAGGACGGCCGCTTCGATGCGATCGCCGGAGCCCTCCCCGCAACATCCTTCCTCATGGCGGTGGCCTTGGGACATGTCCCGTAGGTTTGGGGTCGTTTATGACGAGGCAACAACGAATGGCCACTTGCCTCCCGCCCGGGTCTGGTTTGGCTAGATAAATCCATGTCAGACTGCCCGGCTAATTCGACCTCCGCTCGCGAGCTTTGCCCGGTCTCGTTCCGGGACTTCGTCTCGCCCGAGCCGTTCAAACTCGAGCTGGGCGGTGATCTGCCCTCGGTGACGCTGCGCTACGAGACCTATGGTACACTGCTGCCCGATAAGTCGAACGCCATCCTGGTCCCGCACGCCCTGAGCGGCGATCATCATGTCGCCGGACGCTACTCGGCCGAGGACCGCAAGCCTGGCTGGTGGGATTGCTTCGTCGGGCCAGGCAAGGCCATCGACACCAATCGCTTCTTCGTCATCGGCGTCAACTGCATCGGCGGCTGCCGCGGCTCGACCGGCCCGCTCTCGACCGACCCCCGCACGGGTAAGCCCTACGGTGGATATTTCCCCGAGATCACTTTGGGCGATATCGTCCGCGCCCAGCGCCTGGTGATCCGTCATCTCGGTATCACTAAGCTCCATGCCGTCGTCGGTGGTTCGATGGGCGGCATGCAGGCCCTCATCTGGTGTGCCGACTATCAGGCTGAGGTCGGCCGGATTGCGGTCCTGGCCGCCGGCCTGAGCCAGTCGCCGATGGCGATCGCCCTCAATGCCGTCTCGCGCGCCTGCGTGGAGCGCGACCCGAATTTCCGCGGTGGTCATTACGTTCCCGGCGAAGGGCCTGACTCGGGCCTAGCCATCGGCCGCATGATCGCGCACATCAGCTACCTTTCCTCCGCTTCGTTCGAGCAGAAGTTCGGCCGCGCCAAGGTCCCGGGCGCCGGCGCCGGCGATGCCGTGCACTGGCAGGTCGAAAGTTACTTGGAACACCAAGGTCACTCCTTCGTCCAGCGCTTCGACGCCAACAGCTGGCTGCGTATCACCCGCGCCGTCGACCGCTTCGACATGACTGCCCGCGCCTCGTCTGGCACGCTCTTCACGCAGGACGGTCCGGATGTGCTCGCGATCGGATTCTCCAGCGACTGGCTCTATCCGACGAGCGAGCTGCGCATGCTCCTTGCCGCGGCCACCGCAGTCGGCGTCAACGCCGCCTACCATGAGGTCGTAACGGATGCCGGACACGACGGGTTCCTCCTGCCCGACACCGGGCTGGCGGTCCGCCTGCACGCCTTCTTGGGCTGATCAGAGGAGCGGCGAGATCACCTTCGAGACCGCTTCGATGACCCGACCGGTCAGCGTGCGACTTCGGCGGTAGAGGTCCTCGGTGAAGCGCGTCGATTCCGTCTCCCAGCCCGCGATGAGGGCACCGACTTCGGCGACCGCCGCCGGGTCGCGGACGATCGCGCCAATCTCGTAGTTCAGGAAGAGCGATCGCATGTCGAGGTTCGCCGAGCCGACAACCAGTTGCTCCTCGTCGACGATCACGAGCTTGGCGTGGAGCACGTCGGGCTTGAAGAAAAGGATTTCCGCCCCGGCCTCGCGCAGCGTGCGGAGGTGCCAGCGGCGGGCGAGGTCCAGCAGGCGATGGTCCGAGCGGCGCGGCACCATGATCTTCACATGCCGGCCCGCATGGGCGGCGGTGACCAGCAGCGTGAACAGCGTGTGGTCAGGCACGAAGTAGGGTGTGACGACGGTGATGGATCGCTTGCAGTTGGAGAAGAGTTTCTCGTAGGTCTCCCAGAGCGGGTCGCCTTCGCAGTCAGGTCCCGAAGAGATGACCTCGACGCGCGCGGAGCCGACGTACGGCGAGCGCTCGCGCAGCAGCGTCGCGAAGGTCATCGGGGCCTCGTCGGTGGCCTGGCACCAGTCGGCGATGAAGACGCGTTCGATGGCGGCCGCGGTCGGCCCTTCGATCAGGAAGGAGCAGTCACGGAAACGACGGTGCGAAGGCTTGTCGCCCATGTAGCGCAGGCCGAGGTTCTGGCCGCCGATGATGGCGAACGTTCCATCAAAGACCGCAATCTTGCGGTGGTTGCGCCAGTTCGCCGAGCCTTTGCCTTGGGTCGGCAGGGCCGGATTGAAGCGGGCCACTTTCCCTCCGGCGCGGCGGAGCGGGCGGCAAAGGCGTAGCGGGATGCCGAAGCTGCCAATGGCGTCGACGAGCAGGCGGACCTCGACGCCTTCCTTGGCGCGGGCGGTCAGCAGGCTCACGATCTCACGTCCGACGGCGTCGTCGCTGAGGATGTAGGTCGAGAGGCTGATGCGGCGCTTGGCTCCCCCGATCTGCCGGCGCAGTTCCTCGAGGGTGTCGCGTCCGTGGCGGTCGCCCAGCAGGCGTAAGCGGTTGCCGCCGAATTCCGGCTCCTCGCTAAGTCGCCATGCCACCCGGTTCACTTCCTTCTTTGCGTCGGCGAGGGAGGAGTGCTTGCGGCCGCCGAACAGGAAGAAGAGCAGGGCGGTCGCTAGGGGGAAGAACCAGACCAGCGGCCCCCAGAGCAGCAGATAGGCAGGGGAGACGCGGGCCCGCATCACGCGAAGGAGGACGTAGATCTGGCAGCCCGTCCGGATGGCGAGCATCACGTTGTCCGGGAGCAGATCCGCCCACTCCGCCAAGAGAATCACGGACGCCGTCAGCAGCGCGAGCGTCGTGCTGCGCGTTAGCCGGCCGTATCCCTGGAACGGAACCATGTCGTTAAATTAGCCGTATCGTCGGCGATTGGGCACAAAAAAAGACCCCGGTTACCCGGGGTCTGTTTGGTTCCTCTGAAGGACGGCTTAGTTGCCGGCCTTGTCGAGGAGGTCGCCGAGACTGTTGAAGTCTCCGCTGCCCGACGACGAGGAGGACGAACCGCCGGCCGTGGGGGCCGGGGCGCCGCCGGTAGACGGGCCCTTGATGCGATCGTAGCTGCTGATTTCCGCCTGGAGGCGTTCGGCGTCGTAGTTCGCGGCCTTGATCGAGAGACCGATGCGACGGTCTTCCTTGTCGATCTTGATGACGCGAGCGGTGACATCCTGGCCGACCTTGACGACGTCCTTGACGTTCTCAACGCGCTGTTCGGCGAGCTGGGAGACGTGCACGAGGCCGTCGATTTCGTCGGACAGTTCGATGAAGGCGCCGAAGTTCGCGATCTTGGAGACCTTGCCGGTGACGAGGTCGCCGATGCGGTACTTGCGGTCGATTTCGCTCCACGGATCGGTCTGGGTCTGCTTGACGCCCAGGGAGATGCGCTGCTGGTCGACATCGACGTCGAGCACGATGGCTTCCACGTCGTCGCCTTTCTTCATGACTTCGGCCGGATTGTTGATGCGTCGGGTCCAGCTCATATCGGACACGTGCACCATACCGTCGATGCCATCTTCCAGTTCGACGAACGCACCGTAGTTGGTGAGGTTGCGCACCTTGCCGCGGACGCGGGCGCCCACAGGGTAGTTGTGGCGGACCTTTTCCCACGGATTGGTTTCGAGCTGGCGGATGCCGAGCGAGATCTTCTGTTCTTCCTTGTTGAAGTTGAGGATGACCGCGTCGACTTCCTGACCGACCTTGAGGACGTCAGACGGCTTCTGGACGCGCTTGGTCCAGGAGAGCTCGGAGACGTGGACGAGGCCTTCGACGCCGCCTTCGATCTCAACGAACGCACCGTAAGCGACGAGGTTGACGACCTTGCCGTGGACCTTCTGGCCGACGGGGTAGCGTTTCTCGATGCCTTCCCAAGGATTGGGTTGGGTCTGCTTGAGGCCGAGGGAGACGCGCTCGCGCTCGCGATCGACTTCGACGACCATGACGGTGATTTCTTCGCCGACCTTGACGACTTCGCTCGGGTGGCCGATTCGGCCCCAAGACATGTCGGTTACGTGCAGCAGGCCGTCGAGACCGTCGAGGTCCACGAACGCGCCGTAGTCGGTGATGTTCTTGACGACGCCACGGCGGATGACGCCAGGCTTGACCTCCTCGAGGAGCTTGCGACGGCTTTCGCCGCGCTGTTCTTCGATGAGTTCGCGACGGGAGACGACGAGGTTCTTTTTCTCCTTGTTGATCTTGATAATCTTGAAGTCGAAGGTCTGGCCCACGAACTGCTCGAGGTTCTTGGGGGGATTGACGTCGATCTGGGAGGAAGGCATGAATGCGTCGACGCCGACAGAGACGATGAGGCCTCCCTTGACGATGGACTTGACGCGGCCTTGGACGATGGAGCCTTCCTGGCAATTGGCTTCGATGCTTTCCCACTTCCGGATTTGGAGGGCGCGATCGTAGGAAACGGTCGGGGTGCCGTCCTTATTCTCAAGCTTCTCGAGGTAGACCTCGAGCTGCATACCGACCTGAACTTCGGCCATGTCGGGGAATTCGCCCTGGGGGATGAAACCCTCCGATTTGCCGTTGATGTCGACGACGACGAATTTGTCTTCGCGGATTTCGGTGACCGTGGCGTTGATCACGGAGTGTTGCTTGAGCGCGCCGAAATTGGATTCGGCGAGCAGTTTTTCCATTAGGCTCATGTTGTTTTGACTGTTTGTCCTGGCCGTCGCGGAGGACGTTTCCAGGGTTTGGTTGGTTTTTTGGTTTTCCCTTCGGAGGGTCCGCTGACACATGCCAGCGGGCCGATGGGAAGGTCTAACGAACCGTCCGCCAGACCAGTTGGCAAGCGGATTTTAGGGGAAAAGACGGCCAGTCCGTCCGCCTTGGCTTATTTTGCGGCCGGACGAGCCCGGACCACGTAGTCCACGATACCGGCCGCCACGGCCTCGGCGATCTTCTGACGATAGGCCGCGTCGGCGATCAGGGCACCTTCTTTGCGGCCTATCATAAAACCGCCTTCGATGAGGACGCCAGGGCAGGACAGGGTGCGCAGGACAGCGAAGCGGGCACGTCGGACGCCGCGGTCATCGGCCCCAGTGCTCTTCACCAAGCGCCGCTGGATGCCCCAGGCGAGCGCCATGTTGGCGGTATCGAAACGGTTCCCAGGTTCGACGCCGGTGGTCGATTTGGCCTTAGCCGCATTCGTCGATTTCTGGCCAGCGGGGGTCAGGCAGTAGGTCTCTATGCCGTCGCTGCTGGTGTCGCCAGGGGGACCAGCGTTGTAGTGAAGGCTAATGAATAGGTCCGCCTTGGCAGTCGTGGCGATGGCGGGGCGGTCGTCCAGATCGAGGAACACGTCCTTGGTACGGGTGAACACGATCTCGAAGCCCTG
>Ga0209298_10000690_pt1 | contig 22512 bp, 19 predicted proteins | sample S_140806_EF_Meta_FD_187325 | JGI IMG/M metagenome (GOLD analysis project Ga0209298, IMG submission 187325) | Freshwater microbial communities from Lake Simoncouche, Canada to study carbon cycling - S_140806_EF_MetaG (SPAdes) (version 2) | ecosystem: Environmental > Aquatic > Freshwater > Lake ...
CCGATACCGGCGCCGATGCCCTCTGGTGGCCCCTGATCTTCCGGGGCATCACCACGGTGGTGATGTTCCTGCCCCTCAGCCTGGCCACCCTGGGCCCCCTGCCCCGGGAGGATGTGGGGGCCGGCAGCGGGTTCTACAACCTCACCCGCCAGCTGGGGGGCAGCTTCGGCATCGCCGTGCTCGCCCTGGCCCTGGAGCGCCAGCAGGCGGTACACCGGGCTCACCTGGTGGAATCCCTGGCGATCACCGATCCCCGGCTGCAGCAGCGCCTGGTGGAACTGCAACTCTGGCTTGCCTCGCGCTCCGGCACAGGCGGCACCCTGCCCGATCAAGCCCTGCAGGTGCTCAGTCTGCAGGTGGACCGCCAGGCAGCTCTGCTGGCCTACGGCGATGTGTTCCGGCTGGTGGGCTTGCTCTTTTTGGCCGTCATACCCCTGGTGCTGCTGCTGGGGCGGCCCCCGGCCCAGGCGTCCGCCCCGGCCCGGCCCTGAGGAAGAGGGCCACGCTGCGGCGGGAGCGCTCGCTGAGATCGGCAAAGCCGTCATGAACCAGGGCCTGCAGCATCAGCCCCTGCTGGGTGGCCACCAGCAGGGCAGCCAGCTCGTGGGGATCCAGGTTTGGCTCCAGGTCGCCGTCTACCTGGGCAGCGGCGATCAGAGCGGTCAGCCGCAGGCGAAACCGCTGCATGAAGGCCTTACCCGTTTCCCGCGCCGGGCTGGTTGCGGGCCGCTGCAGCTCAGCGAACAGCATTCGCACCAGGCCCGGGTGGTGCTGGAGCAGGGCCGCATGGCTGGCCATCAGAGCGGCCAGCTGGTCCAGAGGGCCTGACGGAGACAAGACAACTCCGGGATCGGCCGGTGGGGCGGCAACGGGGGTTGGAGCCACGGCGGGGGGCTCCAGACAGGCATCGAAGCGGCGCTCTAGTTCATCGGTGGCCCAGCTCACCGCTTCGGCCCAGAGGGCTTCGCGGCTTGGGAAATGGCGGAACAGGGCCCCATGGCTCACGCCCATCCGCTCGGCGATGGCGGCGGTGCTGATCGCATCCGGTGCGGTCGTTCGGGCGAGTTCCAGCAGCACCCGCACCGCGTGGGCCCGGCGTTCGCTGGCGGGAATGGCGGCGGCGCGAGGCACGGGGCGGAGCGTGGAAGTGAGTACATACTCATTCTCGGTCGCGTCTCCCTGGGTCGCGGCGGCCGCTGACGCTGCCGGTTCAGAGAAACACCTCCTCCTGGGGATACCCCACCCGAGTCGGCAGCCGCCGGGCGTAGAGGGCGGAGAGCAGCAGCAGGATGCCAATCCTTCCCACGAACATTCCCACCATCAGCACCAGCTGGCCCCAGCGGCCCAGGGTGGCGGTCACCCCCACATCCAGGCCCACGGTGCAGAAGGCCGACATGCAGGTGAAGAGCTTCTCCAGAAAGGTGACCTGCGCCACCAGCGGCTGACCGCCGGCGGTCGGCCCGAGCCCCAGCAGCAGTGTCATCGCCAGCACGAACAGGGCCGAGGCCAGGGTCACCCCCACCGCCCGCAGCACCAGCTCAGGCGCGATAGAGCGCCGCTGGATCACCACGTCGGTGCGGTTTTCCAGGGTGGAGCGGGTGGCCCCCATCAGCACCGCGAAGGTGGTGGTCTTGATGCCGCCGCCGGTGCCGCCGGGGCTGGCCCCGACGAACATCAGAGCGATCATCAGCAACAGGCCCGCATCTGAGAGGGTGGTGATCGAGAGGGGGACGGTATTGAAGCCAGCCGTGCGGGTGGTGATCGATTGGAACAGGGTGACCTGAAGGCGTTGCCAAAGCGACAGGGTCTGGATCACCCCATCAGGGGCGAACTGCTCGGTGACCAACAGCCCCAAGGCCCCCAACACGATCAGCAGCGCGGTGCTGCGCAGCACCAACCGGGTATGGAGGCTGAGGCGCCGCCGGCTCCAGAGCCGCGGCTGCCGCCAGTGGATCCGCTGGTGCCAAAGATCCTGGGTGACCCGCCAGCCGATGCCGCCGCTCACGATCAGGCTGCCGATCACCCCGTTGACAACGGGATTGCCCTGGTAGTCCACCAGATTGTTGCTCCGGAGGCCGAAGCCGGCGTTGTTGTAAGCGCTGATGCAATGGAACAGCGACGCCCACAACCGCTCCACTGGATTGGCGATGTCGGTGAAGCCGAAGCCGAACAGCACCAGCGTGCCGAGGCCCATCACGCAGCCGGCGCTGATCAGGATGCGGTTGAAGGTGGGGCCGATGCCCCCCACCCCGAATTCATCGAGGGCGCGTCCCTTGTCGAGCCGCTGGCGCAGGCCGGAGCGCCCCTGCACGAAGCCCTGCAGGAAGGTGGTGATCGCCATCAGGCCGAGCCCGCCGATCAGGATCAAGCCCGCCAGCACCACCTGGCCCAGCGGGGTGAGCTCGCTGCCCACATCGATGATCGAGAGCCCCGTCACCGTGATCGCCGAGGTCACGGTGAAGAGTGCCTCCCACAGACCCACGCTGTCGCTCGAGCAGAGGGGCGAAGCCAACACCAGGGTGCCGGCGGCGATCACGAGCAGGCCCGTGGCCACGGTGAACTGGGGCACCGTGAGCCGCTCCCGCCAGTGGTGCAGGCCACTCCACCAAGGGGCCAGGGGTCGCCGGGTCATCGGCAGGGCAACGGCAAACGGCATCAGTCTGCTGGGCGCAGGGTACCGGCGGGTGGTGGAGGCTCACTCTGTTTGTCGCTCCCTAGGGTGAAGCATCGATTCCTGAGCTGAAATCGATGGCGGCCGGTATGTCGGCGGCGGCCTGAAGGGTCACCTTTGGCAGGTCAGCCTGCTCCCCCCTGATTCCGATGGCCTCCCCGAGCCTCCTCACCACCCTGCTGATCCTGCTGGTGGGGGTGCTGTGCGCCCGGTTAGCCGCCGGGCCCCTGGCCCGCTGGGCCGTGCCCGCCATCCTGCTGGAGCTTGGCCTGGGATTCCTGCTCGGCAACACGGTGCTCCCGTTTGAAGCGGTCGCCCCTCTGGAGGGGCTCACCCAACTGGGGGTGCTGGCGCTTTTCTTCCAAGTGGGGCTGGAGGTGCGGGGGGATCTGCTGACCTCCAGACGGGGATCGATCCTCAGGGTGGTGGCCCTCAGTGTGTTGGCCCCCCTGATCGCCTATCTGCCGCTGCGATTTGGTTTCGGCATGGCCCCGGCCACCGTGATGCTCTGTCTGGCGGTGCTCTCCGCCACCGGCACCGGCGTAACCCTGCGGGTCCTGGGCCAGCGCCAGGCCCTGCAGAGCCCATCCGGGCGATTGCTGGTGGGGGTTTCGGTGCTCGACGACCTGCCGGCGATCGCCCTGCTGGGTGTGGCCTCCGCGATGGCCGGACGGAACCTGGCCTCCCAGGGCTCCGCCGCCCTCGGGAGCATGGCCCTGGGGGGCATGGCTTTGGGATTGCTGCTGGCGGGGCTGAGCTGGCTGGCGGTGGACCGGTGGGCGGCGGCGCCGACACGCCCCCCGGCCGGTCCGTTATCCATCCTGCTGGTGCTGATCGGCTGCGCCTGGGTGGGGGAAGCCAGCGGTCTGACCAGCCTGCTGGGGGCACTCTGGGCCGGCGTGCTGGTGGCCCGCCTGGAACCTCCGGCCCAGCCGCTGCGGGAGGTGCTGGTGCTGCTGGCCGAGGTGTTCCTGCCCCTCTATTTCATCAGCGTGGGCATGAGGTTGCCCGGCTCAAGCCTCCTGGAGCCCAAGGCCTGGACCCTGGCCGCCTTCCTGGTGGTGGTGGCGGTGCTGTGCAAGCTGGTTTGCGGCCTGGGGGTGTCAGCGGCGGACCGACGGGCTGGGGTGGATCCCTGGGTGGTGGCCTTCGGGCTGGTTCCCCGCGGCCTGCCAGGCCTGGTGTTTGCCACGACGGCCCTCGCCCGGGGTCTGATCGACACCGTGCAGTTCGCAGCCCTGCTGATCATGGTCACCGTGACCACTGTGCTGGGACTGCTCCTGCTCGAGCGCCGGCTGGGCCGTCTGCCGGAAACCTCAGGCCTCAGGAGCTGAGGGGGCATCGCGGAACTGCTCGAGCAACAGCCCCCGCTGATACTCCGCCGACAGGCTGGCCAGGTGCGCCCTGGCCTGCTCATGGAGCTGGGGGTCGACCAATTCAAGGGTGGTTCCCGTGGGAACGCCCATCCGCAGAACCAGGGCCATGGCGTCGAACAACCTCACCTGATCGTTCTGCCAGCCCTGGTAATCGGCCGCCAAGGCGGCGAGGGCGTCTCCCGTGACCGTTCCCCGTTCCACCTGCTCCCGCAGGAGCTGCACCTGGGAGAGACGTGCCGAGGTCACCAGGGCATGGGCAGCCCCGAGGGCCGCCAGGGAATCGGCGGCTTCCCGTTTAAGCAGGGCCATGCTGCGGCTGAGCACCGCCGCTTCAACGGTGAGAGGCTCGCGGCTGGCGGGGCTGAACAGGGCGGCGTTGGGTACCGAGGCGCGCGGCTCGGACAGGGGCTGGGAGGCCGCCGGGTCCACCGAAACGCCCCCCTGCTGGGCCGGCAGCGGCACCTTCACAAGAACCACTGGGCGTTCAGGAGGAGACTCCGCAGCGGGGGCGAGTCGATGGCCGAGCCGCACCAAGAACTCGCCAAAGCGATGGCGCAGGCGGAAGGGGCTCAGCATGGGTAAAGGATCTCGGAATAGATCCCTGAAGATGGCCGTTAATCTGGCTTGAAATCCCGCGAATAGCGAGGGTCGGATTCAGCGGTACGGGAGCCCGGAAATCCGACCTTGCCCCCGTGCGTAGAAGCCCGGCACCCGGAGGCTCAGCTTTGATCCCGCAACGTGGTGGTGCAGATGGTGATGCACTCTTGATCATCGAGGGAGCAGGTGGTGATGCATTCGAAATAGGCCTCAACCGCATCAAGACCATCCTCAATCTCTGATGCGCCGATCCCAGAAAGGACCTCGAGGCCAGCCTGGGACTCAGGAACGAAGCTGTTCATGGCGGGGAATGTCTGGGTTCCCACACCCTAGGTCGATTGACAGGGAGCACTATTCGGAGTCGCCAAAATTAGGCAGCTTTACTCATCGCCGAGTAAGGAAGTGTTAAGGGGCGAGGCAAGCACCCCGTCCCGGCGGGCCGCGCGCGGCCGCCTGGACCCGCGTAGCTCAGACACCGGAACCTGCACCCCAGCCGCTGTCCCAACCGAAACGGCCCCCTGGAACCCCAGGCGTTGCCTCTGTTAAACCATGCAGGGGATTCCATACTGGGCTGAACGTGTCATTCAGCGATGCAACCATCCCTGCGTCCCCGCACCCTGCACCACCCACGCTCCAGCACGGCCCAGGTGCTGAGGCCACGCCTGGGCGGTCCGCGCCATCCCCGCCCACTGCATCAGCCCCATCCCATCGGCAAACGTCGTCGCCGGTTCTTGGTGGAAGGTCTGATGGCAGGCCTGGCCACGGTCCTGACGACCGGGGTCGCCCTGGCCGCTCCGGCGCTCTTGCGGCAGGACCCGCTCACCAGCCTGCGCGACCTGGCGGGTGTTGTGGTACCGGCTCTGGGTCAGCCCAGCTTGCCTGGGCTCTACGAATGCCCCTGAAGCTGGCCGAGCCCCATTGATCGTCTCCCGGAGTTCCCTGGCCCCAGGCCTGCTGGCGATCACCCTCGCCAGCTCCTTTGCTGCCGCCGTGGCTGCGCCGGAACCCCAGCCTGCCGCCCGTGAGGCGGGCATCCGCCAACTGGAGCGCTCCTGGGCCCGACTCGACCAGGACATCCGGCTGCTGGACCAACTGCTACCGCCCACGCCGCCCGGGGCGGGATCCCCGGGAACCCCAGCCGGCCTCGGGCCGGCCCTGCTGCGGGCCAACGCACCCGCCAGGGGGCCACTGGACCTTGATGCACCGGACCTCAGCCCCCCGGCCTTGGCCCTGCCGACCGGCGCCAGCCTCAGCCAGGGGAGCGTTCAGTCCATCAGCCTCAGCCAGGCCCTGGCCCTGTCCTACGCCCAGAGCCCCGAGCTGCAGGAGCAGCGGCTGGCCGTGGCCCAGGCCCTAGCCGGTCTACAGGCCCGGCTGGGTCGCTACTGGCCCCAGATCGAGGCGCTGGCGGGGCTGGGATACGAGCAGAGCGGCACCGGCTTCACTGTGCCCTCGGGAAATCCGAGCCTTGGCTTGGGTGGCCCCTTCGCCCCCGGCGGCGCTTTCTACGTACCCACGGGAGCCACGGGCTACCTCAACCAGGGCAACCGCAGCCTCGGCGCCGGCCTGGAACTCCGCTACGCCCTGCTCGACTTCGCCCGCACCCCGGCCGTGCAGTCCGCCCGCGCCCAGCTGCGCGAGGCCCGCAGCCGTTATGCCAATGGCCTGCGGCGCCTACAGCTCACGGTGAGCGAGGCCTATTACAACCTCCAGCGCAGCGACCAGCTGGTGCGGATCCGTCAGGCCGACCTCAGCAACGACCTGGTGATCCTCCAGGACGTGCTGGCCCTCAAGCAGGCTGGCCTGGTGCCGCGGCTCGACCTGCTGCGGCGCCGGGCCATCGAGGCGGACAGCGAGGAGCAGCTCACCCAAGCCTTTGCCGACCGGGCCGTGGCCCGCCGGCGGCTGGCCGCCCTGCTCAATCTGTCGCCCGCGATCACCCCAAGTGCCAGCGACCCTGTGAGTCTCCAGCCCGCTTGGCCCCTGGATCTGGAGAGCAGCCTGCTAGCGGCCTACCAGGGCAATCCTGAGCTGGAGGCGGTGCTCGCTACCCGCGAGGCCTTGGCGCGCAACCGGGATGCCGTGGCAGCCCAGCTGCTGCCGAAGCTCAGCTTCGTGGGCCAGGCCGGGGCGAACGGAGATCAGACCAGCCAGTGGTCAATCACGGGGGATTGCTGCGGCACCACCGTGATCCCCATCCTCAACAGCGGCGGCTACGACTGGGCCATGGGCCTCACCTTCCGCTGGCTGCTCTTCGATGCCGGCAGCACGGCCGCCGAGGTGCGCTCGCTGGCCCGCCAGGAAGAGGGCCAGGCCCAGCGGTATGCGGCCCAGCGCAACGACATCCGCCTGCGGCTCGAGCAGGCCTTCTTCGAGCACGAGGCCAGCCTGGCCAAGCTCGCCTCCACCCGACGCGGCGTGGCGGCAAGCCTGGAGGGCTTCCGCGATGCCCGGCTCCGCTATCAGAGTGGCCTCTCCGATGAAACCACCCTCTCGCTCACCCAGGACAGGCTGGTGCAGAGCTTGGTGCGGCGGCTCAACGCCACCATCGATGTGAACATCACCTATGCCCGCCTGCTGCGGGAACTGCTGCCGGTGCCCCGTGATCCGGCCAAACCGCTGCAACCGCAGCTGGAGCTGCCGCCGGCCCCGGGGACTGGGGCCGCGCCCTGAGGTCCTGAGGCTCGCCCATGCTCACCTCCCCTGTTCTGCGAGCGGCCCTCAAGTACGGCCTGGCGGCGGCCCTGGCCGGCACCCTGGCGATGAACAGAAAAGACGTGGAGTTCGCCTGGTACCCCCTGGTGGCCGTGGTGATGTGCATGGACGAGACCGACACCCGCGTGCTCGCCGCCTCCCGCACCCGGGTGCTCGGCACGCTCACCGGCGGGCTGGTCGGCGGCCTGGTGCACATGGTGCTGAGCGGCTGGGTCGGACTCACCGTGAGCCTGCTGTTGGCGGTACCGCTGCTGCGGCTGTTGGGCTGGCAGTCCAGCCGGGGACTGGGGATGCTGGTGTGCTCGATGTTGTTTCTGATCGAGCGCTACACCGAGCAGAACTGGGCCTATGTGGGCGGCCGCATCCTCGACACCCTGATCGGCATCGGCGCGGTGCTGGTGGTGAGTTTCCTCTTCTGGCCCGTGGATCGGCTGGCGGAGATCCGCTCGATTGATGCCCAGCTGCGGCGCGTCATCACCCCCAGGTTGGAGGAGATCCGCCGGGGTCTGAAGGAACCAGGCCCGCTCCTGGAGCGGCCATCGCTTCCGCTCATCGGCAGCCGCCTCAACCTGCGCCTCGCCCAGCTGGTGGGCGATGAGCTGCGCAGTGCTCCCAGCGGCAGAGCCCACCGGCAGCACTGGCGACAACGCCAGCTGCTCTGGGAGCGGATCCATCACCACAGCCTGCAGGTGGAACGGCTGGCCCGTCTGCTGCCTCCCGGGGCCCTCGCCAATGCCGACACCCCCTGGCTGGACGGCCTGCCGGTGATGCTGGTTAGCGGTGGCAACGCGGCGATTCCCGCCCTGCCCAGCCGGCAGAGCCTGGTGCGTCTGGCCAGCGGCCATCAGCTGCCGGCGCTGCTCCTGTTGGGCCTCGACGACGAGGTCCAGCGCCTGGTGCGCAGCCTCCACAGCCTGGCCCTGGCCAGTCGGCGGGATACGCCCGCATGACCCGTGCCCAACCGCCGCTGATCACTCGGGAGGACCTGCGGCTGGCCCTCACCGCCGGCCTCGCGGCCGGTCTGGGGATCACCCTGGGGCTGCCCGATCCTGTCTACGGGCCGCTGGCGGTGGCGGCGGTGCTGGGCGGCACGGTGGGGGCCAGCCGCACCCTGGGCACCCAGCGAATGCTGGGCACCTTGATGGGGGGGGTGATTCTGCTGGTGCTCTATCCCACCCTTAGCCCGATCCTGCCGATGCCCATCGGTGTGGCCATTGCCCTGGTCTGCACCCGGCTGTTCGGTGGCTCCCTCGGCCTCCACAGCGGCTACAAGGTGGCAGGCCTGGTGGTGTCGATTGGCTGGACGGCCCATTCCGGTGAGATCACCACCTGGGTGCCGATCCGGCTGCTGCTGACATTGCTCGGTGTGCTGATGGCCTGGGCGGCGATCCGCTGGTTTTGGCCCAGCCGCGCCATCGACCGGCGGCAGCAGCTCTCGGTGCAGCTGTATCGGGAATTCGCCCTTTCCCTGCGGGAACAGGCGGCCCTGTTGCGCCAGGGCGACGGTATGCGCGGTGCCGGCGGGCTGCAGCGGCGCAACCACCTCCTGGGCCTGATCCTGGAGCACCAGAACCAGCGCTCTGATGCGATGGAGGAGCTCGGCAATGACCATCTGGGGGAGCGACTGGCGCGGATCTGGGACCGCCAGGAGCAACTGTGGAGCGAACTGATCGCCAGCTACCGCACCCTGCTGCGCCTGCCGCCGCTGCCGCGACATCACGCACCACTGGCGCAGGTGGTGGAGGCCGAAGCAGACCTGCTCGAATCGGTGGCCAATCGGCTGGATCTCTGGGCAGGCCGCTGGCCCGTCCCGCCCCCGGGTGCGCCTTGGGAGGGCGGGGGCGATCCCCTGCGCCAATGCGGCGCGAGGCTGGAGGCTGCCGAACGCGACCTGTTCGAGGATCCTGAAGCCACGGCCCTGCTGCTGGCTGGCTCCGGAGGGCGACGGGCAGTGGCGTGCACCCAGGTGCTTCAGGCGGTGCAGAGCTTTGAGGCCGCCTGGAGGGCGACTCCTTAAATCGCCGCTGCTCTTACCCGGGAACATCAGCCGACTCCGGGCCAACACGCCAGCTTCAGGCAGTTCTGCCCCTCACAATGAGAGTCTCAACACGTCCTGGTGTGAGCGCTCCCTCCCGGCCAGGCCGCTCCTGGCAGATCGATGCCTAGCCGGATGGCCCCTCCCCCCCAGCCAGAAAGCGCTCGATCCGGTAGCCCAGGATCACCAGCAGCAGCACCAGCCAGAACCAGAGTTCCGGGGGATTGGCATTGGTGATCACCACCAGCAGCACCACCTCGGCCACCAGCCAGGGCAGTTCCCGACGGAACAGATCGCGGCTCGACGGCTTCACCAACTGGCCGCTCCGCCTGGCTCCAGGCCCCGCTTCCAGGTGCGGTTGATGGCAGGGCTGCGGTAACCACCGGTGATCGAACGCAGACCCGGCAGCATGTAGGAGAGCGGCGTGCGCCACTCCACGTAGGCATGGGTCTCCACTGTGAGACCCTCGCGCACCGGAAACACATCGCTGCCGCGGGAGAGGGTCCAGCGGAAGCCATCGCGGCTGGCGGGATCCCGTTCGAGATCGATCTGGGCGCGCATCACCGGTCCACTCTCCACCAGCGCCTTGGCCAGCTGGGGGTTGCCGATCGTGGTGGAGATGTCCTCCTCGGTGGCGGGCAGCGTGTTCACCTGCCGCACCTTGCCCACGATGCCGCCGAAGCGGCTGCGCTGGTTCCACTGGGGCACCACCTCCACCGGCATGCCGTTCCGCAGGCGGCGGGCATCGGCCGGGGCGAAGTAGGACACAGCCTTCAGGGGCACTCCCCCAGCCGCTAGGCGGCCGATGGTGCCCAGCCGCTGGCCCACCGCCACGGTCTGGCCGGTAATCACCTGGAGATCGAGCACCTCGCCGTCGCGGTCGGCGTGGAGCTGGCCCTCATAGGCCAGGCGTGCCTCGGTGACCCGGATCCGCCGCCGCAGATCATCGATCGCATAGCGGCGCTGCAGGGCTTCGGTCTCGATCGCGAGCTTCACCTGCTGGTAGGCGGTGAGCACCTTCTTTTCATCGATTCGCACCTGATCGAGGTTCACGCCGGTGGTGGTGAGGCCCTGCTCGGCATTCACCACCTCGCTCGAGAGAGGTGCCACCACCTCGCGGCGGGCTAACCATTCGAGGTTGCGGAGCTTACTGGCATAGGTGCTGCGCAGCGCGGTGTAACGCTCCGAATCGCCCTGCAGCTTGACCAAAGCGGTTTCAACGCTGGTTTTCTCCGTTTCGAGGCGCAGCCGATCCCGTTCATCGAGGGCCAGGTTCTGACGCTCCAATTCGCGCAGATTGGCGCGCTGCTGCTCCAGCTCCTTCTCCAGCACCGGCAGGTAGAGCTCCACCAGCACCTGGCCCCGTTTCACCCGATCGCCCACCCGGATCGGCAGGCGCCGCACCTGGCCGGCGGCGCGGGCATCGAGCAGGCCGGCATTCTCCGGCAGCAGCAGCACCCCCTTGCCCACCACCTCGGTGGGTACCAGCCAGAACGCTGCCCAGGCGGCCACAGCTCCGCCCATCAGCGCCAGGGCTGCCCCCAGCTGCTGACGGGGGCCGAGCGGGCGCAGCCGGAGCGCGGATCGATTCAGCCAACGGCGGGGGGTGGCCAGCTTGGGGCCGGGGGAATTCATCGGGCCAGCTTGCAGGGTCTTGGCCCATCTGTCAGCCCATCCGGCGCCTGCTTCAACGACCTGGATGGAGCCTGCAGTCTCAGCGCTTCGGCTCCGCAGCGGACTCCGCGGGGGGCTCGGCGATCAGGTGCAGGTCGGTGCCGAGGCCCAGCAGGTAGCGCCCTAACCTCGCCCCATGCGCCTGCTCCACACCTCCGACTGGCACCTCGGGCGGAGCTTCCACGGGGCCTCCCTGCTCGATGAGCAGGCCGAGGCGCTCGATCGGATCGTGGAGCTGGCCCGCGAGGGGGCGGTGGATCTGGTGGTGATCGCCGGCGACCTCTACGACCGCGCCATCCCGCCGGCCGAGGCGGTGTCGCTATTCACCGACACCCTGGCGCGGCTGCGCAGCGCCGGCATCGCAGTGGTGGCGATTGCCGGCAACCATGACTCCCACGTGCGCGTTTCGGTCTACGACCCCCTGCTCAGCGATCTGGGGGTAACGATCCGGGGCGCCGTGACCCGGGCCGCCGAGCCGGTGCTGGTGCAGCCCGCCGCCGGGGGGGCCGCGGTGGCGGTGTACCCCCTCCCCTACCTCGAGCCCGTGGTGGATGGTCCGCGCCTGCTGGCCAGGCTGGAGGAGGAGGAGGAGGAGCCCGCCAATCCCGGGAGAAGCGAGCCCGCCGATCCCGGCCAGATCAGAGCCGGTACGGCCGGAACGGTGGCCGCCGGCCCCGGGCATGGAGAACCTGCAGCAGCAGGGCGCTTCAGCCATGAGGCCACCACCCGCCTGGCTCTGCAGGGCATCCGCCGCGACCTTGAGCGCCGGCCGGGAACCCGCTCTGTGCTGGTGGCCCACACCTTCGTGGCCGGTGGGCAGGGTTCCGATTCCGAGCGGGAGCTGAGCGTGGGCCAGGTGGACCGGGTGAGCGTGGAGGCCTTCGCCGGCTTCGATTACGTGGCCCTGGGCCACCTGCATGGCTCCCAGCAGCTGGATGGGCCCCGGCTGGCCTACAGCGGCACGCCCCTGCCCTATTCGTTCTCCGAGGAGCGTCACCGTAAATCGGTGCGGATCGTGGAACTGGCCGCCGATGGCACGCCGGCGGTGGAGGTGGTGCCCCTGGGGGTAGGGCGGAGCCTGCAGACCATCGAGGGCACCCTGGCGACGCTCTGCAGCGATCCGACCTTCGAGGGGGCCCGGGAGGCCCGGGTGCGGGCGATCCTCACCGATGAAGCCCTGCCCCTCCAGGCCATGGCCCGGCTGCGGGAGCGCTTTCCCCATGCCGTGGAGCTACGCCATCAGCCACCGGCGGTGGAACGCTCCAGCGGCGACGAGCGCAGCCGGCGGATCCGGGAAGCCCGCTCCCCCCTGGAACTGGCCGGCCTCTTCCTGGCCGATCAGCAGGGCCGGCCAGCCAGCACCGCCGAGATGGATCTGCTGCGCCTGGCCCTGGAAGCCGCCGGCCGTGGGGGGGAACGGTGAAACCCCACCACCTGGTGATCGAGGCCTTCGGCCCCTATGCCGAGCGGGTGGCCATCGACTTCGACGCCCTCAGCGACGAGGGCCTCTTTCTGATCCATGGCAGCACCGGCGCCGGCAAAACCTTCCTGCTCGATGCGATGAGCTTCGCCCTGTATGGGGAAGTGTCGGGGGAGCGGGGCGTGAAGGGCCTCCGCTCCGACCATGCCCCGCCCCAGGCGGTGCCGCGGGTGGAGCTCGACTTCTCCGCCGGTGGCGCTCGCTACCGAGTGGAACGCACTCCGCCCTACACCGCCACCAAGCAGCGGGGGAGCGGCACCACCGAGAAGCTGGCTGCAGCCGCCCTCTTCCGGGTGCTGGGATCGGAGCAGCAGCCGGTGGCCAGCCGCGCCAGCGAGGTCACCCGGGAGGTAGAGAGGATTGTGGGGCTGAATGCGGCCCAGTTCCGCCAGGTGATCCTGCTGCCCCAGGGCCGCTTCGCCGAGGTGCTGCGCGCCAAGGCTGAGGAGCGCGAAGCCCTGCTCAAGACCCTCTTCGAGACGGAAATCCACGAGCGGGCCGGCAGCTGGCTGGAGGACCAGGCCCGTACGGCCCTTCGGGCGATCGAGGAGCAGAAGCGGCACCTGGCCTGGTTGCGCGAGCAGGCCGCCCAGGAATGGCAGCCCTTCGCCCAGAGTGAGCCTGTTGGAGGCGCCGCTGCCACGGGTGGCGATCGTGTCGATCACCTCTCCAGTGCACCAGCCGACGCCCAAACCAGCGCAACGGTGAGCCCCACCATCAGCGACAGGGTTCCACCTTTCATCCCAGTCGACACCCCTGCGCCCACCGAGCCCGGGGTACCCACCGACCAGGCCGGCCTGGATCGGCTGCTGGAGCGGATCCGGCGGGTGGTGGCCGCCTGCGAGGAGACCCGCCGCCGGGCCACCGAGGCGTTGGAGCGGGCTCAACGGCACCGTGCCGCCGTGGTGCAGGCGGCGGACCGCTTTGATCGTCGCGCCGCCGCCCGGACCCAACTGGCGGAGCTCGAACCCCAGCAGCCGGCGATCGAAGCTCTGGCCCTGCAGCTGGCCGCCGCCGACCGCGCCGAAGCCCTGCGGCCCAGCCTGGAGGCTGACCAGACGGCCCGCCGGGACCTTCAAGAGCTGGAGTTCCGCCTGCGGCGGGAACTGGAACGGGCGGCGGCGGTGCGGGATGGGGCCCGGGGCCTGCCGGATGCGGTGGTGGCCCTCGGCCTGCTGAGCCTCCCGGAGAGCGTCGATCTGCAGCGCGCCCGAACGGCCCTGGCCACCCGGCGGGTGGAGGTGGAGGGGCTGGCCCGCCAGGCCGAGGAGGCCCGCCAGGCTCGGGACCGGGCCGCCCGGGCCCTGGCGCTGCAGCAGCAAGCCCAAGCCGAGATCGCGCAGGTGCAGCGGCAGCTCCAGCTGCTGAAGGATCAGCGCCTCTCCGGCGAGGCAGCGCTGCAGGCCGCCCGATCGGCCGCCGATCGCCTCGACGGCCTCACCCAGGCGAAGAACTCCCTGGCCGAGCGGGCCCTGGCGAGCCGCCAAGTGCGCAAGGGCCGCCGGCTCGAAGGCGAAGCGATCGAAAGCCTGGGCGCCGCTGAGCGACAGCTGCAGCTGGCCACCACCGCCCTCAAGACGCTGCGCCATCGCCAACTGGCAGGCATGGCGGCGCGGCTGGCCGGCGACCTCAGCGCCGGGAGCCCCTGCCCGGTCTGCGGCTCCAGCCACCACCCCCAACCCGCCCGTAGCGACGCCGACGCAGTGGACGCGGGCCAGATCGAGGCCGCCGAAGCGGCCCTGAGCCAGGCCAGCCAGGAGCAGCAGGCCGCCGCGATGCACCTCGCCGACATCCGCATCCGGCTGGAGGCCGTGCTGGAGAAGGCGGGGGCGGCGGCCGAGGATCCGGCGGCGGCCGTCGCTGCCGCCGAACAAGCGGAGCTGGCCCTCACCGCGGCGCGGCAGCAGGCCGAGCGGCTGCCGCAGCTGGAGCGGAGCCTGGCGGAGCAGGCCCGGCAGATCACCACCCTGGAGACCTCCCAGCAGGCGGCCACCACCACCGCGGCGGTTCAGGAGCGCAGCGCCGCCGACGACATCCGACGTGCACTCGCGCTGGAGGTTGCCGTGGCGGCCGAGCTGGGTGAAGGGGTGGCGCCCCACCAGGTGCTGGAGAGCCTCAAGGGGGTGGAGGTGGCCCTCGAGACCCTGGCCCGCTCCAGCGAAGCCGGCGCCCGCCTCCACACCCGCCAGGAGCAGGCTGCCGCCCGATTGGCGCGCGACCTCGCGGCTGCCGGCTTCGCCGATGCGGCGGCCCTAGCGGCGGCCCTGCAGGGCGAACCCGAGCGAACGGGCTGGCGGCGGCGGATCGAGGCATTCCGCGAGGCGCTCACCAGCCAGCGCGCGATCCTGGCCGCCCCGGACCTGCTGGAGCTGCCAGAGCTGCGGCCAGACACGGCCGCCGCCGAGGCCGCCGAAGTCACCGCAGACGGGGCCCGCACCGCCGCCGTGGAACGCCACAGCGAGGCCCGCGGCGCTGAGGACGACATCCATCGCCTCAGTGAGGAGCACCGCCGGCTCGCCGGAGTCCTGGCGGACCAGGAAGCCCGCTCTGAGCTGCTGAGCGATGTGGCCAACCGCTGCCAGGGCAAGACCGCGCCCTACATCTCCCTGCAGCGCTGGGTACTCTCCGCCTACCTCGCCGAGATCTGCGCCTACGCCAACCAGCGCCTCGACCTGATGACCTCCGGCCGCTACCAGCTGCGGCTCACCGATGCCGGCGGCCGTGGCGGCCGCAATGCCGGCCTCAACCTGCGGGTGCGCGATGCCTTCACCGGTGAGGAGCGGGAGGTGACCAGCCTCTCGGGGGGCGAAACCTTCCAGGCCTCCCTCGCCCTGGCCCTGGGGGTGGCCGACACGGTGCAGGCCCACTCCGGCGGCGTGCACCTCGATGCCCTGTTCGTGGACGAGGGCTTCGGCAGCCTTGATCCCGACAACCTCCAGCTGGCGATGGATGAACTCGATCGCCTACGGGAGGGGGGCCGCCTGATCGGGGTGATCAGCCATGTGGCGGCCCTGCGGGAGCGGATCCGCAGCGGCCTCCAGGTGATCGCCAGCGACCAGGGCTCCACCCTGCGGGTGGGCAGCACGGCCATGCCCTGACCACCACCCCCCTCCCAGCCGCGCCAGGGTCTTTCCGCCGGGCAGGGTCAGAGCGCCAGCGGGCGCCGGGCGGGGGCTCAGGCGGCCAGCAGGCGACGCAGAAACCGGTCACCGGCCTCCACCGCCCGAGCCCAGTTGTCCTCCTCGACCAGCCCTGAAGCGCGGGTCGGCTTGAAGCTGTGCTCACCGCTGGGCATCCACTCCAGCTCCAGCCGGGAGGAGAGGGGGTCGCTGCTCACCTCGTCGAGGCGGCCGAACGGATCCCGTTCCCCCTGCAGAATCAGCGTGGGGGCTGGAGGTCGGCCAGATGTCCAGTGCGCAGCTGCAGCGGTCTGCCAGGCGGGTGGAACGGATAGCCGAAACAGAGGCATCCCCGCACACCCTCGCTGGCGGCCAGGGCATCCACAAGCAGGCTCGCCACCCGGCCCCCCAGCGACTTGCCGCCCACGATCAGCGGCCGATGCGGGGCTGCTGTCCGCTCCAGCCGCACCTGTTCCCGGAAGGCCTCCTCCAGGCCCGGCAGCCGATCGGGACCCTGGCGTCGGCCGGTGGCCCGGCGGCGGGCCATGAAGGGGAATTCGAGCCGCACCACCCGCCAACCCCGCCGACCCAGACCGACAGCCATCGCCGCCATAAAGGGGCTGTCCATCGGCGCCCCAGCTCCATGGGCCAGCAGCACGGTGGCTGTGGCTGAGGTGCTGGCACCGTCAGATCCGGGACCATCGATCAGCCGCGGCGCCGGCGGGGGAGCGTGAGGTGTCATCGGCCCATCCTGATCCGGAGCGTTTCGCTCCTGGTGACGATCCGGAACGTCACGGCGGTGCCGGCTCCGTCAGAGTGCCGTCATGCCCCACCACGCCGATCGCCCCACCAAGACCTGCGCCTGCTGCGGCCGTCCCTTCCAGTGGCGCCGCAAGTGGAAGGAGGTGTGGGCCGAGGTGCGCTACTGCTCCGACCGCTGCCGCAACCTGGCGCGGCGACCGGGTCAACGGCGGCGGGATTCGCCCCCTGGCACCATCGAACCCCCGGCGGAGGGCGCCCCATGAGGGAATCACTCAGCGCAGGGATTCACAGGCTTGCCCATCGCCGTTGCCGTCGAGGTAGGTGTGGCCCTCGCGCAGCAACTGCTGGGCCCGGGCATAGGAGCCGATCTGCCGGCAGCGGTAACGATGCCCTCCTGGCGTGGTGCCGTCCGGGATCACGGCGGTGCCAAGGCCCCGGCGAAAGCCCCAGGGGCGAGTGATGCCCCCTTCCACCTGCCACACGCCATAGCGGTGGCGGCTGGCGCGGTACTCGGCATCCAGGTACTCCCGGGCGGCACAAGCGGCCAGGTAGCGGCGGTAGGCGAACGCCTGGCCGTCCTCCACCATCACCAGGTTGATATTGATGTCGCTGATCACCTCGGCCACGGTGCGGCCGTAACGGTCGGTGGTCTTGGGGTGGAGCATCACCTCTTGGCCGATCCGGAGCCGCTGCTGCAGGTAACGGCGGGATGCCACCCCATGGGGGCTCTGGGCGGTCTCCGGGGCATCGATGCAGGCCAGGCGCACCGTGAACGCCCGGCCGCCCTGGCGCACCCGGATGGTGTCGCCATCGCCGATCGAAAGCACCACGGTGCGCAGGGACTGGGCGGTTGCCGGCCGGATCAGGGGCTGGGGCCCAGGCGAAGTCAGGGGCGCGACCAGGCCCAGCACCAGAACCAGGACTGCCCATGCCATCGATAGAGTCTGCAGCGGCGGCGCCCGATGCACCGGCTGCATGAACGGCTGGCCGTCGCGATGGTGACCAGCCCCCGGGGTCAGCGGCCGACCTTGAAGGATCGGCGGATCTGGGCGAACCAGTGGCCTGGAAGATCTCCAGAGCGCAGTTGAAGGGTGGCCATCGAACGGACCAGCGGCAGCCCCCCGCGCTGCAGCACCGCCGTGATGTGCAGGCTCACGGCGAGGGCAATCAGCAGCCAGGCCAGCAGATGAACGGCGTAGACGAGGTGATCGAGCCGGCCATCCCGTAGCCAATCCTCTTGCATGAGCTTGCCGCTGCCCACTGCAAGGCTCAGAGCCAGGAGGGCGATGGCGTTGGCAGGCTGCCGCAGCCGGGCCCGACCAGCCGTAAGGGCATAGAAGCCGAACAACAGGGCAATTGGCCAGAGCAGCACTCCCACCGTGCCGTGGATGTCGATCCACGCTCCGGGAAGCGTGAATGGCAGCCGGCCGAAGCGGCCGTCGTGGAGGGAGTACACCATTAATCCCGTGAGCCAGGCCAGGGGCACCAGCAGGGCGATGGCGCCATGCAGCAGCCGCAGCAGGGAGGGTTGGTAAGGAGGGGGCATGGCAGGGAACGAGGGAATTCAGGACTCAGCTCAAGCCAGCCGTCGCAGCCGGGCGGCCTGCAACGGCGGGTCGTCTTCCAGCACGAGGAGCTTCATCGCTCAACCCGGAACTGAGGTCGCAACCACAGCGATACGTACACCAGACTCACCAACACCGGCACCTCGATCAACGGCCCGATCACCCCGGCCAGGGCCTGCTGGGAGGTGACCCCCCAGATGCTGATGCAAACGGCGATGGCCAGCTCGAAGTTGTTGCCGGCCGCCGTGAAGGCAAGGGCCGAGGTGCGCGGGTAGTCGAGGCCACTTCTTTGCCCCACGAAAAACGCCACGCCCCACATCAGTAAGAAATACAGCAGCAACGGGATCGCCACCGGGATCACTTGGGCAGGATTCGAGGTGATCGCTTCACCCTGCAGGGCGAACATCACCACGATCGTGAACAGCAGCCCGTAGAGCGCCCAGGGCCCGATCCGCGGCAGAAAGACCTGCTCGTACCAGCGAGGCCCCTTGAGGCGCACGCCAATCAGCCGGGTGAGGAAGCCAGCCACCAGGGGAATTCCCAAAAAGATCAGCACCGCCCGGGCGATCTCCCCAAACGAGAAGCGCACGTTCTCGGTGTCGAGCCCCAGCCAGGCGGGAAAAATCTGCAGATAGAAGGTGCCGAGCAACGCATAGATAAGAACCTGCAGGATCGAATTGATCGCCACCAGCAGCGCTGCCGCTTCCCGGTTCCCTTGGGCCAGATCGATCCAGATCAGCACCATGGCGATGCAGGGGGCGATGCCGATCAGGATCAGTCCGGTGCGAAACGCCGGCTGATCCGGCAGAAACAACCAGGCCAGGCTGAACATCAGCAGCGGACCCAGGCCCCAGGTGAGCGCCAGGGTGATCGTGAGCAGGCGCCGATCCCGGGCCATGGAGCCGAGCTCGCTATAGCGAACCTTGGCCAGCACCGGGACCATCATCAGCATCAGGCCGAGGGCGATGGGGAGAGAGGTGTGCCCCACCTGCACGGCTCCCAGCCAGGCCTGTAGGCCAGGCACTAAGCGGCCCAAGAGAAGACCTGAGGCCATCGCCAGCAGGATCCAGAGAGGGAGCAGCCGGTCGAGCCAGGGAAGATGGACGAGCACACCGCTCTGCCTGGTAGCGCGTACAGGACGATCGGAGCCTGGATCGGTCATGGGTTATCAGGAACAGGGAGTCGCAGGGGACTGACAGGCCGATGCGAGCTCGCCTAGCCAGTCGTGCAGCACCAGCAGAGCGGAAGGCTCGAGGCGGTAGTAGATCCAGCGTCCCTCCTGTCGGGCGCCGATCAGGCCGGCCTCCTTGAGCACCTTGAGATGAAACGAGAGTTTCGACTGGGCCAGATCCAGGTCGCTGGTGAGGTCACAGACGCAGCGCTCTCCGCCAGCTAGGGCCAGAACCACCTGCAGGCGGATCGGTTCGGCCAGGGCGCGCAGCAGCCGCTGAGCCTGATCCGGAGCCAGCGGGTCAGCTGTTGACCATGGTGCAGCAGTGGTCGTCACGGTTGACAGGACTAGGACAGCTGGCACGAGTCTGTCGGCAAAGGGGCCGGCTTCGGGGAGCGCCGGTACGGAGGCGAAGGCCACGTGACGCAGAACACCCATTCCATCAACCCTAGTTGATCTATGGTTGCGTCGTTCCTGGCCGGCTCGGCGGCTGATCCCATGAAAATCGGCATCAATGGTTTTGGCCGCATCGGCCGCCTGGTGTTCCGCGCCCTCTGGGGCCGCCCTGGCATTGAGCTGGTGCACGTCAATGACCCGGCCGGTGACGCCGCCGCCGCCGCTCATTTGCTTGAGTTCGACTCGGTGCATGGCCGCTGGCCCCAGGCGGTGGCAGCCGGGGGAGCGGGCTTCCTAGTGGAGGGCCAGCCCGTGGGCTACAGCCAGCAGAAGGATCCAACCAACGTGCCCTGGGCCGGCGCCGGTGTGGTTCTGGTGCTCGAATGCAGTGGGAAGATCAAAACCCCCGAAACCCTCGAGCCCTACTTCAGCGCGGCGGGACTCAAGCGCGTGATCGTGGCCTGCCCGGTGAAGGGGGTGATCGCCGGTGAGGAAGCCCTGAATGTGGTGTTCGGAGTCAATCACCACCTCTACGACCGGCTCCGCCACCGCCTGCTGACCGCCGCCTCCTGCACCACCAACTGCCTGGCGCCGGTGGTGAAGGTGGTGCAGGAAAGCTTCGGGATCCGGCACGGCTCGATCACCACCCTGCACGATGTGACCAACACCCAGGTGGTGGTGGATGCCTTCAAGAGCGACCTGCGACGCGCTCGCTCCTGCCTGCAATCGTTGATCCCCACCACCACCGGCTCGGCGCGGGCGATCGGGATCATCTTCCCCGAGTTGCAGGGCAAGCTCAACGGCCATGCCGTGCGAGTGCCGCTGCTCAACGCCGCCCTCACCGACGCGGTCTTTGAATTGGAGCGTGCCGTGACTGCGGACGAGGTCAACGCCGCTTTTGAGGCCGCCGCCAACGGGCCGTTGCAGGGAATTCTCGGCTACGAAACCCGGCCCTTGGTGTCAATCGACTACGTCAACGATTCGCGCAGCTCCATTGTTGATGGCCTCTCCACGATGGTGATCAACGGCACCCAGCTCAAGGTCTACGCCTGGTACGACAACGAGTGGGGCTACAGCTGCCGCATGGCCGATCTGGCCTGCCACGTGGCTGCGTTGGAAAGTGCCGCACTGGAAGGAGGTGCCGCCCGATGAAACACCTCACGGGATTGCAGCAGTACGCGGTCGTCACGGCCAACTACTGGGCCTTCACCCTCACCGATGGGGCCCTGCGCATGCTTGTGGTGTTCCACTTTCACCAACTCGGCTACTCCACCCTGGAGATCGCCTTTCTGTTCCTCTTCTACGAGTTCTTCGGCATCATCACCAACCTCTACGGCGGCTGGCTGGGGGCCCGTTTCGGGCTGCGGCTCACCCTCTGGGCCGGAACGCTGATGCAGGTGGCGGCCCTACTGATGCTGATTCCAGTGGCCGACGACTGGCCGCGCTGGTGGAGTGTGGCCTACGTGATGGTGGCCCAGGCGATCAGCGGCATCGCCAAGGACCTCAACAAGATGAGCGCCAAGAGCGCCATCAAGACGGTGGTGCCGGAAACCCCGGACGACCCCAGCCGGGGCGAGAACCAGCTGTTCAAATGGGTGGCGATCCTCACCGGCTCCAAGAACGCCCTCAAGGGGGTGGGCTTCTTCCTGGGGGGATTGCTGCTCACCAAGATCGGTTTCAGTGCCGCCGTTGGAGCCATGGCCGCGGGCCTGTTTCTCTCCTTTCTGATCACCCTGGTGCTGCCCGGTGAGATCGGACGCATGAAGGAGAAGCCCGCCATCACGGCCCTGTTCTCCAAATCGAAGGGCATCAATGTGCTGTCCTTGGCTCGCTTCTTCCTTTTCGGCGCCCGTGATGTCTGGTTCGTGGTGGCCCTGCCGGTGTTCCTGCAGGCGGCCCTGGGTTGGAAGTACTGGGAGGTGGGAGGTTTCATGGGCCTCTGGGTGATCGGCTACGGGATCATCCAGGCCTCGGCCCCGGCCCTGCGGCGCAGCTGGGGCAAAAGTGCGCCTCCGGGAGCGTCTGCCGTGCAGTTCTGGAGCGCCGTGCTGACGGCCATCCCCGCCCTGATCGCCATCAGCCTCTGGCGCGATGTGGGCAACCCCGGCATCGCCGTGGTGGTGGGCCTGGCGGCCTTCGGGGCCGTGTTCGCGATGAATTCCTCGATCCACAGCTACATGGTGCTGGCCTACACCGATGCCGAATCGGTGAGCCTCAACGTGGGCTTTTATTACATGGCCAATGCGGCCGGCAGGTTAATGGGCACCTTGCTCTCCGGTGCCCTGTTCCTGGTGGGCGGTCTGCAGGCCTGCCTCTGGACCTCCGCGGCTCTGGTGGCCGCCGCAGCGCTGGTGAGCTGCTGGCTGCCGGCGCCGCCGCGGGCTGTCGAAACAGCCCCCTGATGCAACGCCCTGATGCCATGCCAGGTCCCTTCGAGGGCCCTTCTTGGTTTGCCTCGCGACTGGGCCACGGGGAGCAGTCAGCGAAGCCAACAGCAATGACCTGCCGCGGTCAGCAGCCACCTTCAGCAGGCGATCGCTGCGGGTACTCCTCGACCTGGGAGATGAGGACGCTCACAATTGGGTAACAAATGCGAATGGGCAGCAAAGGCGAATGGACAGCGAATGCGAATGGTCAGAGAATGCAAATCGGAAACAATTGCGAAGAATTGGCGAGGCCAAGCTGCCATGGCACGTTAAGACGATTAAGCGCTTTCAACTCATGCAGCCACCACCCCGGCAGAACCACTGCAGCAACAAGCGCAGCTAATGCCTCAATGCCCCAGGCGATCAGGTTGCCGTAAGACCAGTGCAAGGTTTTCCAGAACACTTGCAAGGCCTTGGCCAGCCGAATAGGGTTCCAGAGTGCGCGCAAATGCGCCGGTTGGTGCACCGCAACCAGGTTATCGGATCCTTACTTTTCCAAAGGATCCAATTGATTTAATCTTTCTG
>Ga0209298_10000692_pt1 | contig 22500 bp, 24 predicted proteins | sample S_140806_EF_Meta_FD_187325 | JGI IMG/M metagenome (GOLD analysis project Ga0209298, IMG submission 187325) | Freshwater microbial communities from Lake Simoncouche, Canada to study carbon cycling - S_140806_EF_MetaG (SPAdes) (version 2) | ecosystem: Environmental > Aquatic > Freshwater > Lake ...
CTTCATGGTGGATGTCGACCTCGGCCGTGCGCGGGCGGTAGCTGCTGCCGGGGTCGAGCAGCTCGCACCGGTCCACAAGGCGCACGAGCTCGCCGGTGGTCTCCCAGCGGCGGCCGTCCCAGTCGAGCACGACGCGAGCGGTGCGGGTGGCGGTGGTCATCCGATCAGCTCCACGAGGCGGAGGGCGCCGAGCCGCGCCAGGTCGTCCACGAACTCCCAGCCGTTGGGGCCAGCACCGCCGAGGCCCTCCACGGTGAAGGTCGGGTCAGGCGTGCCGACGAGAGCGCCCAGGCAGCGCTGCGGGCCGAAGGCGTACTCCGCCGACGTGCGGTCGATGCGGGGCAGGTGGGCGACGGGAACGCCCTCAGCGCCCCAGCGGGACACCAGCGCCGGCAGGGTGCTCTCGGCCTCGCCGCGGCTGTACGCCGGCAGGCCTGCGTTGGCTGCGCCCGACGTCGACGCCCAGGCCGCCATCCAGTCAGGCTCGACGGTGGCGAGGCCGCGAACCTGCCGCATGCGCTCGACGCCGTTCTGCCAGGTGATCGTGCGGGTCCGCATCGTCGCGCGGCCACGAGCGCTCCAGCGGGCGCCGGACTCCGTCTCGAAGGTCCGGACGCCGGCGGCCGTCACCGTCGTGGAGTCGAGGCCGTGTGGCTTGCCCATGATGTAGACCGGTCCGGCCAGCACCTTGAGGTCGTGGTAGCCGGTGGGCGTCAGGCGCGCGGTGGACGTCTTGCCCACGCGCACGCGCACGCCCTTGATGCGGACCGGCGGCGCCAGCATCACCACCTGGCGTGGGAAGGTCACCCGCCACGTCGACGAGGTCGAGGACTCGGCGCCGGTCACGCCCTCGATCGTGAGCGTGGTGCGTCGCACCGTCGCCGTCGGGCTGCCGAGCACGCCGGCCGTGTTGCCGGTGATCCGGCGAGCATAGGTGCCGTCGGAGACAAAGCCGCCCACCAGCTCGTCCTCCTGCACGAACGCACCGGCCGCGGCCGCTCCATCGGGCACGAGCGTGTTGCCGTAGCGGGTGGCGGTCACCGACCGGTAGAGGTTGACCGTGCGCTCCGTCTGCCAGCTGGTGCCGTCGTGGAAGGTGACGTGCACGATCTGCGTGCCGCCGTCGATCACCATCGCCCACATCGGGGACAGGCGGTCCTCAGCGACGCCTGACGCGTACTGCCAAGCGATGCTCTCGTCCGCCACGCCCGTCGACCGCCAGCGCGTCGTGGGGTTCGGGTAGGCCGCCGACCACGAGGCCTGCTCGACCGCGTAGGTGTGGGCCGGCTCCACGGTCCAGGCGTCGCCCACGAGCGTGGGGCCGCCGACCACGGCGAGCGAGCGCCCGTCCGTCACGTAGCTGCGGGTGGCGCTCATCGGCCGGCCGCGAAGGTCCGCCGGCGAGGAGAACGCGCCAACGCCCCGTCCGCCGGACTGCTCGGCGATGGAGGACACCACCGACAGCAGCTTGAGGCAGTAGAGGTTGGCGCTGGTCGAGTTGGCGAAGCGGAGCGTCTCCTCCGTGTTCACGCCCGCGGCGGTGGTGAGCGCTGCGGACTGCGCGATCCGCGTCCAAGTGCGGGCGCCGGCCGACCAGGTCCGGTACCACGCGGTGCCCGTGGTGCCGGTCACCGCCACGAGCACCTCCACGATGCCCGTCACGAGCGCCGAGCCGAGGTTGGTGCCGGCATGGCTGTCGAACATCGTCACGCCAGCCGAGGTGATGGCGACGCGCACGCCGGCCGTGTTGGTACCGTCCGTGACGCGAGCCTCAAGGTGCGCCGTGCCAGAGGTCACCTTCACCGCCGCGACGGCGAGGCCGGTCCGCTGGTCGGCGAGGGTGCCGCTGGACAGGGTGAGCACGTCGCCGCCGCCACAGGTGATGAGCTGCGACACGTCCACATCCCAGGAGCGCGTGGGGGTGCCAGTCGCCGTCGCCGTGTAGGTGTCCGATCCCACGGGCCACCACGCCTTCCCGAAGCTGGCGCGGTCGTAGACGCCCACACCCCACGCCGACTGTGGCAGCGGCACCGTGGAGTAGCCGCCGAGGTGGGCCACGAGCAGGGACCGGTCGTAGGTGCTGGCGCCGACACGATGGATCGCCAGCACGCGATCCCTCCACCACACCGTCGCGAGGTCGACCACGTTGGTGGATCCAGAGTTCGTCGCGCACCAAGTGCGGCCCCGGTCGTCCCGCAGAAGCCAGGTCTTACCGGTGTCGTCAGACATGTACACGCAGCTGATGCCGTTCGCGTCAGTCGACTGATACAACCATGTATTCCCCTGGTCGTCTGCAGCCATGCCGAGCACGATGTCGACGTTCGTCAGGCTGCCGACCACGGTCGCGAGGTCGGATGCCACCAGCGAGCCGAACGCCGTGCCGGTCCGACCAGCTACCACGGAGTGCACGCCGGCGCCGAGGTCCTTGCGCCAGGCCGCCACGAACACGCCGGACACCGCCAGCACGGTTGGGTTCGCGGCGCCGGCCCACGAGGTGACAGCGGCGAAGCCGTAGCCGTCGCGGCTCGCGGCCTGGTGGACCACGTCGGTGGCCAGGGCGTAGACCAGAATCCACTGGCCGCCGGTGGTGGCGATGGACATGCGCTCGACCACCGCGGCGCCGATTGGGATCGCGGTGGCAAGACACTCCCGCGACACCAGCGCCCAGCTCGCCGCGTTGGTCAGATCGCTGCTGAGCGAGGCCTCCCAGCACGCCAACTGCGCGCGGCTGGTCGCCACGTCGTTCAGCAGCCCGTACACGCGCACCGTGGTCGACGCGAGCACCACGCAGGGGTGGAACCAGATGTCGACCGCCTTCTTCTCGAAGGCCAGCACGAGCTCGCTCGACCATGTGCCCGCCGCCGACCGGAGGCGCAGGCACAGGTTGCGGTTGGTGGCGCCGGTGTTGTCCTCGTAGGCCAGCAGGACGGTGCCGCTCGGCAGCGCCGCGGCCGACAGCTTCTCGTAGCGCTGGGAGGCGATGGCTGCGTCCCACACAATCGTCTCGACGTAGGACACCGTGGTGGGCGGATCCCAGCCCATCCACTCGTCGCCGGTGTTGGCCTTCCATGCCATCTCCGCGCCGGAGTCGGGGTAGCCGGGTCGGACGGTGCGCACGTAGATCGGAGAGGCCGACCCAGGCGTGCCGGACGGGATGAGGTTGGTGCCGGCTCCGCTCGTCTGCGTGGCCTGTCCGGGCAGGATGCCCGCCTCCGTGGCCGTGGTCTCTGCCGCCCAAAGCACGAGGCGCGGATCGTGGGCCACCAGGCCGTGCACGTAGGGCTGCGTCGCGTTGAACTCGCTCATGCGGTGCTCCAGCCCAGGCGGGGCGCGCTGCGCTGCCGCTCGATGGTCTTGGTCAGCGGCTGCACCACGGACCGGTCGGTGAAGTCGAGGCGGATGGTGGTCATCACCTCGGAGGACGAGCGCTCCACCCGCTCGCGGATGCGCTCAGGACCACCGGCCGCCATGACCGTCGGGGCAGGCACCACGACCTCGCCCTGGCGCAGCGTGGCGGTCTGCTCGTCGGAGAGCAACGTGGGCTGCGAGTAGCGGCCAGCGTGGAACGGCGGGGGCGTGGCAGCCACTACGGCGGCCTCAGCGGCGCCGGCGATGCCAGCGGCGACCATCAGCGGCACGACGGGCGAAGCCGCCGCGATGGCCTCTGCCGTGTGGATCGCGATGTTCGCCAAGGCCGCGGCCTTGTTGATCGCGAAGGCTGCGCGGGCGGCCTCCTTGCTGCCCTCGCCCTGCGTGTCGAACAGGGACAGCAGCGCTCCGGTGGCCTGGGCCACGGACTGCGACACCGCGCCGGCGGACGCCATCTGCGCCGCCTGTGCGGTCTTGGCTGCCTCGGCTGCGACCCGTGCGGACTCGGCGCGCGCCTCCGTGAGCGCTTCCTCGGCCTCGAGCATGGTGAGCGAGCGTGCCTGCTCGGCCAGCGCGTGCTCTCCGCTCACTCGCTCCAGCGCGGCGATCTGCTCGAGCTGCCTGTCCCGCTGGGCGATGAGCTGCCCCTCGGCGTCGAGCTGCGCAAACGTCGCCTCGGAGATGATGTCGCGCAGCCCGCCCTGGGCACCCTGGGCTGCCTCGGCCTGCTTGGCGGCCTCCGCTGCTGCCTCGCGGTTGACGTTGTCCACGAACGCCCGGGAGGCAGCATCCCGCAGCGCCGCCTGCTCCTGGATCGCTTTGTTCGTCACCGCCATGCGTGCGAGGTCTGCCTCCTGGTGGGCGCCGCTCACGCGCTCGAGCTCGGCGATGCGCTCCAGCTCGCGGTTCTGCACGTCGACGATCTTGTCGTAGGCGTTCATCTGCGAAGCGAGCGCCGTGTCCGTGATCGACACCAGCTGCTGCGTGGCCTGCTGCGCACGCTGCGCCTGCTGCTCGGCGAGGCGCGCAGCTTCATTGGCGCGCTGCTGCGCCTCCTGCCGCGCCTTGTCGGCCTCCGCTGCCGCCTTGTCCTCCGCCGCGCCCATGGCGCCGAGCCCGAGCGGCTCGCTCCACTTGCCGTCCCATGGTTTTGCTGCACCACGAGCGCGCTTTGCGCCTGCCTCCAACTGGGCGTAAAGCAGCGCCTCCTGCTTGAGCTGCTCGTTGTACTCAGCGCCCATGCCGACGAGCAGCTTGAGGCCCTCGTAGGCAGCGACGGCGGCGCCGCCCAGCGGACCCATCAGGCCCACTGCGGTCTCGATCGGCCGCTCCATCGTGCTGAGCGCCGAGGCGGCCATGCCTGCGCCCTGGGCGATGAGGCCGATCCCGACGACGGCGAGCTCGGCGCCAGCGTACATGGCGCTCTGGAGCTCGTTGACCTTCTGCACCGCTGGCGCGAGCTCACCGCCGAGCACAAGCGCCAGGTGGGCAGAGGCCCGGTCAGCGCCCTGCTGAGCGGCGGCCGCGGCGCGCACGTCCTTCTCGTAGGCCATGGTAGCAGCGGAGGCGCCGCCTGCCGCCTTGACCGTCTCGTCCCAGGTGGCGATCGTCTGCGAGCCGGCGAGGTAGACGTCGTGGAGCGCGCTCGCGACCTCCACCGCGGCAAACACGGCGGCGCCGATGGCGACGACGGTGCCGGCGGTCTTGAGGCCGAACTTCTCCATGAGGTCGCCGCTGTCATCGAGCGCGCCGCCGAGCGGACCGAGGATGCCGCCGAAGATCTGCGAGACCTTGTTGACTCCGGCAAGGCTGTCCGCCAGCTCCCCCGTCGCCTTCTTGGCGCCGTCCGCGGCCGTCATGGCTGCGCGCTGCGCCGATGCCCCCGCACGCTCCTGCGCCTTGGCCAGGCGCGACTCGAGCGCCATGGCGGCCTTTACGGCAGCGGCGTCCGTCATGCCCGGGATCTTGCGCATCGCCTCGGCGTACTGGGTGATATCGCCGATGACCCTTACCCTTGCGTCTGCCATCAGCGAACCGCCTTGCCGAGCTCGGCCTCAATGGTCTTGGCCATGGCGTCAGGCAGGCGCGTCCAGGGGCGGCGCACCAGGTCCCACCACACGGACTTGCCAGGCTCGCCGGAGCGGCGCTTGGCCTTCGCCCACTTGATGATCAGGCTGTACGGCGCCCCCGCGAACAGCTCGCCCGCCACAGTGCCGGCGCCCGATGGGCGGATGCTTGCCGCGAGCAGGTTGCGCGACTGGCCGGTCCGGAGGGGCCACTTGTCCAGCGCGTTGGCCACAAACGGGGTGAAGTGCTCGTGGAAGGCGCGGCCGACGGCAGGCGCCGCAGCGTCCATCCACGCGATCGTCGCCTCCTGCAGATCGTCATCGATCGACATCCACAGGCCTTCGAGGGACCGGCGGGCGACCTCCGGCTTGACGCCCAAGGCCTGGAGGTTCTTCCAGCTCGCGGCGATTCGGCCGACCTCGGACAGGCCGCCGTCGCCGGTGATTGCTGCACGCACGCGCTGGGATTGCGTGGAGAAGAGCGCGCGGGTGCGTTCAGCTTGCGTTGCCACCGTGCCCTCCCAGGCGCTTGAGCCCTTCGAGCTCCCTGTTGAACTGGGCAAGCTCCTGCGCGTCCTGCCTGTCCCGGTGCCGCACACGCTCGAGCGCGAGCAGCGTCGTCACCGCCTCAGTCGATGCCGTGTGCGCCCAGAACGGGTCAAGGCCGAACCTGATCGAAAGCTCGATCAGGTCTCGCTCGACACACCCTGGGCGCCCAAGTTTCCCACCGCCTCCTCGATCGCAGCCTCGGTCGGGATGGCCTTGAGCCACTCGCCGAACACCGCAGCCCCGGCGGCCTGCACCTCTGCCATCTTGAACCCGCGGGTGACCACGAGCTCCTCAAGGGCAGCGTCGGCGATGGCGATCACGTCGTGGTTCAGCAGCCGCGGGTTGGCTGGCGCTGCGTGCTTGCCTTTGGCGTCAGTCGGCCAGCCGTACACGAGCGCCGCGAGGCCCACCGCGTAGTACTTGCCCATGTCGCCGCCCCAGGTGTCGCGCAGGCGTGAGACCACGCCCAGCTTGGCCTGTTCGACGACGAGGTCCTTGCCTCCGATGCTCACCACGACTTCGGACATGTCGATACCCCTGGTCGGCCGTCAGGCCGTAAACGTGCAGCCAAACGCCTGGAAGGTGACTGACACCTTGACGTTGTCGCCGGACTCGTCGACCGAGCCCTTGAAGCGGCAGTTGTTGAACTCCGCCGTGCCACCGACCCCGCCCATGGAGATCACGTAGCGGAGCTTGTAGGTCAGCGGGCCAAAGGCGCCAGCGTTGACCGTCGTGAACGAGGCGGCCGCGCCGGTCCCACGCAGGATGTCGATGGCCGTCGCGGTCGATGCGTCGGTGATCGCGCCCTTGGGCAGGTTCAGGGTGAACGAGCCCGTGATGGGCTGCTCCGGCCCGTACACGTAAGCCACGAACACGTCCCGCTCGAGGACGGGCACGGCGTCCGCGTTGTTCTCCTGGAGCGCGTCGGCCTTGAAGTCGCCGACGTCCGCGAGGAGCTGCGAGATCGCGGCACCGTCGAGGGCGCGAAGCTGGCAATAGCGCTTGGTCACACGGGACATGTCAGACCTCTCAGGTGTCGCGCAGGAGGATGGTGACCCGGTAGGACGCGGACGCCGAGCCGGTGTTGGTGAGCGTCATCACCTTGTTGGTGCTCGTGATGGCGATGCCCTCATCGGACGTCACGCTGAACGGGCCGGTGCTCACCGGAATGCTGTAGGCGGAGCCGAGCCCTGTCCAGCCGTTGGTCGCGTGCGGCGTGAGCGTGCCCTTTCCGCCCGGCGTCACGCACCAGATCGCGAACGCGGCCACGTAGTCCGGCGTGAACTCGCCGGACGGCCCGTAGAGCTGCCCGAGGTTCATGTCCTGGGTGCCGGAGGCAGCGACGGTAAAGTCGACCGTGAACACCTTGTTGGCCTTCCCGGAGGTCGAGCCGCTGTCCACGCGCCACTCGCGCTCGAACGGGATGGCCACATCCGGGAACGGCGCCGTGGAGTCGAAGAGGAAGGTGCCTGTCAGACGAAGCTGGTGTCCCATCAGAGGTTCTCCGGTCGGGCGGTAAGGGTGAGCTGCACCACGTAGGTGCCCTGGGTCTCGCCCAGCATGTCGATCGCGTCGGTCGTGACGTCGACCGTCCCGGCAACTGGTTCCTCGAACGAGAGCTCGATGAACTCGCCGAGGTCGAGCGCGGCGTCGCGGTCAGCGACCTGGTCCACGTTGTTGGCCCGGATGATGTACCCGACCTGCAGGATCATCGAGACGTTGCGCGCGTGGTGGTGGCGCTGGCGCTCCTCCGCCTGGACGCGCACGACCTCGAGCGCGAAGGCGAGGTGCCCGTCCACGAAGCCGCCGTTTTTCTCGTCGAGGTACAGGCCTTCGCGGAGACGAGCGGTCGATCCGACCTGTCGGAAGGCGTTGACGTCGAGGCCCACGAGGTGGGCCGCGATGGCGCGGCGGACGTCGGAGGCCCTCATCCGAGCACCCGCCCCAGCCTGCGGTACCGACCTGCCGGTGCCGAACTGCGCACGATGTTGCCCATGGGACCGCGCAGCAGCGCGGCGACGTCCGGCGTGCCGTTCTCGTCGTGGTCGACGGAGAAGCGGACGTCGCGCCAGGCCTCGGCCGCGAGCCGCTTGTGCTCGTCGTGGGCACGGGCGTAGCGCTCGTTGGAGATCGTCAGGTTCCGGAACACCGCGGCCAGCGCGGCGAACCGAACGTAGGGAGCGAGGCTGGAGATCTCGACGATCTTCTCGGGCCACGTCCCGCTGCCCCGCAGCTTGATCAGCGTGTCGGCCCAGACCTCGTCGATCCAACCGTCGAACGAGGCGGCGGCCGATCCGAGGGCACGCTCGAGCTCAGGGTTGGACCCGAGCAGGTCCGTCTGGGTGACCGGGCAGTGAAGCGCACGGCGCGCCAGGTAGGCGTCGCGGCGCGGGCGGTACACGACGCCGCCGATCGTGACGTCCCACTCCTCCACGTAGCCGGCGCCGTAGGCCAGCGTGGAGGGCAGGCTGCCGGCGACCGTCTCAAAGGTGGGCACGCCACCCGTGATGGTGGCGGTGCCAGAGGACACCGACGCGCCGGTCGGCGAACGCAGCACGAACGTGGTGGCCGAGGGCGTCACCAGCGCGCCAGCGATGCGGGCCTCCAAGCGGGACACATGCGCAGCGCCACGCTCGTACACCTCAGGTGCACGAACACGGAACGCAGCGCCGACCTCGCTTGGGATGGGCATGGATCAGGTCAGCGTGATGATGCTGACGCAGACCAGGGTCCACGTAGTGCCGTCGCACATCAGCTTGGCCGCTCGGTTCTGCGGGATGGAGGCGATCGTCGTGGTGTTCGAGTCCTCCTTGACGGTGATGGTCTCGGCCGCGTCGGCGTAGTTGATGATGTCCACGACCGCGCCCTTCATGTCGAGCTCCGGCCACAGCAGCACCGTGCGAGCCGCACCGCCCGGGTCAAGCTGGAGCAGGTTGCAGTTGTGCGTGGGCAGCGTGAGCGTCAGCGTGCCGGTGAGCGTCTGGAGTCCCAACTGGGACACGTTGGCTCGCGCGCGGTCAGCTTGTTCGGTGATGGAAGGGTACGGCAAGGAGGCCTCCTATCGGCTCTTCTTCTGGATGGCGTCGACGACGCGGGCTTTTGCCTGCTCGTGGGTGATCTGGCCGTTGCCAGACTTCTGCTCTTCCTGCCGGAGCGCTGCAGCCGTGCGCTCCACCGCCTCGCGGCTGGGCTGGCGGCCGCCGCTCACGACGCCGCCTTGCGCTTGGGCGCGGCCTCAGACTTGGTGGGGATGACGGCCTTCGCCGCCTGCTCGCCACGCGTGCTGTAGCGCTGCTCGCGGCTCGCCTTGGCGGAGTCGCTGAGGTTCTCGTCCCGCTGAGTGGCGACGAGGCGCTCGCCGAGCTGCTCTTTGTAGTCGCGCAGCACCGCCGGCATGGGGTGCGACACCTTGCCCTCGGCGACCAGCCAGGCGCGGAAACGGTTCCATGCGGACCGGTCCGTGACCATGGAGACCTTACCGCCGAGGCCACGCTCGATCTTCTCAAACGCCGTGTGCCAGCGCTTGCCGCCGCCGCGCACCTCGGTCGACCGCACCAGGGAGCCAGGGGCTACGCCCTCGGGGCACAGGTCCGCAGGCACCGTGGTGTCCATCGGCAGGATGAACTGCCCTTGGTCGCGCAGCCGCTGGATGGCAGCGCTCCACGCCAGCTCGGCGCGGTCGCCCTTCTCCAGGGTGCGCACACCGGCCGCTCCGGCCTGGAGCAGAAACGGCGCAAAGGCAGGCACCCAGGTGGGCTCCTCCATCCCCTCGTTCACCAGATCCCAGGACCCTCGCTCGAGCGGCCGGTGGATCAGGAAGAAGTACGGCGACGCCGGAATGTCGGCGCGCTGGTCGCCGGCGATTCCAGTGAGGTCCGACTCGATGGACGTAGGGATACCCATGGGACTGCTCCTTCAGGTGGCGGCGCGCCGGGCGCGCCTCAGGGTCACGCGGACTGGTTGCGCCAGAGGAACGCCGGGATGACGTCCGTCGACAGCTGGCCGATGCCCGCAAACAGGTTGGCGTCGATGCGCTTGGTGGCCTGTCCGCCACGCGTGTCGCGCGTGATGACCATGCCGAGCTCATCCACGAACACGGGGTTGGCGTCCTGGATGTCGCCGACCGCCGAGGGGGAGGCCTTGGCCCAGCCCACAGCGCCCTTCTGCCAGATGCCGCCGAAGTAGTCCGAGCTGGACAGGGTGATGTCCTGGGATGCGTAGAAGTCGATCCCGAGGAACGAGAAGCGGTAGCCGCTCTGGCTCTGGATGGACTGGTCGGCATCGAAGCGCTCAGGGAACTTGAGCGCCGTCTCCGAGCGCGCGCTGGCACGGATGTGCTTGAGCTGCGTGCCGTGGAGCAGGGCGACGAGGCCGACGGAGGCATCGAAGCCGGCGTAGTCCTCGAAGGCAGCGCGAGCGGCGATGCAGTCGTCGACGTCAGCGGTCGCCGCAGCGTCGGCCACGTTGCTGCCGAAGCTGGCCGCGATGTGCGCGCAGAGGAGGCTGCGCAGCTTCTTGCTCGCCGAGGACACCAGCGTGCCGGCGATGGCCTCAAGGGTAACACCGTCGCCCGCCAGGATGGCGCGGGTGAACGACTCCTCGAAGGCCAGGCCGTGCCGGCCGATGGAGATGGTGTCCATCGCCGCGGACATGGCCGACGGGGAGATCTGCTCGGTCTCGGAGCCCATCGTCGTGAACGACGCGCCCCAACCGATGCCACCGACCCGGCGCTTGGCCATGGTGTCGGAGCCGCCGCCCGCGAGGTCGCCCCAGAAGTCGAGCAGAACGCCGGCGTCGAACTTCTCCGCCGCCACCTGCAGGATCATCGAGTCGAGGAAGTTGTACGACTGGCCGAGGAGTGCCTCAGAGCCAGCGTGGGTGCCAGGAATGCCGATGCTCGTGACTGCCATGATACGTCCCCAGGCGCGCGGTAAAACCACGGTTTGGCGCGGGAACGCTGATCACGGTTCAGCTCGACCTGGGGTGCGCCGTTGACACTTTGACGTGTCTATGCTGCAACGGTACCCCAGGCCTCTTGACCTGTCAAGCCTACTTCGCGTTCTGCGAGAGAAACTCGCGGGCCTCTTTGACCTTGCCCTCGGAGACCATCTGGCGGTGCGTGGCGCGCACCTGGTCAGCCGTGAGAGCGCGCGACCCGTCCGGTGGGCGGCCTGGCGCACCGACAGGGGGCCGGGGTGGCGGAGCCCCACCAGCCCCTTGGCCTTGCGCTCGGGTATCGGGAGCGCCGCCAGGTGCGGGTGGGGCTGCCTGGCTGAGCAGGGGCCCGACCAGCGGATCGTTCGCGGCGTGCTCGCGCAGCCAAAGGTGCAAAGGGATCGCCTCGCCCTTGTCGTCCTTGGGGTCGAGCGCACCGTGCAGGCGGGTGATGCGGTCGCGCAGTGCCTCCTTCTCCTCACCGACGAGGCCTGCGGCACGGAAGGCCTCGCCGCGAACGGACTCCTCCTTGAACGCGAGCAGCTCACGCTGGGCCGTCTCCGCGACCTGGGCGAGCGGCCTGAGCGTGCCGATCTCTGCGGCGAGCTCGCCGAGCTGGGTCCGCAGCTCGCCGACGACGGTCTCGTGCTTGGCCTTCTGCTCTGCGAGGCGCTCCCGGATGATCCGGTCTACCTCTGCCTGTGGCACCATTCCGTCGCTCATGCCGATACCCCTTGGTTTGCGATGACCTGCTCGTCAGCGGCGATGCGCTGCAGCTCTCGGATGGCCTGATCCCGCGACAGGCCAGGGCGCCGGCGCATGAGCACGTCGACGCGCGAGGTGATGCCCAGCGCGATCTCCTTCTCGTCGACAGCGAGATCGGCTGCCACCTCCTGGGAGCTCAGCTCGATCTCGTCGTAGAGCACGCCGATCCCCTCGGCGGATAGGCCGAGCAGGTGGGCCGCAGTTCGGAGACGGTGCTCATCTGCACGACGCGCGAGCGGGCCACGCCGGCGCTGCTCAAGGCGCTTGGTCTCGTTCGTGATCGTGAGCGCGGCACCGGACGCCGGATTGGCCCCGGTACGCATCGCGTCAGACGGGGTGACGCCCATGTCCTGCGCAAGGTTGGCTATGTACTTGTCGGTGTAGGCGCTGAGCGCCGGCAGCGTGTCGACCTCGCCGACCTCAACCACCGATGGCTGCGTGCCGGGGCTCGTCGGCTCCAGCGCCAGGAAGGCGCCGGGCTGCGCGTCGAAGGTCTGGACGGATGCGCCGTTGGCGTCGTGGACCGTGCGCGTGTTCACCGGCTTGCAGGCGATCATGAGCGTGACCTTTCCGGTCGCACGCAGGGCTGCCACGTTGGTGGCCGTGGAAAGCATCATCGCCATGAGCGAGCCGCGCGCCGCGCCTCCGCCTCGCTTCCAGTTCCAGAGGTCGCCGGTGTCGTGGGACCGGTCGATCGCCCACGGCATGTAAGGACGGCCGTCCGCGCGAAGGTAGGGGTAAGCGCCGAGGCCCGGTATCACCTGCTCGGTGAGGTCCTCGCCGAGCTGCCCATCAGGACGCGCCTCGACGATGCGGTACACCGGGGCCGCAAGGTCGCGGACATCCCACTCAGACCAGGCGTATAGCTCCTTGGGCTCCGCGCCGAGCACCGACGCAGTGACTACGCGCAGCTGCCGGAAAACCGCCGGCCGCGCCGGGTGGCGCCCTGCGACTGCCCAGCACTGGTGCGCTGGGACGACGTGCAGGATCAAGTCCGCGTCGCCGTCCTCATCCTCAACCATCAGCTCCAGCCGGGTAGCTACGGATCCGCACGCGTAGGCCAGGAACTCGGCATGCTGTAGCCCTGACCAGACGGCGCCCATCTCGTCGTTGAGCCGGTCTGCTACCGACTGATCTGGCGCCACCACCATTGGCGCGCGACCGTAGTGACCCGGCGTGGAGAGCGCGTGCGACACCGACGCGAGGGCGTTCCTGGCGCGGTCGGGCTCGCCCCAGGTGAGCAGCACCTCCGGCGAAAGGTAGTCCTTGAGGTGCTCGTCCAGCACCTCCTTGGAGTCCTCCATCGCGATGTCGTAGCGCACCGACTGCGATTGAACGCGCCGCTGCTCATCGGGGGGAAACACGGTGTAGAACGGTTGAAGCATGGCGCGATGGTACCGCGAGCGTGTTGACCTGTCAACCCCTCAAGCGTTCAGTGCCGCGACGGGCGATGGCCGCTTTGTGCCCGGATCCGGATGAGGTCTCGCGACTGCACGCCGCGCTCGAGGATGTAGCGGCCGGCGTCGAGCACGTCCTTCAACGGGTCGCGCGTGTCGCCCTTGAACCGCTTGCACGCCTGCACGAACTCGGCGCACCGAGGGTCGATGGTGAGCCGGTCCTCGGCGAGCATCGCGTTCAACAAGTGGAGGCCTGCGACGACGCTGCCCTCGCCCTTGATCGGCGTGTGGATGAGCTTGGCCTCGTCGGCGTTGGACGACACCCCGGACTGGTGGAGCAGCTGCAGGCGCAGCTGCTGGTTGTTCTTCGCCTTGAGCTGGCGGCCCTCGCCGGTGTCGCGGTCGCCGATCCACTCGTCCACCGCCTGGTAGGACAGGCCTCTCCGACTGAGCATCGCCAGGATGTGCTTCGCGTCGTCGGCCGGCGACGTGATGTCGGGCAGCGCCACCTCGTCGAGGTACCAGCCGCGCACGCGCGACGGGTCGTTCCGATGCTCGAGCGCGAGCAGCACCGCCCGCTGCTTGCCGGGCACCAGGCCGTGGTCGATGCCGACGCCGAGCCACGCGCCAACGAGCTCCGACACCTGGATGGGCCGGATGTGCCTGTCCTCGAGGGCGGTGAGCCACCTGTCCGTGGAGACGGTCTCCCAGCTCGCCCCGATGCGCAGCGGCCTCGTGACCTCTGGCATGCCGCGCGCAAACTCGTCGATCGCCTCCTGCGGCAGGAATGACTCGACGTAGCCCTCGGCCCAGGCCGCCTCGGGCGACATCGGCACGTGGTGCTCGGAGAAGTCGCCAGCGTCGACGAGGTTCCTTAGCCAGCGCTGGTCCGGCATGTCGAGCGTGGGCGTGAACGTGATCGTGAACCACCCGCGCTGGCGGAGCACGCGAGGCCACAGCTCGTCGTAGATGGCCTGAGGCACCGGCTCGTCGGCAAAGACCGCGTGCAAGGTGGAGCCCGCCATCGTCTGCGGGTCCTGCTCGTAGGTGCGGATGCGGATGACCGACCCGGCGCCTGGCCCGCGCACAAACGGGATCGTCGGGTACTTCTGCCCGCGCAGCCCCTTGCCGCGCACAAAGCGCACCTTCGGATCGATCTCGTCCTTGGGCAACACCTCCCACAATTTCTCCAGGATGCCGCCGTCCTGGCTGAGCTGCTCGAGCGAGGTGGAGATCAGCACCACGTTGATCGGGCCTGCCCACGGCCGCGGCTTGAACGGGTCCGTGCCACGGACGAGATCCACGATCTCGTGGCACACCGCCCAGGTCTTGCCCACCTGGTTCGCCGCACGCGCAAGGCGCTTCCTGGACCGGTCCGCGCGGAACGTCTTCTGCCACTGGCTCCACCTCGCGAACGAGGCAGGGTCCTGCGCCACCGCCTCAGCGGAGGCGTCGAGCGCCTCGAGCAGAACGCTCACGCCAGCTTCCGGCGCTTGAACTCTGCGATGAAGATCTCAGCGTGCGCAGCAGGCATCACCACCGCCGCCTCGCGCAGCTTGGTCTCCAGCTCGGAGGTCGACAGGCCGGACCTCTTGCGGTCGGCGTCGAACGCGGCGCGCAGCTGGCGCCACACCTCGTCCTGGTACTTCATCAGGTTGACGAGGGCCGTGTCGGACTGGATGCGCGCGATGGTGAGCTCGACCGCCATCCACTTCTGCAGCCAGTACTCGGTCGCCGACTGCTCCGTGATGCTCGTGTCGGTGCCACGGTCGGCGCTGCCGCCGGACGGGAACTGCACCACGTTGGATCCGCGGGGCTTCCGGCCCTCCTGCTCCTCCTGCCACCAGCGCTTGAGCGTCGGGCGTGACGGCATGCCGGTCCGGCGAGCGATGGCACCCCAGCAGGGCACGCCGTCCTCGGACTCGGCCGCCGACTTGCGCAGTGCTTCGATCGCGGAGGCTCGCTGCTCCTCAGGAAGTGACCTTTTCGACATTACGGGGCCTCCCCATCGCGCGAAACGTCCGCTTTTCCGTCCAGAGCGCGCGCGCAAGGCAAGACGCTAGGGCCCCCCGGGGGGGTCGCCATTCGGAGACATGGGGGTACCCCTGCCATGGTGTCCTCCTGGTCAATCATCACCGGCAGGTCTTGACCTGTCAACCCCAACAGGTCGCAGTCGCTCTCCACCCCGTGCAGCACCACCACGTCGTCGAGCGCGTCAGCCCAGTCCTCGACCTCCATCGTGAGGTAGGCTGCCGTCCTCACCGACAAGTAGCGGACACCTCGCCAGCCGCTGCCATAGGCCAGGACGCCGAGCGCCGGGTAGCCGCCGCTGGTCTCCAGCCCTTGAGCCGTGTCGTTCATGTCCGCGCTCATGCCGCCACCTTCGCAGCCTTGCGCCGCTCCTTGGCCTTGCGCTTCGCCCTGTCCCCTGCCGCCTCGTCAGGCACCCGCGTCGGGTCACCCTCCCGCCGCAGCGCAGCCGTCCCGATCCAGATGGCGTCGGCCTCGTCCTGGCCAGCCGTGATGCCGTAGACTGCCAGCGCAGCCGCCACCATGCCCCGCTTCTCCTCGGCGCCGTTGTCGGTGGCCGCCAGCTTCGCCTCCTGCACGGACACGAACGTGTAGGCGGTGCAGGCATCCTCACAGGCCGACGTCACCGAGCCCATGATGGCGCCGTAGACCTGGGCGGCCTGCGTGCCTGCGTGCCGCCTGACCTGCTCGATGGCGACGACAGCACCAGGATGCCGGTCGAGCAGCTTCAACACTGCCTGGCTTGCCCTGACGCCCCGCATGCCGAAACCCTCCCAGGCGTTCGGCTTCAGGTCGATCTGCCCGCTCTCCAGCACTGCGTCGCCCTCGACCACAGCCCACCCCAAAGAAGTTCCGATGTCGATGCCGATGACTCTCACGCGACCTCCATCACGTACCACTGTGGCACGCACGTACCATAGGGGTGGCACGTGGCTTGTTTCGGTTCAAGGTTAGGTTTAGAGATATGATCCACTGATCCACTAAAAACACCATCCCCCGTAGAGAGCGGCGCTGCGGATGTGAAAAGACCATCCACGGAAGGGATTTCCTATACGAGTCCTGTTTGAAGTGGCACAGTGGTACATTGGCCGAAACATAAGCTTCGGACGCAACAAGCCACGTGCCACCTAGGTGGATCACACGTGCCACAGTGGTACGTGGCGACCTACTCATCGTCGCCCTCGCCAGCCCGGATCGTCGCCCCAACGAGGTCTAGCGCCTCTCGGGTGACCCGGTACATCCTTACTCTTTCGAGGGTGCCGGGCATCGACGTTGGGTAGCCGAGGTGTGGGCCGGTCTTGACCAGCCACCCTCGATCGGTCCAAGCGCGGAGCACGGCCATCGGCTCGTGGTTCTCGCGCTTGAGCCAGGAGGTAACCTGGCCCTGGCTGAGCGCAAGCCACCGCCAACCCTCGTGTCGCTCGATACGCCCGATCCACTCCGCGCCACCCGCCGGGTGGAGAGGCCTGATGTCCTGCTCTCCGCTGCGGCGGCCACCCCACGTCGCCAGCCTGCCGGGCTGCGCCAAAGCCCACAGCGCGAGGCCCCGCAGCGCCGCCGCCGGGCGGTCCGCCGCCGCGACGCCACCGCCGACCTGCGCCGCCAGGAAGCTCCAGACGTCGACCTCGGGCCGCGGCACGCTGAGGCCGTCGTGGAGCAGCTCGGCGGTGAGCTGCAGCACGGCGACGTAGACGCAGACGCGCCGCGCCATAGGGCTCCCGGCGGCCTGTCCGAGCTGGGCAACCCGGGCGTCGAACCGGGCGCGCAGGGCGGTGCGCTCATCGTCGGTCATCTGCACCAAGCGGTGCACCACCGCCGGTCCCAGGTGGCCGTAGTGCAGCGACGTCCCCCACCGGATGTGCTCGGCGTCCTCGGCTGACCGGAGCGGCGACCCGTAGAGCGGCAGGCACCTGGCGCGGGCGCCCTCGTCCTCCGAGTAGCTGGTGATGGAGGCCTCGCCCGTCGAGAGGACAACGGTCCGCCACTCCGCGACCTGCTGTGTCCCCTTGATGGAGGCGCGCCCCTTCCCGCTGCCGTTGGCCAGCATGTAGAGCGCCGAGGCGATCTGCGGCCTGTCCTTCAACGGGACCCGGTTCGACTCGTCGAGGCACAGCGGCATGTCGGTCAGCGCTGCGGCGTCGCGCTCGATGCTCGACACCGTGGCCTGCCAGGACCGCAGGTAGCGGCCGTCTCCGGGCTCGCCCCAGACCGACGCGGCGAGGCGCAGCACGGACGTCTTGCCGTGGCCTGACGAGCCGTGGATGTCGACGATGAAGTTCGGCGCGTCGAGCACGCGCAGCATCGGCGCCGCCGCCGCGGCGTAGAGCGCCACCCACGCCACCGGACTGGCCTCGATGTGCTCCAGCACCTCCGTCCAACCCTCCATCGTCCCCTTCGGCGCGCAGGCCTTCGCCAGCTTGGACAGGCCGGGGTCGTCCTCGATGAGCAGCGCGATCTCCTTGCGCTGCTTCTCCGGCGCGATGAGGGCCTGTCCGGCGAGGAAGTGGCTGGTGCCCTTGCCCTGCCAGCCCATGTGCGTGGAGGCGTAGCCGCGATCCAGCCCAGGGTTCGCCGCTTCGAGGCTCGCCAGCCACCGCACCATGGCGCCGGCGTTCTCCGAGTTGATCGGCGAGCCCGCGTTCTTGCCCAGCGCGGTGAGCTCCCTGGCGCTCGTGACGACGCCGCGCGACACGCGATGCACCGACCACGTCCCGTTGTGCGGCCAAGCCAGCTCCATCCACGCCGTCGAGGCGCCGAGCTCCGACCTGGTGCCCAGGATGACCACCGGCGCGTGCGCTGCCCTCCGCGCCGTCAGGGTGCCCTCCGGCGTGCGCTTGAGCTCGCTCACCCCGCCATCGTTGCAGCCCCAGCCTTCGGGCACCTCCAGGGTCCGCTTCTTGCCCTGGTAGGTGAACGAGAACTGCGACGCGACCGGCGTCGAGGCGTCCACCACGGTCATGCCGAGCGCCGCAGCAGCCGCCGCGGCCTTGAGGTGCTTGCGAACGCGGTCGACGTCGGCCTGGAGCCCCGACGCCGCGGACATCCGCACGAAGTACAGGTCCAGCTCGAGCGGCCGGCAGCGCATCAGCTCGACCAGGACCGGCCGCCGGCGCTGCACGAGCACGGCCAGCGCGCCCTTCCGGTCGGACCGGTCTTCGATGGCGAGCAGCGCCACGACCTCGGCCTCCAGCTGGTGAAGGGCAGCGTCGAGCACCTCGGGAGCCATCTCGCTCCTGGCTTGGGCGGCGCCGCGGCTGGCGTCGATGTGGTCGTCGAGCTGGCTCACGCTGGCCCCCCGCACAGCACGAGCTGAGCCGCTGCCTTGGCTTCATCCGCCGTCCCCATCGGGACGTGTCCGCACCTGTTGCCCCACGTCCAGTTCCAGCCGTAGCGGAGCTGGCGGACGTAGACGCGAGAGCCACGCCACTCCGCGCGCCAGGTCTGCGTCGCGCCGTTGGGCTCCCAGACGAGCACCACGGCCTGGAACGCCATCGGCTCCCGGTTCGACTTCGCAGCGGTCTCGACCGTCTTCGCTGCCACAGTTTCGCCCTTCACGCAGCCCCCAGCACGCGCCCATGGCGCAAGACGCGGCAGCGGCCGCGCAGGTTGGTCTCGATCGCCTCGGCGTACCGGTCGCCAGCGGCGTCATGGTCTGTGACCACCAGCACCGACGCGCACGTCGGCACCTTGGCGGCCAGCTCGTCAGTCCACGACCCGGCCACGATGCCGAGCACCGCCCGGCCGGGCCACGTCAGGCAGGCGGCCAGCCACTGAGGCTCGCCCTCTGCCACCACCACCTCAGCGGGCCAGCCCACGCCCTTGAGCATCGCCACAGCCCCAGGCGAGGCCATCACGAGGCCCCGCTGCGTGAACCCAGTCGGAGGCAGCGCCTTGGGCATCCCCTCCCGGGCCTGTCCGACGCAGCGCGCCCGGACCGACCGGACCATGCCGGCGGCGTCGACCATCGGCACCAGCAGGCGGTAGCCGAGCGAGGCCCACGACTGGCGCCCCTGAGCGGCCCAGCGCGGCGTCACGGCGTCGAGGCGGAGCGCAGTCGCCAGCCGACCCGCCGACACGCGAGAGGCAGCGCCAGCGCCCAGGCGACCCTCGAGCCACCTCGACACCTCAGCGTCGAGCCCCACCCGGGTGCACTCCGCCCACAGCGCCCGCAGTTCGCCAGCATCCACCGGCCGCGCCTCGTGGGCGTCGACCCGTTGCGGCACTGGCCGCGGCTCCACGCGCCGGATCTCCCGACCGCGGACCGGCTCACACCAGCCGCGCGCCGCGTACCAGTCCCGGACCGCCGGCCCGTTCGATGCGCCGAGCTTCTCGCCGGTGAGCACCACCGCTACGAGGTCCACGGCGTCGCCGGACAGGCCGCATCCGTGGCACTTCCACCTGGGCGGCGCCCCGTAGATCTTCGCGTCAGGCCGGCCACAGCCTCTGCAGGCGAACAGGTGGCCACGCTCGACTGCGACATCGAGGTCAGCGGCGACCTGTCCGAGCGGGATGGCCCGGACAGCTGCGACCCAGCCGCCGATCATGCCGCCACCTTCGCCGCAGCTGCGGCGGCCTTCTTGCGGTCCTTGACCGTCATCTCCAGGCGCCCGGCGACCCGATCGTCGAGCGCATCGAACCGGGCCACGACCTCCTCCGGCATGTGCCAGTGCTTCTGCTCGCGCCGCCGCTCCGCCGACGCCGAGGCGATGCCCTTGAGCGTCGAAATCAGGTCCGACACGGCACCCCAAGTCAGCTCCTCAGCGCGCTCGACCAGCCGCTTGACCGGCTCCCGGTGAGGCTCCGGCAGGTAGCGGGTCATCTTCGAGAGCTTGCCCAGGAAGGCGAGCTGCGAACGCGACGGCCGGCCCTCTCGGGTCTCCGGCGAGGCCGCGTAGGCACCGGCGAGGCCGGCACCTTGCATCTCCAGGAGCATCCGTTGCGCCCAGGCCGTGGCCTGATCGACCGCCACCGGGTCCGGCATCTTCTTGATCTCGGCGGCGCGCTCCTTGGCGTCCATCTCGTCGAGCGCCTTGCGCGCCAGGGCCTCCTCTTCCTCCGCCATGGCCTGGCCAACGGCCTCGGGGTGCTTGATCCCCATCTTGGTCATGAGGTCGTAGGGGTCGATCACGATGGCGCCGAGCTTCGCGCCCCACAGCGCCTTGTCTTCCTCGTACCAGGACTCGTAGGGGCTGCAGACGCGCAGGATGCGCCCCAGCTCCTGCACGAAGCGCACCCTGGCGCCGACATTGCGACGCAGGACGAGGCAGCGCAGCCACGGCAGGTCCACGCCCTCGGCGAGCAGCGAGACGTGGACGAGGACGCGGAGCACGCCGGTCCGGAGGCGCTCCAGGAGCCCTGCCCGCTCAGCCTCGGCCTGCTTGCTGTGGATGGCGGCGGCCGGGATGCCACGCTCGGACAGGTAGGCCGCGTAGGCGGTGGCGTCCTTGATGTCGGTCGCCGACACGATGGTCGGTCCGTGGGCGTGCTTCGCGATCATCTCGGCGCAGACCGCGTCGGTGTCGCGCTCCCCCTCGCCGTCCCAGTTCAGCGTCACGTAGTCGACGAGCACGCCGTCACGCCGGGCGTCGTCGTAGGTGTAGCGGAACAGCACCTCGTCGAAGAGGCCCAGCGCCTGCTTGTTGTCCGACCGGAACGCCGTGGCGGTGAAGCCGATCAGCCGCTTGGCACCCAGCGCCGGGATCGTCGCCCGCAGCGTGGCGGACTCCGTCCCGTGGCACTCGTCGGCGATGAACAGCGACACCGACCGTCCCAGCGCGGCCAACTCGGTGGCGAGGCTCGGCAGGGAGTCGGAGCACGACACCACGATCGGGCGCGTGGGCTGCTTCTTCTGCCCGTAGAACTGGCCGACGTGCGCGGCGCCGCAGCGAGCCGCGATGGTGGCGCTGAGCTGTCGCACCAGGGCCTGGCGCGGCGCGTTGACGACGATGGTGCGGCCCAGGGCGATGGCCTTGGGCAGCGCCAGGTAAGCGAGCTCCGCCTGCAGCACCGACTTACCGCCGCCGGTGGCGACAGCGACGATGCCGCGCCGGTCCGAGCGGAGCGCATCGAGGACGATGGGCATGGCCTCGGCCTGCCACTTGCGCGGCGGACGGGTCGCGCCCTCCCATGGGATGAGCGAGGCCATTACGCTGCACCGTTCCCGGCGAGCTGGGCGACGGAGTCGCGACGCAGCACGCCCTCGCGGAGCGCCGCGGCGATGGTGAGGCGCAGCGCGGCGACATCCGAAGCGTCGGCCGGCATGTCGGAGGTCCAGACCGCGGACGGCTTGTGGAAGGTCCCGTGCGTCGTCGGCACGCCGTAGGGCCAGGGCGCGTTGGCGACTGAGGACGGCTCGACTGCGCCCCGGACCTGCACCCATCCGGCGGGGTCCTTCGCGTCGCGCTCCATCTCGACCTCACCGGCGAGCATGAGGCGGCGGTGGTCGCTCACCAGCTCGACGATGCCGTCGGAGAAGATCGCTGTCCGCCACCGCGCCGCCGGCATCTTCTCGGCGTAGTCGTTGACCTTGTCTCGTCCGCCACACACCTTGCCGTGTCGGGTGACCATGGCGGCCACCGCCCACGGCAGCGCGTCAAGCCACATCGGAGCGCCGTCGATGCGCTCCGGCTCGGCGAGGCAGATCGCCCGGTTGGCACCGGGGACAGCGAAGACGACGTCGTCACCGCTGCGGCAGGTGATCAGCGGACCGGCCTCGCTATGGCCGATGATGGGCACCGGGTGCCGGTCCAGGCGGGCGAGGTCCCAGACCGGCATGCCGACGGGGAGGCGAACGCCGGCCAGCTCGGGGATGGAGACCCAGAAGCGGAGATCACGACCGGACATCGGACACCTCGACTGGCCTGGACCAGAACAGCACCGGCACCTCGCCGCCGTCCTTGGCGACCATCCGCCGCCGGGCGCTCAGCCGACGGGTGCCCTGCAGGGCGTTGAGATCCCGACACGCCCGACGACGAGGCGCGCCCTTCGCGACGCCGACCCCGTTCAGGAGGTCCGTCGTCGAGAGCGACCGGTCGCCATCGAGGAGGACCAGCGCAGCGCTGAGCAGCTGGGCCCGGGTCACGCTGCCACCCCATCCGGCGGCGCCGCGGTCTCTTCCGTGGCGTCGTCACGGCTGGCGTCGACGAAGCCGGGGCAACCCGCCTCGTCGACGGTGCCGACCTGTCCGGACCGGCCACGCTCGGAGCGCCACGCCGCGATCCTGGGGCGCAGCGGCTGCACGACACACCGGCCGGAGGCGGTGAAGTTCGCGCACGCTCCACACCCCGTTACCGGCGGTGATGGCTCCGCCGTCGTGTCCGTGCCATCTACGTCCCTGAGGGGAATCAGATGTGCACCAGCGACGCGGGAACGATGGATGGCCTCGGCAG
>Ga0209298_10000695_pt1 | contig 22473 bp, 21 predicted proteins | sample S_140806_EF_Meta_FD_187325 | JGI IMG/M metagenome (GOLD analysis project Ga0209298, IMG submission 187325) | Freshwater microbial communities from Lake Simoncouche, Canada to study carbon cycling - S_140806_EF_MetaG (SPAdes) (version 2) | ecosystem: Environmental > Aquatic > Freshwater > Lake ...
GAGCCTCCCGCACTGGTTCCCAGCCAGGGCGACAAGGTCGCCATGACTCTCAGGAGTCTGGATACAGGTCGCACCGGTCACCCTTTCGAGATGGGCAAGGTAGCGGACGGCCAATGGGCTGGCGATTGGGTGATGGAGCCATCGCGGTCGGGCGCGGTCTGCAGCGCCTTGGGCCACCTCAAACGCCAAGGCTCGCTGCCAAAAGGGCCAAGCCCCCAGAAAGGGCAGCACCCGCACCGGTCCCTGCCGGCGCAAGGCGGTCGCGATCGCCGGTACGTCATGGCGCACGTGTCCCCCTGGCAGCAGAAAAAGAGGAATCAGCGATAAGGGATCACCCAGCGGCTCTGGGGGTAGGGGGTTCGGATCGGTGAGGGCCCGCAGCCTTACTGGGACACCGCGGCGCTGTTCCAGCTCCGCGGCCAGGGAACGAAAGTCCGGGGGAATGAAGCCATCGGCTCGCCCATGCACCAGCAGCAACAGGGTGCTGGCGGGAAGGGCCCGCAGCCGGCGTTGCAGCCGTTCGGCCACAGAAGCCTCCAGGGAAGAGCCTCCCAGCAGGATTAACGGGGAACGGGCATTGGGCAATCTGGCCAGGGAATCAACCGCCGCGCCCGCCAGCAGGGGGTCCAGATCACTGGCCAAGCAAACCAGGGTGTTGCGCAGAGCAGTCAAGGGCCAGGCACTCAAACCAAGGCTCAGCCCCTCCAAAGCAGACCGCCTGACCTGGCGATGACCCGGTTGCAGGGCCAGCCGTTGCAAAAGGGGAAAGTCGCTGGCCCGCCGCTGGTATCCCAGCAAGGGCAACAGCAGCGCCTGGCTAGCGGAATCCAACCGCCCTTCTCCCGTATCACCGAGGGCAGCACCCAACAGGTCCGCTATAGCTTTGTCGCGGACGCGGCCCACCAGGTTGGGCAGGGATGACGTTCGTTCGGGGCATTGCCACCAGAAACGCAGCAAGCGGACGGCGGCATCCGCGTCGAGCTGGTCCGCCAGCACAGCTAGCAGATCAGGCTCCGGCTCGAGCTGAGCGAGTTCGATGGCCCGCAGCCACGGTTCCAGTACCAAAGGTCTCTGGCGCCGCAAGGCCAGCAGCCAGGGCAAGCGATCGGCATGGCCGGGGACCGGCAGGGCGCCGGGGTCGGGTTCGAAGGGGAGCTCGACGGCTGCAGATGGCACCGGAACGGGATTGGGCCCAGGGTTTCTCACCATGACAGCCGGTCGTAGAGCCAGGGGAAAAGACGGAATCACACCGAAGCGTTGCGGCGGCTGGCCCCGAAACGCTCCTCTAACAGAGTTTCGAGCACATCCGGCAGATCACTGAGCGGCACGGCCTTTTGATGCAAAACCGCCAGCTGGGGATCTGCGGCCATGGAACCCCCCAGGAAGATTTTGACGGCTTCCACCATCTGACCGTCTTTACGAGCTTTGGTCCCCATCAAGCCGATCTGACCCAGGTAGGGCTGGCCGCAGGCATTGGGGCATCCGGTCCAGTGGGTCCGCACCGCATCGGGAAGCACCAAGTGCTGCTCCAGCTCTTGGAGCACCGCCAGGGCCGTGCTTTTGGTCGGGATCAGGGCCAATCCGCAGTAGTGATTACCAGTACAGCTGACGGCTTCGGCCAGCAGCGGTCCTGGATCACTTGGATAACGCCGCAGCAAGGGTTCCTCCAGCAGGGCCGATATCCGCTGGGTCGGGACATCAACAATCAGAATATTTTGACTCTCACTGAAGCGAAGTTCACCACTGCCGTAGCCACGGGCCAGCTCCACCAAAGCGTACATGGCAGCGCTATCGAGGCGACCCAGGGGCACATTCAGGCCCACCCAACAAAGCCCGGGCTGTTTCTGGGGATGGACTCCACAGACATCCCGCGGGGCGCTTGACACCAGATGGGAGCCGTCATGGAGCACCGCCTCACCAGTGCTACCACCCAAGGCCCCCATAGTCTCGAGGACTTCGGCCCGATAGGCATCAAGGCCCAGGGCCTCAATCAGGTACATCACACGGCTTCTTTGGCGGGTCGTTCGATCCCCACGGTGCTCGTAATGACGCAGTACGGCCAGGGTGAAAAGCGGCAACTGCTCGGGGCGCAACCAAAGACCGAGGGGAATCGCCAGCTCGTTGCGTTGGGCTGAAAAAAACCCCCCCACCATGACGGTGAAACCCAACTCGCCCTTGCAAAGGGCCGGCAGGAAGGCCAGATCGTTGTGGAGCAGAAAGCTGTCCGGGGCCCCACCCACCGCTACGTTGAACTTGCGCGGCAGATTGCGGGGCCCATCGGGGCCAAGCAAAATGTTCTGAATGGCCCCGACCAGGGGGCGAGTGTCTACGAATTCATCAGGATCGATGCCGGCAAGTGGATTGCCGGTGATGTTGCGGGGGTTGTCATGACCCGACTGGCGGCTGGTCAAACCCACCCGCTCCAGGGAATTGAGCAAGGACGCCATGTCCTCCAGCAAGAGACCGCGCAGCTGAATGTTCTGTCGGGTGGTGATATCAGCACTGCCATGCTCGCCACAGCGATCGACCACCTCCGCAAGCAGCTCCAGCTGATCGGCGCGGATGACCCCATTAGGCAGCCGCAGGCGCAGCATGAATCTTCCGGGGGTAACCGGACGAAAAAAGATTCCCAACCACTTGAGATGGATGGTGAGGGTCTCCTCGTCAAGGGATTCCCAGCCCATGCGGGCTAGTTCATCAAGGCGGGGTGCAAGATCGAGGCCGCAGAAGTTGGACTTGGCCAACTCCAATTTTGTCAAAGTCGGCGCAGTAACTAGATGGGGAGTGCCGCCATCAGCAGCGACGGCAGCCCCTGGGGAGTCGGACATATCCGGAAACGGGGGAGGGGTGGTGATCAAAACCACACCGCGGCCCAGACCTCAGCCTGGAACCAGAAACCGCCTACGCTCGGTGACATTATGACCACCCAGGCCGGATCCCCCCCTGTTGCAACCGCTACAGAATCCACCGACGGATTCTCCCGTGGCGACGCTTGAAGCTCGCCGCCAGGAGCGTCTTGATGCCCTGGGACCGGATTGCGCCCTGTTCCGAGAACTGATCGGCAAGGTGGGCAGCGGCGAGCACACCAGTACCGGTCTCAGTCGCCAAGAAGCTCGTGTAGCGATCGAGTTGATGCTCAAAGGCAAGGTTGACTCGGCCCAAATGGGGGCGTTTCTGATTGCCCACCGCATTCGTCGGCCGGCGCCCCAGGAGCTCAGCGGCATGCTGGATGGATATCGCTGCTTGGGTCCCATCCTGAACACTCCGGGGCGGCGCGCCCTGTGCTTTGGGGTTCCCTATGACGGCCGCAGCCGCACCGCCCCAGTGCTGCCCCTGCTGGCTCTGACGCTGGCGGCGGCAGGTATTCCGGTGGTGCTGCACGGGGGCAACCCCATGCCGGTGAAGTACGGCATCACCCTGGCCGAGCTGTTCGCCGCCCTCGGCATCGAATGGCGGGGCCTGCCGTTGACAGCGGTCCAGGACCGCCTCAATATCCATGGCCTGGCACTGACCCACCAACCAGACCATTTCCAAGCCGCCGAACGGCTGGTTTTGATCAGGGATCTGATCGGCAAACGCCCCCCAGTGGCCAGCTTGGAACTGCTCTGGACCCCGCACCAGGGCCAACGGCTGCTGGTGAGCGGCTTCGTTCATCCACCCACCGAGGCCCGAGCCTGGGAAGCTCTGGCTGCAGCCGGCGAAACCGACCTGTTAACCGTCAAGGGGCTGGAAGGATCTACCGATCTGCCCACCACCCGAGCCGGTATTACGGCCCGAGTGCGCCGGGGGGCCGTAGAGCGCATCCTGCTTCACCCCCGTGACCATGGCATCAGCGCGACCGAGATCCCTTGGTCAGGGTTGGAGGATTGGCGAAGGGACGGCCAGTTGGCCCTGAGGGGCGAAGGCCCCTTGGCGGAGGCCTTGCTCTGGAATCTCGGTGCCTACCTTTGGTTGGCGGATCGCCATGACAATCTGCCAACGGCCCTGGAGCAGGCCAGGGCCCTCCTGCAAGCCCGAATCGGCGCCAACAAATGCTTGGAGCTTGCCCGATGAATGAACCATGCAGCCCCCTGGGTCAAGGGGCCATCCACAACCGACTTTTTGACTTCGAAGCCGACTTCAGCGGCGATCTGCGTTGCCTGCCGATGGCGGTACGCCGCAAGCTCGATCTGGCGGGGGTAAAGCTGAAACTGGTCCAATGGCATGGCTTGAGCTCTGCCGAACGGCGGACTCTGCTGCAATGGAAAGATGACATGTCCTCGCTCATGGAGCTGCGGGAATCGTTGTTGGTGCGAAGCAACAGCCTTCCAGACGGACCGGCCAAGCCCTTGGAGCCGGCCCGCTCCTGTGCCTGGCAAGAAGCAGGGACCCTGCCTGAGGAGGTGGCACTCTCCTGCGACCAGCTTGGCCTCAAGATTGAGCCCGAACGTTGGGCGAACTTGGACGAGTTGCAGCGGTTCGCCCTGATCAAACTCAGCCACCCTGGCCATGAACATCGCAACCTGCCGACGGCCTTGCTCGAATTCGGATTGCTGAGAGACTCTTGAACGATGGGGGGTCTGTGCCGCCGGAGCAAGAGATTCCAGCAGCATTTAATTTTCCAGGCGGCCCATGAATTTTGTAGCCATTGTGACCATCGGGCCCGACTCAGCATGGTTTGATAAAAACATCGGCAAGCTTAGGGCGCCGATACAGACTTACCTGACCAGAGCGCTTCTTTTTGAAGACTGGTCATGGCACACCGGCCGGCCGCCCGCTCGCTGCTGCCGATGTTTACTTTGTGCTTCAAGCTAATTATCCAAGCGATATTTCGCTTAGGACATTTATTTTCCATTAACTGGAAGAATACTTCCCACCAACACCCTGCATTGCTATGGCCCGGTTTTCGCGTCGCAAGTTTCTGATCACAGCAGCTAGCACTGCGGCTGGCACGGCCTTCCTGGCTGCTTGCGGCGGCCAGAAGCCGACAACCAAATCGGATGCTTCCACAACGGGCAGCATCAGCAATGAGGTCAATGGCGCGACGCTGGGCTTCATTGCGCTGACGGACTCCGCGCCCTTGATCATTGCCAAAGAAAAGGGTCTTTTTGCCAAGCACGGCATGCCCGAGGTGAAACTTCTCAAGCAAACGTCCTGGGCCGCAACCCGGGACAACCTTGAGCTTGGCAGTGGCGCCGGGGGGATTGATGGGGCCCATATTCTTAGTCCTATGCCCTATTTACTAACGGCAGGAAAGATAACCAAGAGCAAACAACCTCTGCCTATGTACATCCTTGCCCGATTGAATCTGCAGGGTCAGGCCATTTCGGCCTCCAATGCCTTGTTGGATGCAAAGCTAACTGTAAACAACAAAGAAGCCCTTGCAAAAGGTGCTAGTAGTCTAGGCAGAAAGCTTAAAGCAGCCGTCACATTTCCTGGGGGTAACCATGATCTATGGATGCGCTACTGGCTGTCTGCAAACGACATTGATCCCAATAAAAATGCCGATTTAGTTGTGGTCCCACCTCCCCAGATGGTGGCAAACATGCAGACCGGAACGATGGACTTATTTTGTGTGGGTGAACCTTGGAACCAGCGCTTAGTCAATAAAAAACTCGGCTATACTGCAGCGCAAACAGGCGAAATCTGGAACAAACATCCGGAAAAATCATTTGCGATGCGAGCCGACTGGGTGGACAAGAATCCCAACGCGTCTGTGGCCTTGCTCAAGGCCGTGCAAGAAGCTCAGATATGGTGTGAAAACCCTGCCAATCTCGACGAAATGTGTGAGATTCTTGCACAGGATAAGTATATTAAAGCCAAGGTCGAAGACATCAAGCCTCGACTTGCCGGCAATGTGGATCATGGAGATGGTCGCATTGTAAAAAATAGTCCTTACAAGATGCTTTTCTGGTCGGAGAATGCCTCATTCCCCTTCAAAAGTCATGATACTTGGTTTGTCACCGAAGATATTCGCTGGGGCTATCTACCCGCCAATACCGATACGGCGGCGCTGGTTAACAAGGTCAACCGCAGTGACCTGTGGAGAACGGCTGCCAAAGCCCTGGGTCAAGAACAGGCGATTCCCGCCAGTGATTCACGGGGCAAGGAAACCTTCTTTGACGGTGTCGTGTTTGACCCTGAGAATCCCAAGGCCTATCTCGATGCTTTAAAGATCAAGACCCTGGCCTGAAATCCATCCATTCTTAGCACCCCCATCCCAGCCAGCAATCCCTGCCAACTGGGAGTTTCCGACCCACCCCTAGTACAAGATGTCCCACTCCGCTTCTGCGACATCCTTGTCGCAACCCACCCGGAGGCGCCTAAAAAATCCGGTGCTACGCGGCGTGCTGCCCTATGTGGTCTGCATCGGCGGTTTCCTGCTTCTTTGGCAAGCCCTTTCCCTGATCCTTGGCACAGGCCGGCTGCCGGGACCCATCAATGTGATCACAGATACCTGGGATCCTTACATCAACCAACCGTTTTTCGACAACGGCGGCACCAGCAAGGGGCTGGGCTGGCAGATCCTGATCTCGCTACAGAGAGTGGCCTTGGGATATGGCTTAGCCGCGGTCGTCGGCATCGCCATCGGCGGCCTGCTGGGCTTGAACCGCTTTATCGGCAAAGGCTTTGATCCGGTAATTCAAGTGCTGCGCACCGTACCGCCCCTGGCCTGGTTCCCCATTTCACTCATGGTGTTTCAGAATGCCAACACTTCGGCTATATTTGTAATTTTCATTACGGCGATCTGGCCAATTATCATTAATACAGCTGTGGGCATTCGAGAAATTCCCGAGGACTATACTAATGTATCCCGAGTCTTGAGATTACGCAAGAGCGAATATATCAGCAATATTGTTATTCCCGCCACTGTTCCCTATGTATTCACGGGCCTGCGAATTGCTGTGGGGCTGGCCTGGCTAGCCATTGTTGCAGCCGAAATGCTCAAAGCAGATGGGGGCATCGGCTACTTCATTTGGGATGCCTACAACGCTGGAGGCGATAGCAGCTCAAGCCAAATAATCCTAGCGATTATCTATGTTGGACTTGTGGGTCTAGCCCTTGATCGCTTAGTGGCCTGGACTGGAAGTAAAGTCGCTCAGGGTGGTCACTGAGATGGGTCGCTTCCTTACTATTGATGATGTCACCAAAGTCTTTCCCCTCAAAGATGGTGGCCATTACATCGCTCTCAAGGATATCGACCTTGAAATCAAAGAAGGGGAATTTGTATCTTTGATTGGTCACTCCGGTTGTGGCAAGAGCACCCTGCTTAATCTTTTGGCGGGCCTTACCCAGGCCAGCAGTGGTGGCATTTTGATCGACGGACGCGAGGTTAAAGAGCCAGGTCCAGATCGCATGGTGGTGTTCCAGAACTATTCCTTGCTGCCTTGGCAAACCGTTCGCCAGAACGTGGCCCTGGCGGTCAATAGCGTCATGGCCTCCAGTCCGGTCGCGGAGCGCAAACAAATCATTGATCGCAGTATCAAGATGGTTGGTCTCAGCCATGCTGCCGACAAGGTGCCGGCTGAACTCTCGGGCGGTATGAAGCAAAGGGTGGCGATCGCCCGGGCTCTTTCGATCCGACCCCGTTTGCTGCTTCTGGACGAACCTTTTGGGGCCCTTGATGCCCTCACTCGCGGCAATCTGCAACAACAACTGATGCAGATCTGCCAAGAAGCTGGTGTAACCACCGTAATGGTTACCCATGACGTGGATGAGGCCCTGTTGCTTTCCGACAGGGTGGTGATGATGACCAATGGCCCTGAAGCGGAGATCGGCCAGATTCTCAACGTGCCCTTTGCCAGGCCCCGCCAGCGCCTGGAGGTGATTGAGCACCCCGATTACTACCACCTGCGGGGTGAATTGATCGGCTTTCTGCATCAGCAGCGACGCCTGCGTCAACACCGCTCCAGCGTCGCCGCGGCCGCTGGTGTCGTTGCAGCATCCGGAGTCGTTGCGGCCACCGGAATCGACGGGCGGCAGGGCGACGCCAACGCCCTGCCGCCGGCCCGCAAGCAAGGGCCTCGGAGGCCGGAAACCATTCGACTCGGTTTCCTGCCAGGGCTTGACATCGCTCCCCTGGCCGTCGCCCTCGACCAGAGCCTGTTCGACGGGGCCGCCATTGAGGTGGTGCCTGTCCCGTTCGCCCGCTGGGATCGTCTCGAAGCAAAGCTGCTCGAAGCTGATCTGCAGGTGGCCATCACCTCGGCCACCTCGCCCCTGGCTCTCAACCTAGGACTGGGGGGCCGGACCCCTTGGCCGGCGATCACGCCGATGACGGTGAGCCGCAACGGCAATGCCCTCTGCATGGCCCGCTCCCTGCTGGCCCAGGGGGTCAGGCGTCGCGCTGATCTGCGCCAGTGGCTTCTGAACCGGGGCCAACCCCTCACCCTGGCGGTGCCCGAGTTGGGATCGATGGCGGAGTTGCTGCTCCGCCACTGGTTGGCAGCCGGCGGCATCGACCCCGATCGCCAGGTGCGCTTCACAGCCCTCTCGCCAATGACGATGGGGGGGGGCCTGCGAACTCAACAGATCGATGGGTTCATCGCCGGTCGCTATCGGGTCGCCGAAGCCGTCGAAGATCGCCAGGGCTATGTCCTGGCAACTGATCTGGACATCTGGAGCGGGCATCCCGAAAAGGTGCTCACCTGTTCGGAGCGGTGGGCCGAAGACCATCCAGGAGCCCTTGATGCCCTTGGCGCCGGCCTGATGAAAGCCGCCGAACGTTGCGACGATGGCGGCCAGCGACCCGAGCTGATCAGAATCCTCAGCCAAAATCAATGGCTGGGTCGCCGAGCCGAGATTGCTCTTCAGCGCCAGTTCGATTACGGCAACGACGAAAAGCCTCAGGCGTTACTTCAGTTCAACCGCTACCACTTTGACCGCGCCCACATCCCCAATCGGGCCGAGGGGGCGTGGATTCTGAGTCAATTCAGCCGCTGGGGGTGGTGCCCATTCCCCAGTAATCGGCTCGAACTGCTTGGCCAGGTCTATCGCCCAGACCTGTGCGACCGGGCCCTAGCCGCTGCCGGCTACCCCAGCCTCCGTCCCGATCGTCACCCCTTCCGCCTCGCCGATGACCTCCCCTTTGACCAGGACAATCCCCTCGACTACCTGAAGGCCCTCCCCGGAGCCCCGGAACCTCCAGTCGCCCCGATCCCCCTGCCCAGCCTCTCCGCAAGGGCCCTGCTGTCCCGCTGAGTGACCCCCACAACCATGAGTGCCGCCACCCCCGCCACCAACCCGTCCTTTCTTGAGTTCAGCGGGGTGGGCCAGATCTACGCCACCCGCCGCGGTTCCTTTGAAGCCCTGCGTGATATCAATCTGCAGGTGCGACAGGGGGAATTTCTTTGTGTCATCGGCCATTCTGGCTGTGGCAAAAGCACCCTGCTCAATATGGTCTCGGGGTTCCTCAAGCCCAGCCGTGGCAAGGTGAGCCTGGCGGGTCAACCGATCGAGCGGCCGGGTCCGGACCGCATGGTGGTGTTTCAGAACTATTCATTGCTGCCTTGGAAAACGGTCTGGCAGAACGTCCATCTGGCAGTGAAGGCTGCCCGACCTGAGCTCGATGCCGCCAGCCGCCAACGGGTGGTGGACCATCACCTGGAGATGGTCCATCTCAGTGAAGCGGCCGACAAGAAACCGGGGCAAATCTCCGGGGGCATGAAGCAAAGGGTGGCCATCGCCAGGGCCCTGGCGGTGAATCCAGCCGTACTCGTGCTCGATGAGCCCTTTGGCGCCCTTGATGCCATTACCAAGGAAGAACTCCACGAGGAACTCCTGGCGATTTGGCGCGAACAAAAGCCCACCGTCTTGATGATCACCCATGACATTGATGAGGCCCTGTTCCTCGCCGATCGCATCGTGATGATGACCAACGGTCCGGCCGCCACGATTGGTGAAATCCTCACTGTGCCCTTTGAGCGACCCCGCAACCACGAAGCCATGCTGGCCGACAACCGCTATGGCGCCCTGCGCAATCAGGCCCTTGATTTCCTCTATCGCCGCCACGCCCACGACGACACCTAAGACCCCGACTCCCCTGACACCTGGTCGGCGGCTGCCAGCCGGACCGCCGCCGCCTTGAGCTCGGGTTGGCGTGAATGGGGACAAAACAAGGCGTGCATCAAAGCATTGGCTTCACAGGCCTTCTCCTGGCTGCCGCCCCAGTGCATCGGCAAAAACAGAGTGCCTGGACGGATACGGTCCGTGATCTGCACCTTGGCGGTGACGCTGCCGCGGCGAGAGCTGATCTGGGCCCAGGCGCCATCGGCCAAGCCATAACGATTGGCATCGGCGGGATGGACCTCAAGCAAGGGTTCGGGATGCATCGCGTTGAGCCTTGGCACCTTGCCCGTACGGGTCATGGTGTGCCAATGCCCTAGATAGCGGCCCACCGTCAGGACCAGGGGGAAGGCTTCGCAGGGTGGCTCACCAAGGCCCAGCGGTGGATCGCAGAGGAAACGGGCCCTGCCACTGGCTGTGGCAAAGCGGTGGTCGCAGTAGAGCCGCTTTGAGGAGGTTGTGGGTTCGCTGCCGGCCGGAAAGGGCCACTGCTGGGGACCGGCCTGGGCCAACAGCCCATGGCTTAAGCCGGAGAGATCACACAGGCGGCCGGCGGTGAGAGCCACAAATTCGGCAAAGACATCGGCCGCGGTGCTGGGAGGAAATTGGGCGCCATGGCCCAGGCGTCGACCTAGTTCGGCGAACACCTGCCAATCCGGCCGCGCTTCCCCGGGGGGTTGGCGAAAGGCTGGAGCAAGGGTCACCCGCCGTTCGGAATTGGTCATCGTGCCCTGCTTTTCACTCCACTGGGACGCGGGCAGCAGCAGGTGGGCGTAGGCGGCGGTCTCGCTGCCGGCGTAGGCCTCACTGAGCACCACCATGGGGCAACGGCTCACCGCAGCGCGCACCCGTTCGAGATGGGGAAGGCTGACCAGGGGATTGGTGGCAGCCACCCACCAGAGGTCCAGGGCACCGGCCTCCATGGCCTCAATCTGTTGCCAGACGGAAAGACCGGGGGCAGGGTCGATGGAACCCGGTGCCAGGCCCCAGGCCTGCTCAAGCTCGGTGCGGTGGCTGGCATCCGTCACAGAGCGGTAACCAGGCAATAGCTGGGCCAGGCCACCGGCCTCGCGACCCCCCATGGCATTGGGCTGGCCCGTCAAGGAGAAGGGACCGCAGCCGGGTTTGCCTATCTGGCCACTGAGCAAGTGCAGATTGATCAAGCCGCCCACGGTGGCCGTGCCTTCAACGCGTTGGTTCAGTCCCATCGACCAGAGGCTGAGCACGGCACTGGAGCGGGCCCAGAGGCTGGCGATAGCCCGCAGATCCTCCTCGGGAATTCCACACAATGCAGCCGTACGCGCCGGCGTCCAGGCGGCCACGTGGGCCTTGAAATCCTCAAAGCCTTCGGTGGCGGTGGCCACAAACGATTTATCGATGCTGCCGGCCTGCAAAAGCAGATGGGCGATGCCATGCAACAGGGCCAGATCCGTGCCCGAGGCGATGGCCAGATGCCAGTCGGCGATCGCCGCTGTCGCCGTGGCGCGGGGGTCAATCACGATGATGTTCAAGGCAAGTCCCTGGCGCTTCTTGCGCTTGAGCAGGCGCTGGAACAACACCGGGTGACAATCGGCGGTATTTGTGCCGATCAAAACCACCAGATCGGCCAGATCGATGTCTTCATAGCAGCAGGGTGGGCCATCGGAACCCAGGCTGCGGGCATAGCCTGACACTGCAGAACTCATGCAAAGGCGTGAGTTGGCATCGAAGTTGTTGCTGCCAATCGCCCCTTTGAGCAGCTTCTGGGCGATGTAGTAATCCTCGGTATGGAATTGGCCACTGCCATAGATCGCGATGGCCGACGGTCCGCGCTCTTTGAGGGTGGTCTTAATGCGGGCCGTGAGCAAATCAAAGGCTTGCTCCCAGCCAATGCGCTCGAAGGGCTGGTCCAATCCGGCGCGGTAGGCGGGAAAGAGAAGGCGCTCTTGATCGAGGGTCTCCCCCACCGTGGCGCCCTTGATGCAAACTTGGCCCAGGCTCGAAGGATGCTGCCGGTCCCCCCGGGTGCCCCAGGGTTGGGGCGCCTCCCCGTTCTCCCCAGCGGCGGCAGGCGGCAACATCTGCAGCCCGCAACCGACGCCGCAGTAGGGGCAAACCGAACGGACCGGTTGACTTGGGGTGGTGGAATCGACAGCCATCGGCGCGACAGGGCAAGGCAGCTTTGGCCGCAGCCAAAGACCGGTCGCAGGGCCTGAGATCGCCCTAAAGACCTGCCCAGCTTGGCTGACTTGCCTTGGCCCTGGGGGTTTTAGTAAGCAAGCAGTTGCTGTTGGCAGATCAGGCCGATGCCGACGCCAGTGATCCTGCGGACCTGCTGCCTTTGCGGCGGCCAAAGCCGGCGCATGGGTCAGGACAAGGCCCATCTGCTTCATCCCGATGGAGGCACCTGGCTGGAGCGCACCTTGCTGTTGCTGGCAGAACTGGAGCGGCCCGTCACCCTGGTCAGTCACCAGCCAAGCCACCACCAGGCGGCGCTGGGGTTGGCGCAGCGCTGGGGCTGGGGCGATCGTCTGGAGCTGCTGGTCGAACCGGAGCCGAGGGAAGGCCCGTTGTTGGCCCTGGCCCGCCTAATGGAGTTTCACCCCAACCAGCTGCTGCTGCTCTGCCCCGTCGACATGCCCTGGCTGCGATCCTCGACCCTGGCGGCCCTGGTGGCCGCCTCAACCGATGCCAGCGAAATCATTGTGGCCCATGACGGGGAACGACGCCAACCGCTGCTGGGCCTCTATCCCAGTGATGGTCGCCACCGGGCCACGATCGGGGCAGCCACCGCGGCGGGGGAGCGGGGGTTGCAACGCTGGATTGCCACGGTTGGTTGCCAGGAGCTGGCCCTGCCCCCAGGCCCCTTGCGCAACGCCAATGAACCCGAGGACGTCGCCCCGCTCTGGGGGGGGACGCCAGAGGCAAAGGAGCGGCCGTAGCTTGCCGCCATGCAGCCTCCCCCCCTCCAAGACCGTCTCGGCCGCCCCCTTGGGGTGGTGCGCCTGTCCCTGACGGCCCGTTGCAACCTGAATTGTCCCTACTGCCTCCCCGAGAGCAAGGATCTTCCCGGGATGCTGGGGGTGGCGGAAAGGCGGGAGCTGGTGGCCGCCAGCGTCGATCTGGGCGCCCACACCCTGCATCTGACCGGTGGCGAACCGCTGCTGGATGCCGACCTGGAGAACTTGATCATGGCGCTGCAACCGCTCCGGCCCCGCCTTAGGCGTATCGCCCTCACCAGCAACGGGCAGCTGCTCTCGGCCGAACGGGCCAAGGCCCTGCGCAAAGCCGGGCTCGACAGTGTCACCCTCAGTCTCGATGGCACCGATGCCAACAGCGTGGCGCGGATGAGTGGCCGCCGCGATGGCGGCCTGGTGCTGGAGCGGGTCCTCGCAGCCATTGAACATGCCCGCTCGGCAGGCTTTGATCCGATCCAGGGTGGCTTGAAGCTGAATGCCGTGATCCAACGCGACGTCAACGAGGACCAGGTGCTTCCCCTGGCTTCCCTGGCACGTCAACGGGGGCTGGAATTGCGTTTGATCGAATACATGGATGTGGGCAACCGCAACGGCTGGCAATCAGACCAGGTGCTGGCTGCCGCCACCATGGTGTCCCGCATTCACAACCACTGGCCCCTGGAGCCCCTGGAGCGGGAGGCCAACGCCACCCACCGGCGCTGGCGCTATCGCGATAAGGGTGGGGAGGAGTCCCCTGTTGCCCCCCCGATCAGCACCATCGCCTCGATCAGCGAACCCTTCTGCGGCGACTGCAATCGCCTGCGCATCACCGCCGATGGCTTGGCGTTTGCCTGTCTCTTTGCCAGCACCGGCACAGACCTGCGGCCCTGGCTTAGGCCCAGACCCCAAGCGGCCGCCCTGCGCCTTGCCCTGGCCGACCTCTGGCACTCGCGCAGCGATCGCTACAGCGAAGAACGGGCTGAGCTGAGGGCCAAGGCCACCTCCCACGCAAGCCTGTCCCCCCACGCGGAAATGGCCTATCTGGGCGGCTGATCCGGGTCTTCGCCGAGGCGGGGCAAAAGCTGCACCAAGTTGCAGGGACGGCAGCTGGCATCCAGCTGGGCGCGGATCAGCCGATCCCAGCCCGTCAGCACCGCATCAAGGGAACCGGGCAGTACGAACACGATGGTGCCGTTGGCCACCCCCGCCAGACAACGGCTCTGCAGGGCACTGGTGCCAATCGTCTCAAAGGAAAGCACCCTGAACAGTTCGCCGAAGCCGTCGATGGTCTTGTCCAGCAAGGGAGCAACCGCTTCAGGGGTGCCATCGCGCCCTGTCAAGCCCGTTCCGCCGCTACTGATCACCACCTGCACGGCGGGATCGGCGATCCAGCGACTGATCTCAGCGCGGATGCGGTAGCGGTCGTCGGGCACCAAGCGCCGCTCGGCCAGCTGATGGCCGTCCTCCAGCAGGCGTTGCTGGAGGGCATCACCGGAGGGATCGTCATTGAGGCTGCGACGGTCAGAGACCGTGAGTAAGGCGATGGCAAGACCCACGATCGCTTCCCGGCGCTAAGGACCCATTCTGGGCGGCATAGCGGAGGCTGCGGGGGTAGCGGGCCCCAGACGGCAGACTGATGCAGTGGGCCTGAGTTGGGGAAAGCCATGACGTCTGGGCAACTGCGGGTGCGGCTGTTTGCAGGTCTGCGGGAGGAGGCTGGCTGGCAGGAACGGAGCCTGGTCCACCAAAGCGGCATGACCGCAGCGGCAGTGTGGAAGTTGTTGAACCTCGGCGGCAACGCTCCCCCCGCCACGGTGCGGGTGGCGATCAACCATGAATTTGCCGCCCTCGACACCCCCTTGGGTAGCGGTGACGAACTCGCCTTCCTGCCGCCGATCAGTGGAGGCTGAGGCGTGGCTCTCCCCCCTCTCCCCGTTCTGGTGGATGTGGAGCTGCTGACCACCTCCTTTGACCCCCTGCCCAGCCTGGAAGCCTGGCAGGCCCTCTTGAGCAAGGGGCCGGCAGCGATTGCTGCGGCCGAAGCCCACTTCATTGGTCGGGTGCGACCGGTGGCATCAGATGGCGCCCCCTTGGAAGCGCTGGAGCTGGAGCACTATCCGGGCATGAGCGAACGTCGGATCGCGGCGATCAGTCAGGCTCTGGCGCACCAGCACGGAGTCGCCGCCGTGCTGGTGCGACACCGTGTCGGCCGTCTCAAACCTGGAGAGACCATCGTGATGGTGGCGGTTGCGGCGGATCGGCGCGGGCCGGCCCTGCGCTGCTGCCAGGAGGTGCTTGAAACCCTCAAACATGAGGCGCCGTTCTGGAAACGGGAATGGGTCAACGGCTGCGGCCACTGGGTGGCAGGAAACACTCCCCTCTGAAGCTTGGGCCGCCGCCCGGCCAGGCCATCGCCTCAGAACAGGGAGCGCCGCAGCAGCCGGGCCCAGAGCTGAATGCCGGGCTCAAGGGTGGCGGCTGCGGCTGGGATCTCCAACAGCAAATCGGCCCCCTGCAACGAGCCGATGCGGGAGGAGGCCTGGCTTCCCTCCAGCCGCGCCAGGGGCAGGCCCTCCCCATCCACCTCCAGGCGGGCCCGGGCCAACTCCGGCCGACCCGGCCGACGCTCGCAGTGATCGGCCAGGGTCACCCGCAGCCTCAGGGGGACTTCGGGCTCGGCACCCTCTAGCTGTTGCAGGGCTGGCCAGAGCAACTCCAAGGCGGTGATCGCGGCGGCCACCGGATTACCGGGCAGGCCGAACAGGGGCACCGCGCCCAGGTGGCCAAAGGCAAAGGGACGCCCGGGGCGCAGGAACAATTTCCAGAAATCAACCCGGCCCCGCTCGGCCAGCAAGGGCCGAATCCAATCGCTGTCTCCAGCCGAAACCCCACCGGTGCTTACCACCACATCCGAGACGCTGGCGAGGTCATCAAGGGCCTGGCCCAGGCGCCTGGGCTCATCGGGCTCCCAGCGCGTGACGGCCACGGGGTAACCGAGCCGCAGCAGCAGCGCCCCCAGCAGGGTGCCATTGCTTTCCCAAATTTGGCCGAAGGCGCGTTGGCAGCCTGGCGCCACCAGTTCATCACCACTGACCAATAAACCCAATCGGGGGCGCTTGACCACCTCGAGGCGTTCGACACCGCATCCGGCCAGTCGCCCCAGATCGGCAGGACCGAGGCGATGGCCTGCGGGCAACAGCAGGTCCCCCAGGGCCCCTTCCTCATCGGCCGGGCGAATCCAACGGGCCGGACCCGCCTCGGCGATGAGCTGGATGAGCTCCGCCTCGCGCCTCACCAGCTCCTGGGCCACCACCCGGACGGCCCCTGGCGGCAGGGGGGCACCGGTGAGGATGCGAATCGCCTGGTCCCTTTGGAGCCGGTCCAGGCAGGGAAGACCTGGGGCCGAGCGACCGACCACGGACCATTGGCGCCCCACAGCAGGCGGAAGCTCATCGCTGACGGCATAGCCATCGAGGATGGCGGCAGGAAAACCCGGCACTGCCGCGCTGGCCCGTACCGGCACCGCCGCCACCCGATCGAGGCCCGCCAGCAGGGTCACGGTTTCGCGACCGGCAAGCGGTTGGAGGCTGCTGAGGACGCGGCGGCGGGCCTCCTCCAGGGAAAGACCTTCGGGGGGAAAAGGTTCAGCCATGGCTGGCGGCAGCGTTACTGGCATCACTACTGGCATCACTACTGGCATCACTACTGGCATCACTCGACTGGCTCTGGCGCGCCCAAACCCCCGAGCGGCCGCCCGACTTACGCAACAACTGCACAGGCCCAAGCACCATCGCCGGATCGCTCGCTTTCACCATGTCGTAGAGGGTCAGCAGACCGACGCTGACGGCCGTCAGGGCCTCCATCTCGACGCCGGTGGGGGCCGTGGTGCTGGCGGTGACCTCGAGGCGCAAGCCGCTGCCATCAGCAGCCGCTTCGATCAGCACCTGGACGCCGCTCAAGGGCAGGGGATGGCAGAGGGGAATCAATTCCGAGGTGCGCTTGGCCGCCTGAATCGCCGCCACCCGGGCCACGGCCAGCACATCCCCCTTGGGGGCCCTGCCCTCAAGCACCAGCGCCAACACCGCCGGGGCCATGCGCAGAAACCCTTCCGCCACGGCCTGGCGCAGCGTGGCGGGCCGATCGCCCACCTCCACCATGCGCACGGCGCCAGCCGCATCGAGATGGGTGAGGGGTCCGGGCGGGGGCGGAAGGCCAGGTTCGGTGCTCATGGACCCTTGGGGTGGGACAGCCAAGGGCCGCCAAAGGCTGATCTTGGCAGCGGCAGCACCGGGCAAGGGGGGACTTGCAGGAAACCCGACCTGCAGCCTCGCCCCTGGCCCCGTAATTCAGACCAGTTCAAACAGCAGCAGGTCGGCGCCCTGATCGCCGGCCTCAAGGGAAATCGGCCTGCCGGGGGCAAAACCAAGCCCGTCACCCTGGCGCAAGACACCAATGATCGGGCCCACCGCGATTGCTGCTTGGGCGTCAGCCTCGGCCTCGCCCTGGAAGCTCTGGCTTGGGAGCAAGGCACCTGCAGGTGTCTGATTCGCTGGCGTCTCAGCTGAGGCAATATCTCTCGCGATTACTTCGCCCGCAATCATCTGAATCCAGCCGTGGGCGTCAGCTGCCACCGGACAACCAAGCTCCTGGCCGGCGCCAGCACGGGCCCGCCAGAGCCGCACGGGCCTGTTGATGGCCATGGCCCCCTGCTGGCCCTGAGGATCGATCAGTAACGTCCAACCCCGCTCGATCATGAAGGGTTTCTGTTCGTAGCCTGGGGAAAGACCCTTGCCGCTGGGCTCGATCCAGATCTGCAGCAGGTGGCAGGGGGCGGCCGAAGGGTTCGTTTCGCTATGAACGATGCCGCTGCCGGCAGTCATCCGCTGAACCTCACCGCAGCGCAAGGCTTGGCTGTGGCCCATGGAATCTTGGTGGTGCAATTCGCCCGCCAGCATCACGGTGATGATCTCCATGTCGGCATGGGGATGCATGCCAAAACCGTTACCGGCCTGAATGCGGTCCTCGTTGATCACCCGCAACGGTCCAAAACCACACCACTCAGGGTCGTAATGGTTGGCAAAACTGAAGCTATGCCAACTGTCAAGCCAGGGGTTCTGGCTGTGGAAACGGTCCGCGGCCGGCCTGTAGGTCAGGCCGGCTTGGTCGAAGCAGGGGCGATTGCACGTGATCGGGGCGCGGACCATGGCCGGATCTCTAGGGCAACGGATGACCATGACTGTGGCGTCATAGCAACCCCATGGCAAGGAGGAACCGGCTCAAGGGAGGTCGGCTCCACCATTCGTTCGCGGCAGATCTGAGGCGGAGACCAGGAGGACAGGGGAAGCTGAACTACAGCCCCACTAGTAGCGGGGTCTGGGCGCCCTGGGACTTCAGGATGGGCCGATTTCCAGAATGTAGAACTCGGCGATACCGGCCACCAATCCCGCCAACAGGGCAAGCCTCCAGACAGAGAAGAGCAGGCGGTTCAGCACGGTGGTCACTGGGGGAATCATCTAAGTAGCTCCGCCACTTGGGGCCTGATCTCACTGCCATGGACAGCAAAGGTGGCTGAACTGCGGGCATCAAGCGGCCAGCGCCGCACCCAAACACAATCCGAGAAATCGTCGAAATTGACCACCTGATAGGTGGTGCCTGGTTTTTGGCTAATGCTGATCAGATCTCCAGGTTGAAAGGTCATGTCAAGAAAAATGAATTTCTGTTACTAAAGCACCGACGGCCAGGGCAATGAGTATTGATGCTCAATCGCTGACCCCCTTTTCCGCCAGGATGGCGAAGCCGAGCCCACCCATGGCAACCAGCGACGGAAGTGGGGATAGGGCGTGGGACCAGAAGCACGCTTGTCAAGCAAAAGCTGCATGGGCCCAGGACCGACATTTCCCTTGGGCCAGACCCTTGGGCCAGTCCCTTGGGCTAGGGGCTGGCCCTGGAGCAGCCACCCGTAATCAGTCAGCGCCTACGGACAACACCGCCTGATCGATCCGCTGACCCTCGGCATTCCAGCCTTCAAGGCGCAGTTTTTTGGGCTCAAACTTGAGCCCAGCAAAGCTGTACTGGCTGGTGGCGTAGGCCGTGTTCCCATTAGGCAGCACCGGTCTTAGGTAGGCGCCACCTCCGCCCACCGTCAGATAGGTGGTGCCATCTATACGGCGGGTGCGCTCGTAGTTATGTTCATGTCCATTGATATAAAGCTGCACGCCATAGCGCTTGAACAACGGCGTCAGGCGGGCAATACCAGCCTCATCGTCGCCATAAAAACCCGCTGAGTAGAGCGGGTGGTGGCCCACCACCACTTTCCAGGGGGCAGTGCTGCCGGCCAAGGCTGCCTTGAGCCAGGGCAGTTGGTGCTGCCAAGCCGCATTGACGTTGGTGTCCAGCATGAAGAATTCCACGGGTCCCCGCCGCAAGTTGTACCAGCGCCCCCCCATACCAAAAGCCGGATAGGCCACCTGGCCCTCGCCATTGCGGGTGCGGATGTCGTGATTGCCGAGCACCGCAAAGAAAGGCACCTTGTTGGCCAGCAGCTCCTGATAAGGCTTGACAAAGAGCCGATCCAACTGGGCCGGATCGCCGTTCGGATAAACGTTGTCACCCGCCAACAGCACCAGGTCCACCGGCTGGCGCCGGTTCACCACTGCCATCTGCTGGGCCACCGCGATCTGGTGACGGTTGCCACTGCCCGTATCGGCCACCGCCAGCACATGCAGGCTGGCCCCACCCGAGGCCGCAGCGGCAAGGGCCGGGGCTAGTCGCGGCAAGACCCACAGCGACGCCACAACGGCCACGGCAGCTAGCAAAAACCGATGACGGGCGAGGTCAGGGGATCGATGGAGGCTGAACGGGACCTTGACGGGGGTCATCCTGGACTGGCCGCTAGCTGCTGCAGCCGTTGCAATTCGGCTAGCACCTCCTGGCCATGGCCCAGGGGCCGCACCCCCAGCCAGCGGGCCCGAAGTTGGCCATTGGGGTCAATTAAAAAGGTGTGGCGCTGTGAATAGGGCGCCAGCCAGGAGCCATAGGCGCGACTGACGTTGCCGCCGGGATCGGAGAGCAGGGGATAGGTCAGCCCCTCGGAGGCACAGAAGGATATGTGGGCTTCAGCTGCATCGGCACTAACGCCGACAACGTCGGCGCCGAGTCGCTGGAAGTCGGCTAGGGCCGCCTGAAAAGATCGGGCCTCCAGGGTGCAGCCGCTGGTAAAATCCTTGGGGTAGAAATAAAGTACCAGCCAGCGTCCCTGAAAGTCTGAATTACGCAGGCGCACGGGGATTGCGCTGGCTTCGTCCTTGGTGGATAGGCCTGCACGGGGAGGCGCCACACCACCGAGATCAAATGAAGGAGCCAGCTTGTCAAGCTCGGGAAGCACACCGCCGATGGCCTCGGCCGGAGCTACTGACCCGGCCAGCAGAAGGCCAATGGGAAGGGCAGAAGCAGCAAGGCCAAGTAGCTGACGGCGGCGCATCAAAGGAGTCCGGAAAGGGGGGATGGACTTCAGAAACGGCGCAGATCCACACCCAATTCGCGGGCATAGCGACCCAGGCCGAGTTTCTGAATGGTCCGCAGGGCTTTGGTGGAGACCCGCAGGTTGACGAAGCGATTACCCTCGGACCACCAAAGGCGCCGATATTGCAGATTCACCTGCTGCAGCTTCTTGGTACGGACATGGGAGTGGCTGACGGCCATTCCGTTGTTGGCACGCTTACCGGTGAGTTCGCAGACGCGGGACATGACGGGGGAAAACGGCTAAGGCCCAAAAACGGCCAGTAATCTCTTACTTTACCAAACGGGTAGATAGGGCACCTAAAGCGAGCGTTGCATCAGCTGACCCATCACGCTGGTGCCCCGTTGCTGGAAACCAGCAAGCTCTTCGGGAGCCAGTCCGCCCACCGCCAGACGGGCCATGTCATAAACGTGGCGGCCCAGGTCGCTGGCCAGTTGTTGGCTGGGGGATCCGCCTGAGCCCGCCCCTGTGGTCAGCACTGCACCCCGGGAAAGCTTCAACAGCCCAGCCACCAAGGGGTGACGACGGTTCACCAACAGAACATGGTGGTCGGGCAGGCCAGGCAGGCGTTGCTCCATCAGGGCGCCCATGTCGTTTAGACGGCGCATCTGCTCGGGCAGCAGGATCAGGGCCGCCGGAGCCTCCTCGCCCTTGAGGGACTGCACCTGGATGGTGATGCGGTCGTCAGCGAGGGCCTGCTTGAAGAGGTCTCGCAGGCTGTCGTTGTCGTCCTTGCCCTCGGCATCGGTGAGGCCGCTTTCGCTTTCCTGCAGGCTGGCGTCCAGCTCAGCATCGACCCGCTGGAAGCGCAGCTCGCCATGGCGGGATTCCAGCCAGGGCAGGAATTGGGTGTCAATGAAGCTGTCGGCCAGGAGCACTTCGGCGCCCTGGCTTTTCCATAACGCCAAGGCTCCCGCCTGGCCAGCCTCATCGGTGCAATAAAGAATCCGGTTGGCGTTGTCGGCCCCCAGCCGTCCCCGATACCCCGCCAGGGTGGTGTACGCCTTGTCGCCCCAGGCGATCGGATCGGCATGGGCCTCGACGGAAGAACTATCGCCATCGACGCTGGAGTCTGTGCTGGTGTCTTTACTGTTTTCGTCGGCAATCTGGGGAGTGGCGCTGGTGCCGAACAACACCTGGTCTCCCACCTGGTCGGCGAACTTGTCATCCTCCATGGCGCCAACCTTGATGAAGGGAGCGATGGCGTCCCAGATTTCGGCGTAGCGGGCCGGCTCCTGGCGGTACAACTCCTTAAGCCGATCACCTACCTTGCGGGCCACGAAGCCCCCGATGGAGCGCACCCGCCGGTCGGTTTGCAGGGCGCTGCGGCTGACGTTGAGGGGAATGTCTGGAGAATCGATTACACCGCGCAGGGGCAACAGATAGCGGGGCACCACCTCCTTGATCGAGTCGCTAACGAATACCTGGTTGCAATACAGCCGGATCTCACCCTTTTCCCAGTCGGAGCGACCGCCGAGGCGCGGGAAATATAAAATACCTTGGAGTGTGTAAGGATAATCGGTATTGAGATGCACCCAGAACAGGGGATCACCCTGGAAGGGATAAAGATAGCGATAAAACTCTATATAATCATCCTTGGTTAACTCCCGGGCACTCTTGCGCCAAGGGGCTTCGCGTTTGTTGATCGTTTCGCCTTCCAGCTCCACCGCCACCGGCAGGAAGTCGCAGTAGGTGGTAATGAGGCTGCGAATGCGGGCCGGTTCGATATATTCAAGTTCTTCTTCCTGCAGGTGCAGCACCACATCGGTGCCTGCCTCGCTGCGCTCGGCCCCCTCCAAAGTGAAGTTAGGGGATCCATCACAACTCCAGCGCACCGCCTCCGAGCCTGGCCTAGCACTGAGGCTGATCAGATCAACCTGGCGGGCAACCATGAAGCTGGAATAGAAACCGAGGCCGAAGTGACCAATAATTGCATCGGTCTCGCGCTTGTACTTTTCTAAAAATTCTTCGGCA
>Ga0209298_10000699_pt1 | contig 22419 bp, 22 predicted proteins | sample S_140806_EF_Meta_FD_187325 | JGI IMG/M metagenome (GOLD analysis project Ga0209298, IMG submission 187325) | Freshwater microbial communities from Lake Simoncouche, Canada to study carbon cycling - S_140806_EF_MetaG (SPAdes) (version 2) | ecosystem: Environmental > Aquatic > Freshwater > Lake ...
GCGGCGATCGGGGCGAGCAGCAGCAGCGGCCGCCAGGGGGCCGGTATCCGCGACCACAGCGCCCGGCTAGACCTCCACCGGGGCGAGCGGTCTGCGGGGGAAGACGGATCTGCGGGGGAAGACGGAGGGGGCGGCGGTGAGATCGAGCCCTGATTCAGGTCGGCCCGGTTCGGTTCCGAGGCCATGGGGTGGTCCCCGGTCAGGCGAGCGCGCACTGTATCGCTTGTGCTCGATGGCGGCGCGGTCGCTGGAGTGCGCTGGGAGACCCCCAGGGGTGATGGCCATGACCAGCCCGGCCGCCTCCGTACAGTCGCGCCAGCGGGGAAATCGCCATGAAACCGTTGCCGGAGCCTGAGTCGCTCCGCCGGAGTGGGTCGTTCGGGCTGCCTGACCTGGCGGTGATCCTCGGCGTGCTGGCCCTGCTGGGGGTGGTCGCCCATGTGGGAGCCGGCTCGATGGTGAGCTTCCGGCCGCCGGATGTGAGCCCCACGGTGTCGCTCGATCCGCGCAACCTGCCCGATTACGCGGCCCGCTCCACCCTGCGCATGTTCATCGCGCTGGCGGCCTCGCTGCTGTTCACCCTGATCTACGGCTGGCTCGCCGCCCACAACCGCCGCGCCGAGCGGGTGCTGGTGCCCCTGCTCGACATCCTCCAGTCGGTGCCGGTGCTGGGCTTCCTCTCGATCACGGTCACGGGCTTCATCGCCCTGTTCCCCGGCAGCCTGCTGGGCCTGGAGGCGGCGTCGATCTTCGCGATCTTCACCAGCCAGGTCTGGAACATGACCTTCTCCTTCTATCAATCGCTGCGCACGGTGCCGAAGGAGCTGGGCGAGGCCACCACCCTCTATCGCCTCTCCCGCTGGCAGCGCTTCACCCGCCTGGAGCTGCCCTCCGCTGCGATCCCCCTGCTCTGGAACGCGATGATGAGCTTCGGCGGCGGCTGGTTCTTCGTGGCGGCCAGCGAGGCGATCAGCGTTCTCAACCGCGACTACACCCTGCCGGGCATCGGCTCCTACGTGGCGGCGGCGATCGCCGCCCAGGACCTGCGGGCCTTGGGCTGGGCCATGGCCACCATGGCGGTGGTGATCCTGCTGGTGGATCAGATCTTCTGGCGGCCGCTGGTGGCCTGGTCGGATCGCTTCCGGATGGAGCTGAGCGCCTCGGGTGATGCGCCCGAATCCTGGCTCTACGACCTGCTCACCACCGCCCACATCCCCCGCCTGGTGGCCGAGGCCTCCACGCCGGTGCTGGAGGGGGTGGACCGGCTGATGTCCGCCCTGCTCGGCCCGGTGCAGGACCGCGAGGAGGCACCGGCGCCGCCGGGCCAGGAGCGCCTGTTTAATTTGGCGCTGCTGGTGTTGATCGGCGCCCTGCTGGCCGCCCTGCTCCATTTCGTGCTCACCCAGGTGGGCCTGGCCGAGGTGGCCACGGTATTCCGCCTGGGGCTGCTCACCCTGGCGCGGGTGTCGCTGCTGTTGGTGTTGGCCAGCCTGATCTGGACCCCGATCGGCGTGGCAATCGGCTTCAACCCCCGCCTGGCACGGCTGCTGCAGCCGCTGGTGCAGTTCCTGGCCTCATTTCCGGCCAATTTCATCTTCCCTTTCGCCACCCTCTTCTTCATCCGTTCCCACATTCCGATCGGCTGGGGTTCGATCCTGCTGATGGCGCTCGGGGCCCAGTGGTACATCCTTTTCAATGCCATCGCCGGCGCCCAGACCATCCCCTCCGACCTGCGGGAGATGGCCGACGACGTGGGGCTCAAGGGGCTGCAGCGCTGGCGCAAGCTGATCATCCCCGGCATCTTCTCGGCCTGGGTCACCGGCGGGGTGACCGCCAGCGGCGGCGCCTGGAACGCCAGCATCGTGTCGGAGGTGGTGAGCTGGGGCAGCACCACCCTGGCTGCCAGCGGCCTGGGGGCCTACATCGCCGAGGCCACCGGCCGGGGTGATTGGCCCCGCATCGCCCTGGGCATCGGGATGATGAGCCTGTTCGTGGTGGGCTTCAATCGCCTCTTCTGGCGCCGCCTCTACGACCTGGCCGAAAGCAAATACCACCTCTGATCACCACCCCTCGCTCAACGTCCACACCGAGCCCCACCCCGAGCCCCACCCCGAGCCCCACCCCGAGCCGCGCCCCCGATGGACCTGATCACCGTTGACCACGTTTCCAAGCGCTTCCCCCTGCCCGATGGCAAGGGCGAGTTCACGGTGCTGGGCGATGTGACCCTCTCGGTGCACCGCGGCGAGGTGCTGGCCCTGTTGGGGCGCAGCGGCAGCGGCAAAAGCACCCTGCTGCGGATCATGTCCGGCCTGATCCGGCCGAGCCAGGGGGAGGTGCGCAGCAACGGCATCCCGATGCGCGGTGCCAATCCCAATCTGGCGATGGTGTTCCAGAGCTTCGCGTTGCTGCCCTGGCTCACGGTGCAGGAGAACGTGGAACTGGGCCTGGCGGCCCGGCATGTGCCCTTGGCCGAGCGGCGGGAGCGTGCCCTCAAGGCGATCGACATCGTGGGCCTCGATGGTTTCGAGAACGCCTACCCCAAGGAGCTCTCGGGCGGCATGAAGCAACGGGTGGGCTTCGCCCGCGCTTTCGTGCTCAACCCGGAGGTGCTGTTCATGGATGAACCGTTCAGCGCCCTCGATGTGCTCACCGCCGAGAACTTGCGCGGCGAGATCGACGACCTCTGGAATGCCGGCACCTTCCCTTCCAAGAGCATCCTGATCGTGACCCACAACATCGAGGAGGCCGTCTATCTGGCCGATCGGGTGGTGATCCTCGGCTCCAAGCCCGGCCGGATCCGCGGCGAGCTGCAGGTGAACCTGCCCCGCCCCCACGATCGCAACCACCCCCGCTTTAAGGCCCTGGTGGATTACATCTATTCGGTGATGACCAACCCGGATATCGCCGTGACCGGCGAGGTGGAGGGGCCCGAGAGCGGCGCGGCGGCGGCCGGCGCCGGCCCGGAGCGCTCCGCCCAGCGCAGCAGCGGGTCTCCTTTCGCCCGGCCGTTGCCGCATGTGCGGGTGGGGGGCATCAGCGGCCTGCTGGAGCTGGTGGCGGAGAAGCGCGATGGCGATGGCTCGATTCCCCAGCTGGCCCAGCGCCTGCAGCTGGAGGTGGATGATCTGCTGCCCCTGCTCGATGCGGCCGTGCTGCTGGGCTTCGCCGAGGTGGCCGATGGCGATGTGCGCCTCACCGCGATCGGCCGCGATTTCGCCACCACCACGATCCTGCGCAGCAAGGATCTCTTCCGCCAGCAGGCCCTGGGCCGGGTGCCGGTGCTGAGCAGCATCGTGCACACCCTGCAGGAGAAGGAAAACCGCGCCATGCGCTCCGATTTCTTCCTCGGCATCTGGGACGACTACTTCCCCCTCCAGGAAGCCGAGCGCCAGCTGGCCACCACCGTGGACTGGGGACGGTACGCCGAACTGTTCGAATACGACGCGATTGAGGGGAGGCTCTATCTGCCCAGCTGAGCTACACCCACGCGCTCAAGCGCGGCTCGATAGGCATCACAAGCCCAGCGGACCAGTTGTAACCGCCGCTACAAGTGGATACCGGGTCCGATCACCACTGTCCACCATGAACGCATGTCAGCGAAAGCGACTGCGGTTGCAAGAGTTGGCTCTGCTGCATGGAAGTGGTTCTCGGAAAGAGGCAGGAGCGGTACTGTGGTTCTCGGAAACCACCCCTATAGCGTTGGATAGATTCTGAAGACACCATCGGACATCGGAACGTTCCCAGGCTGACCGCAGCTTTGAACCTTGCTAGAGTCGGGCAAAGAGGCTTCTACCATGTTCTACAAGCTGGACGAAGAGTCAAAAAGGAGGATTGAAGATCTTGCAGATCTTCAGGAACATGTTTCAGCCATTCATGCTTCAGTACAGGCAGGCGAGGATGGGCAAGAAGAGATTCAAGTCTCAATTAGCCTTCTACCTTCATTCTCTACTTCAGCTCCAAGTGCAGAAACTGGACAAATCCTAAACAATATTGCCTCTGTGGTTCGAAAAAGAGCAACTGAGCTGCCAGTTTCAGCGGTAATTTCCTTTTCAAAGGAGGGAGAAGAAGAGTGAGCCTCGCATCTGATCTTCTCGATCAAGCAAGCACACTCGCTGGCCTTGATCCAATGAAGCCTAAACAGGCATCGCTAAGACGTGCCATTTCAGCTGCGTACTATTCACTGTTTCACTTGCTTATTGATGATGGGGCACGGCGCATTGCGACAAATACTATGTTGCAGCCTTATATTGCGCGGTCTTTTCAGCACGCCTCGGTAAAAGATGCAGCCAATAAAGTTATCGAGCAGTCAAAGGCCACGCCACCTTGGCCTGCTCCGTTGTTCACGACAACTATTGAGCCTGAATTGATCCGCGTATGTACCACATTTGTGGATCTCCAGTCCCTTCGTCACTCTGCAGATTACAACACAGCTGTATCGTTTAAACGAGCCGAAGTCGTTGCGGCAATCAGCCGTGCGCAGGCTGCACACCAAGACAGGGCTTTACTAAGGTCTTCCGAAAACGCCACGGTCTTTCTCCTTCATTCTGCAAAGCTATTGCTAGCAAGATAACCAGTCTTGTTTTGATCGTGCGCAGACTGAACTATCCAACAAGGCCATGCACCCGAGCCGCCACCGGCAAGTTTCTGTCTACCTCCTAAGTGCCCTGCGGCCAGGTGATGGCCAGCGTTGGACCAAGCCGCTGCGCGGCAGATTCAACAGCCCAAGACTATCACCAATCTGTCTATATTTGCCTTCTCAACACCATTGCAGATCCGGCTCCCAGCCCTACAGCGATGCCGGCTCAATACCAGTTACACTCCTTTTGAGGCCGTGAGAGCCATGGAGCAGGCACTTCTACCTACGATCAAGGCGAATCGTAAGGGGAATCTTAAAAACGAGCGGACATATCTCCTTTAGTAGGGGGCCCCTGGGCCCCAGAGCTTCAGAGTTGCGGGGCTTGTCCAACACCGGATAGATCGTGGCTGCGCACGATCTATCCATGCCGTTAGCAGGATCGCGATCATGATGAATGGGCATGACTAGAATGGACAAGAACCTAGAAACCCAGATGTCTTCAACAGGCGAAAACGGTCATTTACTTGAGACGATTGCAGGAATTGGAGAAGTTGTTGCTGACGTTTACGAGGTTGGAGGCGAGGCATTTTCAAGCATTCCAGTTGTTGGCACAATGTTTCAGTTGGCCAGGTCCGCAAATACTATCCGAGATAAAACACTTGCAGCTAAGTTGAGGAGGTTCCTGGAGCCATTTACTGAAACAAGCCAAGAGTACCGAGATAAATTCAAAGAGAGGCTGACGCAGGATGAAGCCGAAACGCGACGTGTTGGCGAAATACTATTCTTAGTGGTCGATCGCCTCACGGACTTAGACAAGGCAATGATTCTAGGATGCTTATTTATAGCTTTTTTGAACGATCAGCTGTCGTCATCTGATTTGCGCAGAATGGCTCAGGCCGTAGATATGTCTTTTGCAGATGATCTAATCGACTTGATAGAGTCAGAGGGTGAAATAGATCAGTCTCAAGAGCTCTGGCTTAAATCCTTGGTTCCATCTGGTCTTGCTGAACCTGTCGGTGCAAAAATGTTTGACGATATGGGTAATATCTATTATTCAATGACTGAGCTCGGTAAAAGTCTGCGCAGCGCTTACCTCTGCGTCCAGAGGGCCTGCTAACAATGCCATGCACCAGAGCCGCCACCTAAAGTATTCTTCAATTGCCTCCCACCCCCTGCGGCCAGGTGATGGCAGCGTTGAGGTTGCGGGGCTTGCTGATGATGTCTAGATCGAGGCTGCGCCTGGCATGCTGACGATCAGACCCTCGACACATCCAAGAGCAGGCTCGTCAGAAGCAGCAGTATTAGATCCGGATGGTCTTTTCGATTAAATGACCAGCACCCGCTTTGAGCACGAAGAGTGGTCATGGTGACAGAAGAAATTGTCTCAAGGGGGGATATGCAACAGGTGGACATCCCTTTCCTTTTCGCATACGTTGCCGATTGGATGATCAGGATGCTCACTTGGTTTAGGCCCACTGAGTCCATTCAGCCAGTGCGGCCCCATGACGAAGCCAGCCTCGCTCATGCGGTCCTGACAGCAAGCACCGCATCCCATCTCGGAGGGGCATGGCGCAGGGCACTCCTTCCCTGTGCCGGTCGACACCTGGGGGAGGCCCGATCCCGTGCCTAGCTTCACGATGAGACCGACCCTCCACCCATGGTCATCCGCACCCGCCTCGTCGAACTCTCCAGCCTGGAGGCCGTGGCCTACCGCCAGAAGCTGCGGGGCGGCCAGTCGGGGGTGGTGATCCTGCGCCCCGACACCGCCCAGCCCGGCCTGGCCCTGCTGAACCACCAGAGCGGCCAGCCCGATCCTGCCGCCAACACCCCTGCCGACCTCTACCCGCTGGAGGCGTTCCAGGAAGCGCTGGAGCTCACCTCCGGGCTGCCCTACAGCAGTCGCGGCCCGGTGAGGTCACCGGCGGCGGTGCCCGGCGCCCCGGCCGCAGTCGCCGTGGATGCCCCGGCCGCGTCGCCGGAGCTGGCCGAGGAACCATCCAGCGCCGATCTGGCCACGGTGAACAGCGCCGATTACCAGGCGATCGTGAAGGCCTACACCAACAAGAAGGGGGAGATCTCCTATGAGCTGCTCAACAAGGCCCTGATCCAGGCCGCCCGCTCCAACCCCTACGTGGCCGAACTCGTGGCCCGCAGCGCCTCGGAGGCGGAGATCCGCGACCACGTGGTGAAGGCCAACTTTGAGGCCGTCACGGGCAACCGCGCCATCAGCCAGGCCGAGGTGAACGCCATCCTGGAGCTGCTGGATGCGGTGAGCCCCCGCTCGGTGCTGCGCGACCTCAACGAGGAGCTGCGCCGCATCCTGGCGGAGGCCCGCTGAGGCCCTCCCTCACACCAACCGCGACCCCCAGGCCCGACGGGCCTGCTCCGGATCGAACACCGCCGCGATCGTGCGGATCAGCCAGCGGCCCGGCAGGGTCACCCGGGCCAGCCCGCGCCCCCGCGCCTCGCTGAGCTCCACTAGGCCATCGAGGGCCAGCTCCTGCAGGGCGCGCCATTCCGGCGCGAAGCGCTCCAGGTTCAGCTCCACCTGGAAGTCGCACATCACGGCGCGGATCAGGCTGCGGCGCTCCAGCACCGCCGGATCGCGCACCACCAGGCCCCGCTCCACCGGCAGCTCACCGCGCTCCAGGGCGCCGTAATAGGCCTTGAGATCCCGCTGGTTCTGGCAGAATAACTGCTCGAACTGGCTGATCGCCGTGGGGCCCACCCCCAGCAGCTCCAGCTCCCCGCCGGTGGTGTAGCCCTGGAAGTTGCGGTGCAGCTGGCCCGAGCGCGCGGCGATCGCCAGGCTGTCGCCGCGGCGGGCGTAGTGGTCCATGCCGATGGCGTCGTATCCATGGGCGCTGAGCAGGGCGTTGGCGGCCTGCAGCATCGCGATCCGCTCCTGCTGGCTCGGTAGGTCGGCGGCGGCGATCTTGCGCTGCAGCGGCAACTGCTCCGGCAGGTAGGCGAAGGAGAAGAGGGCGATGCGATCGGGCTGCAGCTCCCGCACCAGCTCCAGGGTGGCCTTGAAGCGCTCGGTGGTTTGGAGCGGTAGCCCGCAGATCAGGTCCACGTTCACGCTCGCGAAGCCCGCCTCCCGCAGCCAGCCCATCACCCGCCGCAGCTGGTCGCTGGGCACCACCCGGTTCACTGCCCGCTGCACCTCGGGATCGGCGTCCTGGATGCCGAAGCTCACCCGGTTGAAGCCCAGCCGCCGCAGCCCCAGCACCTGATCGCGATCGAGGAATTCGGGGTTGAGCTCGATCGAGGCCTCCAGCTCGTCCGCCAGCTCGAAGTGGCGGCCGATCAGCTCCCACAGCGTGGCGGTTTCGCTGCCATTGAGGTAGTTGGGCGTGCCGCCGCCCCAGTGCAGCTGGGTCAGGCGGCGCCGCTGCGGCATGGCGGCCGCCACCAGCTCCAGCTCCCGGCCCAGGGCCGCCAGGTAGGGCCCCACCACCTTGGAGCCCAGCTGGGTGGTCACCCGGTTGCAGCCGCAATACCAGCAGGCATGGCGGCAGAAGGGCACATGCACATAGAGCGAGAGGGGCGCCTCGCTGGGCTGCGCCAGCTGGGCCTTGAGCTGCTCGGCCCCCACGCCGTGGTGGAAGGCGGCCGCCGTGGGATAGCTGGTGTAGCGGGGCACCGGTCGGTCGTGCTTGAGCAGCAGGGCGAGCGGATCGATCCCGCCGCCCTGGGGGAGCGTGATCGCGGTGCTCGGCGCGGCGGTGCCGGTGGCGAGGGGGCTGCTGGCGAGGGGCATGGAGCTGCAGGGAAGGGATGGGGGGAGAAGGGAGTCGGATCGATCGGCTCAGGCGGGCAGCGGAGCGGCCTCCAGGTCCGCCAGCTCGGCCAGGAGCCGCTGGGTGAGCACGAAGGCGGTTTCGGCCTCCTCCAGCAGCTCCTCCTCTTCCTCTTCGGAGAGATCCAGTTGCTCAAAGCCCTCGTGCAGGGCGGCCTTGAGCTCCGGGATCGGCCGATCGAAGGCCCAGAAGCGCAGCGGCGGCAGTCCGCACCGCTCCAGGATGGCGTTGGCCTCCCGGCCGAGCTGCTGCCCGCCGGAGAGATCGCCGCCGTAGCGCACGTACACGTGGGCCATCAGCCGATGGGGCTCCTGACGCGCCAGCAGCCGCAGCCGCTCCAGCCAGAGGGCAGCGGTGGGGGAAGCGGGGCTGCCTGGCAGGGAGGCGAGCTGCGTCAGGTCGTGCTCCAGGGCGCAGCTGCGGGCCAGCTCGGACCAGGGCAGGGCGGTGGCGCCCAGGGCGCTGGCCAGGGCGGGAGCCTCCCGCTCGAGCAGGGCATAGGCCGGGGCCACGGCCCGCAGCAGGGCGGCCAGCTGCAGGGGAGTGGCCTGCCCGGCCAGCAGGGCGCGGGAGAAGGCCATGCCTTCGGCCTGGTGATGGGCCTTGCCGATCCGGGCATGGAGCCGGCGCACCCGAGGGCCGAAGCCCCGGCGCAGGTCGGCATCGGCGGCGCCGGCGTGGTCGGAGATCGAGGCGGCCGGAGTGGCGGGGCCGGCGAGGGAGGTGGCGGTCATGGCGGAAACGGCAACAGAACAACGGTCGGGCTGGTGTTGGGCCCCGGAGTCAGCCCTGGAGCAGGCCCTCGAACCAATCGGCCGACCTCTGCATAGTATCACGCTACCGTGATGAAATGATCATAGCTCCACCCCGCCGGACCGCCCTCGTCCAGCTGGCGGTGCAGCGCCACCATCCGATCAGCACGTTGAAGATGTCGCCATGCCGGTTCTCGTCCTGGCACCAGGGCTCGAAGAAGTCGAATAGCGGCGCGAAGGCGTTGTCGGGATGGGCCTTGAGGTGGCGGTCATGGTTGGCAGGCGGCGTGGGCGAGGCTGTAGGCGCGCGCGTCGGCGCCATCGCGGTGGGCCACGAACCAGGTCCTGAGGGCCTCCAGCCAGGCGAGGCGACGGTCCCGATCACGGCCGCAGCGCAGCCAGCCCTCCTGGGCGGCCGCACTGGCGTGGCGGTGGGCGAGGCGATGGCCGTGGCAGAGGCACCCCCAGCTGTCCAGCCAGCGCTCCTCGAGCCTCAGGTGCAGCTTCAGGTTCCCCAGCAGGATCCGGGCGGCGTGGTCGCAGGCGGCGGCCTCCTCGGCGCTCCAGGCCGGGGCCTCGGGATGGTGCCACTGGATCAGGGTGGTGAGCTGCTGCTCGAGTCGGTCGTGCTGCCGTTCCAGCAGCAGCCGCTGGTCCGGCCACAGCCGCGGCCAAGGGTTGCGGTGGGGTGGGGGGCTGAGCTGGGCTGGAGGGCGGAGCAGGGATGCGGTCATCGTTCAACGAAATAACGACAGCGTGATACTAGCTCAACGCGTGACCGTCTTGATGCGATGGTCTGAATCCGTGGTACGTTCACAGCACACGCGAACGCTGCCCCGGCTCTTCCCGGCCGCAAGGCCCCAGCCCAGTCCGGTCCGGCTAAAACCAGGCCAGTCCCGCCATCTCCATCTCCATCTCCATCTTCATCTCCGTCCCCATCCCCGTCCCAGCCCGCCCCATGGAACCCCTGGCCGAGTACTTCAAGGTCTTCTCCGAGTCCAACCGGCTCGCCGTGCTCATGGCCCTGCGGGACGGCCCCCGCAATGTGACCGCGGTGGTGGAGGCCACTGGCCTCAGCCAGGCCCTGGTGTCGAAGCACCTCAAGCTGCTCACCATCGCCGGGGTGGTGCAGCGCCACCCGGAGGGCTCGCTGGTGTTCTACGAGGTGAGCGACAGGGCCGTGTTCAAGCTGATCGCCCAGGCGGAGAAGCTGCTGTTGGCCACCCGCCGCCAGCAGTTCGATGCCCTGGCGGCCATCCTCTGAGCCAGCATCAGGGATCCACCGCAGCCTGGGCCCATGGCTGAGCCATTTCCCGGCAGTGCCGCCGAACCAGGGGGGCAGGCCCCCCGGCAGCCCCTGCCCCGCTCCCTCGACGACCTGCGCGCCGCCCTGGCCGCCGGCCAGCGCCAGTTCAGCGGCCTCAGCCTCGCCGACCTCGACGGGGTGCACCTTGACCTGGCCGGATGCAACCTCCGGGATGGCTGTTTTCTGGAGGCCCGGTTCGGCCATGCCCGCTTCACGGGTGCCGATCTGGTCGGCTGCGGTTTCCAGCGGGCTCTCCTGTGGGGCGCCGATCTCTCGATGGTGCGGGCGCGGGGCTCCCTCTGGCAGGAGGCCGACCTGTCCGGCTCCCGTCTGCAGGGGGCCGACTTCAGCGAGGCGTTGCTGCACCGCGCCTGTCTGCGCGGGGTGGTGGCCGCTGCCAGCCTCTGGCAGCGGGCCCGGCTGGTGGAGGCCGATTTCCGCTCCGGCCTCGACCAGCTCACCGACCTCGGCCGCGCCGACTTCCGGGGCGCCGACCTCAGCTTCGCCCAGTTCAACGGCGCGAACCTCCGCCAGGCCTGCCTGCAGGAGGCCAGCCTCTATGGCGCCGATTTCAGCGGCGCCGATCTGCGGCAGGCCGATCTGCGCGGCTGTGATCTGCGCCATGCCCTGATCGATTCCGCCCGTCTCGAGGCGGCCCGCCTGGAGGGGGCCCGCGTGCCGAAGGTCTGAGCCGTGGGCTCTCCCGCCGGGGCCGGTGCCTCTCCAGCTCAGCTCAGCGTGTTCACCGCCCTCGAGATCACGATCACCAGCAGCACCAGCATCAAGGTGGAGTGGAGCAACTGGATCAGTTTCACCTTGGCGCCCACTGGCGAATGATTTTCGGGGGGACCGAGTGTGTTGCTGGTCATCACCGTGAAGTAGAGATAATCCAGGCAGCCCGGCAGCCAGTGCCGATCCGCGCTCACCGCCTCCCGCGGAAAAATGATCTGGCAGAGATGCTGCGGGTGATGCAGATGCCGCACCTGACCCGGATAATCAATGAACCAGTACCAGAACAGAAAAATCAGGTTGAGGGAGCAATAAAGCCCTAGAGCGATCAATAGCAGATAAAAGGAGCCGAGCTTGAAGGAGTAGATCCCAGCCGTGATCGTTACAAGATTAAGCAGCAGATCCAGGGTGGAGAGGGTGCCAAAGGCAAGCAGCGTCTTGCGGATCTGGTGATGGCCGAGCCATAGGGTACGCAGCAGATTGATGGCCAGTAGGACCAGAATGCCGCCCAGCACAAATTCCGAAAGCCCGAAGATCCAGTGGTTGATGGGCAGCTGCTGCCCGGAAAGGTTTTGGAAGTGATGAAAGCTGTTGATGCTGATCGCCAGATTGATCAGCGGTGCCACCGCCAGGGCGATCAGGTAGGGCAGGTTCTGGGCCGGGCGGCGGAGGTGATGCAGCGGCGTCAAGGGGCTCATGGGCTGGTGTCCGGGGAGCCGGGTTTGCTGCTCGGCCTGTCCCCCATCCTTAAAGCCGGCTAACGGATTTGAACCGATGGCCTTCGCTTTACAAAAGCGCTGCTCTACCACTGAGCTAAGCCGGCGTCTGCCCCTGCAGGGGTCTTCCTGAGCCTACGGCTCGATCGGGGCGCGCAGCACCAGCTGGGTGCGGTTGCGGCAACCGGTCTTGGCCAGAAGGCTGGAGATGTGGCTTTCCACCGTGCGCACACTCAGGTAGAGCACCGCGGCGATCTCCCGGTTGCTGGCGCCGCTCCTCAGCACCGCCAGCACCCGTTGCTCGGCGGGACTGATCCCCGGATCCTTGGCAACCTCGTGGAGGGCGGTCATGGCGGGGAGCCAGCGGCTGTTCCCAGGGTTCCCTGCCGCTGCCAGGATTCATCGCGGCTCGATCGAACCCTCCACGTCGGCCAGGGTCGTTCAGCCCAGGAGCCTGGGATCCGCCACCACCGTGGCCTTCTGAGCCTCCACCCTGTCCGCGCCGTTGGGCGGGCCCGCCGAAGCCTCGCTGTCCCCATGGCCAACCCCCGCATCCGGCGCTTCGGCGCCAGCGGTTCGGGGGATGGCCAGCGGCCTGGCGCGGCGGATCGGCAGGTTGGCCACCAGGGCCGTGACCCGATCGCCGGTCTCCAGGCTCACATCGCCGCTGTCCAGATCGATCTCCACATACTTCTGCACCACCTCGAGAATCTCGCGGCGCATCTGCTCGAGCAGCTCCGGATTGAGGTCGCTGCGGTCGTGGGCCAGCACCAGTTGCAGGCGCTCCCGGGCAAGGGCACCGCTGGGCTTCTCGAGGCCCAGAAGGCGCTGGATGAAATCGATCAGGGTCATCGCCTCAGAAATTGCCGGATTTGCGCAACTTGGCCATCAGGCGGGCCCGCAGGCCGCGCCGTTCCTTGGAGGGGTCGATCAGGGGCACCCCCTCGCCCCGCAGCCGCCTGGCCACGTTCATGTAGGCCCTGGCAGCCGGTGAGCTGGTGCCGTTGAGGGTGAGGGGTTCGCCGCGGTTCGTGGACACGATCACCTGTTCGTCCTCCACCACCAGCCCCAGCAGGGGCAAGGCAAGGATGTCGGTCACATCGTCGACCGCCAGCATCTCCTGGTTGGCCACCATCTTCGGGCGCACCCGGTTCAGCACCAGTTGCACGGGCTGAATGCCTTGGGTGTTGAGCAGCCCGATCACCCGGTCAGCGTCGCGCACGGCCGACATCTCCGGCGTGGTGATCACGATCGCTTCCCGGCAGGCGGCGGCCGCGTTCTTGAAGCCCTGTTCAACCCCGGCCGGACAGTCGATCAGTACATAGTCGGCCCGTTCAGCCACCAGATTGGCCACGGTCTTCATGTCATCCGGGGTCAGCCACTCGAGCATGCGCGGGTTGCCGGCCGGCATCAGGGAGAGGTTGGGTTCCAGCTTGTGCTTGACCAGTGCCTGTTCGAGCCGGCAGCTGCCCGCCAGCACCTCCTGGGCCGTGTACACGATCCGGTTCTCCAGACCCAGCAGCAGGTCGAGGTTGCGCAGGCCGAAATCGGCATCGATCACCACCGTGCGCTCTCCCAGCCGCGCCAAGGCAATGCCCAGGTTGGCGGTGAGGGTCGTCTTGCCGACGCCTCCCTTGCCGGAGCAGATCAGGATGATGCGGGCGGAGGCTGGCGTCACGGCGTCTTGCGTGGACAGTGCAGGTTAGGGCCCCTGCCCCCCCGTGCCAGGTCCGGGCGACGGCGCTCCCTTCGCAGCCGGAAGGCTGCCGGGGGTGGGCTGGCCTAAAACGAGTTCAGTCCAGTCCCCCTCGATGGTCTCCTCCGTTCAATCCCACCAGAGACTGTTGGTGATGCCCGAGGACGGAGTCGCCGGGGTGGTCGAGCTGATCGACGCCGCCCGGGAGCAGCTCCTGCTCAAACAGTTCAAGCTCCAGTCCGAGCCGGTGATCGAGGCCTTGCTGCGGGCCCACGGCCGGGGGGTGCAGGTGCGGGTGATGCTGAATCCCCACACCTCCGGCGGTGATCGCTGGAACGACGACAGCTTCGCCCGGCTGGAGAGTTTGGGAATCTCGGTGGCCTGGACCCACGAAGCCTTCCCCGTCACCCATGAGAAATCGATGGTGATCGATCGGGAGGCCGCCCTGATCTCCACCTTCAATCTCGCCGACAAGTATTTCAACGAAACCCGCGATTACGGCATCGTTTCAGCCAATGCCGCCGTGGTGGACCAAGTGATCGTCGGCTTCGAGGCGGATTGGAACCGGGTGTTCTTCGAGCCCGATCTCCATGTCGGTCTGGTCTGGAGCAGCTCCCATAGCCGCGGGCAGATGGCCCGCATCATCGATTCCGCCAGCCGCTCCCTCTGGATCCAGCATCCCAAGTTCGTGGATGCGGTGATCCTCGATCGCATCATCAGCGCCCGAGAGCGGGGTGTAAAGGTGCGCCTGCTTTGCGGCGGCAAGCACGGCATCAGCGACTGGGACATTTACGACACCTTCGCCTCCCTGCGGATCATGCGGCGCTTCGGCGTGAAGGTGCGGCGTCAGAAGCACCTCAAACTCCACGCCAAACTGATCCTGGTGGATGGCTGCTACGCCCAGACCGGTTCGATGAACATCGACCGCAGCGCCTTCGACCTGCGCCGCGAACTCGGCATCGAGAGCGATGCACCGGAGGTGGTGGATCGCCTGCGGCGCACCTTCCTGGCTGACTGGAAGCAGGCCAGCCGCTATGAGGCCCCCGATCCCCTCGATCCCAGCCTGCACGAATCGGGCGAGCTGCCACCCGATCCCCATTTCGTTCATGACTGATCCTCCCCGGAGTCCTCCTGCGGTTCCTCCGCCGATACCTCCGCCGACTCCCACCTCAGACTCCGCGACCCCAGCCCCCATTGAGTCCCCTGAGTCCACGCCGCCCAGCCTGCGGCAGCTGTTCATGGGAATGCTGCAGGTGGCCCTCTCGGCCTTCGGCGGTGGCCTTTCGGCCTGGAGCCAGCGGATCGTGGTGGAGGAGCGCTGCTGGATGAGCAACGAGGAGTTCCTCACCGGCCTCACGGTGGCCCGCCTCTTCCCGGGGCCGAACCAGATCAACATGGCCGTGTACGTGGGGACTTTCTTCCATGGCCTTCGGGGTGCCCTGGTGGCCCTGGCCGGGATGCTGCTGCTGCCCTTCACCCTGCTGATGGTCCTGGGGCTGGCCTATTTCTCCTTCCACACCCTGCCAGCGATCGACCGGGTGCTGGCCGGGGTGGTGGCCGCCGCCGCCGGCATGGCCCTCTCGATGGGCTTCAAGATTCTCGGCCAGTACCGGCGCGATCCCGTGGCCCTGCTGCTGGCTGCGGCCACCCTGGTGGCGATGGAGGGGTTCCATGTGCGCCTGGTGCCGTTGGTGCTGGTGGCTGGCCCCCTCGCCATGGCCTGGTACTGGCCCCGCGCTGAGGCGTCCCGGCTGCCGAAGCCCTGACCCTCGCTCCCGTTCAGCCCTGCCGCTCCCGCTGTTTCCCGGTGTTCCCCTTCCCCCCGATCGCGCTCCTCGCCGCCACGGCGGCCGGCCAGGTGGCCCACTGCGAGCCGATGCGCCTCAACGACCTCGGCCATCTGCTGCAGGTGATGGGCACCTTCCTGGGCCTGTCCCTGTTCTCGCTGGGGGGTGGCAACACCCTGCTCAGCGAATACCACCAGATCAGCGTCGATCAGTTCTGCTGGCTCACCTCCACCCAGTTCGCCGACCTCTATGCCCTCGCCGAGGCGGCCCCCGGTCCGAGTTCGATGCTGGTGGGATTGCTGGGGATGGGGGCGGGTTGGCCGGAGGGACCCGGCTGGGCCCTGCTCAGCGCCTACGGGGCGGAACTGGCCATCCTCCTGCCCTCCACCCTGCTGATGGTGGTGGCCTGCCTGCGCTGGAACCGGCTGCGGGATTCCACCTGGCGGATCGCCTTCGAGCGGGGCCTCGGTCCAATCACCTTGGGCATCCTCTTCGCCGTGGGCCTGAAGATTCTCCACACCGCTGACACCAACACCCCCGGGCTGATTGTGTCGTTGCTGGTCTGCGTGCTGATGTTGCGCACCCGCATCTCGCCCCTCTGGTTCATGGCCGTGGCGGGTGTGCTCGGTGGGCTGGGAGTGATCAACCGCTGAGGGCTCACCTTGAGGCGCTCCCCGCCCGGCCGTGCCCTCATTCGTTCAGCGGCCAGAGGGGATCGGCCGGTTCGATCCGGATCTCCCCAGCCTCCAGGCGGGCCTCCTCGGCCAGCCCTTCGGGAGGGCGTTCCTCGGGGCCGCGGGCCACGGCCCCGGCGATGCGCAGCTGCAGCGGCCGCAGCTGCAGGGCCACGATCTTGGCGCTGGTGTCGCCCCGTCGCCCGGCGTGGGCCACCCCCCTCAGCCGGCCCCACACCAGCACATGGCCGCCGGCGCTGATCCGTGCCCCGGGATTGAGGTCCCCCAGCAGCAGCACCGACCCTTCCGCCTGCAGGTGATCGCCGGAGCGCAGGGTGCCGCGGTGCACCAGCAGATTCGGATTCCCAGCGGCGGCGCTCTGCGGGGCGCTGCCGCCCTCTGGTCCGCTGCCCTGGTCGGGTGCGGGGTCTGCTGCGGGGGCAGCCGGGGGCCAGGCGGTCGCTAGGCCGAGCGCGGCGGCCGCCACCAGGGTGCTGGGGCAGCGGCCCTCCACGGCCACCAGCCTGAGGCCGCGGGGCTCCAGGATGCTGATCAGTTCCCGCAGCTCGCCGGTGTGCAGGGCCCAGGCGCCGCTCTCCAGGGTCAGGGGGCCGTGCAGCTCAGCCCAGCCGGCCAGGCCATAGCGGATCTCTTCGAGCGCTCCCACCGAATCCTCAACGGGGGGAAGGCGCAGGCGGTGGTGGTGGGATCCCTGCGACGCCGGGAACAGTTCGGCGGCCATGGGGGCGCTCCGGATCGGCGCGAAACCCGCGAAACCTAGGTCGCCTCCTGGCGCCTGGCCGCCGCCAGCCGCAGGGCCAGCCGCTGGCCCAGAGCTTCGGCCACCTCAACTGGATGGATCAGCCAGGCCATCTCGATCCGTTCGGTGAGACCGCGCACCAGGGCGGAGCGCTGTTCCAGGGCCTGGAGTCGCTGGCCATCCCAGAGCCGCAGGCCACCCTTGTACGCCTGGTAGCCCAGGCTCTGGCGCTGGTGCAGGCCGCAGCATCCCTCCGCCAGCAGACCGGCCCGCTCCGCCAGACCCCGCGCCTCCGCCAACAGCTCAAGCCGCTCCGCCGGGCCCAGGTCCGCCACGTCCACGGCCCGCAGCAGCTGGCGATCCAGCAGCCGGCGGCAGGGATCGCCCAGCTCCGGCTCCCCTTCCTCGCTCCAGCGCAGCAGGTGATAGCCGGTGCGGATGTCGTCGTTGGCGAGGAAGCTCTCCAGGTCGAGTCCGCCGGGCTCCCAGAGCCAGCGAGCCATCATGCGGTCCGCCCACACCCGCCGGGGCCCGAGCCGGCGGGCCACGCTGATCAGCCGCTGCAGCAGCCAATTGCACACCACATTCAGGCGGTGGTTGTACACGGTGCGGTACATCAGGTGCCGCACCACGAGGTAATGCTCCACCGCCAGCAGTCCTTTGGGGTGGAGGGCCAGTCTCCCGTCCGGGGCCAGGGTGAGGGCGGCCTGGATCCGCTCCAGGTCAAGCTGGCCGTAGCGGGTGCCCGTGCTGTAGCTGTCGCGCAGCAGATAATCCATCCGGTCGCAGTCGAGCTGGCTGCTCACCAGGGCGGCGATCGCCGCGCGGGGGTGTTGTCCGTGTTCGAGCAGGTCGGCCACCTCGGCGGCCAGGCCCGCTCGCTCCCGCTCGAGCCGGTCCCGCAGGGCCGGATGCTCCCGGATCAGCCGGCCCGACCACGCCTCATGGCGCATGCCGTACATCTCCTCGCCCGAATGGCTGAGCGGGCCGTGCCCCACATCGTGCAACAGGGCCGCCGCCAGCAGGCAGGCCCGGTGCTCGGCCAGGCTCGGATCCCGGAGTTCCAGTTGCCGCAAGGCCTGCCGGGCCAGGTGGAGCACTCCCAGGGAGTGGGTGAAGCGGCTGGATTCGGCGCCGTGGAAGGTGAGAAAGGCTGGCCCCAGCTGGCGGATCCGCCGCAGCCGCTGGAACGGCGCGCTGTCGATCAGATCGATCGCCAGGGCCTCGGCTGGATCATCGTGATCGAGGCGGATGGCGCCATGGAGGGGGTCGTGGTAGGTGCGCTGTCCCATCGTTTCAAGCGGCCGCCGTCCGATCGGCCCGGGATGGGGGAGCGCTCCCCCCAGGTTCGCGGCCTTCGAGGCGGGCCACCAACAGGCGGCTGGCCTGGCCCAGCCAGCCGTCGCCCTCGCCGCCTGGATCGAGCGGTTCGGGTGGGTCCAGAGGCTGATCGGGGGCGATGCCCAGGTTCTGGATGTCGTGGCCGGCAGGGGTGAGGTAGCGGGCCACCGTCACCGCTAGCCCGCTGCCATCCCCGAGGGAGAGGAGCGTCTGGATCAGGCCCTTGCCGAAGGTACGGCTCCCGGCGAGGGGGGAGCGGCCCCCGTCCTGCAGGGCCCCGGCCAGGATCTCGCTGGCACTCGCCGTGCCCCCGTTCACCAGGGTCAGCATCGGTCTGCTGAAGATGCGGCCGGGATTGGCCTGCTGGAGGCTGGCGATGCCGCCACGCTCCTCCGTTTCCACGATCGCGCCGCCATCGAGCAGTTCGTCGGCCACCGCCACACCGGCGCTTACGAGCCCCCCCGAGTTGTTGCGCAGATCGAGGATCAGTCCCTCCACCGCCGGGCCGCCGTCGCCGCCGTTCAGCTCCTCGATGGCTTCTCGCACCAGCTGGGGCACCGCTTCACTGAACTGGGTGATCCGCAGGTAGCCCAGGTGGTGCTGGCCTTCGAGCAGGCGCCGGTGGCGCACCGGCTGCAGGTCCACCTGGCGTCGCTTCAGCCGCACCTCCCGGTCGGCGGAGCTTCCGGCCTGCCGCAGGTTGAGCAGCACCTCGCTGCCGGGTTCTCCCCGCAGCCGGGCCGCCGTGGCCTCGAGCCCCATGGTGATGGCCGATCGTCCATCGACGCTCAGCACCTCGGTGCCTGAGGCGATGCCCGCCTCGGCGGCCGGTGATCCATCCAAGGGAGCGATCACCACAATCCTTTGGCGCTCTCCCGGCCCCTCCCCCCGCAGGGCCAGCTGCAGGCCCACCCCGCTCACGGTGCCGCGGGTGTTGGAGCGCAGGGCCCCGTAGTCGGCCGGTCGCAGCAGGCGGGTGTAGGGGTCACCGATCGGCGCCAGCATCGCCTCGATCGCCATGTAGGCCTGCTCGGAGCTCTCGATTGGCTTCTCCAGGGTTTTCTGGCGCAGCCGGCGCCATTGAACGGCCTCCAGGCGGGCCGGATCCACGTAGCTCTGGTTCACCAGGCGCCAGACCTCCACCACCTCGGTCTGGGCATCGTTGAGCGCCAGGGCCGGCGCCGGGCCGGTGCCGATTAGGCCGGCCAGGGACGCCACGATCAGCAGCGCGGCCAGCGCCAGGGCCACCAGCCCTGTTGCAAACGGTTGAGGGCGGCGGGGCTTGGGGGCCGGAACACTCACGTCAGGGTCGGCACGATCGGTAGACTCTGCCAACCCGAGCCCCCAGGCCGCATGGCGAACGCGTCTCCCACCGCTCCGGACGGTAAGAATCCCGTCTACGACTGGTTTAACGAGCGTCTGGAGATCCAGGCGATCGCCGACGATTTTTCCACCAAGTACGTCCCTCCCCACGTCAATATTTTTTATTGCCTGGGAGGCATCACCCTGGTGTGCTTCTTGATTCAGTTCGCGACGGGCTTCGCGATGACCTTCTATTACAAGCCCACGGTTGCCGAGGCCTATGCCTCTGTTCAGTATCTGATGAGCGATGTCAGCTTCGGCTGGCTGATCCGCTCCATCCACCGCTGGAGCGCCTCGATGATGGTGCTCATGTTGATCCTGCATGTGTTCCGGGTGTACCTCACCGGCGGCTTCAAGCGCCCCCGCGAGCTCACCTGGGTCACTGGCGTCACCATGGCAGTGATCACCGTGTCCTTCGGCGTCACCGGTTACTCCCTTCCCTGGGATCAGGTCGGCTACTGGGCCGTCAAGATCGTCAGCGGCGTGCCTGCAGCCGTTCCCGTGGTTGGTGATCTGATGGTCGAGCTGCTCCGCGGTGGCGAGAGCGTTGGCCAGGCCACTCTCACCCGCTTCTACAGCCTCCACACTTTCGTGTTGCCTTGGCTGATCGCGGTGTTCATGCTCATGCACTTCCTGATGATCCGGAAGCAGGGCATCTCCGGTCCCCTCTGAATCCGGCTTCAACGTTCAGATTTCTCCTCTTCTGACCAATTTTTGGCTCCAAGCCATCAAATCGGTCAGAATTGAACCAACCCCCCAGCTTCCCCTTCATCCGCTGAGGCTCCGATGTCCAACCTCAAGAAACCAGACCTCGCCGATCCCGCCCTGCGCGCCAAGCTTGCCAAGGGCATGGGCCACAACTACTACGGTGAGCCTGCCTGGCCGAATGATCTGCTCTACATGTTCCCGGTGGTGATTCTGGGAACCTTTGCCTGCCTCGTGGGCTTGGCGGTGCTGGATCCGGCCATGCTCGGCGACAAGGCCGATCCCTTCGCCACCCCTCTGGAGATCCTGCCGGAGTGGTATCTCTATCCCGTGTTCCAGATCCTGCGGGTGGTGCCGAACAAACTCCTGGGTATCGCCCTCCAGACCATGGTTCCCCTGGGTCTGATGCTGATCCCCTTCATCGAGAGCTTCAACAAGTTCCAGAATCCGTTCCGCAGGCCTGTTGCCATGGCCGTGTTCCTGTTCGGAACCGCCTTCACCATCTACCTGGGCATCGGCGCAGCCCTTCCCATCGACAAATCCCTCACCCTCGGATTGTTCTGATCCCAGATCCTTCCGGAACACCGGCCATCCAGCCCAACACCTCCTCGCCGCGTTTCAGACGCGGCTTTTTTTTGCCTATGGGGGCACCAGCTCTCTCAGAGCGGACCCGGTTCCAGGTCGAGCAGGCTCACGTCGCCGGGGTTCAGGCGAAGCAGGTCATGCAGCAGCAGGAAGCCCACCAGGGTCCAGGTCTGATAGGTGCGCGACTGCTGGCCCACCCAGGCGCCGGTGGGACCATCAAAGTATTCAGCCCACTGTTGCCGGGGTAGCTGGTTGAGCTGGCTCCAGTAGCACTCCTCCAGCAGGGAATGCATTTGCCCCATCAGCAGCACGTCGGCGTTGGGATGGCGCTGCTGGTGGAGGAGGATCGCCGCCCCCAGATACCACAGCAGGCTGGGCCAGTGGCCGCCGTTGTGGTAGCTCCCCGGCCAGTTCTTCGGATCCGAGCCGGTGCGGCTGCGCCATTCCTCCTGGTCGAGGGGCGGATGGCAGATCCGCATCGGCATTTGGGCCATCAGGTGTTCCCGGTTGTGCAGCACCAGTCGGAAAAGCGCCCGTTGCTGCGGTGCCGTGAGCACTCCGAACAGGCAGGCCAGGGAGTTTCCCAGGCTGAAGAAGCGAAAGTCCGGCCGGCCGGTCCGCATGTTGCCGATCAGGTACCCCCCCCGGTTTTCCAGCCAGTCCTGCAGCCAGGCGGGGATCACCTGGGACTGCACGTTGAACTCGTTCTGGTGCTGATGGTCTCCGTATTGCTCCGTCGGCCTGCGGCGCAGCACCTGCACGGTCTTGCTCGTCACCCAGTAATGCTTGAGCAGGTAGGAGCGCAGATCATGCTGCCACTGGCGGGTGAGGCTGAGCCGCTGCTCCAGGAGGCGGCTTTCGTTCTCGCGGTGCGCCAGCTCCATCAGATGGCAGCAGCTGCGCAGGCAGCCGAAGAGGAGAACCTCAATCTCGAGGGGAGCGCCCCACACGTCCATCGGTCGGTCAATCATGAAGGCACAGTCCGGCACGAACAGCACCGGTGTCCCCTCAAAGCTGGGGTGCAGCACCAGGTCCAGGAGCAGCTGAAGCCCTCGCTGCACCACCTGGCTGGTGCCGAAGCTGTGATCACGGCTGCGCTTCACGTAGAGCCAGCACAGCACCGGCCACCAGAGGCTTGCATCCACGGAGGTGATGCGCCCGATCGAACGCTGGCCGTAGTCCGCCACCAGGCTCCCTTGTTCCTCCACGAAGCTGGTGGGAAAAACTCCCCGGGTCTGGTAGCTGTTGCTCTGGAGCTCCAGGCAGACCTCCAGGAAATGCCGCACGATCGGGAAGCGTCCCTGCAGCAGCAGATAGAGCATCACCGGCACGTTGTCCCGCAGGAACACCTCGCCGTAGTTGGCGCTCTCGCCCAAGCGGGGATGCACCAGCGCCGCCACCGAGCCAACGGGCGTCCCGCCGACTGTCACCAGGGTGCGTTCGAAATGCTCACGGGCCAGGGCCACCACCGCGTCCTCCCGGGAGTTGGGCCGAACCCGCCGGAGTTCCTGGCTGAACTGCTGAGGCATTGCTGCACCTACCGAAGCCCAGCGCTGGGCCTTGGCAAAAGCTAGTCAGGGCCAGCGGTCGTCTTGGCCGCTGCGCAGGATGTGCGTTGTTCCCCCCC
>Ga0209298_10000700_pt1 | contig 22408 bp, 13 predicted proteins | sample S_140806_EF_Meta_FD_187325 | JGI IMG/M metagenome (GOLD analysis project Ga0209298, IMG submission 187325) | Freshwater microbial communities from Lake Simoncouche, Canada to study carbon cycling - S_140806_EF_MetaG (SPAdes) (version 2) | ecosystem: Environmental > Aquatic > Freshwater > Lake ...
CGGAAATCTGCGAGAAGTGCAAAATCAAGTTCATCGGCCCCTCCGCCAAGGTCATCTCGATGATGGGAGACAAAAACGTGGCCCGCGACACCGCCCGCAAGGCTGGCGTGCCCATCACCCCCGGCTCCGATGGCATCATCACCAGCGAGGAAGAAGCCCTCGCCTGGGCACGGAAGATTGGCTACCCCGTCATGATCAAAGCCACCGCCGGTGGTGGAGGCCGTGGCATGCGCCCGGTGCTCAATGAAGCCACGCTCATCTCCAGCTTCCAGGCCGCCTCCATGGAGGCCATGAAGTGCTTTGGCGATGGTTCCATGTACATGGAAAAGCTCGTCGATAAGCCTCACCACATCGAATTCCAGATCGTCGCCGACTCCCACGGCAACGTCGTGCATCTCGGCGAGCGCGATTGCTCCATGCAGCGCCGCAACCAGAAGATCATCGAAGAGTGTCCCAGCCCGAAACTGCCTGAAAAGCTCCGCAAACGGATGGGCGATGCCGCCGTCAAGCTTTGCAAAGAAATCGGCTACGAGAACTGCGGCACCATCGAGTTCCTCGTCGATAACGCCTGCGAGAACTACTACTTCATGGAGATGAACACCCGCATCCAGGTGGAGCATCCCATCACCGAGGAAGTGTATGGCTGCGATCTCATCAAGGAGCAGATCCGCATCGCCGCCGGCCTCCCGCTCTCCGAGCACGTCAGAGACGCCAAGCCTCGCGGCCATTCCATCGAGTGCCGCATCAACGCCGAAGATCCTTACCGCAATTTCGCGCCCAGCCCGGGCAAGATCAATCTGTGGTACACCTCCGGTGGCCGCGGTGTCCGCGTCGATACCCACGTGTATGCCGGTTACACCGTGCCGCCGTATTACGATTCGATGATCGCCAAGCTCATCGTCACCGGAGCCACGCGTGACATCGCCATCCGCCGCATGCGCCGCGCCCTGGGCGAATTCACCGTCGAAGGCATCAAGACCACCATCCCGCTTCAGAGCAAGGTCCTCACCACCAGCGACTTCCAAAACGGCAACTACGACATCTCCTGGCTCGAGAGTTTCCTCCGCCAGGAAGGCCTCAAAGCCTGATCGGAAGGCGCAGCGGTGAAATTTGGTGGTGTCCTCGTTTGAAGCGGGCACTCATTTCGTTTCAACAGTCAGCAATCGTCATTCCGAGTTTGCGGATGGCTTCAACCGCAGATGAATGATTTTCCGATGGCTGAATATTGTGGTTAGAAACGAAAGCAAAAGCAGAGAAGGAGTTCAGTGAGCAGTTGACGCCTCTTGAAGCTTTTGATCTAATCCGGCTTCACATGATTCCCGAGAAAAATCCCCCCGGCTTTTGGAAGCCGTTCGCCTTTCTGGCGTTGCTGGCTGCGGGTGAATTGTGCGCCGCACCGACGATCACGACGCATCCGACCACGCCACTCATGGGTCTGGGGATGCCCAGCTTGACGCTGAATGTGGCAGCGACTGGCAATGGCACACTTTCTTACCAGTGGCTACGCAATGGCGCGGTCATTCCTGGTGCCTCGCAGGCGAGCCTGACGCTCGCCCCAGTCGATCATACCACTCGGGGTGTCTATCAGGTCCGCGTGACCGATGATGACGGCACCACGCTGAGCCGGATGACACGCGTGGGGTATGCGGCGGGCAAGCTGCTGCTTTGGGATGGGTTTGGTGATCTGGACATCACCTACGGTGCGGTTCGTGGGCTGGCGAAGGGCAGCGGGCCTGTGGGCTATCAGGTTTATGCGAATGGCACGGTCGGCGGCACCATGGTCAGTCCGAACGTTTTTCCGGGCACGAAAGTTCAACGATGGGCAGTCACTATGGTAGGGCCTGGATCTGGAGCCTACTGGTGGAAACCATCCAACCTGGAGCCAGTCGTGGCCCTGGCATCCGCCGGCAATAAAGCCTTCGCAGTGGAAACCGATGGTGATGTGATCGGCTGGAGCGGCACTTCCGGCGGTGACTGGCCTGCAATTGGCACGGTGAGCATGTATCACACCCCGCCCGGCCTCGGCCCATGCCTGGATGTCTCGATGAACGCCCAAGAGGTCGTGGCGGTGAAAGCGGATGGGACGCTGGCACAGTGGGCTGTGACCACAGACTCCATGCCACCACCTGCTGGCACGCCGCCCGCCGGTGTGGCCAATGTCATCGCGGTGAGCAGCTCGCCGACGCATCACCTCGCTTTGATCCGTGATGGCTCAGTGGCGGCCTGGGGAACAAACGCAAACGGCGAGTGCGATGTGCCCCCCGGTCTTTCAGGTGTGGTCGAAATCGCAGCGGGTCATGGATTCAGCCTCGTTTTGAAGCAGGACGGCACCGTCGCAGCTTGGGGTGACAATGCCACCGGGCAGACCACGATCCCTTCCAGCCTCAACTCGGTACTCAGCATCTATGCTGGCACCCACTGCATGGCCACTCGTGCGGATGGCAGCGTGGTGAAGTGGGGGACGCTGGCTCCTCAGGTGCCCAGCTTTGTCACCAGCGGCGTCTCGCCCGGTCAGGTCACATCTGCTTGGAGTAGTTCCTACCCCGCCGTGGTGGAGCCGTATCGGATGCCGTCGATTGCCCGCTCTCCCGACTCGGTTTCGACACGGCCCGGCTATTCCATCACCTTGGAGGCGGAGGCTTCCGGTTTCCCCGCACCGACCATCCGCTGGCAAAAAAACGAGATCGATGTGCCTGGAGCCACGTCCAAAAAACTCGTGCTCCGAAACATCACCGCGGCCGAGGTGGGTAGCTACCGGGCCGTCTTCACCAGTCTCGTCGGCGAGGTCCCCACCACAGCGGCGGTCGTCACGCTGCTGGATGAGCCCGTGATCACCAGCCAGCCGGTGGATCAAAATGTGCTGCTGGGCACGGCGGCCCGCTTCGTGGTAAGTGTGACTCCGCCTGCGGCGAATTCCACCCTGCCGCTGAGCTTCCAGTGGTTGAAAAATGGCTTCATCATCCCCGGAGCCACCCAGGCCGTGCTCAACATCCCGGCCGTGCGCACGGCGGACATCGGAGAGTATCAAGCGGTCATCAACGGCACGGTCATCGAGGGCGGCACCTTGAAACTGGTCCCCAATGCTCAAAGGTCCAAAGTGGCCCGCCTGCGCATCAAGGGCGAGCCGGTGACCTGGGGCCGCCAGGGCTACAGCAGCGAGTGGCTGAAAAACTACGGCACCCAGATCCCGTCTGGCGTCCAGGTGACGGACACCGTCGAGGTGGCCGCTGCGGGCCTAAGCTTCCTCATCCGCGATGCGAGCGGCGTGATGAAGCAGTGGAATATCGTGGGCGAGTCTCCGGAGTATGGCACGCCACCGGCTCCGGTCGCCACGATCGCCTCCGGGAATGGTCGCTTCATCTCCATCGCGGCGGACGGCCTCGTGCGGGAATGGTTCGCGGATGTGAGCCGCATCAATCCTGGCTATTTCGCACCCAGCGGTTCCGCGAGAGTGGTGCAACCTCGGAACTACTATCGTGACAACACGGAGGAACCCATTCTGCCTTGGTTTCATGCCCAGGGCGCTCCGGCGGTGAAAATCGCGTGCGGAGCCTATCATAACCTGGCCCTCCTTGAGGACGGCGGTGTCAGCGCCTGGGTGAGCCAGATCGCCACGGCGAAGCCCGACTATTTCGGCAGCGCCAGCAGCGGACGCACTCACCAGCAGAGCAGCCTGCCCACGGGCTTCATGGCCGGACGCACGGCGGCTGCGGTGGCGGCAGGAGCCTATCATAACCTCGTCCTCTTCTCAGACGGCACGGTGGGAGCCTGGGGGAAAAACGACGCCGGGCAGGCCACCGTGCCCGCCGGACTCTCCAACGTGGTCCGCATCATCGCCTTCGGAGACACCAGCATCGCCATCAAAGCCGATGGACAAATCGTGAGCTGGGGGCGAGTTTCCAACACCGTCCCGATGCTGGACCGCCCTGCTTTGACGCCGGTGACGCCGATGAACCCCTTCCGGCATCGCAGCACTCGCTTCTCCATCAGCAGTACGGGCACCCCGTCAGGCACTCAAATCTCGTTCAACAGCCCTGGCGCTGCCCAGCTCGGCTACACCAGCGCCATCTCCACCACGACCGGTGCCACACTCTCACTCAGCTCAGGCGTTTCCACGCTCACCGGCCTCATCAAAGTCGGCAACGTCACGCTCAACACGGGCCTTCTCACCCTCAATCCCGTCAACACCATCCAGGGAGGTGTGCTCACCGTCTCTCCCACGAGCACCACGACCAATTCTTCCACGAATACAGGCAGCCTTGCTGGCCTCATCACCAGCGGCTCGACGCTCACACTCGGCTCCAGCGGTCCCATCTCGACGGGCACCTCCACCCTCGGCAGCGTTCAGCTCTCCAGCGGAGTCCTCCCGACTTTGCAGACGGTTTCCACTGGCACCGTCGTCACCGTCAATTCCAGCACCATCACAACAGGCAGCACTTTGAACCTCTCAAGCACCGCCTCCCCCCTGCTGCTCTCCACGGCGAACCTCACCGTCAACTCTGGGTCCACGATCACCGGCACAAGCCTTTTGTCCTCCAGCAGTCTCACCTTGGCGACGCCCAGTTCGCTCACCATCAACAGCGGAAATGTCACCCTCTCAGATGCCACCCTCGCCACGGGCGCGCATCCCACCATCACCATTGGAGCAGGTGCCACCGTCACCATTGGCAGCGTGACCCACACCGGGCCGCTCACCCTCCAGCGTCAGACAGACGGAACCTATGCGCCCGCGGCAGCGCCCATTGTTGTCAACTCCAGCACAACTTCAGCCACCATCCAGATCACCAATCCCTCCGTTTCCTCCGTTTCCTCCGTTGCCACCACGACAACGACGTCCGGCACTTCAAATCTCACCTTGAGCTCCACAAGCGGGCTGAATTTGATCGACTTCACCACGATTCCAACCTTTGACCTTGGCTCGATCTCTTGGGACACTTCACTCTTTTCATTGGGAGGAGGCAGTTCGGTCCCCATGGAGCCCTACACCTCCTACAACAGCCCGCCGCTCGCCCTTCCGGCTGCCTCTGCTGAGGCCGGCACGGCTCTGATGCCCTGTGAATTCGGAGGCTTCATGCTCTCTCCAGACGGAGCTCTGACAAGCTGGGGCCTGCTGCCAGCGCCGCCTGCCGATCTGGCGGACATCGTCGATGTGGCCGCCAATAGCTACGGGGTGATCGCCCTGCGGGCCTATAGCGCGCCACGCATCGTGCTCCAGCCCGTGAGCCAGGAAATCTTCACGGGTTATAGCGGTCCGGCCTTCAGGGCGCAGGCGGCAGGGTTCCCGGCTCCGGCTCTCCAATGGCAAAAAGGCACGGAGCTTGTTCCCGGGCAAACCCAGGCCGTCCTCACCGTGGCCCAGGCCGGAGCCGCCGATGCTGGAAGCTATCGACTCACCGCCACCAATGCCTACGGCAGCGCCACCAGCGATGCGGCGGTGCTCACCGTCATCATCCCCGATGTCTTCACCGCGTGGAGGGATCAAAACTTCACCCCGGCAGCCATCACAGCGGGCCTCACCGCCCCCCATGCCGATCCAGGCAGTCGCGGCATCCCCAACCTACTGCGCTACGCCCTCGGGCTTGATCCCGCGAAACCAGACGCGGCGGAACTGCCCCGCCTCGCCTTTGGCCGCCACCCGCAGCTGCCCGCCAATGTAGGCGGCCTCTTCTTCTGCGTGCCTGAGAACGTCTCTGATGTCTCTTTCCGTCTCGGCGTATCGACCAATCTCGGCGCTTGGAAGGTGCTGGACGTCGAGCCGGTGCTCGGCCCCGTGGTGAATGGAAAACGCCAGGTGTGGCTCCCCTGCCCTCCAGACGAGCAGGATGTCGGCAAGACCTTCTACAAGCTCATCGTCGAACCTGCCGCACCGAAGCTCACGCCACAGTTTTAAGGCCCAGGAGCCGATGAAAAACTTCCGCTGGACCATCTGCGGCCTGCTTTTCGCGGCCACCACGATCAACTACATCGACCGCGCCGTGCTCGGCGTGCTCGAGCCGGAGCTCAAAAAGGTCATCCAGTGGACCGACACCGAGTATGGCGACATCAACGCCGCCTTTAGTTTCGCCTACGCCCTCGGCTTCTTGATCGTCGGACGCTTCATCGACCGTGTGGGCGTGCGTTTTGGTTACGCCGCTTCGCTCATCTTTTGGAGCCTCGCCGCCGCCGCGCATGCACTCGCGGCCACGCCGTTCGGATTTGGCATCGCACGCTTTTTCCTCGGCCTCGGTGAAGCAGGCAATTTCCCCGCCGCTGTCAAAACCACTGCCGAATGGTTCCCGCAGCGCGAGCGCGCCTTTGCCACCGGCATCTTCAATGCGGGCTCCAATGTCGGAGCCTTCCTCGCCCCATTGCTCGTGCCGTGGCTCGCCGTCGCGTATGGCTGGCAGGCGGCGTTTCTCGTCACCGGCATCGCCGGGCTGCTGTGGGTCGCGTTTTGGCTGCCCATCTACCGCGAACCCGAAACGCATCCGCGAGTCACCCCTGCCGAACTCGCCCACATCCGCAGCGATGGTGATGAAAACACCACCCAAGTCCCCTGGCTGCCTCTTTTGAGTCACCGACAGACCTGGGCCTTCGCGATGGGCAAATTCCTCACCGATCCCGTGTGGTGGTTTTACCTCTTTTGGAGCGGCAAATTCTTCGCCGAGCGTTTCGGTGTCAGCATCAAGACCATCGGTGCCCCGCTCATCACCATTTATGTGCTCGCCGATGTCGGCAGCGTCGCCGGAGGCTGGTTCTCATCATCGCTTTTGAAACGCGGCTGGACCGTCAATGCCGCACGAAAGCTCACCATGCTGCTTTGCGCCCTCTGCGTGCTTCCCGTCGCCTACGCCCCGGTCACCGACAACCTCTGGACCGCCGTCCTGCTCATCTCCCTCGCCGCCGCCGCACATCAGGGCTTCTCCGCGAACCTCTTCACCCTCACCTCCGATCTCTTTCCGCGTCGTGCCGTCGGCTCCGTCGTCGGCATCGGCAGCATGGCCGGAGCCGTGGGCGGCATCCTCATGCAAGCCGCCTCCGGCCGCATCAAAGAAGCCACCGGCAGCTACCTCACCATGTTCATCATCGCCGGTGTCGTCTATTTCCTCGGCCTCGCCGCCATCCATCTGCTGGCTCCGAAGCTCCAAAAAGCGGAAGTATGATGCACATCATCACGGCCCGTCCTCCGCTTCGATCAACTCCAACTAGGTGAACAGGCCGCCGCTCTGCCAGCGGACGCTGATGGTCAGATTCTTGCCGGATCCCCAAGGCAGCAGAGAGCCGAGTTTCGTGCTCAAGGCTTTGTTATCGGTGATGAAGGCATGGCAGTGAGCCGCGCCTGCGGATAGCGAATACCAATAGGCGAGGCAAGCGTCTCCAGCGCCTCGCGGGCGTCATGGGCATGAGAGGTCAGAAGATCATTCAAGATCGGCGGCCCGATATTACAAACGGGGCCGCTCAAAGGCTCAAATCACCGCTGAAGTCGCTCGGCATACGCCAATCGCCGCGAGGGGAGAGGGCGACGGTGCCGACTTTGGGGCCATCGGGCATGCTGGAGCGTTTGAACTGGTTTTGAGCGAAGCGCTTGAAGAAGACGGCGAGCCATTTGGCGATCACGGCGGGCTTGTGACGACCTTTGAAGGCGATCTCGGCGAGCCATTGGATCTTGGCGGCATCGCTGCCGTGGCGGAGGAAGTGGAAGAGGAAAAAATCGTGCAGCTCGTAGGGGCCGATGGTGTCCTCGGTCTTCTGCTGGAGGGATTTGTCGTCGTTGAGCGGCAGCAGCTCGGGCGTGATCGGCGTGTCGGCGATGTCGCGCAGGATGTCGCCCGCCTTCGCGGCGAAGGGACCTTCGGCGCACCATTCGATGAGGTAGCGCACGAGCGTCTTCGGCACGCCGGCGTTCACATGATACATGGACATGTGGTCACCATTGAAGGTACACCAGCCGAGGGCGGCTTCCGAGAGATCACCGGTGCCGACGAGGATGCCGCCGGTCTTGTTGGCGAGGTCCATGAGGATCTGTGTGCGCTCACGGGCCTGCGAGTTTTCGTAGGTGGCATCGTGCTGGGACTCGGCGTGGCCGATGTCTTTGAAGTGCTGACGCACGGCGTCGTTGATCGAAATGGTGCGCAGCTCGATGCCGAGAGCCTCGGCCAGCTTTTCGGCATTGCCACGCGTGCGTTTGGTGGTGCCAAAGCCCGGCATGGTGACGGCGAGGATTTTACACGCGGGCAATTTGGCGCGTTTCACCGCGTCGAGCATCACCAGCAGGGCGAGCGTCGAATCGAGACCGCCGGAGAGGCCGATGACAGCCGTCTTTGACTGCGTCTGCCGGATGCGGCGAGCCAGCGCGGTGCTTTGAATGGCGAAGATCTCCTCGCAAACGGCATTTCGATCTTCTTTGGCATGCGGGACGAAGGGATGCGGCGTGAGGGGACGACGCAGGGAACTGTCTTTCGAGGTCGCCCCATGGAAGTGGAAAGTCACGATCTCGGTTTCGAGTTCGGGACGTTCATCGCGGAAGCAGGTGCTGCGCATGCGTTCGTGCAGCAGGTGCGGCACATCGACATCGGCGATGACGGCTTGCGTATCAAAGTTGAAGCGCTCGGACTCACCGAGGATGGAGCCATTTTCCGCGATGAGGCAATGACCGGAGTAAACGACATCCGTGCTCGACTCGCCTGCGCCTGCACCGGCATACACATAGGCTGCGAGACAGCGGGCGGACTGCTGCGCGACGAGTGAGCGACGATACGGGGCCTTGCCGAGCAGCTCGGTGCTGGCGGAGGGATTTACGATGATCGTGGCACCGGCGAGAGCGAGCGGTCCCGAAGGCGGATTCACGGTCCACAAGTCCTCGCAAAGCTCCACACCGAGCACGCAGCCAGGAATGCTGCTGAGCTGGAAAAGCAGGTTCGTGCCGATGGGAGCGCTGATTTGATCGGTGAGGCCGATTTCCGGCTCCACGAGCGTGTGGGCGGGCGAGAACCAGCGGCGCTCATAAAACTCCGCAGCATTCGGTAGATGCGTTTTCGGCACGAAACCTAGCACCTCGCCTCCGCCGAGCACGGCGGCCACATTGTAGAGACGACCTTCCACGAGGAGCGGCAGGCCGGTGACGATGAGCGCATCACAATCGGCCGTGGCATCGGCCAGCATCGCGAGGGCCTGCATGGCCTGCGTGCGCAGCGTCTGGGTGTGAAACAAATCGCCGCAGGAGTAGCCGGTGAGGCTGAGCTCGGGGAACACAATCACGCGGCAGCCTTCGCTCGCGAGCCGAGCGGCTTCTTTAGCCAGGATGATGGCATTCTTGCCCGGATGACCGAGCACAAGTTCCGGTGACACGGCGGCGACACGGACGAAGCCGTGCGATTCACGGATTTCGGCGGCGGAAGGCTGGCGGGCGGGCATGGGGCGTGAGGCTAGCACGGCTTTGGCACGCCTGCACAGGGGGAATCACGGCTCGCGGCGCAACTGCGGAGCGGCAGGCGAGAGGAGGCTGGCCAGGGTGATGCCGAGGAGATCAGCCACGAGATCCCTCCAATCACAGGTGCGGGCAGGAAACCATGCCTGAGTATACTCTTCCGCCGCCACGATCACCGAGATGACAATGGAGCCGGTCAGCAGGCGGAGCGAGCCAAGGTGAAGGCGATGATGATTCAGGGCGATGTTGGTGACCCAAGCGAGGAGGCCCATGAGGGCGAAGTGCAAGACCTTGTCGAGATGGGGCACGGAGGCCATCCAGCGAAAGAACTTCGAGTGGAGCCGCATATCCGCCGCATAGATGATGAGGGCGACGGCAGAGAAGATGCGAATGAAAGGCAACCGGCGGAGCATGTCGTGCCCATGCTAGGTGGTGATGCCGTGCCGGACAGGGAAAAGCCGTCCTTCACCTCGAATTCACCGTGTCTTTGCCAAGGCGTGGAGGCTCGTTAGCATGCGTCACCCTTTCATGAATGACTCCCCTGCCCTGCTCCAGCCTGCTGTGTTTTTTGACCGCGATGGCGTGGTCAACGTCTCACCGGGCGAGGGCTATGTTTTAAAGCCAGAGGACTTTCATTTGAGTCCTGGCATCATCAAAGCGCTCGCGATTTGCCATCAGCGTGGCTTCAAACTCATCCTCGTCACCAGCCAACAAGGCGTGGGCAAAGGTCTCATGAACCAGCCAACGCTGGATGCGATCCACGTGGCGATGCAGGAGGCGCTGGCACCTGCCGATGCCTGTTTTGATGGCATTTATTCCTGCACGCATCTCTCCGGCACCTGCTCATGCCGGAAGCCGAGTCCTGAAATGATCCTGCAAGCGCAGCGTGAACACGGCATCGACCTCACCCGAAGCTGGCTCGTGGGTGATCATGACCGCGACATCCAAATGGCGGTGAATGCCGGGGTGCCGAAAACGATCCGCATCCTGAGCCATCATGAGCCGGGCATCACAGCGACGCACACACTAGACTCCACCGAAGGGCTGACCGCGCTGCTGGCGGAGGTGCTTTGAGGCTCTACACCCCATTCAGCACCATGGCGCGCAGGGCGCTGGAGGACATCATCGGTTGAAGCAAGGCGATGCCGGCGCGGATTTTGGCGGGGGCGGTGAGGGAGGGATTGCTCACGATGATGACATCGGTGGCGAGCGGGGCGAGCGGGGCGACGTTGGCGAAGGCTTTGAGCAGCGGCGAGGCATCGAGGATGATCCAATCGACCTGCGAGCGAGCGCGGTCGATCCAGGTGCGATAGCCATCGAGCAACTCATTGGTGGCGTGGGCCGGGAGATCGCGACCAGGCAGCAGGAAGAGATTGGTGTGGCTGTAGCGGAGGGCTTCGAGATCATTGGCCCAGGCTTCAAAACCTCGCGTGCGGGGGAACCATTCGTGCAGGGTGGGAGACGATGGATTGCACTCCATCATGAAGACGCTGCGGCCTTGATGGCAAAGGGCGGCGGCGAGGGTGGAGGCGACGAGCGTCTTGCCTTCGCGAGGTTCGGCGCTGGTAATGAGGATGACGCCACCGCTGCTGCCGCGAGAGGCGGCCTGCCGCTCCAGCGTGCCGGTGAGATGATGCAGCGCACTGCTGGCCCCGATGGGCTCCGGCTTGAGGAGTTGGGCGAGGATGGACTCGGGCGAGTTCGCATGCACATAAGGCAGGCGGGCGATGGTGTTGAGATCCTTCTCGGCGGGGCGGAGGAGTGAAGATGCGGCAGGCTGGGGAGCGGGCGCGGCCGTGAAGGGTGAAGGCTGCGGCGGTGGTGCCTGTCGAAGCGGCTGCGAGGCCGGAGTGAAAGGTGATGGCAGCGCTCCGGCGACGGGCGCGGGAGCCTGGGGCTGCGGCGCATAGAGCGGGCGGGTAAGCGGCTGCGTGGCGTAGCTCATGGCGGAGGCGCGGGCGGCCATTTCCTGCTCGTAATCTGGCTGCGGAGTGGATTTGGGCTTTAACAGCGTGGGCAGATGATCTTCGGCAAGGCCCCAGCCAATCGGCAGGCCGATCAAACTGAGTCCAAACAGCATCGCCGCAGCGACGGCGGCGAGGGGCTTGCTGGGCTTCACGGGCTTTTCAGGTGCCACCGCACGATCCGCGATACGCAAAAGACCGCTGCCTCGGAAGTTGCCGGTGAGTGTGGCGGCACTGCGGCGCTGCTCGACCTTTTCATACATCTCGCGGTTCAGGCGCACTTCATCATTGAGCATTTTGAGCTGCACATTTTTGCCACCGGCATCCACGGCCACGCCCTGAGCGGAGGCCAGCTGGTTTTGAAGATCGGTGGCCTGCCGCTGCTGCGTTTTCACTTCCTCCTGGATCATGTAAACGACGGACTTCACCGCCTTATCGAGCGCGGCCTGGAGTGTGACGATCTCACTTTCGAGGGCGATGATGCTGGGATGACGACGTCCGAGCTGTGGCAGGGAGGAACGCATGGCCTGCTTCGCATCGAGGTTTCGTCGCGTTTCGGCCACGGTGGGATTTTCGGCAATGAGGCGCACGTCGAGCATGCTGTGACCGGCGGAGAGCGCGGCGTTGAGGCTCTGCGAATCATTCTCCGCGCGGGTCAATTTCACGCGGGCCTCGGTGAGGGCGGCATTGAGCTGGCGCACTCGCTCACCGGAGACGTCCTTGTTTTCGATGTCCTCGATGATGCCGTTGGCTTGGCGATACTCGGAGAGCTTTTGCTCGGATTCTTGAAGGCGCTTCAAAAGCTCGGTGGATTGCGTGCGGAGGTAGTCGGAGGCGTCTTCGCTGAGCTGAGCCTCGTTATCGCCGACGTATTCGATGTAAAACTCGACATAGCGATTCGCCAGAGAAGCAGCCAGTTCGGGATCGCGGTCACGCACCTGCACGCGAAGCACATGGGATTCCTTCAGCGGCTCGACGGCCACATTACCGGCGAGGATTTCGATGAAAGTCTCGCGGGCGGGAGCGGGTGTGCCGGGTTTGTAGAGGCCGAGGAGTTTGAGGAGCTGATCTTTGCGCCCGAGCGTCTCGGACTCACGCTTTGCCACGACCTCCACGGCGGTCTGTGGATAGTGATCGGCGAAGTATTCCATGAAGCGCCGGGAGGTCATCTCGGTGCGATGGTTGTTCACGAGCATGGGGGCGCTCAAATCGGACACGATGCTGTTGGAGACGCCGTCGAGGCCGAAGGGATTGTCCGTCTTCAAGCTGAGCAGGATCTGCGACTCGGCCTGGTAGATTTTCATGCCCATGCCGAGGTAGTAAAACAAGCCGATGCCAATCAGCAGACCCACCAGCGCTCCGATGAACCAGCGCTTCCGAACGTAGCGAATGAGATCCGGGATACTGATGAGCGACTGCACATCAAACTCACCCGGCTTCACCGGAGGGAGGAAGGCATGCGGATCAAAAACGGGCGAGATGCCGGGGTGATACACCGCCGGAGCCTGCATTCCTGCGTTTGGTGCCATCGGCATCAGCGTCCGCGTAGGCGCGAGCGCCAGAGCGGCGCCAAAGCCGCTATGGGTCGGGTATCCTGGGACGCTGTAAGGGATGGCCATGAGTTAGAATGACGAATGAGGAAGGACGAATGATGAAGGGGCGGATGCCGCGACCTCTTCCGAAGAGCGCTGGCCGCCTTTGAGCTGCATGGCGCGGAGGATGATGTCGTTCACAAGGCGGACATCGAAGACATCGGCGGCGAGCTGGCGGCTGCTCTGACCGTGGAGGGCGATTTGAGTTGGATTTTCGAGGTAGAAAGCCATCGCGGCTTCGACGGCGTCGATGCTTTGCGGAGCACAGAGGAAGCCGTTTTCGCCTTCCATGAGGCTTTCGGAGGCTTCGCGTTGTTTTTCACCTTTCGCGGTGAGTTTGACGCATTCCTTGGCGCCGACGGAATTCGTGGTGATGACGGCGCGGCCAGTGGCGAGAGCTTCGAGCGTGGCATGTGGCACGCCTTCGCGATACCAAGTGGGCAGGCAGAAGATGTGCATCGTCTGGATCAGGCTGGCGACATCCTTCACCATACCATGATGCGTGAGCGTGCCCTCGGCCACCCAGTGGGCGACTTCGCTTTCTTCGACGCGGTTCGGATTGGGATCGAAGGGGCCGATGAGATGGAATTCGGCATTCGGGAACCTTTGGCGAATGTTGCGTGCCGCTTCGGCGAAGACGCGGACGCCTTTGCTGATGAGCAAACGGCTCACGAGGCAGAAGCGCACGGTTTTCGGCGTTTCGGTGATCGGCGCATGCGGGAACTCATCGAGGTTCACGCCGCTACCAGCGGTGACATGCACGGGAACGCCTTTCGGCAGCAGGTTCAGTTCGGTGAAGAGCTGCCGGTCATCTACGTTTTGCATGAAGATGACATCCGCACGGCGCAGCGCGAAGCGGTGAAGAGCCTTGGAAATGGCGGAGAGGATCTTTTGCTTCCACGTCACCGGTTTGACGAAGGTGAAGCCGAGGCCGGGAAGCAAGGCGTAGATCTTCGGCACACCCGCAAGGCGTGCGATGGGGCAGCCGTAGAGTACGCTCTTGATGGTGTAGGCGAAGAGCGCCTCCGGCTTTTCAGAGCGGAAGAGACGCCACATATCGAGCCAGGTATCGAGATCGCGGCGCGGGTTGATCTGCGAGCGCACCATGCGGATGGCGCGATGTTTGCCACCGAGGCTCTTCATAATTTCACGCACATGCGGATAGTCCTCCGCAGCGCTGGTGGTGACCTCGCAGCCATGCGCGGCGAAGTCGCGAATCAGATCGCCCCGGTGATAAATGAGCGTGTTGGCATCGGCGGTGAGGACGACGACTTTTTTCATGGTTTCACTCCTTTCGCTTCGGCGGTTTGGCGGCGCACGGTGGCCTTCTCGATAAGGGCGGCGAGGGTGGTGCGTGCTTCGAGCAGGGCGGGAAGATTGTCATCCCAATCGCCAAAGCCACGCGCAAAGGTCTCAGTGAGTTGGCGGGCCTTTTCATCGAGGCCCAGCTCGCGGGCGAGCATGAGGTAATCGTAGTCTTCGACGGCTTCACGCAGCCATTTGAGCCGGATGGAGGCCACCGGAGCATCGCGGCCATGGCGTTCCTTCGTGGCGGGATAGATGAAGAAGCCATCGCCATTGTAGGTGTGGCCTTCGGCATCGTTTCGGAAGGTGCCAGCTTCCTTCCAAGGATCGACGCCATCGGCGATATAAAGCGTGTCCCAGTAGGTGACGCCGGTGATGCCATGCTTCGGGAAAAGCCACGAGATGAGGCGATGATTGATGGCGGGATAATCGGTACACCAAACAGGCGAGTGACTGTTTTTGAACATCTTCGGATGGTTGTGCGCCCGGTCCCAACCTTCGGAGTTTTGCACGAGGGCGGCATAGCCCCACACTTCCTCGCCGGCCTGACGACGAGCGAAGATCTCGTGTGAACCGCCGGCCCATTCCATGTCATCCCAAATGCTGCTGAAGTGGGCGGACCAGATGTCCACGCTGCCATGCAGCTTGCCCCAGGCAGCTTTTTCCGGTGCAGGCTGCTCGGTGACGAGCAGCGGAACACGCACGCCGTGCTTCTTTTCGACGTCGTTGAAGAATTCACCCCAGCGACGCACGGTGGCGTAGGCATCAGCATCATTCGGCTCATCGAGATCGCCCATGATGACGTAGCCGCGACCTGCGCAACGGATCTTTGCCAAGATGCGGGCATAGGTGGCGACGTGCTTCATCGCGGCTTCGCGATCTTTGCCGAGCGGGTCTTTGAAGGGCCAATCCGGCCAGATGGGAATGCTGATGGTGCTGGCGTGGCGGTGGAGCAGTTGCTTGCGCAGCGAACGCTCGATTTTTTCCTCGTTGAGGCTGCCATCGGGCTCGGGAAGCGCCCCGTGGATCTGATCAATGGCCAGGCGATGTCGGGCGAGCACATCGTAGTATTGATTGAGGAGCTGGGCGTGCTCGAGCGAGAAGCGGGAGCCGTCATACTCAAGGCCATGGACCTGCGAGACACGGCGCGGCGTGGTCATGATGGAGGTGCGCAGACGAGGCACGACGGGCAGGTCGAAATTCCACACATGCAGCGTGAAGTTCGCCGTGAGACTGGTGCCATCAGCGAGACGGAAACGCAGCGTGCCTTTGTAATCACCGGCGACGGCGTCGTAAGGCACGAAGACATCCACCCAGAAGGGCTGGTTCGTCGATTCGACTGCGGGATGTGGCTCGGCAGGCATGTCGAGCGGCAGCAGCGCATCGGGATACTCACCTGGAAGCAGCGGGGCATTCATCGTGCTTTTGCTGACGCGGACGTAGTGCTCGTGAAAAATCTCCGGCGCTGGCAACGCGGTGCCGGATTCATGCAGGATCGTGGCGGCATCGACATCGACCTGTTTGAGCTGCGCTGGCGACGCATGGATGACGGCCTGGAGAGGTTCCCACTCACCACGGGCGGCATGCAGTGTGAGGTTCTTCGCCGGGCGCGGTTTTTCCTCGCGAGACACCCGCGTCATGCCATCCACCAGCCAGATGGCGGGCGCTGCCGACGCTTCGAAAGCGATGGCAAGGCCGAGGCAAAGGATGGCGCTGAAGGTGCGGGTCATTTGTTGAGATGAAGGAGCTGCGAGTAAGTCTCCGCGTATCGTTGAGTGGCTCCGGCGATGGTGAAATGCTCGATCACTCGCTGACGCGAGGCTTCGCCGATCTGATGAAGCGTGGCGGCATCGAGCGTGGTGGTGACCTGCCAGGCTTTGGCAAGACCTTCCGCATCATGCAGCGGCACCGTGTGGCCAACTTCATCGAGCAGGCGGCCGCAATCACCCGCCTCGGTGGTGATGCAGGGTACGCCGCAGGCCATCGCTTCCATGACGGTCATCGGGCAAGCCTCGGTGCGTGAGGAGAGCGAGAAGATATCAAAGGCCGGATACAGGTTCCAAGGATCGGCGCGGAAGGGCACGAAGCGCACCTGCGAGCGATTTGGTATCGTGGCGAAGGCTTCGCGTTCAGTTTCGCTCAATTCGACCTCGCGACCGCCGCAGAGCACGAAATGCGCCTCGGGCCTTTTTTGCTGCAAAAGGGCGGCGGCACGGAAAAAGGTCGGCAGGTCCTTCATCTCATGAAAACGTCCCACATAGCCGATGAGCGGTGCGCTCTCGGGAATGCCTAGCTCGGCACGCGTGGCGGCGCGGGCCTGCTCGGAGGGGCGGAAGCGGCTGGCATCGATGCCATTGGGGATCCACAGCATTTTTTTGCGTGGATAGCCCATCTTCACATGGTCCTCGATGGCCTCGGCGGAGCAGGAAAGGATGCGCGAGGGAATGAATTTCGAGCTGAGGCCGAGGGCACGGCGGAAGAAGGCACTCTTCGCGGCGCTCTCGCCCGGATTCCGATGAATCTCGCGGCAATGAATGCTCCACAGCACCTTTTTGACACCGGCAATGCGGGCCAGCCAGCCGCCGACGAGATCCGCATGATGCATCCAGGTTTGCATCACATCCGGCCGCTCGGCGTGGAGCACCATGCGCAGGCGGGCGAGCGTGCTGCGGCTCAAATAAGCCTCGCCTTCGAGATCATGCAAAGCCGCACCGGCATCGCGGAGGCGCTTCGCGGCATGCGGCCACGGGCTGGCATTCACGGCCACGACGACCGTGCGAAATTTCGCCGGATCGAGGGACTCAACGAGGTTCACGAGCATCGCTTCCGCACCGCCACCGCCGATGCTGTAGGTGAGGTGCAGGATCGTGGGGCGCTTGTCTTTGGCGAAAGCGCGGGGCTGCACCGGAGCGGATGGGTGCAAAGCCCGGTGCGCCATGAACGGGAGCGGCAGCGCGGCCTCCTTGGAAGTATGGATGACGATCGACTTCATGGCAGAAAGCTCCAGAGCGAGTTCCTCGCGGTTTTGCGCCAGGCTTTGACCGCCTCAAAGGCACCCGAGACCGTGGCCTCCGCCTCCCAGACGGATTCCGGCGAGCCGTAGCGCGGCAATTCCATGAGCGATGAGTTTTGATCCACGCGTCCACTGCGCAGCGTGCAGGCTGCTTCAAAGCCCGCTCCCTGGAGCAGGGCGATCGTTTCCGCCGTGTAGTCCGCCTGGCCTCCATTTGGGAAGCAAAACAGCTTCGGCGCACGACCCAGTTCCTGACGCAGCCTTTCGTGGCAGGTAAAAATCTCTCCGTGCATGGCCTCCGGGTGGCATCGGGAAAGCACCGGATGCGTGTGCGTATGCCCGCCGATCTCAATCAAGCCAGTTGCAGCCAGTTCCCGCACCTGCGGCCATGTCAGCGGGCGCATCGGCTCAGGCAAAGCACCCACGGCGGGCGGCTCTACGCCGAGAGCCTGCTCAATGCGGTCGATTTCGTCGAGCATGTCCTCATCCGGCATACGCTTCAGTTCCGGCAGCAGCCTGCCGAGTGCCATCTGGCGCTTCTCGCGAGTGCCCAGCGGCAGCCGATCTTTGCCATGAGGAAACTTCCAATCCAAAAAGGGCTTGGCTGAGGTGCCCAACGCCAGATCGAGCCGCTGAAACCACATCGGCTCCGTGCCATCGAGGAAGCCCGTGGCGACGAAGATGGTGGCAGGCAGATTAAACTCCCGCAGCACCGGCCAGGCGAGGTGGTAATTCGACGCGTAGCCATCATCAAAGGTGAGCACCACGCTGTTTGGCTCCAGCTTTGCGCCCGCTTTCAGCCTATCCACGACGCTTTGCAGCGAGACGACGCTGTAGTTTGAAGCCAGGAAGGCGCAGACACGCCGGAAAATCTCCAGCGGGAGATGCAGGGACCAGTCCAGTACACGATCCGTGCCCATGCCCTCGCACAGCCCGTGGAAAGACAGGATGCTGACCTCATGCGTGTCCCTGATTCGAGCCAGACCGGCCATACCGGAGCCGACGAGGGCCACCGATTTCAGCTTCTGGCTGGTGCGGGAGGGATAGAGGGTTGGCATGGCGGTGAAAGGAGGAGGATGCGCCTATGAGAGTGTATTTTTTTGTATGGTTTTTCTAACTTATCACAATTAATACAAGCTAACATCATGATTTTTTAACTTCAATGTATAATTCATAACAGCCATGCAAAGCCAGGCGGCCCCCTAGCCTAGGCATTTCCCCCCTCCCTGCCCCCTTTTGAACCTTCCCACCCCAGCACCGTCAGAGCCTGCAACAACCTTAGCAGGCTATGAAAACGAGTCTCTCCGACCGTCCTGACGTGCTCCACGATGCGCCGCACGCCCTTTGGGAAATCATCCACGGTCCTTCCGCTCCGGCGCATCATTTCCGGGTCGATGTCGATCACGACGGCATCGCCTGGCTGGTCTTCGATTCCCCAGGCAAACCCGCCAATGTCTGGAACGAGGAAACCCTCCGCGAGTTCAACCACCACCTCGAAACCCTCGAACACGACACCCGCGTGCGGGCTCTCGTCCTGCGCAGCGGCAAGGATCGCATCTTTGTGGCCGGGGCGGACCTGAAAGCCATCCGCCGCATGCCCCACGCCCGGGTGAACGACCTCATCTGGCTTGGGCAGGCCGTTTTCGACCGGCTGGCGAGACTCAAAATCCCAAAAATCGCTGCCATTCATGGCGCGGCGATGGGTGGCGGCTTCGAGGTGGCCCTCGCCTGCGATTGGCGCATCGCCAGCGACCATGAATCGACGAAAATCGGCCTGCCAGAGACCCAGCTCGGCATTCTCCCGGCCTGGGGTGGCTCCACAAGGCTGCCGAGGCTCGTCGGCGTACGCAAAGCGCTCGATCTCATCACCAGCGGCAAACTCCTCAGTGCCAGCGCCGCCAAGCACGTCGGCCTCATCAGCCATGTCGTGGCACCGGAAAACCTCGAAAAGCTTGCCCGCAGGCTGGTTCGCGAAAAGCGGCCCGCGCCACGTTTTCACTTCGAGAACCTCTTTTCGCGGCTCATCGGCCCTTTTGCCAAAAAGAAGGCGCTCACTAAAACTCGCGGCCTTTACCCCGCCATCACGAAGGCCATCGACGTCGTCACGCGGGCCGCTCATGGCAGCATCGACGACGGTTTGAAATTCGAACGCGAAGCCGTGGCCGAGCTCATCCAAAACCGCGACACCTCCCGGCTCATCGACCTCTTCTTCAAACGCGAAGAAGCAGCCAAACGCCCCGCTGCGACTAGAACCGCCATCCCCATTCATGACGCCGTCGTCATCGGTGCTGGCGTGATGGGCAGCGGCATCGCCCACGCCCTCGCTTCGCGGGGTGTTCGCGTCTTGATGACCGATGTGGCGGCCGAAAGCCTCTCTCGCGGCCTGGAGCGCATTCGCGGCGTGGTTTCCGAGGCCTCCCATCGCAGGCTCGTCACCCAGGTGCAGGCCCGCGACACCCTCGACCGCATCGCCACCACCACCGACAAGGTCCCGCTCACTCGCCACCACCTTCTCATCGAGGCCGCCACCGAGAGCATGGACCTTAAAAAGAAGATCTTCGCCGATCTCGCCTCCCGCGTCTCTGCTGACACCATCCTCGCCACGAATACCAGCGCCCTTTCCGTGGCCGAACTGGCCCAAACCGTGCCGCATCCCGAGCGCGTCATCGGCCTGCACTTCTTCAATCCGGTGCATCGAATGCCACTCGTCGAGATCATCACCCTGCCGGAGACCTCGCCCGAGGTGCTCGCCACGGCGGTGAGCTTCGTGCAAAAGATCGGCAAAACGCCCATCGTCGTCAAAGACAGCCCCGGCTTCCTCGTGAACCGCATTTTGGTGCCTTACCTGATGGAAGCGGTGCGACTTCATCAAAGCGGCATCACGGTGAGGGACATCGACGAGGCGATGCTAGAATTCGGCATGCCGATGGGGCCGATGCGCCTGCTCGATGAGATCGGCCTCGATGTGGCCACGCATGTCGCCCAAACGGATGCCTTTGAAAAGATGATCGCCGCCGGTCACCTCGGCAAAAAGAGCGGCCAGGGCTTCTACCGCTACGAAAAAGGCCGCGAGATCCCGCCGCCCATCCACCACCGCCTGCCCAGCCATGAGAGCATCCAATCGAAGCTGGCCCTCCTGCTCAGCCAGGAAGCCATGAAGTGCCTCAAAGAAGGCATCGCCCGCAGCGCCGATGACATCGACCTCGCCATGGTCCTCGGCACCGGCTACCCACCCTTCCGCGGCGGCCCCATCACCTTCGCCCGCGACAGCGGCATCATTGATTACTGAGCAAAAGAGGGATGACAGCGCTGCGAAGGTGCGTTTTTTCTCCGCACACATGTCCCAGCCCCAGCCGAAGCCGATTGATCCCGCCGAAGTGCCCGCCCTCGCTCTTGAAACGATGAAGCGAGCGAAGTTTCCCGTGCTCGCTACCTGTGAGGGAGATCAGGCGAGGGCCAGGCCGGTCTCGCCGGTGCGCACGGATGGCTTTGTCGTGTATGTGGCCAATCTGAGGCGCTACGGCAAGACGCGGGAGATTGAGGCCAATCCAAAAGCGGAGCTTTGCTACATGGATGACGAGCACAACCAAGTGCGCATCACCGCCACCGCGGAGATCGTGACGGATCGCACGCTGCTCGAAGAGATCTGGAGCTCGAGTCCCCTGCTCCGCTCCTACCTCGGCAGTCTCGAAAATCCCGAGCTGATCATCTACCGCTTCACGCCGAATCGCGTGCGCTACATGCGGGAGTGGGCGCTGGAATATTACGAGGTGGATCTCACGGTGCGGTGAGCCCCACCACCGGCGGCGGCTTCCGGCGAACACCAATGTACACTGGTGAGAGCTGGCGTTCGAGCGGTTTCCTCTCGACGGGTAGCAGCGTGTTGAAAGCCGTGAAGTGCCACGGGCCATCTTCGGTGCGGATGGAGTATTGCAAGGCACGCCCCCCATCGAGCAGCGTGGCATGCTGCACATCCAGCTTCCGGGCGATTTCAGACACCTCGGCCACATTCATCACCCCGCCATCGCCACTGAGCACGAAGACGATGCTGCCATCTTTTTTCATGCCGCCAAGCGCCCGGTAGGTGATCTTCGAGCCGTCGAAGAACTCGTCCGGCTTCAATTCCACATAGGAGAAGATGGTGTGGTTCTTCATCACGGCCGGATACACCTGCGAACCTTCTTGAATCGGCCCCGGCACCTCCACTTCGAGTGATTTAGGGCCGAAGAAGGGCCTCCCACCTTTCACAAAGAAGCAGCCGCTCCAGTCGCCGAAGGGGTTGTTCTGCCGGACGCCCTCGTGATACACCCAACCCATCGGTTTGCCCTTCGGGTCGCGAAAATTCGAGGTGATGGAGAACCACAGGTTCTCCGAATCCATCCGCTCCCGAGCCGTGGTGACGGCAAATTTCGGTCGGAAGGAGGTCATGAAATCAAAACGATCCGGCGAAATGGTGACGACATGGACCTGCGCTCCGAAAATCTTCTGCACCAGATTGGCCCGCAGCCCCGCATCACGGTTGACGTGCAGCGATGCCCAGCGCAGCCCCGGTTCGGAATGCCGCTCGATCAACGCCGCAGCGAGATCAGCAGGCGTGAGATCGGCAGGAGATTTCCACGCACCGCGTCTCAGGCGCACTTTCAGCGGCGTGCTCTCCGCATCCCGCACGGCCACAAAGACCAGATTGCTGTTCAGATTATAAAAGACCTCGCCAGCCATGTACGCACCCAGCATGCCCGTAAGGACAATGATCAGCACGATTTTGAGCCAGCGGCGTTTTTTGAACATGAAGAGGGCGCTCAAAGTGGAGCAGGCCACCCGTGGTTCAAGATGCAAAACACGGTGTCAGCGAACGAAAAGGAACTGCTGCGTGTTGATCAGCGCGAAAACGAGGTCTTCGATGCTCGTGAGGCAGGAATTGGACCACGCTGCTTTTTCGGCAGGAGTTGGAAAACGGGACAAAATGGTCAGATAAGCTGCGGTGACCTGCGCTTCCATGCCGTGAGCATCGTCAAGGTTCTGACGGAGCTGGGTGTGAGGCCTGAGGATACTCTCGAATAGCTCGCCGTTCATCAGCACGAGTGCCTGAGGCATGGACGCATCCGCGTTCGAGTTCTCGATGAGGTCG